>ERZ761607.30-NODE-30-length-364760-cov-14.372260_pt1 | contig 364760 bp, 328 predicted proteins | sample MGYA00511164_ERZ761607 | MGnify/ENA primary metagenome ERZ761607 (study PRJEB28899, sample SAMN02445080) | bioreactor sludge metagenome | biome: EBPR sludge | place: Australia: Brisbane, Thorneside Wastewater Treatment Plant | collected 2011-06-22 ... | reverse complement strand
AAGGCACTCTAAAGCCTCGTAGTTATACGAGGCTTTTTTTGTGACTATTTTTTTTCTTTGAGCAGTTGGAGGACCTGATTGGTGGTTTCACTGTATAATCAATTTTACTTTTTACCTCCTCATTGTCATTTATAATAAGGCCATTGTATCTTTCGTGGAAATTAGAAAAGTATAAGCAATTGAAACGCGCAGCAATATTTATAACACTAGGCCTCATTCTATTTGTAGCATGTGTTATATGGATATATCAATCTGCGCAAGTAAAAAAAGTCACCCCATGGGATCTGATAGGCAAGGATGCAGCACTGGTTTTCGAGTTGCCCAATGCCATGCTGACCAAACAAAAACTTGGAACGCTTAAAAGTATAAACAGTTTAGCGATATTAGATGGAAATTTTAATAAGATAATTAATAGCAAATTAGTACAGAACGGCACAGCATTTTTATCTATTCATGCTACTGCAAGAGATGACTTTGGGTTTCTTTTTTTTACCGAGGTGAATCCTTCTGTAAAGGAATTATATCTTAATGAACTCATACAATCATTGCAGACTGAATTAACTCTAAAAAAAAGATTGTACAATGGAGTTGAAATTCATGAACTTTTATTAAAAGGCAAACCCTCATTTTCGTTTGCTTTTATCGATGACATTTTTATTCTGAGCAGGTCATCCTTTTTGCTGGAAGGTGCCCTTCGACTACGATCTGCTGAGGACCAGGATTTATTCAAAATTCAAAATGCGCTATTGTTCAAGCTTCCAACATTACAATCTGATGAAGGAAATATATATTTCAACGTTTCTAATCTTTTAGAATCCACTCATCTTTTTCTGCAGCCACGCTCAGGTAAAACTGGGATTCCAATTGGTGGGAGCAGTCTGGCGGACTTAAAGTTAATTGACAATCAAGTGTTGTTGAATGGGTTTGTGATCAATTCAGAGGTTAATCTGTTGACACTATTTGAGGGGCAACAACCACAACCATTCGATATGGAAGAGTTGATATCCAATAGAGTTGCTGCTATTGCTCATTTTGGTGTTTCAGATATTAAAAAGTGGTTTGTTGATCAGCAAAAGTTGATAAAATCTGATGGAGTAACATCAACCGATAGTCTTGAGCAGGAACTATTGCGTTTGTCGGTTAAAGTTGATGCACTTAGAAAGTCAATCGGAAATCAATTTGCTAACTGCTACATCAGTGATGGAGAAAGCAGTGTGAGTATTATTAAATTAAGTGATGATACAGGCACTATTTCAGTTTTTGATGAATTGTCTTTTAAGTTGTCTGAACAAAAGAAAGATTCTTTATATGTGGAAGACTATGCTGGCTACCAAATAAAACTCATAGATTATAGAAACTTCTTACATCAGCTTTTTTATCCACTTGCGCCTGTTGCTGAGCAGACGTTTTTTGTGCAGGTAGGGCAATACTTGATTCTTTCGGAGAGCGTGGAATCTGTGAAGCTTTTTATTGATGACATGGATGCAGAGAATACATGGGGTAAAACTGTTGAATGGAATAGATTTTTAAGCACTTCTCTTCGAGAGTCCAATGTAAATCTCTTCTTCGATGGCAAGCTGGCTTCATTATTTTTAAGAAACCAGTTTAATGCAAAGTGGAAGAATTTTTTTGATTCAACTCAGTTCGTTGGTATAGATAAGGGATCGTTGCAATTGAGTCGCTTAGAAACAAATTATTATTTAAATGCCTCTCTACAGTTTTCAGAAAGGTTGGAAAATAGAGGTAACAGTAACCTGCTGACGATTACCAATAACTTCGGAAGTACAATCACAAGAAGGCCTACCACCGTAAAGAGCCACGTGTCAAAAGATATTGAGGTTGTAATTGAAGATTCATTAAAAAATTTATACCTGTTATCGAAAGATCTAAAAGTGCAGTGGAAAGAGAAAATCGGAGATAGGATTCTGGGTGATGTTGATCAAGTTGATTTTTTCAGCAACGGCAAACTTCAGTACTTTTTTATTACAGAAAAGGGAATTCATATTATAGATAGACTAGGAAGGTATGTGGATGGTTTTCCAAGGCAAGTGGAGCATAAAAATAACATGGAGTACTCTGCAGTGGTAGACTATGACAGGAGTAGAAGATACAGGTATCTCATGACTGAGAACAAGGGGAATCTTTTGTTGACTGATAAAAACGGGAATTTGCTGGAAGGATGGAATCCATTGGTCTTGAATGGAAAAATGATTGCGGGTGCAAGGCATTATCGAATATTAGGAAAAGATTATTTTATTGCGGTCAATCAGAATGGTATTGTATACCTGATGAATAGAAGGGGTGAAATTGCTAAAGGATTTCCTTTGAATCTTGAAATAAGACCTGGAGGTGAGCTTTCTGTTACTGTTGGTAATACATTGTCTTCAACTTATTTCACTGTTGTTTCCAAGGATGGCCTTAAAGTTCAGTTTGGATTGGATGGACAGATACGAAGAAAAGAGGTGCTGCTTAAAAAAGCATCTTCTTCGCAATTCTCGTTGGTTAAATCTGTTGGAGAAGATTCTTTTGTTTTTCTCAGAATAGATCCAAGTAAAATAGGGATACTTCAGTCAGATGGAAAAACGTTGTTTGAAGTTGAGAATTCCGGCTCCTCCAATTGGCAATTAACCTATTTAGACAATAGGTTAAAGGAAAGATTTTATTGTCTTTATGATCAACAACAAAACTTCTCTTATTACTACGATTCAAAAGGTAGACTGCTGCTGCGTCAGCCTCTGGAATCTACTCAGTTACCTACCCTATACTATGATGAGAAACTGAAGAGCCTTTCAATCTACAATGTGCTGGACTCAAGTGTGAGTCTGGTATCAATAAAAAAATAACTTTACTTTCTGTTCTTCTCAAGTTCATCCCACATTTGTTCGGGTATATGTTCCAAGTGACTGAATTCTCCTCCGTTTCTAAGCCACTCCCCACCATCGATAGTTATTACTTCTCCATTGATATAGCCTGAGTAATCAGACATAAGGTAGGCAGCTAAATTGGCCAGTTCAGAATGTTCCCCTACTCGTTTGAGTGGAATGCGTTCGGCTGGATCAAATTTCTTTACAAGGTCTCCTGGCAATAGCCTGCTCCACGCCCCTTCGGTAGGGAAAGGTCCTGGGGCAATGGCATTGCTTCTAATGTTATATTTTGCCCATTCTACTGCCAGCGATCTAGTAAGTGCAAGTACACCGGCTTTGCTACACGCTGAGGGCACTACATATCCTGAACCAGTCCATGCGTACGTAGTAACAATATTAAGAAAGTTGCCTTTTTGTTTTTTAGTGATCCAGTTCTTTCCGGCAGCCAGCGTAAAATAGTAAGTTCCTTTCAACACTATATCAACAACGATATCGAAAGCACGGTGCGATAGCCGTTCGGTTGGACTAATAAAATTACCAGCGGCATTATTTAATACTCCGTCTATTTGTCCGAAATATTTTTCAGAGGTATCAATCACATTTTGTATTTGTTCATATTTCCTAACGTCACACACTATAGGCAATACTTGTCCACCAGTTTGTTTTGAAAGCTCCTCTGCAGTTTTTTGTAATACCTCTTCTTTTCTGCTTGTGATCACAAGATTGGCGCCCAGCTCGAGCATATACTTTCCCATTGATCTCCCAAGTCCTGTTCCTCCACCTGTAATGATTATGGTTTTATTTTTAAGGGCCCCATCTTTTAACATTCCTTCCATATCTTTTTTATTTAAATATAATGAGGTATGCATAATAAAACACAAATGCCCCTCGGCAGGAGGGGCATTTTAATAATTAGGCGGTATTGGCTGTCATGCAATAGGAGAGACGATTTTGTTTTTCGTTTCAATGTCTATTCCTAGAAATTTATTTTGACCAGCTTCTGAAAATAATTCAACGATTACCGCAAACCGTTTTCCAATAGATGAACGCTTATAAGGGATAATTTCACCTACATCGTACTTAACCTCCTGGTCAGGATTAGGGGGAGTAAGCCTGCGAATTTTCTCCCAAAAAGGCCTTGCGCCATAGTATTCGCATTTCATTAACCGATTCTGATATTCTGATTCGGACCACACTTCCAGTTGTTCTGCATTTGTTTTTATCAACCAATTCATCATTTAGAAATTTATAGGTGTGTGTTTTGCTACCATTAGACCCCCAATGGGTGGGTAAAGGTTTAAATGATTGACAACTTTATTTTCTTATTTTTGAGCCAACTTTGAGTCATTTTAGCGCACGATTCAGACAACTAATACATAAGTTTTGTAAGTAATAGGTAAACGGTTAAACCATGCAAAAATTTTTTATAATCCCCCTTTTGATCCTTTTTTCGCTCCAAAGCTGTATTGTTTCGAAGAAAAAATTCGATGATCTGCTTGCCCAAAAAGTAAAGGCAGATGGTGAACTGGCTGAAAAATCCCAACAACTGGAGAAAGCCAATGCGGAACTGACATCATTAAACGCATCATTAGTTCAATTAAAGTCCGATACCACCAACATAGGTGAGGCGCTGAGGTCTACTTCACAAAAACTGGATGGACTTAACAATGAATACGATCAATTAAATGCTTATTACAAAAATTTGCTTAACAGCAGTGGTAAATTGAATCGTGACTTGACTTTACAAAAGGAACAACTTTTGGCTATACAGGATAATTTAGAAAAGACCAGAAAACTAAATGATTCATTGAGTGTAAGTCTTGAAGAAAGAGAACGCAAAGTAAAAGAACTTGAGCAGGTACTGGCCAATAAGGACAAAGCAGTTCAGGATTTGAAGAATAGAATTAGCAATGCATTGCTCAATTTCAAAGAGAATGACTTGACCGTGAATGTTAAGAATGGGAAAGTGTATGTGTCTCTTGCTGAGCAATTGTTGTTTCGCTCAGGTAGTGTAGAAGTGGATGCAAAGGGTGTTACTGCCTTACAACAATTGGCCAAGGCCCTTAAAGATCAAAAGGATATCCATATCATGGTTGAAGGGCATACTGATAATGTGCCAATATCTAAAAAATCGGCCTACATGCAGGACAATTGGGATTTAAGTGTGATGAGGGCTACTTCCATCACCAGGATTTTAACTAAAGGTGGTGTATCTCCCAATCAGATCACAGCTTCAGGGAAAGGAGAGTATTCTCCGTTGGCACCCAATGCTACAGGAGAGAATAGACAGAAAAACAGGAGAACAGAGATTATCATTACTCCTAATCTTGATGAATTATTTAAAATACTTGAGGTAAACTAGTTAGCTATGATTAGATTATTAGGGATACTTGTTCTCATTCTTGATGCCATTGTGATTTTTGATATTATCAGGGGCACTAAGGACACGGAAAAGAAGGTTTTGTGGATCGTAGTTGTTTTCTTTTTGCCCTTGCTTGGGCCACTACTTTATTATGTGATTGGGAAGAGTAATAATGAGTAGACAACCACTGATGTTGCCAAGTCATTTAGGATGTGTTAATAAAAAAGGGCTGAATCAACTTCAGCCCTTTTTTATTTAGTGAATCAGGTTTATTGAATAACTACTGGTTTCACTTCTTTTTGTCTGATCAGGTTATTGAATTCAGGAATCTGTTCAGTGAAGATGGTGTTCAATGTTTTTAATTGTACATCTATCTTTCCTGAAATTTCATCATAAACTGCTTTAGCCTGATTGGTTGGTTTGAAGTCATTTCCTTCTACCTCTCCACCTAATCCACCGATTTTGTTGTTCAATCTTATCGGGAAGTTTAGGGGATCCTGACCGCTTCTGTTTTTAGTCTGGTAAAGTTCTTCTTCAACACCTTTTACGTTCTCAAGAATATTCTTGGCCATGTCATTTACATCTTTAAAGGCGGGGTCGCCTTTCATGGGCTCAGTTACTCTATTGATCTGATCGCGTGCGTCACGAATTTTCTTCACTGCTTTATTGGCGTCAGACAATTTGTCTCTCACCTTGATGGCAAAATCAAATTGTTCGCGAATATCAGCAAGTGTTCCTTCAGTGCGCGGGTCTTTCAGAATTTCAAACTCAGTTTCCATGGCATTACCATTTACAGTAAGTTTTGCCTTGTATTTGCCTGGAACTGCTTTTGGTCCTCTCAAAGAAGCACCCCACATAATCAACCCATCAAATCCCTCTGCATCAGGATATCTCATATTCCAGATGTGACGGTTCATGCCTGGCTTAATCTTTAAAGCTTCTTCCTTTGCTTTTTTATCAGGTTTTGTTGCGAACTTCTTAATAAGCGTTCCATTCATTTCCATTATTTCAAGTGAAGCAGTAACCTTGGCTGTGTCTTTCACATAGTAATGAACCATGACTCCATTGGGGTGGTTCATTCCGTGGTTACTTGGAGTAGGATTCCATCCACCTCCCTGGCTACCATTCATTCGGTAGCTTGGCATTGGCTTAAACAGATGAGTATTACTTGATGCTACTGCATCGTTCAACTGATGCAATGGCGTAATGTCATCAATTAACCAAACACTTCTTCCTTGGGTTGCTGCGATAAGATTATCGTTTTTAATGGTAAGGTCAGTGATAGGTACAATAGGAAGATTTAACTGGAAAGGTTTCCAGCTTGCTCCATCATCAAATGATATGTACATACCTGCTTCAGTTCCTGCATACAGCAAACCTGCTCGTTTGGGATCTACCCTTACTACGCGGGTGAAATGTTCAGATGGAATGCCATCGGTAATCTGTGTCCAGGTTTTTCCGTAATCTTTGGTTTTGAACAGGTAGGGCTTGTAATCACCCATTTTGTAACTGGTAGCTGCGATATATGCACCACCTTTTACATGGGGATCAAAATCTACACTGTTAACCATACAAAACTCTGGCATCATAGGAGGTGTAATTTTTTCCCAGTTTTTTCCACCATCTTTTGTGATGTGTACCAAGCCATCGTCAGAACCAGCAATAATTACATTCTCCTCATAAGGAGACTCCATTGCAGCAAATATGGTTGAGTAATACTCTACGCCAGTGTTGTCTTTTGTGATAGGTCCTCCTGAAGGTCCTAATTTAGAAGGATCATTTCTGGAAAGATCCGGGCTGATCAATTCCCAGCTTTGACCTTCATTGTAACTTACGTGCAAATGCTGTGATGCTGCATAAAGTTTTTTAGGGTTATGAGGAGAAAAGAATATAGGGAAGTTCCACTGGAAACGGTATTTGGCACCCTCTGCACCATGTCCCATGGGGTTGTCTGGCCAGGCATTGATGCTTCTCGACTCGTTTGTCTGATGGTTGATACGTTCAAAAGTACCTCCGTAGCTACCTCCGTAAACGATATCATTGTTTTTTGGATCCACAGCAATGTGACCACTCTCTCCTCCTGCAGTTACCTGCCAGTCGCTTTCGCTAATGGAAGACCCGTCTGTGCGATGTAAAATACGCTGCGTAGAGTTATCCTGCTGTGCAACAAGAATACGGTAAGGGAAGTGGTTGTCTGTTGTTACTCGATAGTACTGAGCAGTTGGCTGGTTCATGTAAGTAGACCAGTTTTCACCCGCATCATACGATACCTGGGCCCCGCCATCATCGGCAATGACCATACGCTGATTGTCTTCTGGAGCAATCCATAGGTCATGGTGATCACCATGCGGAGCATTATAAGTCTGGAAGGTTTTACCTCCATCTTTAGATCTGTGGTACTGTACGTTCATTACATATACGATATCCTCATCTTGGGTATCTGCATATATTTTGCTGTAGTACCATGCTCTTTGACGAAGCTTTCTTTCATCATTGAGGTATTTCCATGTTTTACCAGCATCATCAGAGCGGTAAATTCCACCTTTGTCATTTTCGATAATGGCAAACACTCTATTGGAGTTGACAGGTGATACGCTCACACCAGAAATTCCCCAAAGTCCTTTTGGTAAACCATCATTGGCAGAAATATTGGTCCAGTTGTCACCTCCATCTGTACTTTTCCACAAAGCAGATCCTTCTCCACCACTTTCGAGGCTATAAGGGGTTCTTTTTATTCTCCATGTTGTGGCGTAAATGATGCGAGGATTATTAGGATCTAATACCAGATCCACAGCGCCAGCATCTTTGTTGGCAAAAAGTATTTTCTCCCAGTTTTTTCCGCCATCCTTGGAACGGTACACACCGCGGTCATCTGATGATTTGAAGAGATCACCTAATACGGCTGCATAAACTAAGTCAGGGTTTCTGGGATGGATTCTAATGCGAGGTACGTGTCTTGAGTTTTTCAAGCCGATGTCGCTCCAGGTCGCCCCGGCATCTGTGGATTTCCAAAGTCCGTATCCAGAGGATACGTTACCCCTTACAGTTGCTTCACCGCCACCTACGTAAATAACATTGTTGTCCCATTCGCTTACAGCAACAGATCCGATAGAGCCACCGAAGTATCCGTCAGATATATTTTGCCATGAGTTTCCGCCATCTTTGGTTCTCCATACACCACCTCCGGTGGCTCCCATGTAAAACAACAAGGGCTTGCCGGGGACGCCAGTTACAGCGCTAGAACGACCACCTCTGTATGGGCCAATGCTTCTCCACTCGAGGGCATTGTAGAGTTTTTCATCATAGGTTGTCGTGTTCTTGGCAGGAGTAGACCCGCTTCGTTTTCGCTGAGCCTCTGCTGCTGTCACCAACAACATTGCGACAGAGAGAAGTAAAAAAAGTTTTTTCATTTTTAAAATTTGGTTTTGTGGTATTTCGAAATGCATTCCCGCGAGCGTCAATGTTCGCGAGATGTTTTTTGCAGAGGATGATGTTCAGCGGATTGCATCCATGTTTAATGGTATCCACCAGCATATCAGCACTCTTACAGTCTCTAGATTACGCGTAATTATGCTTAAATACCCTTTTTTTTCTATAAATGGTCGATTTGAACTTGCGATAGGATAGTTGGATTCTAATGATTCTACACTAATTTGAAGCAAATCTTTTTCTGTAAAAATGAAGGACATCAAACTCTTATTTAGTCTGCCTGTAGTGGTAGCTGCACTTGGCTATTTTGTGGATATCTATGACCTGCTGCTTTTTAGTATTGTAAGGATTCCAAGCCTTCAATCCCTTGGCGTGCCTTCAGAGGCGCTTTTGGATGAAGGAGAATTCTTACTTCAAGTTCAGATGACTGGTTTGCTAATTGGTGGTTTGATTTGGGGCATTATGGGAGACAAGCGAGGTCGTCTTTCTGTATTATTCGGATCAATACTTTTGTACTCATTGGCCAACATTGCTAATGGATTTGTAACAAGTGTTGATCAATATGCTGTCCTTCGTTTTATAGCAGGTATTGGTCTGGCTGGTGAACTGGGTGCTGGAATCACCTTGGTTTCGGAGGTGTTGCCGACACGGTTAAGGGGCTACGGTACCGCTTTGGTGGCAACAGTGGGATTATTTGGGGCGGTATTGGCCAATTTCGTAGCCAAACACTTTGATTGGCAAACTACCTATTTCATTGGAGGAGGTTTGGGACTAATGTTATTGGTTGCCCGCGCAAGTGTATTTGAATCTGGATTGTTCGTTAAGTTAAAAGAGGCAGCTGTTGAAAGGGGGAATTTTTTCATGCTTTTCACCAATTCTGCCAGATTGAAAAGGTTTGTAGGGTGTATTCTTATTGGCTTACCCATTTGGTATGTGATTGGGATATTGATTACGTTTTCGCCCGAGTTTGCAAGGGCACTAGGGATAGAGGGGGAAGTAGTGGCCGGTGATGCGGTAATGTATAGTTATCTGGCGCTTGCAATTGGAGATTTTGGAAGTGGTTTCATAAGTCAAATGGTAAAATCAAGAAAAAAAATCGTATTGATTTTTATATTCTTAACGTTAGGCGCAATCATTTTTTATCTTTTCCTGCCATTCAAGACCGTAGCATTTTTTTATATCGCTTGCGGAATATTGGGATTTGCAATTGGCTACTGGGCTTTGTTTGTGACTATTGCTGCCGAGCAGTTTGGTACTAATTTAAGATCTACAGTAGCTACAACTGTTCCTAATTTTATCAGAGGAACGGTGGTTCCAATTACGCTGGCTTTTAAATTTTTGCGAGGTGAGATGGGTATTATTTATGGAGCTTTGATTGTGGGCGTTATCACCATCATTATTGCTGTAATTGCACTGAGAAGCATTGATGAAACTTTTTCAAGAGACATGAATTTTATTGAGGAAGAATAGTGAAGTAATGTACTTAAATTAGTTGTATGAAAATCTTGTTCATAATTATACTGGCCTTATTCAGCTTTGGCTCCGCTTTTGCGCAGAAAAAAATCAAAAGTAAAAAACTTACAAAAATTGAATCTGCCGACATGACGCGTGAACAAAAACTTGTTCATGAAAGTCAGCGGAAAGCCAAGAAGAATAAGCCTGTAAGCATGCAAAAGAAGATAAGGCTTGAAAAGAAGCAGATCAAAAAAAGTAAACGTACCAAAGCACCAAAGCCAAAAAAAAGAAAAAACTAGTCTTGCATTAAACCTTAAGCACTTCAGCACGTCCAATAGGAAACAAAACGCAAAATATCCTATGAAACAGCTTAGATACCTTATTATAGCAACCTTTGTAGTTGCCTTAACTGTAATCAGTAACAACTCGTATGCGCAAACTGACACCAAACGTGCTGATGTTCGTCAAAAAGCACAACGTGCCCGTATGGTGGACGGACGTATAGACGGAGAAATTACCAATCGAGAGGCTAAACTTTTGAGGGCAGAACAACGCCATATTCGCAGGGCAGAGCGCAGGGCAAAAGCAGACGGAGAGGTTACCGGATTAGAAAAACGCAAACTGGAAAGAAAGCAGAATCGTGCCAGCCGTCATATTCGCAGGGCAAAGCACAATCCTGTAAGTAACAATTAATAAAAAAAGGGCCAGAAGGCCCTTTTTTTTATACACCATTAAGTGCTGTGGTAAGATCTTCAATCAAATCCTCAATGTCTTCAATGCCTACACTTAAACGGATCAAGGAATCGCTCAAACCATTTTTAATACGTTCCTCTTTTGGAATGCTTGCGTGCGTCATCGATGCGGGGTGATTGATTAAGGATTCAACACCCCCTAATGATTCAGCCAGCGTGAATAAATGTACGGTCTCCATTAATTTATTCGCTTTCGCCTGGCTATCGTCTTTTAAAGTAAATGAAAGCATTCCGCCAAAATCATTCATTTGTTGTTTGGCTACATCATGGTTAGGATGGTTAGGAAACCCTGGCCAATAAACTTTCCCTACTTTGGGATGGGCGGCTAAAAATTCCGCAATCTGTTTTCCGTTGCTACAATGCCTTTGCATTCTTAGCTGAAGGGTTTTGATGCCGCGAAGCACAAGGAAACAATCGTTGGGACTTGGCACTGCCCCACAGGAGTTGAGTATAAAGAACAATTCGTCCCTTAATTTTTGATCATTGACAACCAGTGCGCCCATGATTACATCGGAGTGACCGCCAAGGTATTTGGTTACCGAGTGCATTACAATATCGGCTCCCAGTGCAAGTGGATTTTGCAAATATGGAGAAGCAAAGGTATTGTCTACAGCAACGAGAATATTGTTTTGTTTTGCAATAGCAGCACAAGCTTTGATGTCAATAATTCTCATCAGTGGATTCGATGGAGTTTCCAGCCACATCAGCTTGGTGCGCTCGTTGATTAAGGGTTTAATGTTTTCGGCATTGGTTAGGTCAATGAAGTGGAATTTAATGCCGTATTTTTCAAAGACCTTCCTGAACATTCGATACGAACCTCCATAGAGGTCATTGCTGGTGATTACCTCATCGCCAGGGCTTAATAATTTGATTACCGCATCTGTGGCCCCCATCCCTGAAGAGAAACAAAGGCCAAATTGACCGTTTTCGAGCGCTGCAATGCTCCTTTGGAGGGCATCCCGGGTCGGGTTGGCTCCTCTTGCATATCCATACCCTTTATGTTTAGAGGGAGATTCCTGGGCATAGGTGGAAGTTTGATAAATGGGCGTCATAACAGCTCCGGTCAATGGATCTGGTTCTACCCCGGCATGAACAGCTTTAGTTCCGAATTTCATAGCAATGATTTAATCCCTAATTTTAGACAGATTATTTTTGAGCGACAAAATTGCAATTTTTTTCACGATATTCTTATATCTGGAAGTTTGAGGATGAGCTCGAGGCACAGTATAATGACTTTATACAGGCTTCCAACTTAATCTCTCTTCGGCTGGTAACGTTCCTTACCCTATTTGGGATGTCCATTTTTTTAATCATTGATTTTTTTAAAGACGTAGACTTCTCGGTGGTTTTGATAACCCGTATTTCAGTGTTGGTTGGCGCGTCAATAATTATGTGGTTATCCTACAAGAACCTGTCATTTAGGGTATTTGTATTGTTTGTTATTTTGATCGCTGCAATGAGTTTTGGTTCGGCCATCATCACTGCCACATTTGCACGCATGCCCTCTTTTTATCTTACCAATCTTATTTTTCTTATTTTTCTTTTGGTAATTACTGCAAGTGGGTTGCACTTAAGACATGCATTCTACCTTAATCTAGTGTTCTTGGTTCTGTTTATTTTCTATTCTCAGATTATCCATAGAGACCCATTTTATTTTAGCCAGTACCCTCATTTGTTTTCAATTTTTGTTTACATCCATATTGCCGGTGTCGTATTGGAAAGTAGAAGAAGAAATAATTTTTTACAGTTCAATGATTTAGCTGAGCAAAAAAGACTGGTTGAGGAATTGAATCAGCAGAAGAACAAAGTGATATCCATTCTGTCACATGATGTGGCTACACCCATGAACTCCCTGTCCACTATGTTGTATTTGCAAAGCAGGGGTAATATCAATGAGCGTGATTTCAAGTCGTATATTGTTGCGTTGAGGGAACAATTCAATAATGTATCGTTTTTGCTTCACAGCTTGGTCAGATGGTCTCGCTCTCAAATGGAAGGATTTGTGCTAGATAAAACCACCGTGAACATGTTGGATTTGCTGGAGAATAAAATAAAATTTTTTCACCTTCCGCTTATTGACAAGAGTTTAGAGTTAAAATTAAATATTGATCAATCTGCTTATGTCAATGTGGACGAAGACATGATTAGAATTGCCTTGCGCAACCTGATATCCAATGCCATCAAATTCGCAAGAAAGGGTACTTTGATTCAGCTTGAAGTATCCAAAAATGAAGATGGAATGGTGAGGGTGCTTGTTACCAATCAGGGAGATCCAATTCCTGCCGATTTGCAAAAGAAACTATTTACGTACCAAATGCCCTCCGCTGCCGATACCAATGGGGAAAGAGGTGCTGGACTAGGACTGGCCATGTCAGCCTTTTTCGTCCATCTCAATCAAGGACGGATGTATCTGGTTCGCTCCGATGAGGGGATTACTTCCTTTTGCATGGAGTTACCACTTGGCGTTCACCAATAAAAACAGGCTTAATTTCCTTGAATTCCACTATTCTTATTCTTTGAGTTGATATTTAAATGAAAAACCCTATAATTAGGTGTTACTTTCCCGTGAATTAGGTATCAATAAAGCGGAGCTTTATTTCTGAAATTTTAAAAAACTCAGCTAAATTCAATGTTCTGTTTAAGGCTTTCCATAGCCGTTTGATTTCTGCTTAATATCCACTGAAATGAAAAAATATTTACAACTCGGATTTCTTGCTTGTATTATACTCATCCTACCAATGAGTTTGTTAGCACAAAACTCCGTTGGTATAGGAACCTCCAATCCCAACTCGCATGCTGTTTTGGAATTGGTATCACCAGGTAATAATCAGGGATTTTTAGCGCCTGGGTTGACAACCTCCCAACGAACAGGCATGGCATCCTCCTTGTCTTCCAATGACAAAGGATTGTTGGTTTATGATACTGGTGAAAACAAATTCTATTTCTGGCAGGGAACACAATGGCTCCCCATCAAAAGTGGATTGGAGTTGGTGGCAGGCGCTGGTATACAAATAACCGGAAATACGATCGCAGTAGTTCCTGATGGTGACGGTGATGCAACCAATGAAATTCAAGATTTGAATTTGACGGGAAGTACATTGACAATTACCAACAATCCTTCTGCAACACCTGTAAACCTCTCAGCATTTACGGGTACCAATTCTGATGATCAGACACTGACTTATAATCCAACAACAGGTCAATTGACTATTTCACGACTAAGCGGCAATCAATCTCAAACCATAACAACAGCAGGATCAGCAGGGGGAGACCTTACGGGCACTTATCCTAATCCGACAATTGCTAACAACGCTGTTACCACGGGTAAGATTAACAACGCAGCTGTCACTTCTGCTAAAATGGATGCGAGTGGTGTAACTGCCGGAACGTATGGATCGGCAACACAGACCTCTCAGGTTACGGTCAATGCGCAAGGGAGGGTTACTTCTGCTACCAATGTGACCATTGCTGGTGTTGCGCCAGCGGGTGCAGCGGGTGGGGATTTGACGGGCACTTATCCTAACCCTGCAGTAGGTAATGGTGCAATTACCAATGCAAAAATTGCCAACAGTGCAGTGGATGACAGCAAGGTGGCCAGTGTTGCACCTGGTAAACTTACTCAGGCAGGGGCGACCACCGGGCAAGTATTAAAATGGAACGGATCCAGCTGGGTTCCTCAGGCTGATAATAGTTCGGGAGGAACATTGACAAGTATAGCTACCGGAACAGGGCTAACGGGGGGACCTATTACGGCCACGGGAACGATAAGTATGGCTAACACTTCTGTGACTGCAGGGGCCTACGGTAGTGCAACACAAGTCCCTACTTTCACAGTTGACGCTCAAGGTCGGTTAACTGCCGCCACCAACACTACTATTTCGGGAGTGGCACCAGGGGGTGCAGCTGCTGGCGATTTGGCCGGCACTTACCCCAATCCAACTTTGGCAACTACCTCTGGTAATAGCTCAGTTGCTGCCATTAATAATGCAGCCACAACAGGTACAATTAATACCAATCGGTTAAATGCTGCGGTGGTATTGGATACGGAAGCACCTGCTGCAGGAGATATTGGAGGAAATTTTAGTACTGGCTTACAAATCAATGCAAACTCGGTTACTACAGCTGAGATAACCGATGGTACAATAGGAACGTTAGACCTTGCCAATAGTGCTGTAACAGATGTAAAGATTGCGCCAGGCGTTGCTGTAACTAAACTATTAGCGGGTGCTCCCAATCAGGTGCTAACCACCGTAGCGGGAGTTCCCACATGGCAGGCACCTGTAGATAATAGTACAACTAATGAGATTCAAACATTGTCTTTTAATTCAGGCACATCTTTATTAAGCCTGACAAGCGGAGGTTCAGTTACCATTACAGGAACTACTCCAGGAGGTACAGCAGGGGGGGATTTAAACGGAACGTTTCCTAACCCAACAGTTGATGGATTGCAGGGAAGGCCTGTGGCAGCCACTGCGCCTGCAACCGGACAGGTTCTCAAATACAATGGCTCAGCGTGGGCTCCAGGCACTGATAATTCAGGGGGTGGAGGAGTAGGAGGAAGCGGACAAGCCGGAGAGGTTGCCTATTGGGTGGATGGTTCCACTATTACCGGCAATAGTAATTTATTCTGGAACGAAAAAGATGCACAACTAGGTATTGGTCTTACCCCTAAAGCCAACCTACACTTAGGTGGATCGCATGCGGTCAACCTCACCATAGCTTCAGGAGATTATCTTGTAACCAATAAGGATTATGTAATAATTGCACCAAACGGAGCCACTTCCGTTTTACTTCCCGATGCTGATGAATTACCAGGAAGAATTTTGATTATTCGATCGACAGATTCCAAAGGTGTGACGGTAAGAAGCAATAGTGGAAAAGATACAGTGGATGGAATGCCAGGAGTAAATGTAGCAGACGGTGATGCCGGAAGTGTTTATTCAATTACAATTATTGCAACCCCTGGTGGTCGCTGGTTAACCTTAACTAAGGCTGTAAAATAGTTTCCAATGAAAACTAAATTCACCTTAATATTATTTCTTGGTTGGACTTTTTTGAAAGCCCAAAGCTTTTATAATATCAATTCCAACGTGTTTATCAGCTCCGGAACTACGTTCACGGTGGGCGATAGCCTTGTCAATAATGGCACACTCACCAATAATGGCAATATGGTGATGGGCGGAGTTTGGATTAACACAGGCACCTATAATCCCGGTACCGGTGAAATTACTTTCAATAATCCGCCAGGCGGGAAATCACAAATCATCAATCACAACAATCAATCTTTCAATAAGCTTACTATAAATGGAGGAGGTGAGAAATTAATTTTAGCCGATATGACCATTGTAGGAGAATTGAATCTTGTTAGTGGTGTGATTGCCAATGAAAATAATTCCAAAGTAGTATTTCAACCTGGAGCTAAAATTACCGGAGGATCAGATCAATCGCACATCAATGCGCCAGTAGAGCAACAAGGGTCAGGATCGTGGCTTTTTCCTATGGGCAATGGAAGTACTTATCTTCCTGTTGAAATTTCAGGTGTTACAGATAATACAGCCAGGGGAGTTATACAGGCACATGAGCTTAGCAGTGGTGAAGTACTGACTGGCGAAAGGTCTGTTACACAACTTTCTTCCAAGAGATACTGGGAACTCAGTTCGTTAGGTGGTTCTTTGGCCAACACCACCATTACCTTGCCCCTGAGGAATGAAAGTACCTTTACAGGAGCGCCAGAACTTTTTGCAGTGGTGGAATCTTCTGCCGCTTTTGGGCCTTACAAGAGTCTCGGTCAATCTGCTTTTACAGGCGATGCCAGCAATGGAAGAATCAGCAGTGAATCTTCGCCAACACTTTCCTTTTTTACCGTGGCCACCGTTAGCGGTGAAAAAAATGTGATTGCCTATAATGGTGTTTCACCCAATGGAGATGGTTACAATGACTATTTCCAGATTTTCAATATTCAATTGTTTCCCAACAATAAAGTAACAGTATTTAATCGTTGGGGCGATAAGGTTTTTGAACTTGATGGGTACGACAATGACCAGCGAATTTTTACTGGAGAAAACAATGTAAACCAAACCGGAAAATTACCCAGCGGAATTTATTTCTATAAGATACAGTTGGGTGATGGTTCCAAAGAACTCACTGGTTACCTCGAGTTAAAAAACGAACCTCGTTAGATAGTTTGATTCAGATCAAACTGCTCCAGGTAATCGGCAACTCTTCTCACAAACATTCCTCCCAAAGATCCGTCTACCACGCGGTGGTCGTAGGAGTGTGATAGAAACATCTTATGTCGGATGGCAATTACGTCACCAGTCGGGGTTTCCAATACAGCCGGTTTTTTCTGAATGGCACCCAGTGCCAATATGGCCACCTGTGGCTGCATGATAATAGGCGTACCCATTACGTTTCCAAAAGAACCTACGTTGGAAACGCTGTAAGTACCTCCGGCTAATTCGTCTGGTTTCAATTTATTATCTCTTGCTCTTGAAGCAATATCGTTAACCATTTTGGCCAGACCTCTCAGATTGTATTGATCTGCATTTCTGATTACAGGTACAATAAGATTGCCCGTTGGTAAGGCTACGGCCATTCCAACATTGATGTCTTTCTTTTTAATGATGCGATCACCATCTACCTGGATATTGATCATCGGGAAGTCTTTAATTGCTTTAGCGACTGCCTCAATAAAAATGGGTGTAAACGTTAAAGACGATCCTTCTTGTTTTTGAAATTCGTTTTTCACTTTATTTCTCCACAACACGATGTTGGTCACGTCAGCTTCAACAAAAGAAGTAACGTGTGGTGAAATGCGTTTTGAGTCTACCATGCGCTCGGCAATCATCTTGCGCATGCGGTCCATTTGGATAATTTCATCTCCTGCGTTGATGGATGCAGGCACTGCAGGCTTAGAGGAAGTCAATGCAGGGGCAATGGTATGTCCTGATTTGCGTTGCTGCAGGTAAGCCAGAATATCTTTTTTTGTAACACGGCCTTCGCTGCCTGTGCCGGGTACAGTGTCAAGTTCAGCTACTGGTATGTTCTCTTCTTTGGCAATATTTTTCACCAGAGGAGAATAGAATCTTGATGAAGCTTTGAAGTCAGACTGATTGGCGCCATTGCTCTGGTTGGCTACCATTGCCGGCTCAGCTTTTACGGTGGACTCTGCCGGCTTGGATTCAGTTTTGGCAGTTGGCTTTTCCGAAGGGTTGGCTTCATCACTATCTGTTGCAATCACTGCAATAGGTGAGCCTACTTTTACTACTTCACCATCTTTGGCAAGTATTTCTTTAAGTACTCCAGCGTGGGTGGAGGGTACTTCGGTATCTACTTTATCCGTGGCAACTTCCAGTACGGATTCGTCCTGTTCAATTTTATCACCAGGCTTTTTCAGCCAGGTCAAAATTGTTGCCTCCATGATGCTTTCGCCCATTTTGGGCATTATTAGCTCTACCAACGCCATTTTTATCAAATTTTAAACTGCACAAAGTTAGCATTTTTAGCACTACACGCTAATTCGAGCCTTTAGTCAATTGGGTAAATTCACCCTGATCAGGTTAAGAACGGCCGCTGCAGAATATTGGATATTGAGCATTCTATCCTGAGATAATTTCAGCAGTTTGGTCACCGTTTTACTTTTGTCCGAGTAGGCGATCCACACAGTCCCTACAGGTTTGTCGGGGGTGGCGCCACCAGGCCCTGCAATGCCGCTTGTGGCTACGCCAATGTCGGCATTGAATTTACTTCTTACAATATTGGCCATCTCAATGATGGTAGGCTCGCTTACTGCTCCATACTTTTCAAGAGTTTCTGGCCTTACTCCCAGTTGGCGCATTTTGATTTCGTAGTCATAGGGAATCATGCTACCCAAATAATAATCTGAACTACCGGGAACACTGGTGATGAGGTGGGAGAGATAGCCTCCGGTACAACTTTCTGCAATCGATAGTTTCAATTTTTTTTCACGCAAGGTGTTTCCAATCATCACTTCCAGCGGAGCATCACCATAGCCGTAGATGTATTCTCCTGCTAAAGGCTTCAACTTTTCTACGAGCGCTCCAATCTCCGTTCTCAAAGTTTCTTCCGAATCGCCCGTGCCCGTGAGGCGCAATTTGACCTCACCTAAACTTGGGAGGTAGGCCAATTTGATATGACCAGGAAGACTTTTTTCCCAGCTGGCTATCTTCTCGGAAAGAAAAGACTCTCCAATGCCTGCCGTTCGAATCATCTGATGGTATAATGCAGGTGTCTTAAACTGAGATTTAAGCTTTGGTATGATGATGTCATTCATCATCTTTTTCATTTCGTGCGGAACGCCCGGCATCGAAACAAAAATTTTTCTGTTTTTATCAAACCACATGCCCGGGGCTGTGCCTATGGCATTAGTAATTTTGGTACAACAGGTAGGTAGCGCTGCCTGCTGGCGGTTAATTTCTGTTAATTCTCTGCCACGACTTTTAAAGAAAGCGGTCACCTCAGCAAGTGCTTCCTCATGAATGGCAGTTTCGCAATTGAAATATTTAGCCAGGCAAGGTTTGGTCAAATCATCGCTGGTAGGACCAAGGCCTCCTGAAATTAAGATGATGTCTGCGCGTTGTTCGGCTTCAGCGAATGCGGTAAGGATCTGCTCTTCTTTATCTCCAATTGTGGTTCGCCTGATGACTTTGAAGCCTACCTTATCCAGTTCTTTGCTCATCCAATGGGAATTGGTATCCATTGTTTGGCCGTACAGTAATTCGTCTCCTATGGCAAGTATTTCAACTAAAACTGGTTTCATATGATGGTCCATTTCCGGATGTGCAATTCTATCAATCTAAAGCCATAAAAATTGCAAAAGCGACCATTTTGTTCCATCGCGTCCCGAAAATCCTCTAAATCTTTCTTTTGATCGTGGTATCGGCCTTTTGATTTGCCCAATCTTCCTAACTTAGCACTCCGCTTAGCCAATAAATACATGAAAATAACTCAGGTTGTCTTACTATTTGTGCTGGGTGCTTGCACCACGGCACAAATCAATCAGGCCATTTCCACAGCAGGCAAATCGCTGGGAGGAGAAACACCATTAACTACCGCTGAGGTGGCAGATGGCTTAAAAGAAGCTTTAATTAAGGGAATTTCCAATGGCTCTGACCTGGCATCTCAAACGGATGGCTATTTCAAAAATGAAGCCATCAAAATATTGTTTCCACCTGATGTGAAAAAGGTGGAGGAGAAATTGCGCCAGATTGGGCTAGGAGGTGAGGTAGATAAATTCGTGATGACATTAAACAGGGGTGCTGAGGATGCGGCCAGAGAAGCAAAACCCATTTTTATCTCCGCGATCAGGTCCATGACCATTGAAGATGCATGGGGAATCTTAAAAGGTGAACAGGATGCGGCTACGCAATACCTTAAACGCACTACCTCTGCGCAGTTGAAAGAAAAATTCAGCCCGGTGATTCAAAGTTCGCTGGATAAAGTAAATGCAACTAAATACTATAGTGATCTTGTTAACACTTACAATAAGATTCCGTTTACGGAGAAAGTGAATCCTGATTTGAATGACTACGCAACAGACAAGGCCATTGAGGGTTTGTTTGTGATGGTAGCGAAAGAAGAGAAGGAGATAAGACAAGATCCGCTGGCAAGGACCACGGATTTATTAAAGAGAGTATTTGGCGCCCAATAAAATCGAAAAGAAAAAATGAGTTTATTTAAAAAGCACGAAAACACAATCAACAAAGCAATCAAAGCGCTGCATGAGCGAACTTTTTATGCAGCTTACCCCGAACATCCAGCTCCCGCTATCTATGGAGAAACGGCTGATGCGGATGGCCAGGCAAGTTTTAAAGCATTGGTAGGAAAGAAATTTGAAGAACTGGCTCAGCAAAGTCCTGAAGGATGGGCAGGCCAGGAGGAATCGCCCTATTTGCAAGATGCTTTAAAGATCGCTTACCCTACTTTTAGTACCTCCACACTCATTGATCGTGCTAACCAAGCATTTCATCAGTGGAGAAAAGTGGATGCGGCTGAGCGTGCTGGAATTTTAGTGGAATCACTTGAACGTATAAAATTCCGTTTTTTTGAAATCGCCTATGCGACCATGCACACTACCGGTCAGGGATACATGATGGCATTTCAGGCCTCAGGACCCCACGCAGCAGACAGGGCATTGGAGGCCATCGCAGCTGGTCATGAAGAATTGCAACGTTTTCCTGCCAAGGCATTATGGGACAAACCCATGGGTAAATACAATTTGCAGATCAACAAAGAATGGAGAGCCGTTCCAAAAGGAATTTCGTTGGTAATCGGTTGTTCTACTTTTCCTACCTGGAACTCAGTGACGGGCATATATGGTAGTCTTGTTACAGGCAACTCAGTAATTGTAAAGCCACACCCTGGCGCCATTTTACCTATCGCCATTTTTGTTGCTGAAATTCAGAAAGTATTGGTAGAGAACAATCTGGATCCTAATATCTGCCAGCTGGCAGTAGATACTTTTGATAAAATGATCACCAAGGAATTGGCAGAGCACAAGGAGGTGAAGCTGATTGATTATACTGGCAATTCAGCTTTTGGCAATTACCTGGAAGGCCTTCAGGGAAAAACTGTTTTCACTGAGAAAACGGGTGTCAACTCTGTAATTCTTGATTCAGCGGAAGATATTGATAAGGCAGTGGCCAACCTTACTTTCTCTGTCAATTTGTACAGCGGACAGATGTGTACTGCTCCTCAGAATTTCTATGTGCCAAAGGATGGCATTAAAACGCCCAATGGTGTGGTGAGCTTTGATGAGTTTGCACAAAAGTTTGTAGACAGTGTAAATGGCTTGGTAGACAATCCTAAGGCTGGACCTTTTGTGTTGGGAGCTGTTCAAAACAAAAAGACATTGGATCGTGTAGCGGATGCGGAAAATCTTCCTGGTAAGGTTTGGTTAAAGTCACGCACATTTGAAAATCCGATGTTCAAGAAGGCGCGCATTGCCACACCAGTGGTTGTGGAGATTGACGCCAGCAAAGAAGACGTGTTCAGCAAGGAGCTGTTTGGGCCAATTGCTTTGTTGATCAAAACAAAAGACACAGATGAGTCTATCGCCCTGGCGCAAAAGATGGCGATGGCCCATGGTGCTATATCGTGTGCAGCTTACACCACCGATGCCAATGTACGTGAGAAAATTGCTGATGAGATGTCGTTGGCGGCAACGCCCGTATCTTTTAACCTGACTGGCGGTATTTATATGAATCAAAATGCAGCCTTCTCTGATTTTCACGTAACAGGTGGCAATCCATCAGGAAATGCTTCTTTTACCAACCCTGAGTACGTTACTAAAAGATTTACGTGGGTAGGGCACAGGGAGCCGGTAAAGGCGTAGTAGTAGTAGTAGTAAGTAGTGAGGAGTGATCGTATGCAAGTAAAACTTTTACTATCTGCAATACTTTTAACGGTTGGTTTTGTAACCACACAGGCACAATATGCCATTAAGCTAACCAGCAACAACAATTCTAAAAAATCCCAGGTGATTGAAGAGGGAATGAGGGTGAGGTGTATCATTAAACAGGGATCAAAAAGTTACACCAATACCCTTAAGCAGATTTCAACTGAACGAATTGTAGTGGGGGATACTACCATTGCCATCTCAGATATCAAGGCTATAGGAAAAAGGAAAAATGGGACCATGTTTGGCGGATTCTTTTTTCTAAGTGCCGGTATTGCTTTAATGAATGCTGGAGTCACTCCTGATGACCCTGACCCCTATTGCCAGAACTGTCAACTGATTGAAGAGAATAAGGGATTAGAAACAGCAGGTAATGTTCTTAGTATAGTAGGCGGTGGTACATTGATCTTTCTTGGTGTTCGGACACTTGATAGAAATTCGGCCAAAAGATTCACCTACTGGACGATGGAGGTGATACCAAAAGAATGATAGTTGGCTAATAATTTCTTTTGATTGCCGAGGGTTAAAAGAACCAAAGTTTGATGGCCATTGCGATGACCGAAACAACAAGGATTCGCTTGATCCATTTTTCTCCGGCAGACACTGACCACCTGCTGGCATACCAGCCTCCCATGGCCTGGCCGAGAGCCAGGGCAAACCCGATGGACCAAATGATTTTGTCGCCTATCGCAAAGATGATTACCGCTGCTCCAGTATAGAGTATGGCGGCAAATACCTTGATGTAATTGATTTTGATCAGGTTGAAATTGTTGACATGGGTTAGTAATGCAATGACTAAAAAACCAATGCCTGCCTGGAGGAATCCTCCATATATTCCTAGAAAGAAAAACAGAACAGTACCTAAGATTTGCCTGGCGGGAGTCATGTTTTCTACGCCCGCGTTTTTTGAAGTTTTGGGATTGAAGACGATAGAGAGCACTACTGCCACCATTACGATGGCTAGAATTCTGTTGAACACCGCATCGGATATGTCCGTAGCCAGCCATGCGCCTATCAATCCACCCAGAAGAGAAACAACGGACAAATAGTAGGTATAAGGAAAAGGAAGCTTAATGCCTTTGCTGTGAAATCCGCCCACTGCAAAGAAGTTTTGAGCCAGTATAGCTACCCTGTTGGTTCCATTGGCTACGGTACCGGGCAGTCCCATAAAAATCAGGATAGGCATTGAGATGAGTGAGCCACCTCCCGCTACCGTATTGAGGAAGCCGGTGAACATCCCTACGACAACATAAATAGGATACTCAAGCCATGGCGACATTGTGGGTAATTGAATTATATTAGATAGCAATAGGCATACCTACCTCACCTTTGCTTTTCGAATCATTTTAGAAAATAGTCCGGGGAAAAAACGTTTGAAGTGCACTCCGAGCGTTTCCTTGCCACCAATGTATACTTCCTCTTTTTGATTGACTATTGCCTTAATAATTTGCTTAGCACATTTTTTTACAGGCATTCCATTGTTCTGAGCATCATCCATTTTATTTAATGGAGTGCCATCACCGGTAAGAGCAGAAACAGAAACTGTTGTTTGTATAAAACCAGGAGCCAGGATGGTTACTTTGATATTCTGTTTCCACAACTCAGCCCTTAAGGATTCAAAGAAACCGTGAAGGGCATGTTTAGCTGCTGCATATCCGGATCGGTAAGGAGTTCCAAATTTTCCAGTGAGACTTGTGACCACTGCAATATGTCCTCCTTTTTGATTGATCATATAAGGTAGAAGGTATTTGGTTAAGGCAATGGTGCCAAAATAATTCACCTCCATTATTTTTCGATCTACTTCTAGAGAGGTATCCAGGGCCAGACTTCTTTGGCTCACCCCACCATTGTTGATTAAAATATCTATGTGGCCAAAAGTTTGCATGGCTGCCTGCACACTCAATTTTAAGGTATTGGCTGCTGCAAGATCCAAAGGCAGAATGCGGATGTTGGGTTGTGATGCTGCATCACAATTTCCCTTCACCTTTTCCAGTTCTTCCTTTCTTCTAGCTGAAATGATGATTCGCGCGCCACTTTTTGCAAGTTCATAGGTAAGTGCTTCGCCAATGCCTGAACTGGCGCCTGTTACCCAAACGACTCTGTTTTTTAACGATCTCATTTAAGCTGCCTCCTTATTATGTTTGCTGTCTTCTGCGTATACCCAAATGGTATAAACTCCTAAAGCAGTACCAATCGGAAAGGAGAACAATTTGAAACAGCCCATGATCAGTGCAAGAATCATTGCCCACTTCTGCTTGTATAATATTCCTATGCCCGCAATGATCGTTGGTAACGAGAAAAAGATCACGATGGTAGCAGGAAGAAATTGAATTATTTTGGTCACTAATTCGAGGATGATCACTTCATCTGGTTCTACATTCTGAGCGATCAGCGCCAATATGGTTGACACGAACATTGACAATCCAAATAGAATGACCATTTGAAGGGAACCTGAAACAACGTACAGGATGCCCAGTACCTTTTTGTGGCTTTCCATAATGCGGGGGTTTGTTACAAATTATATAAAGCTAACTATTCTTCCTTTGGTATATCACAAAATCAAAGGCGAAGAAGTGTCTTTCGTCTGCCTTGTGATGCTTTCTTGAAATCTCTGTCCAATTTTTTGTATCTACTTTAGGGAAGTAGGTATCACCTTCAATTTCAGCTTTGATTTCTGTGAGGTAAAGAAAGTCAGCCATAGGGAGGGCCTGTTCATAAATTTGGGCACCACCGATTACAAAGACTTCAGTTTCATTGTTTTTCCTCGCTATTTCAATTCCGCTTTCTATTGAATTTACAATGGTGCATCCTGGTGCTTTGAAATCGGGCTGCCGGGTAACCACAATATTGGTTCTTTTGGGTAGTGGCTTAAATTTATCGGGAAGGGATTCATAATTTTTTCTACCCATGATCACATGATGACCTGAAGTAGTATTCATAAAATATTTCATATCATCGGGTAGCCGCCATGGAAGGTCATTGTCTTTTCCTATTACTCTATTCTGTGTAACAGCCGCTATAATGGATATCTTCATGTTAAATTTGATTGCCTCTAAAAAAGTCAGCGATATTCATTCTCTTTTTTCCTTCAGGCTGCAGCTCGTCAACGCTTACCCCTCCATCCTTTGATTTAAAATACAAATAGTTTTTCTGATCAGTGAGGATGGGTTCCACAGATTGGCTGGTGGAGGGCGCTATCGATGCTTGAAAAACCTTAAAGGTTTTATTATTAATTTTTGTCCACGCTGCAGGGTAAGGACTTAAGCCGCGAATGAAATTGATGATTTGTTGTGAGTTTTGGTTCCAGTTGATCTCGCATGTTTCTTTGAATATTTTGGGCGCGTGCTTGATTTCAATTTGTTCCTGTTGAGGGATGGAGGGATAATCTCCCTTTTCTATACTTTGCACCGTTTTTAGCACCAGTGTCGCGCCCTTGTTCATCAATCTTTCGTACAGCGAGCCAGCATTATCATTGTCGTGAATGGTTTCCTTTTCCTGAAAGATAATACTGCCAGTATCAATTTCATGTTTGAGAAAGAAGGTGGTGACTCCCGTTTCTTTTTCTCCATTGATGATGGCCCAGTTGATGGGTGCTGCGCCACGATATTGTGGCAATAAAGAAGCATGCAGGTTGAAGGTACCCAGTGCTGGCATTGACCACACTACTTCGGGGAGCATGCGAAAAGCTACTACCACCTGAAGATTGGCATTATAACTTTTTAGTTCTGAAATAAAATCCGGGTCCTTGAGATTGGCAGGCTGAAGTACCGGTACCTCGTACTTGAGCGCACATTCTTTTACAGGTGAGGGTGTAAGTTTTTGTCCGCGCCCCTGGGGTTTGTCTGGAGCAGTAATTACCGCAACCACATTGTATTGGTGATCGATGAGTGCTTGAAGGCTGGGTACAGCAAATTCTGGTGTGCCCATGAAAATGATCCGGAGGTTATTCACGTAACTATTAAATGAGGATTTACAAAGATCCCCGCTTTTGGCTATAAGACAAATTATTTTGTTAGTCTCTCAATTTTTTGGACATATACTTACTACAAATGGGACATGTTTTCCATTGGTGACCTCGTGCAGGACAATATTCTCTCCCAAAATAAATTATTTGTAAATGTGCTTTGTTCCATTGCGCTTCGGGGATTAGTCTTTTAAGGTCTTTTTCAGTTTGTTCCACATTTTTTCCACTTGATAGTCCCCAACGATGAGCCAGCCGATGAATGTGCGTGTCGACAGGAAACGCAGGTTTACCAAACCATTGTGTCATAACTACCGAAGCGGTTTTGTGACCTACAGCTGGTAATTCTTCCAGCGCCTCAAAGCTGTCAGGCACCTGACCATCATACTTCTCCACTAATATTTTGGAGAGCCCAGCTATGCCTTTGGATTTCATAGGGGATAACCCGCAAGGTTTGATGATCTCACGGATTTCTTCTACCGAAAGTTTCATCATATCGTAAGGGTTGTCAGCTTGCTTGAACAGGTATGGCGTGGTTTTATTGACGCGCTCATCTGTACATTGCGCTGACAGTAAAACCGAAATCAACAAGGTGTAGGCATCTTTGTGCTTGAGCGGAACTTCAGGATTGGGGTATAACTTATTAAGGATGGCAAGTATGTCTTTTACTTTCTCAGCTTTCGTCATCTCTGGTTTTTATTAAGATCAGTTGTACAAGAGGTACTTTGATCTTTTCTTTTTAAAAGTATTTAATTCAGGTTGCCAGGTAAGTTTAATTTCTTCTTCATTCATCCCGCTTTTTATCTGTTCTTTTAACACATCATTGCCAGCCAACTTATCGAAATAGGGAATGAAGAATTTATCTTTGTCGGGATAGTTGTTATAAAATTCTATCAGGTATTTTAAAGTTATCTTTGGTTCCGGTTTTATATTTCTTAAATCCAGACCGTAGCATGTTTTGTTTTCGTGCGGTGGATACTTTGACATGCTGTCGATTCTCACGGGGGTAAAGCTAAAGGAGTAGTTATCTTTCAATTCCGGGTTGCCAATTATTTCAAAAGGCGTGAGTGTACCTCTGCCCACGCTGATCACCGTTCCTTCAAACAAACACAGCGATGGATACCATAGCACTGCATTTTGTGTGGGTAAGTTGGGGGATGGTTTGATGGGAAGCACGTAAGGTTTTGCATGCGTATAATTCTTCATCGGGATCACCTCCAATTGGCAAGTCACTCCGTTCTTCAACCATTTTTCCCCCACAATCAATTTAGCCATTTCTCCTATGGTCATACCATGCACGATGGGGATTTCGCCAAATCCGACAAAAGATTCGAATTCTGGTTTTAAAACTGGCCCATCCACATAGCCTCCATGTGGGTTTGGTCTGTCCAATACCATAACAGCTTTATTATTTTCTCCACAAGCTTCCATGAGATGATAGAGTGAACTCACGAAAGTGAAGAAGCGCACGCCTACATCCTGTATATCGAAAAGGACAATATCGATATCTTCCAGACTTTGTGCTGAAGGTTTTTTTGCGCTACCGTAAAGTGAAACGATGGGCAATCCGGTTTTTTCATCGACTGCATCCTTTATGATTTCGCCATCAGGGGCATTTCCTCTGAAGCCATGTTCAGGGCTGAATATTTTCACCACGTTGATGTTCAGGGCCAGGAGTGTGTCTACTAAATGGGTGTTGCCAACAACAGAAGACTGATTGACAAGTAACGCGATTTTTTTGTCCTTTAGCTTTGGAAGCAGCAGATCAAGGCGTTCAGCGCCTATTTGGATTTTATCGGTGCGCTGTGCGCACGAGGCAAAGCCCAACATTAAAAAAACAAACAACGCAATTATCCTTATCATTTTAGTATTAATTTGCCAGTTGTATACAGCCAAAATTAAGCCATAAACTTGAACCTTGGATATTTCATATCGAAAAGAATAAGCCGCGAACAACGTGATGGCTTTTCTTCCATCACTCACAAAATAGCAATTGTAAGCATCGCTATAGGATTAAGTGCTGCCATTGTATCTTTTCTGATTATGGAAGGCTTTCAATCCACCATTAAAAGTAAGATATATAGCTTTAGCTCCCACTTGCTGGTGACGCGATTTACGATGAACAATTCGATGGAAGAGCAGCCCTTCTTCTACAATATTGATTTGTACAACAATTATAAAAAATACGGATTCATCGACCATGTGCAGGAGTACAGTCATAAAGCAGGATTGATAAAGACGGATGATGAGGTGTTGGGGATTTTTTTTAAGGGAATTGGAAAGAGTTTTCATTTGGATGCCTTCAAGCAAAACATGGTAGAGGGGGAGTTTCTCCATTTGCCGGATTCCAACTATGCCTTTGAGGTGGTGATCAGCAGCACAATTGCAAACAAGATCAGAGCTAAAGTAAATGATGAAATTGTTGTGCATTTTTTTCAAAACCCACCAAGATTTAGGAAGCTGAAAGTGGTTGGTATTTACGAAACCAATCTATCGGATTATTACGACAGCAAAGTAATTATAGGCGACATTCGACTGATTTCAAGACTCAATGACTGGGCCGACAGTGTAGCGGGTGGACTGGAGGTATTTGTGAAGGATCCAAAGGATGTTGATTTGGCTTATGAGGTTATTGGGGAAGATATGGACTATGATCTTTACATTGAAAAAGTAAGCGACAAGTATGTGCAGGTATTTGAATGGTTGGGGCTGATCAGTCGTCAGGTAAATATTTTACTTGGTGTGATATTGACAGTAGTTTGTGTGAATATGATTTCTGTGGTATTGATTCTGGTAATGGAGCGTACTCAAATGATAGGTCTCCTAAAAGCCATGGGAGGCAACAACCGGTTGATTCGATCAATTTTTATTTATAGCGGTGTTAACCTTATTGCAAAAGGTTTGCTTTATGGCAATGTTATTGGCCTTGGATTTTGTTACATCCAGTACAAATTCCGTTTGATCCAACTTAATCCACATGATTATTATATGAGTTTTGTGCCTATCAGTTGGGACTGGAGCATGGTGCTGTGGCTAAACTTACTTGTATTCGCTGTGGTTACGTTAGTGCTGTTGGTGCCTACTGCTATTGTAGCGCGAGTTAGTCCTATCAAAGCTATTCGTTTTGATTAGGCTTTTGCCTCTGATGGAGCAGTAGTTCTTTTGTAGCTTTTGAACCAACTCCCAATTGTGAGCTGCATCACACCAAAGAAAGCTTCTTTGAATATGCCCACCGATAATTTAGACTGACCTCTCACTCGTTCAGTAAATATGATGGGCACCTCTGTAATTTTGAAACCATACTTCCAGGTAAGAAACTTCATCTCAATCTGAAAGCCATAGCCGATGAATTTTATTTTGTCCAGTTGGATGGTTTGAAGCACTATTCGCTTGTAGCAAACGAATCCTGCAGTGGCATCGCGTATCGGCATTCTGGTGACCAGCCTCACATAAGCGCTGGCAAAGTAAGAGAGTAGTACACGACCTATAGGCCAGTTCACAACGTTAACACCGGTTATGTATCGTGAGCCAACAGCCATATCGTTGTTGCCTTCTGAACACGCCAGATAGAGATGGACTAAGTCTTTGGGGTCATGCGAAAAATCGGCATCCATTTCCAGTATATATTCGTAACCCTTTTCAAGTGCGTATTTAAATCCAGTAATGTAGGCTGTGCCCAAACCTAGTTTTCCTTTGCGCTGGATCAGGTGGAGCCGTTGTTTGGGATGATTAAAGTTGCCTTGTAGGTTCTTTACGATGTCGGCAGTGCCATCAGGAGAGTTGTCATCTACAATGAGCAGGTCAAATTCCTTTGGCAAACTAAATACTGCATCAATGATGAGACCGATGTTCTCCTTTTCGTTGTAGGTAGGAATAATGACAATGGCGTTGCTCACAAAAACCCTTGGTAAGCGACAAAACTAATGAAATCATTATGATCAGCCAATTGGCCATAAGCATGCTTTGAGGTAATTTCAGGCCTATATTATTAAAGTTTATGTCCTCTTTGCCTTTAAAGCGTAAATGCGTGTTTTTGGATCGCGATGGCGTGTTGAATGAAGACCGACCTGACTACGTCTATCAGTTGGATCATTTCAAAATAATGGCAGGGGTACCGCTGGCATTACAACAATTGAAGGACGCGGGATTTTTATTGTTGGTGGTGACCAATCAGGCTGGAATTTCAAAAGGTATCTACACACAGCAAGACATGGAGAAGTGTCATCGCTATTTACAAGAGCAATGTGGGGGGTTAATTGATCATTTTTATTTCAGTCCCTATCACCCCACGATCAGTGAATCGTTGGGACGCAAGCCTGGTTCACTGCTTTTTGAGAAAGGAATTGCCCGATACAACATCGATCCAACTACTAGCTGGATGATAGGCGATAGGGAAAGAGATTTAATACCCGCACGTCTACTGGGAACGCGAACCATTCAAATTGGTGCGATTGAGGAAAAGTCGGAACAGGCGGATTACAGTGCTGCAAATCTGATAACAGCCGCTCAAATTATCTTCACACACTAGCCACTACATCATATCGCTTCGGCTTCCTGCAGTTTGCTGGCCAGTTTTTTTTGAATTTCAAAAGGTACAGGCTGAAACTCAGCAAACTTTTGCGTGAAACTGGCGCGGCCCTGCGACAACGACCTTAATGCAGTAGAGTATCGATCCAGTTCTGCCAGTGGTGTTCTGGCTTTGATCACCTGGTAATTGCCTTTTGTGTCCATTCCCATAATAATGGATCTGCGAGTTTGCAAATCACTCATTACCTCACCCATCATTTCTTCCGGAAGTACGATTTCCAAATCATACATGGGTTCAAGTAATTGTGGTTCTGCTTTCATAAAGGCCTCCTTAAAGGCCATCATGCCCGCTATCTTAAATGAAATATCGTTAGAGTCAACTGGATGCATTTTTCCATCATAAACCATTACACGCACATCCTGCACATAAGAGCCTGTGATTGGACCTTCTTCCATTTTTTCCATCACTCCTTTTAAGATAGAAGGTATAAAGCGCGCATCAATCACACCCCCTACAATGCAGTTGTAGAAAACTAGTTTTCCGCCCCACTCCAGATCAATTTCTTCCTTGCCTCTCACAGTAAATTCAGTGGGTTCAGGCATTCCTTCGCGATAGGGTTCTATCTTCAGGTACACCTCTCCAAATTGTCCGGCACCACCCGATTGTTTTTTGTGGCGATAACTTGCCTCTGCCGGTTTATGGATGGTTTCGCGATATGAAATTCTTGGTGTGACAAAATCTGTATGCAGTTTATACACATTGTCAAGGTACCATTTGCATACGGTCAGGTGCATTTCGCCTTGCCCTGAGATGATCAATTGTTTAAGTTCTTTTGAATACTGAACCAGCAGTGTTGGATCTTCCTGATGAATTTTGTGTAACACTTCGCCAATTTTTTCATCGTCACCTTTGCTGTGGGCAATCACAGCGGTACGTATTCTTGGTTCTGGAAACTCGATGGGTTTAATGATCATCTCATAACCCTTGGCGTGCAAAGTTTGGTTGGTATAGGTTTCTTTTAATTTTAAAGTGGCTCCGATGTCTCCAGCCACCAATTTGTCTACTGGGGTTCTGGTTTTACCATCCATGATAAAGAGGTGATGGATGCGTTCCAGTGCATCAGTTTGGCTATTGATCAGTTCGGTGGAAGTGTTCACTTCTCCGGAGATCACTTTAAAAAAAGAAAGTCTACCTACGTTGGGCTCGAAGTGAGATTTAAAAATAAACAGGACTGTAGGTTTAGAGGAATCAAAAGGAACTTCTTTGCCATCTTCGGTAATCTCTGGTTTAGCTTCTTTTGGTGATGGCGCTACATTGTCGATGAAACTCATCATCCTGCCGCTGCCCATATTGAGTTTGGCCGACATACAAAAAACAGGAAACAATTGGTGATTGATCATTCCTATTTTAAGTCCCTGGCGCATTTCATCTTCATCCAACGTCCCTTTTTCAAAATAGAGTTCCATTAACTTCTCATCATTTTCTGCTGCCTTCTCTACCAATTCGTTGTGAAGCCGTTCTGCTTTTTCTTTTTCGCTATCAGGGATGGGCAGCTTTTCGGGCTTACCCCCTTCAGCCGAAAAGCGATACAATGTCATTTTTAGCAGGTCGATGATTTCGTTAAAACCTTCGCCTTCGTTGACAGGGTATTGCATCTGTGTGATGGCACCACCAAATCGATCTTTCAGTGCCTTTAGTGAATCTTCAAAATTGGATTTGGGATGATCCACCTGATTTATAGCAAAAATGACCGGCTTATTAAACCGGTCAACATAATTCCAAATTAATTCTGCGCCTACTTCCAAACCATGTTGCGCATTGATTACCATAACAGCTGTATCGGCAACACGGAGCGATGAAAGCATTTCTCCTGCGAAGTCATCGAAGCCGGGTGTATCTATGATGTTGATTTTGTAATCACGCCACTCTGTATGCATGGTAGTGGCGAACACCGAGTTTTCTCGCTCGTGTTCTATCTCGTGATAATCACTAACTGTATTTTTACCTTCAATGGTACCTCTGCGGTGGGTAATACCGGCTTCGAAGATCATGTCTTCTGCCAAGAGTGTTTTACCGCTTTTGGGTGCGCCAAGCAGCGCAATGTTTTTGATGTGTTTCCCGTCATAGACTTTCATAGGCGAGCGATGTTAAGTGGAACGGAGAGATATGAGCAATGAATTTAATAAGAATAATACTTGGAAGCCAATGATTTCCACATGATTTTGACAGGGTTATTTGCCTTTCAAGACGCATTTTTTCACTTTATTAAGTGTTGGCATAATCTTATTCTGAATAATTTATGGGCGCATCCTTTATACCCAATTTTTTAATTCTGAAGAGATTATACACGATAAGGAAATAATGTCCCCAAACACCCGCCATAAGGATGATAAAAGTGATTACCATCCATAATGGTGCATCAGGACTCCATAGTGCTCGTGGTAATCGATCAGTGTTTTGAGCAAGAGGTAAGCCCCATTCAGTAGCAATTTGTGCTTCAATGGTGCCGTAGTTTTCATGTTCGTCCAGTCTACCGATAAGCATTAGTTCACCTTTCTTACCGCCAGGTATATCATTAGGAAACTCAACCTCATCCTGACCACTTTCATTGGTATAGGCATCAGTGATAGGAAGCAGGCTGTACATGCGTGGGACGAAAATTTTTATTTCTTCATCACTAGCAGGTATAACCTCATTCGCAGCGTTCCAGGTGGTGAGGCTCACCATTACGGTGTTTACTGAGTCAATAATTTCTGTTGTTAATGATAAGTTGGCATCTGTAATTTCAATTGCAGCCTGACTCTCATCATAATCCTCATTTCCTGCAAAGCTGGCCATAAAGGAAAACAGATGACCCTTACTTCGGATATCACTAAGCTTTCCAATGAAAGTGCAATTGCCGGCCGCATCCGTGATTGCTTTGCCTAATGCAATAGACGCTCCGTTTATAGTAACGGTATAATTCAATTCCAAACCTGATACTGGCTCTTCTTCGTCTACGTCCACGATGGTTGTTTTTAGCCAATAGATATTTTCTGCTTTTTGCACATAAGACAATTTGATTTCTATACCGATGGGGTCGGCAATGGCCAGATTGAAACTGACGGCAATCACTAAAATAGATAGGATCGTTTTCATCTTTGGCTTATTTAGTTTTCATTGATTCTTTATCCAAATATTCAGATGTTTCCCAAACTGGTACGATTGGAACAAATTTTGAAGCCAGCTTAAACATCATGAAAAACATGGCAATACCCGCAAAAGTGAGTGCCCACTCCACCCAGGTGGCAGAATAGTGTACATACTCCATTCGTGTATCTTGCATTGGCAACAAAGTTGTTTCCAGGGTAGGCACTACTATCAAATATCGCTTTACCCACATGGCCAGCACAAGAATTGCACTTACCGAGGCAATAGAGTTAATGGATCTTAATTTGGGTATGCCTATGACGATAATAGGTAATAGGATTCCCGCTACATTGGCAAATAAGAACCACCATCCGAATTCCTGCAGGTTAAATAATTTATCTATCAATTCTGAACTCCATTTTTCTGAAGAGTACCAATCGGTGAGATATTCTGAGAAGGTAAAGTAACCATATCCCGCTGACAGTACTATGAGCAGATAGCCCAGATACATGAAGTGTTTTTCCACAATGTACTTTTCAAGTTTATACAACTTTCTGAACATCCACAGGGCAACAATCAGTACACCGGTACCACTGTAAATTGCGGCCAAGACAAAATAAGGCCCGAAGATGGTGCTATGCCAGCCAGGGCGCAGGGTCATACCAAATATCCAGGACAATACGGAATGAACCACAATTGCAGTTGGGATTATAAGAAGGGCAAGTATATCAGTTGATAAATTGAGTTTTTTACGTTGGTCGGGTGTGTTAGTATATCCAAGTGATAAAAATTTATATAAACGATTTTTAAACTTGCTTACACCCAGACCAGCATGAGATAGAATAGAGAAATCTCTTATTAGAGCGAGGTATAAGAAGATGATACTTCCAATGAGATAGGTAATTATAGCCAATACATCCCATGTTATTGGGGATTGCAGTCTGGGATAGATGAATAAGTGATGTAATCGATCCAATCGGCCGACACACAATAGGATATAAAGTGGTCCAATGATCGTGGCAATCACTGTGATCAACTCAGCAATTCTAATAATAGGTTTTCTCCATTCTACTTTAAACAAGTGAAGAAGGCCACTAATGATAGCGCCTGCATAGCTAATACCTATAAAGAATATAAAATTAGCTATATAAAGACCCCAGACAACATTGTCTCTCATTCCAGTCACTTCATGGCCTTCCGTTATCTGAACATAAAGCGCATACATTCCAACAAGAAAGACAATTGACCAAAAGCTAAACCATAATTTTTCCTTTAATGACCAATGTGTGATTTGCGGGGTAAATTCTGTCAGTAAAGATTTACTGGTATTTTCGATATTCATGAGTGCAGATGTTTAGTGTACATCTTTGTACCTTTCTTTGATTTCTTCACTTAGATTTTTGAATCCTCGCTCCACTGGGAACATCCGATTGGATGGAGGCAGATAGTAGACTCTGGGCTTGGTGCCTAGTTCTTCCATGTAACGATAGGCTGCTTTGTCTCTAAGCAGCGTGCTTAAGCGCACAGTTTCAGATCCATTACTTACAGAATCTTCATTTTCATCGCCAAAATAGAAAACACCATTGGGGCAGGCAGTTACGCAATCTGGCAATTTGCCTTGGCGTGCCATGTCGGGACAGAAATCACATTTCTCGACTGTACTGTGTCTACTTGGCACACTAGTTTCAGGGGAATACGTTACGTTTTCTGCACCTGGGGTAATTTCTGGCTCACCCCAATTGAATACTCGGGTTGAATAGGGACAAGCCGCCATACAAAATTTACAACCGATGCAACGCTCGTTGTCAATAAGTACCAGGCCATCCGTTCTTTTGAATGTAGCATCTACTGGGCAAACCTTCACACAGGGAGGATTATCGCAATGAAAGCAGGTTTTAGGAAACCAATAAGGTGCCGACTTTTCATTGTCTTTCATCAATTTGATTTGAAGCCACTCCTTGTCTTCAGGCAGGTAGTGCATTTTTTGGCAAGCGGTCACGCACTTGCGTGCATTTCTGCATCTACCCAAATCAATTACCATTACAAACTTTCTTCCCGGTATGCCTTCTCTTCCAACCTTCCTGGCCATGGTTTGTGCGTGATCATGCGTATCCAATTTGAGCATAGATGCTTGCACTTCTATGATCTCACCATCTTGAGATAAAAGCTTTACTTTATCTCCACACTCCGTTATGGGTTGTTCTGATTCGGGGGATAAAAACTTGGCAGCACCTGCTATTGCAGCAAGGCCGGCTACAGCCCCCATTTTTAGCACATCGCGTCTTTTCTTGTCTTCCATGGTCTATGATTTTGCTTTGATCCAGTTCATGATATCCTTATTGTTCGCTTTTTTTCGGGATGCCTTATTCAATACCGATTCATCCACCTCTACCAGCTTACCATCAGCAGTCAGCATTTTAACCGTTTTGCTTTTTTCCTTGGCGGTTGCAACAGTAGGTATAGCAATAGCCGAAACTACCAGTGCCTTGATGGCTTCTCCGATAAATTTTCTTCTGTTCTTTTTTTCTTCCATGGTTATGGTATTAGAAATTCCAAAGTCGTGTGATGTTAAAACCGATTATAAAATCTCCTTTAAAGAAGTCATTCGGGTTGTAGGAAATGTTTTCTTGAGGAATGATCGATTGGAAGCTGGTAGCAAACACCTGGAACGCGTGTGAGCTGGTAGCCACTTCCCATCCTATCGAAAAATTTGGTTTTAACTCAAAGTTGGGATCGTCATGTGTGGTAAATTGGTGTACATAATTCACCACAAGAGAAGACTGACTAGATATTTTGTATCGTCCTCCAAATCCCAAGGCAATTACATCATGTTGATACAAACTATCGGCAGCATTAAAGTGACTAAAACTTGGTGATAATTGGATGGATATTTTTGGTGAGATCCTTCTGGCAATGATAAGTTCATTGTAAAAAGACAAACGATGAACTTCTTTACTGAAGTTTTCAGGTGCACGGGTATCTACAGCGACATCACCGAAGTAAGTTACGCTAACAGGGATAGCTCCATCACGTGATTGTTTCAGTAATGAATATTTAGCACTAAAATCCAGGTACTTTTTGAATTTGGCAAACCCAAAACCCACAGCTAGGTTTTTAATGGGTGTGTAGGTAAATCCAATTCTGATATTGGAGGGAGCATAAAGTCCATATAGATCCTTAATACCATTTTCTACCAGTCCGAACCTGTGTTGAATGTCAAATTCTAGCGTTTTTTCAGTTGGCACTATTACCGATTGCATATCAAGCAACTGAGCACTTTCAAAGGCAGGCCTTGCTGGTGTACGCTCTGAACTTGTTTCCTCCTCATCCTGCGCAAAAGAAAATCCTGCCGTAAGGAGAATCAACAAGATAGTTGTCATCCAACCTTTCTTTATATTCAGCATTGTAGTAATGTTTGTTTTCATTTTTTTTAGCATTTAATTGTCCAGAGCGCCTTGTTCAATCCAGGCAAGGATAAGTGCCCGGTCCTGATCGGTAGCATATTGTTTCATTGAACCACTTGTAATTTTTTTCATCAATTCACTTTCTTCAGGATTCTCTAAATCCAGATAGCCGAAAAATGTTAACGTGGTGTAGGCATCTGCTGCTGCAAGATTAGGAGGAATGCCCCCTTTGGAATGACATCCTGAAGTATTGCAAGATGAATTTAAAATCGGGATAACATTGATACTGAACTTAACTGAATCAGGTACTTCTACTTTGGGCTTAATTAACTCTTCATAAGTACATGAGGTGGTAAGCAGTGTCAATAGTCCAAGAACAACCATGGAAAGTATACTTAGTGTTTTTATAGTTTTCATGGTTTGAATGTTAATTGTTGATTTAATAAACCAATACGATTGAGGTGGTCATTATCGCCCAGATAAATGTGAAATTCATAGATCATTTTAGCCGGGTCGAATGCGATATCATCGGCATTGGATGTATTCAATGCTCGTACGAGTAAAACTGAATATCCTTTACTGTTGAAGCCGTCAATTTTGGCTAATTGAACATTGGAGACTGCGCGTACATCGGAAGAGCTACCACTGGGATTTTCGAGGTAGTAACCTGGAATACCGCTAAAACCACGAAGCCTTGCAAATAAATCCTGGCGATCCGTTTCACTGGTCGGGTAATGAGTCGATCCTTCGTGCTGACCGCCATTTGGAGCAAAGGCATCTAAGGCTTGTCTTGTTAGTCTATTGAACTGACCAGGGACATTCAGTGCAACAAAACTTGGATTAATTGTTCCGTTTCCATCGCCTGTTACTCCGTGGCAGGCTATGCATTCTGCCTGATAAATAGCATCTCCATTTATCGGATCACCAGTAAACAATTTTTTATTTAACAAATAGTAACCCGGATCTAAAATTGTGAATCCAGCTGGCTTACGGGTGAGTTCCTGTTGTACACCATCCCAGTCATACTTGGGGCCGCTTCGGTTGTCCGTGCCTGCAATATTTCTGACATAGGTTTTGTTTCCGGTATCGGCTACAGGTCCACTTCCATTATCTACCATGTCTATGGCAAAACCCAAAGGCTCTGAAAGTGCCAAAGACCAATTCCATACATCTCTTTTTCCACCACCCATGTTGAAGGAAAGTGCAACCAGATCATCGCTGCGTTGGGATGTCCATCCAGTTGTTGATCCAGATTTTTTTGGATCTGTTGGACCATTGAACAACCAATTGCTATTCGATACACTAAAAGTGGTATCCTTCCAGGAGATATGAATATAAAGACTGTCGCTAGTGTAAGCTGCCCTTAATTGAATGGTAGGGTTTTTTCCTTTATTAAAATCAGCCTTGCCATTGAAAGTTCCGGATACATTAAATAATCCGTCTTCAGTGGGCACCTGGGAAGTAATTAGGTTTTGTGAAGACACTTCCAGGTAATCGGCAGTTTTCCAATAGTTAGCATTTAACTTATTTGGAATAACGGACACCAAATTTGCTTCTAAAGTGGTTGTGGGGTTAGGTACTTCAGGGGCTGGTATCCTTATTGGTTCGTTTTCGAAATAGGTACAACCAATTAAGAATACAAAGCCTAATGGCAGTAATCTATTTATTAACTTCTGGTTGACTGGACTCATAGTGTTAGAAAAGTTTAACGGATCAAAAAAGAAGGGGAATTTCCCCTTCTTTTAATTGGATTAATCCTTATGCTGGTTTGGTTGCAACTATGCTCACCTGAATTCTGATGTTCTCACCTACACTACTTGAGCCTATATTGAAGTCAGTTTTTCCCATAAAAAATCTACCTTCAAATCCAGAGTAAAGCGTGGCTGTTGGGGTTCCTCCATTATTCCATGGGGTTACCGCTTTGAACCACATTTCAACTGCCTTGGTCACACCATTGAAAACAAGGTTGCCTTTGGCCAGATAGCCGTCACCATATGCTACTATGCTTGTGCTTGTAAATTTTGCATAACGAGCAGTTGATGTAATGGTAGAGGGTAATGTACCATCAGCGGATATTCCAAATGTGCCCATGATACAGCCCATCGTTTCAACCACTGAGTTAGGATTGTAGGCACTTGCTCCGGATGCTAACTTTGGGTCGCGGCCTCCCAAAGAGCGGGTGTTGATACTTGCCAAGTCTATTTCAGCAACAATATTGCTACTTGCCAAGTTGGCTGGGTCAAAGTTCACAACTAGCTCAGCAACCTGAGAGAAGGCACCTACAAATTCAGCTACATTGTCGCGGTAAGGGAATTCAAACTGAATGGGGCTGTGAGTTTGATCGTATGCCCAAACTCCGGTATTAGCAAATGCTGAACCAGTCCAGTCAAAATTGATGTTTATCACAGGAATTCCAGCCTGGCCTGATGATACCAAAGCCATATCCATGGTAGCATCTGCATTAGTAATTACTACGTCAGTTGGATCAATAGTAAACCTTAAGCCACTTAAACGACCCGCGTTGTTAGTATTGTCAGTGTCATAGTATGCACTTAAAGTATAGGTACCAGCTTCTAAATTGGCAAAGTTGAAATTTCCATTTTCATCAGTTTTGACCTCCATGTTTAAAACTGGAGTTGTACTGAAAAGAGTTACAATCGCGCCTGCTGCTGCTATCTGAGTTCCAGATCCGTCTGGATAAGTTACTTTTCCTGAGATGGTAGAAAGATCAACGGGAGCTGGATTGTCATCACTACACCGGACTACGAGAGCCAGTATAAAGAACAAAGTGAGTAATAAAGAGAACGATCTAAAATGTTTCATAGCTTTAAGTTTTTTTCTAATTAAAAGGTTGATTCCACGAATGAATTTGTCCTCATTCGATTAATCGAAGATAATGTGACAATTATCACAAAGGCATGATGTGAGTCACGTAAAGAGGTGATCTTAATCAGGAGGTGCTTAAAAGGAAGATTAGAAGGCTTAACTACTTAAAGGAATATCGTATGATGGACTTCAAAAGGATATCGTATGCAGAATCGCTTTTTGTTATTGTAGGTTTTTCAATGAAATGGATGCCAGTTTTAGCGGTACGGATTAGCCCAAGGGTATCCATTTTATAGATATCCAGCTCGTAGTTGGCTAAGGTATCGGGCAACAGCATCACTTTAATTTCAATATAGAACTCGCCAATTTGTATCTCTTGCTCTTTTTTCTCTTTGAGCAAATGGACATAGTAGTGTGGAGGCATTAGGCTGTCCAGTGATAACTCTTGAGTGGTTGCCAATACCTCGTAAAATGGCCACTCTGAACCTGATTGGTTTGTAATAGCAACCCTTTTGTTGTGCATGTTTTTAATCAAATAGTCAACAAGATCAGTCGATCTATCTGATCTAGAGGTTATAGTAAAATAATAAATCCTGTCTTTGGCGATATTATCATCAGAACTGCAACCAGTGATGAGCCCAAAAATGATTATAGAAACCAGGAGTTTTTGCATGGTAAAAAAACAGGGCTCAATTTTGAGCCCTGAAGGATATATTTACTGTTTAAATGTCCTTAGGTAGTGCACTAAAATCCATCGATCTTCATCACTAGATATTTTCTTTTCGTAAGCCGGCATATCATCTCTACCAAAGGTGGTTTTATAAAAGAGTTCTCCATCAGATTGAGACTGAAATTTAGCTTTAGAAAAATCTCCTGATGGAGTATCCAATTCTTTGGCTTTCGGACCATCACCCAAGCCAACCTTTCCATGACAGGATTTGCAGTGTTTCTCATAGAGTCCCTTGGCAATGGATATATTTTCTTTGTCTGCTTTCGTTGGGTTTTCCATTTTTTTATACTTCGCTGGAACTTCCCAGGCAGTCTGCATAAAAGGAGCAAAGGAAAGTGCAAAGCATGCTACAACAACAGGTAACCATAGTGCTAGATTGTTATTTTTCATTGGGGTAAAGGTTTAATTATACTGGTTATAGTGCAATCACTATACCACAATTTGTATGTCCTAACAGACATAAAAAATGATTTTTGTCACCTATGATGGACAATCATGTGTCTTGCTGCTAAAACATGATAAGTATCAGCAAGTGTAGTGCTGATTAATCGAATAATAGATCATCAGTTTGTTTTCAGGCTATCAATCTCAGCCATTTCAGGAATTTCAAATATTTTCTGATCTGGACTTTCTGACTTAAGTTGAATATTGTGGAATGTAACTTCATAGCGCTTGTCGCCTATGGTTCCATTGTTATACTTGTATCCAACTAATTTTGCAGGTAATTGCACACCATTCACCTCAGTCCAATCTTCATAACTCAGCGCATTGAAATTTTCGTGTGCTTCACCAGAATAATACGTAACCGTGTAAAGTAATTTTTCCATTCTTTTAGTGGCGGGGTCGATCAGCATTTTGTAGGCGTCTTTATCTGCGTCACCAATGCCCGATTCAAAGCTGATGTTAATGACATCATACTGTTTGCCATCAACGGTGAGTGTATCACTTGAATAAATTACACCAGGATCGGCAACAATAAAAGGTATGGTGAGAAAATAAGAATATAGATTGTGATAAAAGCGAGCCGAGCGACCTTTGTATGCTTTCTTGTCAGGTGCTACCCATACTTGGCTGCCATCAAATCCTATTTTAAAAGTATCCGCAACTGTCAGATCTTTTCTATTGAGGAGATCCAAAGTATAATGTTCTGTAGGGCTGCTGTCATTTTCGTGCTTCAGGTCGTACTCCAACGCTTTAAAACTTCGCCATTGATCAAGGCCACCGTGCGCCTTTAATACCTCTGAAAAATTTTCTGGCAAAGATGCATAATGATTTACCGGTGGCTCTTCATTTTGTTTTGGAGCGCATGAAACAAGAAGTGAGAATAGAACAAAATAAAAACTGATTTTCATAATTAATTGGGATTGCATCAAAAATAGCCATTGGTACTCACTATGCTTGTCATTCGTGAGACAAATGGTGTGAGCGAATGAAACGACTGTAGTTATTTAGTGTCGTATCCTAAAACTTTCAGCATTGAATCGCTTGTCTGTTCGGGCGCAAAAAGTTTGGTAGAGATCTCTCCATCTTCATTGCGGCTGATCAGCACATGTTTAGGTGCTGGAATAAGGCAGTGCTGAATACCTCCATATCCTCCCAGCGACTCTTGATAGGCGCCTGTGTGAAAGAAGCCAATGTAAAGTGGCTCTTCATCATTAATCATAGGTAAGAAAACTTCGCTGGTATGTGCTTCTGAATTGTAATAATCCATACTATCACAAGTCAGGCCTCCCATATTTATTTTGTGATATGGATCATCCCACTTGTTGATGGGGAGAAGAATGTACTTTTGATTTAATCCCCAGGCGTCAGGCATTTGCGTAATGAAAGAGCCATTGACCATATACCAGAGCTCCTTATCATTTTGCAATTTTTGATCCACAACGGAGTAGAGGATGGCGCCACTTTCGCCAACGGTGTAACTTCCAAACTCCGTAAAAATATTTGGAACAGGTACGTTGTTCTTATCACATATCCACTTGATGTTTTCCACGATCTGCTCAATCATGTACTTATAGTCATATTGAAATGTAAGGGACTGCTTAATGGGAAAACCTCCTCCGATGTCGATGGAATCCAACGAGTCGCACATTTTCTTCAATTCACAATATTTGAAAATGAATCGGCTGAGCTCGCTCCAGTAGTAGGCAGTGTCTTTTATTCCGGTGTTGATAAAGAAGTGCAACATTTTTAAAGTTGCCTTATTGCTTTTTTCGATTTTGTCTCTGTACAAAGGGACAATGTCGCTATAACGAACGCCTAGACGGGAGGTGTAAAATTCAAATTTGGGTTCCTCATCAGAAGCTACCCGTATTCCCACTTTAAAAGGCTTGTCCACCTTTTGCTCATAAATATCTATTTCCTTGATTGTATCCAGGATAGGAATGCAATTGAATTCTTCATTGAGCAGATCTACAATATTGTCGGTATATCTGGGCATTTTGAATCCATTGCACAGGATGAAAGTCTCTTTGGAAATCTTGCCCTGCTCATAGAGGCTACGGATGATCGGAATGTCAAATCCTGAGGAGGTTTCAAGGTGAACATCATTTTTCAAAGCCTCTTCCATTACAAAAGAGAAATGGGAAGATTTGGAACAATAGCAGTAGGTGTAATTCCCCTTATACTTGAATTTTTCTATGGCGTTATTAAAGGTGGCCTTTACGAATCGAATATTTTCACTGATTCTGGGCAAATAGGTGAGCTTTAGGGGCGTGCCGTATTCTTTAATGATGTCCATGAGGGGCACATCATTAAAATGCAACTCGTTTTCCCATACTTTAAACTCCTTTTGCGGGAATTCAAATGTCTGTTCGATTAGGTCACGGTAGCTCTTCATTTCACGCTATAGGGTTTTTTTTGAAGGGTGCAATATTGGTATAATTTTGCCATCTTTACAATTCGAAATTTAAATCTGCATGACAGATCGATTTTCCTGCTGTAACGTTAAAAATACACATCCCTTGCCAGATTACTGAAGCGTCTAATTTAGGCTTTTGAGGTAGTTTTTTGCATTAGGTTACAGTTTTTTCAAATATTAATTTCAGTAAAAGTGAACGATATAAAGATCATCGAGGTAAAGTCGGAGATTGGTGCGGGTACTCGTGGTGCCAGCCTGGGAGTGGAAGCCATGAAAATAGCCAGTCTTGACCTAAAATCAGACTTATTCAGACAATACGATTCTGTAGAAGTAGAAAATGTAAATGAGCTGCTGTTTGACGGAGCAGAGCACGCCCACTCAAAATTTATAGATGGCGTATTGATCATGGAGGAGCGCGTTTGCCTGGAAGTGTACGAGACCCTGCTTGATGAGCATTTTCCGCTGGTGATGGCGGGAGATCACTCTACGGCATACGGAACAATTGCCGGAATTAAAAAGGCACATCCCAAAAAACGATTGGGAGTCATATGGATTGATGCCCACGCTGACATTCACACGCCCTACACTACGCCATCAGGCAATATGCACGGGATGACCGTAGCGATGGCTTGCGATATTGACAATCTTGAATGTAAGATCAACGATCCCAAAAATGAAACCATAGAATATTGGGAGCAAATCAAGAATGTAGGCATACCAGGAGCTAAGACTTACCCTGAAGACTTTGTATACATTGCCGTTCGTGATTTGGAAAAACCTGAGAACTATCTTATCAATAAATATGGGATGGGTTTTATCACTACTGAAGAAGTAAAGAAAATGGGCGCGGTAAAAGCAGCCGCTGAGGCACTAAAGATGCTTGAGCACTGCGAAATCATTTATGTGTCTTTTGATGTGGATAGTATCGATTCCCGATTCTCCACGGGTACTGGTACGCCAGTGCCCAATGGACTTACTGTGGATGAAGCTAAACTGCTGAATGAGGAGCTGGGCAAGAGCCCTAAGTTGTGCGCATGGGAGATTGTGGAAGTGAACCCTACCCTGGATACAGAAAACAGAATGGCAGAAAGTGCATTCGAGATTTTGGAGGCTACTGCCAAAAGCATTGCTACCAGACCCGTCATCGCTGAATAAGATCTATTTCTCCTCTTCCAGGATTTTGATGTATGCCTTTATGGTCGACATCAGGTTTCTGCGGATAATAGGATCTGTAAAAATTCTGGGTATGCTGCTCGGTTGCGAAATGATCAGATAGGTCACCTTTACTTTATTGTCTGGAATTTTCTGAAAAGTCCAGCTGCCCAATAAATTCATTCTTGTAACTCCACTGCGAACCGGAGAAGCCTTTTCGTCTTGAGTGCTTTCAAATGTGACAAAAATTTTGTCTTTCTCTTTTTTCTGGATGCGATAAATTAAAAAATGATCCTGATCACTTACAGGCCATGGTATATCGTGGTAGGAGTATTCGCGCCAGGCGGTATCAACAGGCAGGGGATGAACTTTAAACTCAGTTACGTGTTTTTGCCATTCCATGATTTTGCTTTCATTCTTAAGCAATTGAAGGGCTTTTAGCATTGTTGACTTTACAGTGAATTCGCCTTTTACCTCACGTGCATCTTGGGGAGGGTCTGAGTTTGGGAAGATTATCCAGCGTTCGTAAATGCGTATGGAATCTTCTTCTCTGACCAAAGAAAATCCATCATTATCCTGACCCATAACAGAAAACGGAGCAACAAGCCCCACCACAACAAAGAATAAAATTCTTGATACTAAGTACATACGTAATCCAAATATCCAATGATTTGAACAAAGACCAATAGGTCCAAAGAGTAACTCCGCAAACTAGTTTTTATTTGTCTTTTTTTGATAAAAATTAGCGACCTATACTCTTCGATTTTACTTAATTTCGCCCCAAGATTAACATAACCTATTGATGATGAGCAAAAACCGACCCATCTCCGAGTTTATTGAAAAAAATTACCTACACTTTAATGCCGCTGCGCTGGTTGATGCCGCCAAAGGCTACAAAAAACATGTGGAAAGTGGAAAAAAAATGATGGTTACCCTTGCGGGTGCCATGAGCACAGGTGAACTGGGGATTAGTTTTGCGGAGATGATCAGACAGGACAAAGTACATATCATTTCATGTACTGGCGCCAATTTGGAGGAAGACATCATGAATCTGGTTGCTCACTCTCACTATAAGCGCATTCCTAACTACAGAGATCTTACCCCCGAACAGGAGTGGGACTTGTTGCAAAACCACCTCAATCGTGTTACAGACACTTGTATTCCAGAGGAAGAAGCATTCAGGAAGTTACAAGCCCATCTTTACAAGGTTTGGAAAGATGCAGAAGATAAAGGAGAGCGTTTATTTCCGCATGAATTCATGTTTCGTTTGCTCAACAGTGGCGAGCTAAAACAATATTTTGAAATTGACCCCAAAAATTCGTGGATGATTGCCGCAGCGGAAAGGAACATGCCGATGGTAGTTCCCGGATGGGAGGACTCAACCATGGGTAACATCTTTGCTTCTTATTGCCTTACCGGAGAGTTAAAGGCCTCTACCATGAAAAGTGGAATTGAATACATGGTATGGTTGGCGGATTGGTATACCGAGAATGCAGGAACAGAGGGTATAGGATTTTTCCAGATAGGTGGGGGGATTGCAGGTGATTTTCCGATTTGTGTAGTGCCCATGTTACATCAGGATTTGGAAAGAGATGGTGTTCCTTTCTGGAGCTACTTCTGCCAGATCAGTGACTCGACCACCAGTTATGGGTCTTATTCAGGTGCTGTGCCCAACGAAAAAATAACGTGGGGTAAATTGAGCATTGAAACTCCAAAGTACATCATTGAAAGTGATGCTACTATAGTTGCGCCATTGATCTTCGCCTATATACTGGATATGTAGTGACTGTGCACTTTGGAGACATTGCTTAAACCACAGCGTCTCTCGCAGTAAAAAAATATGAACCTTGATCTGTTATTAAAGTCAAAGATAGAAGAGGCGATAACGTCTCTTTTTAATTCTACGGTTGAAAACATTCAACTGCAACCTACTAATGCTGAGTTTGAAGGATCACATACACTTGTATGCTTTCCACTTACCAAAATTTCTAAAAAAAAACCTGAGGAGACTGCAGAAGTAGTAGGTCAGTGGTTAGTGAACAACACCACGTTGGTTAATCGCTATAACGTTGTCAAGGGGTTTTTAAATCTAGTACTTAATGATCAGGTTTGGATCGAAGTATTTCAGTCCATTGTAAAGGACGAAAACTTTGGTGTTGTTGCTTCTACCGGTAATGAGATTATGGTGGAGTATTCCTCTCCCAATACCAATAAACCCTTACACCTTGGACATTTACGCAACAACTTCCTGGGTTGGAGTGTTGCTTCAATCTACGAAGCAATTGGATATCAAGTTCATCGCGTTCAAATCATTAATGATCGCGGCATTCACATTTGCAAATCAATGGCCGCCTGGAAATTGTTTGGAAAAGGTGAGACACCTGAAAAGTCGGGGCTTAAAGGAGATAAGCTGGTAGGTAAATACTATGTGGAGTTTGATAAGGTTTATAAAAAGGAGATTGCAGACTTAATAGCCAAGGGTGTTTCAAAAGAACAAGCAGAGAAGGAAGCTCCGATCATGAAAATGGCCGTAGACATGCTCCGAAAGTGGGAGTTGAAAGATGATGAGACGGTAGCACTTTGGAAATCAATGAACGGTTGGGTGTATGAGGGCTTTGAAGCTACTTACAAACAAATGGGCGTCCAATTTGATAAACTTTACTTTGAGTCAGAGACTTATTTGCTTGGAAAGGAAGAAGTGTTGAAGGGATTGGACCAGGGCGTTTTCTTCAAAAAAGAAGATGGATCTGTTTGGGTTGATCTGACGGCTGATGGACTGGATCAAAAAGTGTTGTTAAGATCGGATGGTACATCGGTTTACATGACGCAAGACATTGGTACTGCCATATTACGTTATAGGGATTTCCCTAAAATAACACGTCAGGTATACACGGTTGGCAATGAGCAGGAGTACCACTTCAAGGTTCTGTTTTTAATTCTCGCCAAGTTGGGTTACGAGTGGGCCAAGGAATGTTACCATCTGTCCTATGGGATGGTAGACCTTCCATCAGGTAAAATGAAATCGAGGGAGGGAACAGTGGTGGATGCAGATGACCTGATGGCAGAAATGATAGAGGAGGCTGAAAAGCAAACGCGTGAACTGGGCAAGATTGATGAGATGAGTGATGCAGAAGCGAACGCACTCTTTGAAATGATAGGTATAGGGGCATTGAAATTTTATTTGTTAAAAGTGGATCCTAAGAAAAGGATGATGTTCAATCCCAATGAATCCATTCAGCTTCAGGGGCACACTGGTCCATTTATTCAATATACCCACGCCAGAATAAGAAGTATTGTAAGGAAAGGAGCAACCCTGAATGCATCAGAGGAGGCAATTCAATTGCGCGAATTGTTACCCAATGAACAAAAGCTGATTAGTTTGTTGTCTATCTATCCGCAACGGCTTCAAGATGCGGCCAGAGAGTACTCTCCATCCATTATTGCCAATTATGCTTACGATTTGGCAAAAGAATACAATCAGTTCTATCAATCTATTCCCATTTTTGCTGAAACTGATCAACAAAAGCTCCAATTGCGTGTTAGACTGTCGGAGAAAGTCGGAGAAGTACTCAAAAGGTCGATGGGACTTTTAGGAGTCAATGTGCCAGAAAGAATGTAAAGTGCTCCTGATTTTTAAGTAACGGGAAACTTTAAACCTGAATAGATGTTTAAAATAATACTGGTTGTATTGGGCGTATTAGTATTAATTTCCACAATTATGTTATCCTCATTATTCGGTTCTGATGTATCGCCACAAGATGGATCTGGCTCTATTTATGATTTCAAAATAAAATCACTTAGTGGTGAAGAAATCGATTTCAAAAAATATGCGGGAAAAAATCTGCTGATTGTAAATACAGCCTCCAAGTGTGGCTATACCTATCAATATGCTGATTTGGAAAAGCTTCACGATCAATACGGGGACAAAGTGGAAGTATTGGGATTTCCTGCCAACAATTTTCTGTGGCAAGAACCTGGTAATAATGAAGAGATCGCTCTGTTCTGTGAAAAGAATTATGGTGTGGAATTTCAGATGTTCGAAAAAATATCTGTGAAGGGCAAAGATAAGCATCCATTGTACAAGTGGCTGGAAGCAAAAAGCGGCAATTCCCCATCGTGGAATTTCAACAAATACGTAGTCAATCGAAAAGGAGAAGTAGTTGGCTTTTTTCCTGCCAAAGTAAGTCCTCTTGACAAAGACATTATTTCCCTCATTCAGGAGTAGTGGGAAGCTAAAAAGGATATGCTAAATTTGCTAAATGCAAGCCAAAGCCTGGATATCAGCCTTTAGACCTCGTACATTGCCTTTAGCCTTATCCTGTATTGCCATGGGTGGTTTTTTGGCAGCTGCAGCTAACGCCTTTCGTTGGGATATTTTTTTATTGTGTGCGCTAACTACCATTTTACTTCAAATACTCTCTAATCTCGCCAATGACTACGGAGATTCCATCCATGGGGCGGATCATGATGAAAGGGTTGGTCCATCAAGGGCAGTTCAATCAGGAATAATCACAAAACATGCTATGAAAAATGCATTGATAGTATTTGTGATTCTGTGCCTGGCAAGCGGTATTTGGCTGTTGAAAATTTCTTTTGGAACGAATCTAAAGGCAATATCATTTTTTTTCGGATTAGGAATACTTAGCATTTTAGCAGCCATTGCCTATACAGTGGGTAAGAAGCCATATGGCTACGTGGGCATGGGGGATTTTTCTGTTTTAATATTTTTTGGACTGGTGGGCGTTTTAGGGTCACTCTATCTCTTTACGCAGTCCATCTCCTGGGATCATCTACTTCCGGCCATGAGTTGTGGTTTTTTTTCCATGGGAGTACTAAACATTAATAACATCCGGGATATTGAATCTGATAAGAAGGCAGGTAAGTTTTCGTTGCCGGTAAGAATAGGGAGGAACAAAGCTATCTTATACCATTGGCTATTGATAGTGGGTGGATTGATATGTGCAGCAGCCTTTAATATCCTCAATTATTCTTCTCTCATTCAATTTTTGTTCCTTGTTACTGTTCCGCTATTTGTTCTTAATGGTATTTCGGTATCTCAAAAAAAAGACAAGGAGCTGGATCCTTACCTTAAGCAAATGGCCTTGTCCACTCTGCTGTTTGTTGTTTTATTTGGTTTAGGCATCCTTTTAGGATAGTTATTTTATAACTAAGCCTTGAAATATGACATGAATCATATTTTTCATTGATTGCCATCATTCGGGTTTTTGAGGGTTAAAGCTACTTTTGAAGAGAAATTTATAATTGAAAAAACTCTAAAGAATACCCAACATGAGAAAAATACTGGTACCCTGTGATTTTTCAGACTCTGCCGTTCAGGCATTTAAGTTTGCCGTGGAGATAGCAAATCAGAGTAAAGGTGAAGTGATGCTACTCAATGTGGTAGAATTACCGGTAATTCATGAAAATGTAATGATGCCAACATTTTCTTTTGAAGATACATTTCTAAAAGAAATGAAGGAACGAGCTGATAAGGATTTTGCTAAAATGAAAAGCAAGTGGGCAAAAGAAGGGCCCAAAGTAAGTACCTATGTGCAATTTGGAGCAGCAACCCCGACCATTAGTCGTTTCGTTGAGGACAACAAAGTGGATTTGGTCATTATGGGCACCAAAGGGGCGTCTGGGTTAAAAGAATTTTTCGTTGGGTCTAATACAGAAAAAGTGGTAAGGTGGTCCCCCGTACCTGTAATTGCAATCAAAAAATCCGTTAAAGCTTCCTCCATTCAAAACATCGTATTTCCCAGCACACTTCACAATAATGAAGAAGCGCTTACCATGAAGGTAAAAGAGTTGCAAAATTTCTTCAAGGCAAAACTTCATATTTTATATGTAAATACGCCTGCCAATTTCAGAACAGATGTGATTACGCGTCAGCAGATGAAGGATTTTGCTAAAAGGTTTATGTTAAAAGACTATACACTTAATGTCTACAATGACTTAAGCGAGGAGTTAGGTGTAAACAATTTCATCAAAGAAGTAAAAGGGGATATGGTAGCCATGTCTACACATGGAAGAAAAGGATTGAATCATTTGATGAGTGGCAGTATAGCTGAAGATGTTGTGAATCACATCGAGTGCCCAATCTGGACCATGAGATCCAAATAAGGATTTAGTTCTAAAGTAAATGCAATCCGACCAACTGGCTGTTGAAGCAAGGGCTAAGAAGCAATCTGATGCCTTGTGTTATCATTGTGGGCAATCATGCAAAGAAGGAGATTACCTTACTGATCAGAAATCATTTTGCTGTTATGGTTGCAAAACAGTCTATGAAATACTCAATGAGAACAACCTGTGTGAGTATTACGATTATGAAGCTAACCCAGGAGTCAGGTTTGAAATAGACAATGATGACACGTTTGCTTATCTGGATGAAGTTAGAATAAGCGAAAAAATTCTTCTGTATAATATTAATGGAATGAGCAGGGTGCAATTTTACATTCCTGTCATTCATTGTATCTCGTGCATTTGGTTACTTGAAAATCTAAACAGACTCAATGCCGGAGTAATAAAATCTGAGGTAAACTTCGCGAAGAAAACGGTACTGATTGACTTTAACTCCAATCAGATCACACTCGGAAAGGTGGCCGCCTTGCTTGCCTCTACAGGGTATAAGCCACTCATCAACCTAGAAGCAGAAGCCCAACCTAAAAACAGAAAGTACGACAACACCTTAGTGCTTCAACTTGCAATTGCAGGATTTTGCTTTGGAAACATCATGCTATTGAGTTTTCCGGAATACCTGGGCATTGATCATGCAGATGAAAAATTAAAACAAGTATTTTCATATCTAAATATTTTTCTGGCCTTGCCGGTTGTTCTTTATAGCGGCCGCGATTATTTCATTTCAGCATGGAAGAGTTTTAGACAAAAGCAGGTTAATATAGATGTTCCAATTGCAGTAGGCATTTTAGTTCTGTTTGTACGTAGCACCAGTGATATACTTTTGCAGCAGGGACCTGGATACATGGATTCATTGGCAGGTTTGGTTTTTTTCCTGCTCATTGGCCGGTGGTTTCAGAATAAAACCTACGAGAGTCTTGCCTTTGATCGCGATTACAAATCTTATTTCCCTCTGGCGGTTTATAAACAGGTAGGCGAAGAGTGGAAAGCCTGCATAATCCACGAACTAAAAAAAGGTGATGTTATTCGTATACGCAACAAAGAAATTATACCAGCAGATAGTTTGTTGCTGAGTGAGTTTGCGTACATCGACTACAGTTTTGTTACAGGAGAAGCCAATCCTGTGAAAGTAATTGCTGGAGAATTGGTATATGCCGGAGGCAGGGTTACAGGTCAATCAGCAAGGATGACTATCGTGAAAGAAACATCACAAAGTCATTTGACAAGTTTGTGGAATAATGATGTGTTCAGTAAACCAGATCGCAATAATTATAAATCGCTTATAGACAGAGTTGCCAAAATCTTTACATGGTCTGTATTGGGTTTGGCTTTAGCCACAGGCGCTTATTGGTATTGGGCGGACGCTGAAAGGGTGTGGTTGATTGTAACGGCAGTATTGATGGTAGCGTGTCCTTGTGCACTGGCGTTGGCGGCACCATTCACCTATGGAAGTATGTTGCGTGTGTTGGGTAATCATGGATTATATCTGAAAAATGCAGATATAATCGAGACCATGGCGGGTGTGGATGCAATTGTCTTTGACAAAACCGGTACCATTACACATGGGTCCAATGCCATTGCATGGATAGGAAACATCAGCAAGGACGAACTGATTAAAGTCAAATCTGTAGCTTCTTGCTCAACTCATCCACTCAGTATATTGATAGCTAAAAGCATTAAGGAAAAGGAATTAACGCTAACTCAGTTCGATGAATTTCCCGGAAGAGGAGTGCAGGGGTTAGTTGAAGGGAAATTGATAAAGATAGGATCTGCGGAATTTACAGGTCAGCAACCTTTATCCGATCATGCCGCATCCCGAGTGTACATTTCCATTGATGGAGATATAAAAGGCTATTTTGAATTGAGGACTACCCTACGCCCGGGTATTAAAGTATTAGTTGAAAAATTGGGATACAGGGTAAAAGCCTTGCTATCGGGTGACAGTGCAGCAGATGAAATAAAAATGAAATCTGTATTTCAACCTTATACAACAATGGCCTTCCTTCAAAGTCCTCAGGACAAACTCAATTATATTTCCGGTTTGCAGAAAAAGGGAAATAAAGTGATGATGTTAGGAGATGGACTGAATGACTCAGGAGCGTTAAAACAAAGCGATGTAGGTATTGCTGTTGCTGATGATACTGGAGTATTTACACCCTCATGCGATGGTATATTGAGCGGTGCTCAATTAGATCAGCTTGATCGCTTTCTTGATCTATCGAAATCTGCTCTTATCATCTTAAAAGTTAGCCTGGGTATATCTCTTCTTTATAATGTTCTTGGATTAAGTTTTGCGGTGACAGGGCACTTGACTCCTTTGGTAGCTGCTATTCTAATGCCAGTGAGTAGTATTTCAGTTGTGGTATTTACTACCTTTATGGTTAATCTAGTTGCTCAACGAAAATTGTCATGACGATTATAATATTATTGATCGGCATAAGTCTTACCATCGCTTTGATTTTTCTTGGTGGATTTATTTGGAGTATGAAAAGCGGACAGTATGACGATACTTACGGTCCTTCTGTAAGAATGTTATTTGACGATAAGTCTAAAAAGAAATCCAAAAAGAGCTAATATCCTTTTTCTCTGGAGACGAGATTTAACAAAACCTTGCCTTCTTTGCAACGGTAGTAATTTTCTACAATCTGTGCTGCTACGGACTCAGGGTTGGTAATACTTGCAATATGCGGGGTTATGTTTATTCTTGGATGTTTCCAAAGTGGGCTATCAATAGGAAGTGGTTCTTCGGTAAATACATCGAGACTTGCCCCGGAGAGGTGGCCTTCAGAAATGTATTGAAGCAAATCAGCTTCAACAACTTGTTCTCCTCGGCCTACATTGATGATGAAAGCATTTTTGGGTAATTGTTTGAAACAATCCTTATTTAGGATTCCCTTAGTTGCTTCGGTTAACGGGAGTACGCAAACTAAAACATCAGTGTTGTTTAGAAATGTTGGAAATTCAGTAAGGCCGGAATAAACCGTTAGGCCAATCCCCCTTTTTTCAGTTCTTGCCCAGCCACTAACATTAAATCCGGTTTTTTGCAACTCAGAAGCAACTTGTCTGCCGATGGCCCCCATTCCCATTATACCTACTTTCACATCTTTTATGCGCAGATAATCTGCAGGCTTCCAGATGACTTGCGTTTGTTTTATTTTAAATGCGTTCAGGTCTCGAAGGTGATTCATGATAAGTGCCAAAACAAATTCGGCCATATCCTTCGCCAGGTAAGGATCTACCAATCGGGTAATAAATGCATCATCCGGTAATTCGGGATCTCTCAGCAAATGGTCGACTCCGGCCCCCATTGATGAAATGCATTTCAAGTTTGGGTAGTCTTTAAATATACCATAGGGATGGCGCCAGGTGAGTGCAAAATGAATTTCTTCACGGTTCGAATCGTTGGGAAACGTACGGATATCCAAATTTGGATCGACCTGCTTTAAAGCATCGATCCAAGGCGCTACTCCTTTTGGGTTGATAATTACAAGGGCCATATTAAAAGCTAAACACAAATATAGTGTCTGGTGTTTCTACAAACGACCCGTACATGGAAACTTAACTAAATAACAACAGGCTCAAACGATTGGGCGGAAAAGTCGGAAGGGGTATTTTCATGCAAAACAAAATGGGCAGCTATCTCACCCAAAGCATCTGAGCACATGGCAGAGTATCCATTGCCACCGGCAGCTACAAACAAATTTTTTCTTTCTGTTGGACCTATATAGCATTGTTTGTGCTTTGTCCGGCTTATTATACATTTTTTGGTTTTGTAGCTAAGTACGTCCAGTTTTGGCATAAAGGAATGCAGGGCCTCGCGCAAAAGTGAGATGTTGGATTCACTGTCGCCATGTCTGAACCATGACTGAATCTGTTCCAGATTTTGAAAGGTAATGTCTGTGTTGAGATTACAACCCATTTTTATATAATGTGCACCATCAGGGTAAAGGACAGGTTGTACCAAATAAATTCCTTCTACTTTTTCTGTCTCCACCTCATAAAGCAACGAAGGGAGTTTTGATAGCCGCTCAGCTTCTTCTGAACTTACCTGGGCCAGCAAAACAGTTTCGCTTTCAAGTTCCAAATCTAGTGGACGAGGAAGTAAGCCAAAAAAGTTGGAAAAGGCTCCAGCAGTTACCAATACCTGATGAGATGTAAATGTTCGGCCTTCCGTTGTTTTGATTCTATAGGAATTGTTGACACTATCTATTTTTACCACAGTGTCGTTGTAAACATCCCCGTTATGTTTTTTAAAAACATGAAGTTGCGCTTGGATCAATTGCAATGGATTGATATGCCCTGAAGGGGCTTGCTCAAGCATACCAAAAGCACTATCCGAAAATGAATAATCTGGAAAAGCTTTATTAATAGCCACTCCATTTTCAAGAAACTGATAAGGCAGTCTAAATTGATTGGCTTGGTTTGGAAGATTTTTGAGATAATTGTCTTTACCATCAGGGGTTACATAAAGGCACCCCACAGCGTAATGAAACTGAATGCCACTTTCCGCCTCTAACTTTGGATAATGAGAGGTGGATTTTTTGTTAAGTAAAGTCCAAACTGGATCTATTCCGATTACGCGTTGAACGCGGGATTGATCATAATGACTGGCAAACACCTGTGCTTTACTTAAGTTATGAATGGGTTCGTCAGGGCCTATGATGGCAACCCGGTTGAGAGAACTTTTAAGGTAGCGAGCGGCAGCGGATCCGATCAGTCCCTTACCGATTACAATGCAATCATATTGTTGTACGTCTCCTGGCATAAGTTTCACAGTGCCTTTATCATTATTCTGCCGCTGTTCATTCTCTGCTTCATTTTCAAAGGTAGTTTAGCTATATTTCAAATACTTCCCAAGTCAAAAAAATACAGCTATGAATTTAAAATCAACATTTTGCTGCTTGATGATCGTATTTGCTTTTCAGTCGCTGATGGCCCAAAAGCTAAGTAAAGAACAAACAGCACAACTCAATTTCAGACACATTGGGCCGGTGGGCAACAGAGTAACTTGTGCAGTAGGCGTACCAGGTAACGATATGGTTTATTACGCAGGGGCCGCAACTGGAGGAATATGGAAAACAGAGGATGGTGGATTGAACTGGAAACCCATTTTTGACGACAAGCCCGTTCATGCCATAGGTGCCTTGGCGGTAGCTCCATCTGATGATCAGGTGATTTATGCCGGAACAGGAGAGCCATTTATTCGCTCTAATGTTTCTATCGGAAATGGCGTGTGGAAATCGACTGATGCCGGAGCTACCTGGAATCATATGGGTCTTGATAATACTGGAAGGATATCAAGAATTATTGTAGATCCAAGAGATCCTAACACGGTATATGTGGGAGCGCTGGGACATGCCTATGCCCCTCAAAAGGAACGCGGTGTACACAAAACAACAGATGGTGGAAAGACATGGAAGCACGTGCTGTTTGTTGATGAAAATACAGGAACATCGGACTTAGTAATGGATCCTTCCAATCCCAGAATTTTGTTTGCGGGTATGTGGCAACTTTCATTGCGCACATGGAACCGTACCAGCGGTGGTGTAGGCAGTGGTATCCACATGTCTAAAGATGGCGGTGAGTCCTGGATCAAATTAAAAGGCAACGGATTGCCAGAGCAACCTGTTGGAAAAATTGCACTATCAATGACGCCTGCGGATCCTGATAGAGTATATGCATTGATTGAAACGGGAGATGGTGTAGAAGCCATTGGTGATAAACCTGAAAGCGGGGAATTATGGCGTTCAGATGATAAGGGGAAGTCATGGAAACTTTTAAGTCATGATCGTAACATGACCGGGCGACAGGCATACTATACACGCAGTGCCGTTTCGCCTGACAATCCAAACGAAATCTATTTTGTATCCTTTTCCTTTTTTAACAGCATCGATGGTGGCAAAACATTAGAGCCAATGAATATTGCCGCTCAGCCCAACTGGGATCACCATGATATGTGGATCGACCCATCCAATGGTGATCGCATGATTGTAGCGGGAGATGGTGGTGTTTCGATTTCCAAGAACAGAACTAAAACGTGGTTGCGAATACAGCTGCCTGTTGCGCAATTGTATCACGTAACTACTGACAATGCCATTCCTTACAATGTGCTTACCAATCGTCAGGATGGGCCTGCAATGCGTGGACCCAGTCGTTCGCGCGTATTGGGCTTCTTTGGCAATGGTATAATTCCTACGGGCATGTGGCATGATGTGGGTGGTGGGGAAAGCGGATTTGCCACCCCTGATCCTAAGAATTCAGATATAGTCTGGTCGAGTGCATCCGGTTATGGGGCACTGGGTGGAGTGGTCACTCGCTTTAATGAAAAGACTAGACAATTTAGGCACGTAGAGGTTTGGCCCGAGTTGACAACAGGACATCCAGCTTCTGAAGTGAAGTACAGGTTCCAGTGGACTTTCCCACTTTTGATTTCTCCGCACGATAACAATACCATATACGTAACAAGTCAGGTGGTACATCGAACGACCAATGGCGGCCAAACCTGGGATGTTATCAGTCCGGACCTAACGTTGAATGATAAAACCAAGCAGAATAAGTCGGGAGGACTGACCCCGGATAATATTGGCGTAGAGTACGCCAATGTCATTTATGCCTTTGAAGAATCTCCCATTAAAAAAGGTGTCTTTTGGGCAGGCACCAATGATGGACAAGTTCAGGTAAGTCAGGATGGCGGAAAAACATGGACCAATGTGACCAAGAATATCCCGGAGTTGCCCCCGATGGGAACAGTAAGAAATATTGATCCCTCCAGATGGAGTGAGGGCAAAGCCTATCTGACTATCGACTTGCATGAAGTAGGTAACTTTCAACCGTTTGTTTATAAGACGGATAATTTCGGAAAGACATGGAAAAAGCTAACCAAAGGAATTGATGTGGGTAATTTAAATTATGCCCGCCATATCAAAGAAGATCCGATAAGGAAAGGATTACTTTATCTGGGGACAGAAACAAAACTTTATGTTTCCTTTGATGATGGTGAGAACTGGCAAACTTTCATGAACAACTTGCCCCATACACCTATGTATTGGATAGACATCCAGGAGCATTTTAATGACCTTGTAGTTGGAACTTACGGAAGAGGAATATGGATATTGGATGACATCTCTCCTTTGCAACAAATGCCAACTGATACCAATACAAAAATGGCCTTATTTAATCCTCATGATACCTATCGTTTTCAGGGAATCACCAGTAACATGCAGTTTTTCCCCGAAGCTTCTTCAGGCGAAGATCCTCCCTATGGTGCACCTATTAATTACTGGTCTGCCTCTGAGATGGACAGTGTAAAAATTCATTTTGTAAATATGGCAGGGGATACCGTGCGAACTATTGAACACAAAGCCAAGCCAGGTATAAACCGTGTATGGTGGAACTTACGAAGTAACCCTACTACTGAGATCATGTTTCGCACAACACCAGAGGCAGCACCATGGTTTCCGATGGCGGAGAACAGAACGAGGAAAAATCCGAATTTTGGACCTCATACTTATTTAGTTCCCCCCGGCACCTACAATGTGCATTTAGTTGCAGGCAACCAAAGCTTTAAATCCACCATTAATGTGTTAAAAGATCCTCATTCTGAAGGATCATTAGATGACATTAAAGCGCAAACTGACTTTATTCTAAAGGCCAGAAAAGATATGAATAAGTTAGCGGATATGGTCAATACCATAGAATCGGCTCGCAGACAATTGTTGGATTTGATGGATGCTTTGAAGGCCAAAGGTGACAACACTATGAACAAAGAGATAAGCGACATGGAAAAAAAGTTAAGTGAGTTGGAGGGGAACTTAGTGCAAACCAAGGTAACAGGAACCGGTCAGGATGTAGTTCGTTGGCCTGCAAAAATAGGAGAGAAGCTGGACTACCTGACCAATACAGCAGCAACAGCTGATTTCAAACCTTCAGATTCGCATAATCAAGTATATGATGTTTTGAAAGGTAACCTCACTGCTCAAGAAACTGCTTATGATAAATTAATGAAGGAAGATTTTGTGTCGTTAGTTAAAAAATTGCAAAGTAATAACATTGGACCTGTTGTGATACCCTAGTGAAATAAAGAGTCAGGTGAGGCAGACCTGACTCCAAAATTTCTACTCTTTCCGGGTGTATAAAGTATGCCGCTCATCCTATTAGGTTGTTCAAGCCTAATAGGATTTTATATTTTTATTTCACAAATCCATTACTATGAAATTCTTTTCCGCAATACTTATTGCCACAAGCTTATTTTCGTTTACGAATTGCTCTAATAAACCAACAAAAGAAGAGTATGCCTTGGCTGTAGATAGTTTATTTAGGGCTTACTATGATTTTAAACTTAGAATAAATCCTATTGAAGCGACCAAAGCAGGTGAAAACAAATACAATGATGAGGTGGCAAATTATATTTCTGACGCCTACCAGCAAGATCTTATTGAAAATTATACAAGCTTTTTAGATATCATTAATCGTTATGATTCAACGATGGTATCACCATCGCAATGGATGAGTCTTCGTGTGATGCAATGGGATTGTAATATCAAAAAAGAGGGACTTAGCAACAAATTGGTCACTATTGCTTCGCCCATGTATGACCTACCTACCTTTGAGTTGATGCCATTGGCTCAAATCACTTCGCTTCAACTTTACTTTGCGCAGCTGGCAGCTGGTCAAAGTGTACAGCCTTTCAACACGGTGAAAGATTATGAAAACTGGCTAAAAAGAGTAGACGACTATCTTGTGTTTCTGGATACATGTATTCTCAAAATGGAAGAGGGGATAAGCAAGGGCGTTGTCTTACCAAAAGTATTAATCGAAAAGATGATTCCACAATTGGATGAGTTTATTCAAAAACCAAATACAGAGCATATCTTTTATGGCCCACTCAACATCATGCCTAAAACTTTTTCGCCAGAAGATCGGCTTCGACTTACCAGGGCTTATGCGGAAATGATTGCCTTTAAGGTGAAACCCAAGTACGAAGAGTTACAACATTTTTTAAAAAATACCTACCTGCCTGCAGGAAGGGATACAGATGGAATTCTATCATTACCCGATGGGCCGGAAACTTACAACTTCCTTATTAAGCAAAATACTACCACTCTGATGACTGCAGATGAAATTCATGAGCTGGGTAAAAAAGAGGTAACACGTATTTTGGGGGAAATGGAAAAGGTGAAAACCCAGATTGGCTATAATAGAGATTTGAAATCATTTTTTAATTATGTACGCAACAGCAAAGATCAAATGCCATTTACAGAGCCTGAACAGGTGATCGCTAATTTTAATGCTATCCACGATAGGATGAGCATAAAACTAAAAGAAGTTTTTGACATAAAGCCCAAGGCCAATTTTGAAGTAAGAAGAACCGAAGCATTTCGGGAGGCATCAGCAAGCGCGGAATATGTGCCGGGGAGTAAGGACGCTTCTAGGGCAGGTGTATTTTACATCCCCATTCCGGATGTAAAATTGTATAACAAATATAATGCAGAAGCACTTTTTTTACATGAGGCTGTTCCCGGACATCACTATCAATTATCATTGCAACAGGAAAATGAAAACCTTCCTGAATTTCTTCATCCGGAAAGCATGGGTGTGTTTGTTGAAGGTTGGGCCTTGTACGCAGAGTCACTTGGTAAGGAGCTGGGTCTGTATGAAGATCCTTATCAGTATTTTGGCATGTTAAGTATGGAAATGCACCGTGCCATCCGTTTGGTGGTGGATACAGGTTTGCATGGCAAAGGTTGGACACGGGAGCAAGCCATTCAATACTCTCTGGACAATGAGGCGGAGTCTGAAGCATCTATTATTGCGGAAATTGAACGGTATATGGCCACACCCTCACAAGCACTATCTTATAAATTGGGACAGCTTAAAATTAGGGAATTGCGTACCAAAGCAGAAGATGCATTGGGTGATCGATTCAATGTGAAAGAGTTCCATAATCAGGTGCTTAATTCAGGAAGTTTACCTCTTGTTCTTCTTGAAGAGAAAATTAACAATTGGATATCACTGGAAATCAAAGGGTAGAGTTTCTGCATCAATGCAGCATGCTAAGGCAACTTTGTCATTAGGTTATTATTGACCTAATTGTTAATTTTCGTTTACCTCAAACGATTGAAGGCTAACCATTTTGTAAACTTTATCAGTATTCTATTGAGATCACTAGTACTTTTCTTGGCCCTATGTTCCATTGCTATAAGCAGTAGTGCGCAAACAAGTCCTCAAAAGATTGATATCGTAGACATGTTTGTCCAGGTTTTAAATAATTCAGAAAGTTCTCCTGAGTACGTTTTTGATAATTACCTGGTGCAAAGCAACAAATTGGAGGGTAAAAGTTTATTGACTTACCTGTCAAACAGATTCCCGGAAAAAGTAAATGCTAATGGTAGTATAACTATTCCAGGCAATCTGATCTTTTCAAATTGTGTTTTTGTAAAAAGCCTGGACCTGGAGAAGTTTAATTTTAAGAATCTCTCTTTATCTAATAGTTTTTTTGATAATCAAAAGTTCAACAATTGCTTTTTTGAATCACTTGTTTTGGATCAGAATAAAATCTCCAATGCGCTGGAATTGTCCAACAGCAAATTAAATGTTATTGAGATAAAGGGAAATGTGGTGGATTATGAAATCTATATCACTAAGGACAGCATTGTTGGAGATACATATATAGAAAACAACGAGGTGTCAGATGGCGAAATAGTAATTAGTAAGTTTTACAGCAATGGATCGGTAACGCTAGGAAACAATCAGGTATCTGGTATCTTGATTGAAGATTCCGATTTTAATATTCCTGAGTATGGTGAATTCAATAATTACAAACTGGCAGAGAATTCATCATCCGACTTATATTTAACGGGCAATAGTTTTAGAGGGGATTCTACAAGTAAAGTCTATTTCAGTAAAGGGAATTATCTTAATCTCGACCTGAGGGACAACCAATTTGAAGTGAATGTTTTTTTTGTTGAGAACAAAGTAGAAGAAAGATTTTTTCTGGTGAATAACTCATTTTTGGGTCATGTTTCATTTGAGAAGTTTCTCTTTTCAGAAACATGGAATGAACTGTACTGGAAACAATTATCGGGTTATAAACTGCGCTTCGCTGATTATGCAGGAGAAACCAAAGAGGAGTTAAGTGATGAAATTGGATTTAGCAACCTTATTAATATTTATAAAGGATTGCACACAATTTTTCTTTCGCGAGGAGATCTTGAATCTGCCAACGCGTGCTACAGTGAAATGAAGCAGGTTCAGGGGAGAAGACTTAAGTATCTATTTAAAGAGGACAGTACCTTCGGCAATTTTTTAAGATGGCAATTAAATGTTCTGCTAAAAATTTATACTAATCATGGAACGGATCCTGGGTTGGCAGTGGTGATGTCATTTTTTGTGATCCTCTTATTTGCTATGCTGTATCTATTTTTTCCTTCTGAGTGGGATAGAGATAGTGTCACCAGATTGTTGATTAGCTATGAACAATTCTTGCAAAGAAAGAAGAAAGCCAATGTAGCTCCATTGTTGGTGGTTTTTGGTTCTGTCACACTAACACTTATCAATGCGGTCACCCTAAGCATCAACAGTTTTGTAACTCTTGGTTTCGGAAGCATACCTACCAAGGGTTTTGCTCGCTATCTCTGTATTATTGAGGGATTTATTGGCTGGTTTTTACTCAGCATCTTCACCGTAGCACTAATCAATCAGGTACTGGCTTAATTCTCTGTCAGAGATAGGTAAACAGTAACAATATCTTTATTGGTAGCGTCAACTACTTTAATAGACTCACCAATGGTATATGTGATGTCAAAAGTACCTCTGCGCTTTGTGCAGGTAAAAACAGTTTGATTCTTACCATCGAAGCTTTTCTTCACAATGTCATAGGTTTCACCCTCAATGATGATGGCTCTGCCATTAAATTCAATGGTTGTTTTTACAGCTGTATCATCTTTCCCATCTGGTCTAATAGTTTGTTTAGCCCCAGAATTCACCGTTCCCTGGAATCCCCTCCGGTCGTTGGTGCTTTGGGCAAACAGGATGGAAGAAAACAGGATAAAAGCCATTGTAAGGGTTATATTTTTCATTGCTATTTCATTTTTGAGGTTGTGTCTCTTTCAAAATTAACAATGTAGTGGAGACAATTAGCATGCCGGATTGTATTTACCAGCAGAAGAGGGTGTCAATTCGGTCTAAATAAGCAAAGATTCTATGACCAAAATCATCTTTTTAACTAAGCCGCATCATATTTAGAGGTTTCGACTCCATCTAATTTTAGGGCTGAAAAATCGCAAAAACCGAACCTTTCTATGGAATTAGAGAAAATCAGTTATGACAATAAAATTGTCAAAGCCTTTATTATTGCCACTGTTACGTTTGGCATTGTAGGGATGACTGTCGGCCTGCTGGCTGCCATTCAATTGTTTTACCCACTCTGGAACTTTGATTTGCAATACACCACCTTTGGGAGGATAAGGCCATTGCATACCAATGCCATTATTTTTGCCTTCGTGGGCAATGCCATGTTTGTTGGGGTTTACTACAGCATGCAGCGCCTACTCAAAACAAGAATGTTTAGCGACTTGCTAAGCTGGATCCACTTTTGGGGATGGCAACTCATCATTCTGGCCGCAGCTATATCGCTGCCACTTGGGATGACTACCTCTAAAGAATATGCCGAACTAGAATGGCCAATCGATATTGCCATAACGGTAATTTGGGTAGTCTTTGGATGGAATATGATAGGAACCATCCTGAAGCGGAGAGAGAAGCACATGTATGTAGCCATTTGGTTTTACATAGCCACATTTGTTACAGTTGCTGTACTTCATATTGTCAATTCCTTTGAGATTCCGGTGACTTTTTTTAAGAGTTATTCCTGGTATGCCGGGGTACAGGATGCACTTGTTCAATGGTGGTATGGACACAATGCTGTTGCCTTCTTTTTGACCACACCCTTTTTGGGGCTGATGTACTATTTTCTTCCCAAGGCAGCTAATCGTCCGGTTTATTCATATAGGTTATCTATTGTTCACTTCTGGTCTCTGATTTTTATTTACATCTGGGCAGGACCCCATCACCTCTTATATACTGCATTACCGGATTGGGCGCAATCACTTGGTGTTGTGTTTTCAATCATGCTTATTGCTCCGTCATGGGGAGGTATGCTCAATGGCTTACTGACTTTACGTGGGGCATGGGATCGTGTTCGTGAAGATCCTGTTTTGAAATTTATGGTGGTGGCCGTTACCGCTTATGGTATGGCCACATTAGAAGGTCCACTGCTTTCCTTAAAAAATGTAAATGCAATAGCTCATTTTACTGATTGGATTATCGCTCACGTGCACGTGGGTGGATTGGGTTGGAATGGATTCCTGACTTTCGGAATGCTCTACTGGATTATCCCGAGAATGTGGGGCACCAAATTGTATTCGACTAAACTGGCCAATCTCCATTTCTGGATTGGAACGTTGGGAATTATGTTCTATGCATTGCCCTTGTACATTGCAGGTGTAGTTCAGAGCTTGATGTGGAAAGAATTTACTGCTGATGGGTTTCTTCAATATCAAAATTTTTTGGAGACCACTACACAGATTCTGCCTATGTACATGCTCCGAGCAGTAGGGGGAACATTATACCTCACAGGCGTTTTGATCATGACCTATAACCTCATTAAGACAGCCTATGCGGGTAAGTTTGTTGCCAATGAAGAAGCCGAAGTAGCACCTATGGTGAAAACAGCCAGTAGCGGTGGTCACTGGCACCATGTGTTGGAGTCTAAGCCTATTCTGTTCACTTCTCTGGCATTAGTGGCTATCTTAATAGGTGGGGCCATTGAGATGGTGCCAACCTTCCTGATCAAATCCAACATACCAACAATAGCCAGTGTAAAACCCTATACTCCTTTGGAATTGCACGGTCGCGATATTTATATACGTGAAGGTTGTGTAGGATGCCACTCGCAAATGGTGAGGCCATTCCGCTCTGAAGTGCAACGTTACGATCCAACGAATGGAGAGTATTCCAAAGCTGGTGAGTACGTTTATGATCACCCATTCCTATGGGGTTCAAAACGTACCGGGCCCGATTTGCAACGCATAGGAGCCAAGTATGCAGATAGCTGGCATTACCGGCATATGTTAGCGCCTGGAGATGTTTCTAATGGATCCATCATGCCTGCGTATCCATGGCTTTATGAGCAAATGATCGACAAAGAGCTTACTGCTAAGATGATCTCAGCCTTGAGAACTGTAGGCGTTCCCTATGAGGAAGGATATGAAGAGAAAGCCAATGAGGATTTGGACCGTCAAGCCAGCCGGATTTCAGAGAACCTAAGTATGGAAGGCTATGATGTTGTAAAGGAAGCGGAAATAGTGGCGTTGATTGCCTACCTCCAAAGATTGGGTACTGACATCAAGGAAAGTAAAGTAGCTGAGAAATAGAAATAAGAATTACAGACTATGTACAAAGACATTTTAAATAATATTGACAACATCGCGATTTGGCCTACCATATCGTTTGTGATCTTCTTCGTCTTCTTTATTGTACTTATTTGGTGGGTCTACACTACAGATAAATCCTATATATCAAAAATGAGCAATAAACCTTTTGAAGACGGAGTCAATACTGATAACAAGCAAGGTCTCAAAATTTAAAGTAGTTATGAAAAAAGTAAAAGCAATATTTGCACTGTTAATGATCTCCACTGGGACCTTTGCTCAGTCAGGAACTACAGCTGAAGCAGGTCTCTTTGATGATCCCGTATTGTTATTTTATATAACGGCAGGATTTCTTTTTGTTGTTGCTCTGTTAGTGATAGCGGTTGCATTGTATATGCTACAGGTCTTACGCTATATGGCGAAGGATGCAGCAATAGCACGAGCAAAAAAGTTAGGAATTGAATATGTGGAGGAGCCTGGATGGTGGACCAAATTCAACTTATGGGTATCTGATTCGGTACCGGTTGAAAAAGAAGAGACCATTATGCTGGACCATAACTATGATGGAATCAGGGAGTTGGATAATCACTTACCACCTTGGTGGAAATGGTTGCTTTATGGAAGTATCGTCTGGGCAGTTTTCTATTTGATTGCTTATCATGTAACCAATTCACTGCCCTTGCAAACTGAGGAGTACAATAATGAAGTAGCTTATGCAGAGGAGCAAGTTCGAAAATTAAAGGCCGAAAATCCTGGAGTAGTAATTGACGAAAATACAGTAATTCTAACCACAGATGCCATAGCGCTCCAGGATGGCAAGGAAACGTTTAATAACATATGTGCTTCATGTCATCGTGTAGACGGAGGAGGAGATATAGGGCCTAATCTGACTGATCAGTATTGGATACATGGGGGATCGATTCAGGATGTATTTAAAGTGGTAAAGAACGGTGTGCCCAATACAAACATGGTTTCCTGGGGTGGAGCCCTAAGCCCAGAGAAGATGCAAAACGTTTCCAGTTATTTATTAACACTTCAAGGTAGTAATCCACCAAATGCAAAAGCTCCGGAGGGCGACATGTATGTACCCCCGGCAAAAAAAGAAGTGGATAGTGACACAGTGAAGGCACAAGCATCACTTTAGTTGTTGATAAGAAAATTTGAATGAAGTGGAAGGGAAAGAAGTGAAAGAGAATCTTTATGAGTTTGATGAGGAGTTTCGCGACTCCATATCAACTGTAGATGCAGAAGGGAAACGTATCTGGGTTTATCCAAAAAAGCCATCTGGAAGATTTCATAACTGGCGCATTGTGGTCACTACATTTTTGCTGACCGTACTTTTTGTAATGCCATTTATTAAGTTGAACGGCAGACCATTTGTTTTACTCAACTTTTTTGAAAGGAAGTTTATAATTTTTGGTCAGGTATTCTGGCCCCAGGATTTTTTTCTGCTGGCATTGACTCTTGTTACCTTTTTTGTGTTCATCACTTTATTTACGGTTGCATTTGGCAGAATATGGTGTGGCTGGATGTGTCCTCAGACTTTGTTCATGGAGATGGTTTTTCGCAAAATTGAATATTGGATTGAAGGTGATGCCAATGAACAACGGAAATTAGATAAGCAACCTTGGAATTCGAAGAAGATTATTAAAAAGGGGGGTAAGCAATTAATATTTTTATTTATCTCTGTAATAATTGCACATCTTGTTATGGCCTATCTGATTGGTGTAGACGAGGTGGTGCGCGTTGTTAGTCAACCTCCAACTGAAAACATGGCTGGTTTTATAGGGTTGTTGACTTTTACAGGAATATTTTATGGGGTGTTTGCCCGCTTCAGAGAGCAGGCCTGTATTGCTGTATGTCCGTACGGAAGATTGCAGGGGGTTTTGCTGGTTAAGGATTCGTTAGTTGTGGCGTATGATTGGTTACGCGGTGAACCACGCGGAAAGCTTAAAAAAAGTCAAACATCCGTAGCTTCTCACCAAGGAGATTGTATTGACTGCAAATTATGTGTGCACGTATGTCCTACAGGCATTGATATCCGCAATGGTACTCAACTGGAGTGTGTCAACTGTACTGCTTGTATTGATGCCTGTGATGAAGTGATGGATAAGATTGGCAAGCCAAAAGGACTCATCAGATATTCATCCTATACTGCCATAAAGGAGGGAGTGCTTAAAATATTTACTCCACGTATTGCAGGGTATAGTGTTGTGCTAATGGCATTGGTGAGTTTACTCCTTTATTTTATTTTAACACGTGCCGATATTGAGACAACGGTTTTAAAAGCACCTGGTACTCTTTATTCAAAAACAGATGATGGTCAAATTACAAATGTTTACAACATTGAGTTTGTCAATAAGACTTTTGATGATGTTGGACTTGAGGTGAGGGTGGAGTCGCCAGCATCTGCATCTCTACTTAAAATAGGTGACCAGGATATTCTGGTGCCTAAAGAAGGAATATTGAAAGGGCTATTCATGATCAAATTGCCAGAAGAGGAAATTAAGGCCATGAAGATGAATGTGGTATTGGGAATATATCAGGAGGGGCGGAAAATAGAGACAACGAATGCGCGTTTTATAGGTCCGATCAAATCTAAAAATTAAAAGGCTGAAGTATGAATTTTGGAAAATGGATAGTAGTTGCTTTCGTAGTTTTTACTTTGTTTATAGGTACACTTGTAACTATCTGCGTACGAGAGGACATTAATTTGGTTCGGCCAGATTATTACCAGGAAGAATTGGTACATCAAAACAAGATGACATTTATTCAGAATACTAAAACGTTAGCGTCTTTGCCAGATATCTCTGTGAGTGGGAATGTACTTACTGTTTCTTTTGCTGATTATGATCAATTAGAGAAGGGGGAATTACTTTTGCTCAGACCTTCTGATATGAAATTGGACAGAAAATTCAGACTCAGTGCAACAAGCAAACATATGCAACAGTTTCCGCTGGAGGTTTGGAGTAAAGGATTGTACAGAGCAAGTATGCAATGGACAATGGGAGGTAAGGAATTTTACTATGAAAAGTTAATCGTACTGTAGTGTATATCACTGCCATACTTATGGGACTTGCAGGCGGCCTTCATTGCGTGGGTATGTGTGGCCCGCTTGTATTAGCTGCCACTGCCGGAAATCCTTTTGCAGGGAGTAAAATCATCTATAATCTGGGGAGGGTACTTACCTATGGTTTCCTTGGGCTTTTGGCGGGAGCAGTTGGCGAATTCCTTCAAATACTGCCTTATCAAAATTTATTGGCCTATGTGCTGGGCGGCATTTTTCTTTTAATTGGATTTGGGGCCATCAGTGGGGTACACATTCCGATATTGTCATCACTTATCCACCGTTTTACCAATTGGCTAAAGGCTACATTTGGGAATTTCCTTCATGGAAAGAAGAATATCTTCTTTTTAGGTATGTTAAATGGTCTTCTTCCATGTGGGCTTACTTATCTGGCTTTAACGTATTGTTTTACGTTGGATAGTTCCCTTGAGGGATTTCTTTTTATGATTGTTTTTGGAATTGGGACCATCCCGGTAATGGTTGGCTTACTTTGGGCATTAGGAATTACACTCAACAAAATCAAGCTGAATTACCGAAAACTGAGCATGGTAGTGATGATAGCGATAGGAAGTCTGATGATAGGCCGAGCGCTTTTTACGCATGTTCATCACTTGGAAAATAGTGCCGAAAGTGGGGTAATAACTGATGAAGTATTATGCCGATAGGGCATTTTTATTGTTGTCTGAAATAGTTACTTTTACTATTGTTAGAAACGCGTTTGTGATTGATTGTTTAAATCTTCGCTTACTATAATTAAATTAACTGCCATAATGAAAAGAATACTTGTACCTACAGATTTCTCTAAAACTTCAATCATAGCTTTAGAAGTAGCGTGTGAAATCGCCAAAAAAGGAGGAGCGGAAGTGATTGCATTACATGTTGTTGAGGAGGCGGGTTCTGATTCCTTTAGAGTGACTGGAGAAGTTGTGCCTTCAAATTTTGAAGACCGATTGTATACCTTAAAACTATTGGAAAAAGCAAAAAAGCAGCTGGAGAAGTTGGTCATGGATCCCAAATTTGCATCCATTAAGCTGGATGGAGAATTGAGACTCGGTAATCCGTTTCATGGTATGAATGCAATTATCACCGAACAAAAGGTGGATTTGGTAGTGATGGGTACAAGAGGTCTTTCCCGATTGCAGGAAATGATTATTGGCTCAAACACCGAGAAAGTGGTGAGGCATTCTAAAGTACCGGTTTTATCCGTTCACAGAAAACCTGCTAAGGTTAACTTTAAGAATATTGTATACGCAACTGCGATGTCCAAAGACGAGGAGAAGTTCTCCAAGGTGGTGAAGGCAGCACAGGACATGTATAATGCCAAAATACATTTGGTGCGTATCAATACTCCCGGTGATTTTCAAAGAGATCGTGTGGCTAAAGACTACATGGAGAAGTTTGCTAAAAAATTGGGACTTAAAAATTACACAGTTAATATTTACAATGATATTACTGAAGAAGAGGGTATCATTTATTTTGCCGAAAGTATCAATGCAGATTTGATAGCTATGGCAACTCATGGAAGAACAGGTTTCGCCCATGTACTTGCAGGTAGTATTGCTGAAGAAGTGGTAAGTCACGCCAAGCGGCCTGTACTTACTTTTGTTACAAAAAAGTGATCTTTATAAGTTAGTATACAGTAAAGCCCGTTCCATACGGGCTTTACTTTTTAACAGGATAAAGCCTACTAGCCAAGGTTATGGAGGATTACTATCAAATTCTTGGAGTAAGTCCGCGTGCTACACTACTTGAAGTAAAGCGCTCCTATAGGAAATTGGCAGTTCTCTATCATCCTGATAAGAATAAATCCAGCGAAGAAAGATTTAAAGAAATAAATCGTGCATATGAGGTGCTGAGCGACCCTGAAAAAAGAGCTCAGTATGATTTGACGCTGACTTTCCCAGGAACTCAACCTAATATAGATAGGCCTGCCCATCGGGACCCTGCCTATCGCAGAAGACAAAGTGCCTATCGAACTCCAAGAGAAGCTAATCAAACCGTAGAAGAACTTATGGCTGAATACTTGCCTAAATTCCGATGGATATGCTGGTTGGCACTTGGAGTCTGTTTACTGGTAGCAGTTGATTATTTGATTCCTTTTCAAACGTATACGGAGGGTATTGCAGAAATTAACAGAATGTACCGAACAGGTAGAGGAGGTGGAACAATTTATGATCATGATGAGTTAATTACCAAAACTGGTCTGATAATCGAATTACACGATGATGATGTGTTATATTTTAAGGCTGTAAGGCAAGTTATAATTCAGGAGTCTTCACTTTTCAAAAAGATAGTTTCAATTGCAACCCCTGCTGGTGATTATAAAGTGCGTGTAAGTGCCATCTATGGAAATTTGGCTTTTGTCCCCCTTATTCTTTTCATTACTGCTTTACTTGGGGTTACCATAAGAAACAAAATTGAATTTCCATTTAACCTCTCAATAGTTTCTTTTATACTTTTGATAATTGTTTCTTTTTTATTGATGAGCTAATATGAGTAAGAAAAAATCCAACAATTGGAAAAGCAGAGAAGGCATTGTGTATTCTACCAACGATGATTTTGGTTATAATACAGGGGATAATGAGGAAGAAGCAACATTGCCACCTGCTCAACAAAATCTCAAAGTAATGCTTGACAAAAGCGGAAGGGCTGGAAAGCAAGTTACGCTGGTTGCTGGTTTTGTAGGATCTGTTACAGATTTAGAATCCCTTACCAAGCTATTGAAAACAAAGTGTGGTGTGGGTGGATCTTCCAAAGAGGGCCAGATTTTAATTCAAGGAGATGCACGCGAAAAGGTGGTAAATATTCTTGCTAAAGAGGGCTACAGGGCGAAGAAAATTGGATAAGAAAAAGAGTCAAATGGTTGACTCTTTTTCTCATTGACGCCAAAATTACTTTGACTCTTTCATTTTTTTCAATTCACCTTCATATACACTTAAGAATTGTTTTTGATTCTCAGGAATGTTTTTGATGGCTGCTTCCCAATATTTCGCAGAATTCTTTTTATCACCCACTGCTGCATAACCGCGGGCCAAACCTACATTAGGAGTAAACTTGTCCTCAGGATGTAGTTTGGCATTCAATTTAAACACCTCAAGGGCTTTATCATTTTTTCCTTCTCCAATCAACGTGCGACCATAAACGTGAATTTGACTTACAGATGCGGTAGGGTGATTGATGGCTTTCATCATAACAGCATCAGCCTCACTTGTCTTGTTCATGGCGGTAAGAACGCTGGCTTTGGTTTGAAGTGTAGAAAAATTTTCCTGACCAAAAAATGGAGCGCTAATAGCTGCATCTGCCCAGGTTAAGGCTTCTTCCAGGTTGATTTTATTGCTGGCGCAAAAGTTGGCAGCACTGGCGAAGTTTTGATAATTAAATCCTTGTGCATTTCTTAACTCATTTCGAAATGCTGTTAAATAGATCTCATTGATGTTTGCAATCTCGATTTTCAGAGGAGCCTTTTTATTTTCCCATCGCATAACCGCCACCGCAGCGTCTGGCTGCCTTTCCTCAAATTCATAAGTTAAGTATTCGGTGTATTCACAGTCTTCTGGTATTGATTGTACACGAGCTGCATCTTCCTTTGCATCGTAAAAGAAGCTTCCCCAGCTGGTTGAGTTGTTTGAAAATATATAAGTCCATGGCTGATCTTTCTCCACGATTAAGTGCAGACCATATGTGCCTGCCTTGATACTTTTACCTCCGGCTATAACATCATGAGAAAAAGTGATTGTCGTGTTTTCGTTGGCACCGGCTCTCCAAGGAGCAGCGGTGGACGTTCCAAAACCGAGATTGTTTAGTCCGTAAGGAACAAGTTCTCCCCAAATGTGACCTTTTCGATCTGTTCCATCGGGAGCATGGACTTTTGGACTGCTGTAGTTGATGGTGATTTTTACAGGACCTATCCACTGACTTACTTCAGCTTTCTGATTACCTCCACTAGGTGGTAAGGTCAGGGTTTGGGCGAAAACGTTGGACGTTATCCATCCAACAATCATAATGGTAAATAATGACTTCATATTATTTTGGTTGATTAGGGTTATAACTAATACGTTGTTAAACGTAAACAGTTTATGAAGGAGCTAACCCCAAAAGTGGTATTTTACAATTGATAAGAATTCTAAATTGAAGTGCTGTTTTTGGGTAGTACTACCCATAATGATGAAGGATTTATTTTAATTATAAACTCTGAAGCGGCATCAGCGGCTTCTCCATCTATATGAAATGGTATTGTGTGACTTGATTTTATTTTGATTTCTTGTGCTTTAATCAATTGTACTTTGTTTGACTTGTCAATCGATCGACTAAAGAGCTTGTAAACAAAGCCAAGCCCCTGATAAACATTCATTTTGTCCACGATGCAAACATCGATCTTGTGATCACAAACAGAAGCTCCTGGGGCTATTACTGCGTTATTTCCAAACTGTGATGAGTTGGCAAAAGAAATAACAAAAGGACTTCGATTACTGATAACTCCATCCAGGGATAACTCACAGTCAAATGCTTTGAATTTGTTAAACTCACCCACCACTAACTTTCCATAGGTGTATAACCCTCTTTTCCCATCGCGGGCAAACAACCCTGCGACATGACCATCAAAACCTATACCTGAAACATTGACAGAGAGACGATCATTGATGGTGAATGTATCAATGGAAATGGTTTTTTCCACATCAAGTAATTTGAGAGCTTTGTTCATGCCAAGCGGAATTTTGAGATGTCTTGCCAATCCGTTGCCAGATCCTTTGGGGATGATTGCCAACGGTACTGTTGAATAAAGCAGACCTTTGGCTACTTCATTTACCGTGCCATCACCACCAACTGCAAAAACCATTTTAAATTTTTTATCCACGGCCATTTTAGCAAGCGCTGTGGCATGACCTGGGTGTCTAGTGAATTCAATTGTGCACTCAAGATTTCTTTTTTTGCATTGTGAAAGTATTCTTCCTTCAAGGGCTCGGCTGTATCCAGTGCCTGAATATTTGTTAATGACGAAGAGAACCCTATTACCTTTGCTCATTGAAAATTCGAAAAAGTGTGGTAAGTTAACAATTAGAAGTATGTAGTGTAATGAAGAATCCTTTTATACCACGGAAAATAAAATTTAAAGCCTGGAACAGTGAATCAAAATTGTTAATGCGTCTGAATAGTATTGAGTGCAGCAAGGGCGAGCTATTCCGGAAGAACCATGTATTATTACAATTTACCGGTTTGTTGGATAAGGAGCAGGAAGAAATCTATGACATGGATGTATTGCTCATCTATTCTGAAAAGTTTCTTGTTTTTTGGAATGCAGATCAAAACGGCTGGTATTTCTCCGCGTTGGATAAGCTTGAAGAATCGACTCCCTTTTTAGGAAATAATGCCGCCAGGATGAAACGGCTGGGAAGTTTTTTTGAACTGAACTAAAGGAGCTGACTACAACTTGGATTCAATGTATTTTACTGCCTGACTGATGGTTTGAAGTTTTTCGGCATCATCATCCGGAATTTTGATGTCGAAAGTTTGTTCAAAATCCATCACCAATTCTGCATAGTCCAGGGAGTCTATGCCAAGATCTTTCACAAAGTTAGCATCGGGAGTTATTTCAGATTCGGGGATTCCTAGTTTCTCAATTAAAATAGTGGTGACTTTTTTCTGAATATCTGGCATATCTAGCGGCTTAAGTAGGTGCAAATCTAAAAAATATAAACGGATTTTCGAGCAATTAGAAACGCAGCAGGAACTCGGTTCCTTCGCCCAGCTTAGACTTGACTGTGATGCGCCCTTCATGCTGTCTCATAATCTGTTTAGACAAACTAAGGCCTATCCCTGAGCCAGTTTTTTTTGTGGAATAAAAGGGCACAAATATCCTTTCCAGTGCATCAGGGTCTATTCCATCCCCATTGTCACTGACAGAAATAACGGGTCTTGTTTTTTCATCCAGATAGGCTTTCAATTGAATGCACTTGTTTTCCTGCTCGGTAAATGCCTGCATAGCATTTTTGATTAAATTGATCAAAACCTGTTCGATCATGCTTTTGTCGGCATTGATGCTAAGGTCCTGTGGTTCCACATTTACCGTGATTGAGATATTGCTATCAATAAGCTCCTTTTTTTGAAGCACTGCCATTTCCCCCAATAGCTTTTTTACTTGGACTGGAGCGAGGTTAGGCTGGGGTCTTTGCGAAAGGTTTTTAAATTCCCTCACAAAGTGGATCAAACCGGCACTGCGCTTACTGATGGTTTGGATGGAGAGATGCATGTCTTCCATTTCTTCCTTGTTAAAAGTGGCTACAGGTTGATCCATTCGACTCTGTAGTTCACTTTCTACCACTCCGGCCAATGAAGAAATCGGTGTAACTGAATTCATGATCTCATGGGTAAGCACACGTACCAGATTCTGCCATGCCTCCATTTCTTTTTCATCCAATTCGCTTTGGATATTATTCATGGAGATCAGCTTGATTACTTCTCCCCGTAAAGTTAGTTCTATGGCATAAATAGAAATTTGGACGGTCTCATCGGGCAAGATAAGCCTGACTAATTCTCGGCCTCCGGTTTTTAATTTTAACACAGCTTCCACCAGAGTATCACTGACTGCTCGTAGATCATCAATGTGTTTTGCCTGATTAACTTTTAATAGTTTTTTGGCAGCCGTATTCATGATTTGAATTGAGCCATCTTTTTTGAACGTAAGCAAGCCAATGCCTACATGCTGAACAATATTTTTTAAAAACTGATATTCAGAATCCCGTTCACTTCGGGATGATTTTAAATGGGTAATGGCTTCATTAAGTTCATTGTGTATCCGCTGCACTGCTGGGTCTTCACTGTCTGTTTTAAATGAGGATGACAAATCATCAAATCGGATGGCGTCCAAAAAAGAGGCAATGTTTTCATTAGACTCCTCAAATTCTTTGACAAGGTGTGATATTTGAAAAAATGTGGCTCCTGCCAGGGCTAGTGTTATGATGATGTTAAAGGAATCAGCCACAGCATATGCCATTGCAAATACAGTAGCCACTAAAATAGCAATGCGTGTAACAAGCGGTGATCGCAGGTTAAAGCCCATATTTTTCCATCCTCCGATAGAGTGATGCTCTTGTTAACCCTAGCTCATCAGCAGCTTTGGAAATATTGCCATTGTGCATCTGAATAGCCTTAACAACTGCAGCCTTTTCTACATCATCCAGATTAAGTGTATCACTTTCTGTGCTTGGACTGCCTTTTCTATTAAATAAAAAGTCACTATCCTGCAGCGTAGGAGAGTCGGCCATAATTACTGCGCGTTCAATGGCATGTTGTAATTCTCTCACATTACCGGGCCAGGCATATTTTTTAAGTTTGGTGATGGCCTCAGGAGAAAATGAAATAATTTCTTTGTGGTATTTTTTCGTATAAAAATTCAAAAAATGATTGGCCAACATAGGAATGTCATCCACCCGTTCGCACAAAGGAGGAATCCGTATTTCTACAGTGTTGATGCGGTACAATAAGTCCTGTCTGAATTTACCTTCATCTACCATTTGATGTAAAGGCATATTGGTAGCGCAGATTAAACGAATGTCCACATCTATTGGAGTATTTGAACCAACATGAGTGATCTGTCTTGATTGCAATGCGCTAAGTAGCTTACTTTGCAATGGCATGCTCAGGTTACCAATTTCATCGAGAAATAAAGTGCCGCCATTTGCTAATTCAAAACGACCCGTTCTGTTTTCCCGGGCATCTGTAAATGCACCTTTTTTGTGTCCAAAAAGTTCGCTCTCAAACAACGTTTCGGTAATGGCGCCCATATCTACACTCACGAAGGAGTTGTCTTTTCTCAAAGATTTTTGGTGTATGGCGCGAGCTACCAATTCCTTTCCGGTTCCGTTTTCCCCCAGTATCAAAATATTTGCGTCAGTAGCTGCTACTTTGTCGATCAGCGTGAATACTTCCTTGATGGGTTGGCTGGTTCCTATGATATCTCTGAAAGGCTGACTGATCTGCTCCTCCAGCATTTGCTTTGCCTTACGGAGCTTGTCAACTTCATTGTAAGACTTCTTCAGTTTGATGGCTGTGGAGATGGTGGCTATTAACTTTTCATTTTGCCATGGTTTGAGTATGAAGTCTGTGGCTCCTTCTTTTAAGGCGCGTACAGCCATTTCCACATCTCCAAAAGCTGTTATCATGATCACTACTGCATCAGGGTCCTTTTCCTTTATTTGCTTGAGCCATTCAAACCCCTCTTTTCCCGAGGTTGTGTCTTTGCTGAAATTCATGTCCAACAATATGACATCATATGTGTCATTGTTGAGAAGAAATGGAATCTTGTTGGGATTCTTGTCAATGATTACCTGATGTCCATACTTTTTCAGCAACATCTTTGCTGCCAATAGCACATCCTCATCGTCATCGATCATTAATATTTTGCCGCCTTCGTTCACTAGATCCAGGTTAAGGTTTGACGTTTACTTATAGAAAAATTATGCCAGCTTCAGTACCGTCCGAAATCAGCTGTTTAGGCATGTTCCATGTACTCTTACGTACAAATATGTTCAAAAATGAACACTTTATAGTGCGATTTCGAATATAAAACCGAATTTTGGCTTTCTTACTTTAGCGGGAGGCGAGCTGAAGTGAATAGAGGGTCACCTTCTTTTGAGTACCAACCACAAGCCTTTCATCTGTGATAATGGTAAATGAAATGGTGTCTGGATTGGGTAGCTCGGCCACTTTTCTGGTTTCTCCGGTATGCAGGTCAAGTAAAAGAATATTGCCTCCCACCCTATAGCAAAGTTCTTGCCCCAGGAAGTTAAAGAAACTCAATCCACCTACATCGATGGTGGTGATCAGCTTACCTAAATTGTTCAGCATCAAAATCCCTTTCTTTCCGTCAAGCAAGAACAACCTGTTTTGATATTCGCGCATGAAAACAAAGTCAGCCTGATCGGTGGCCCAATTTGCTGGCAGAAGTGCCTCTATTTCAATTTGAGCAGTTGTCAGATTCACCTTTCTTAAACTGTAGTCTGCAACGTCTAATATCCAAGCTATGTTTACGTCATAAGCTGGGCATACAAGCGATGGAGATATACTTAAAGATGGATCAAGTGTTTTTTCTTCTAAGAAATTCAAGTGGTGATCCCAGTATTGATACTTCTGAGATTTACTTGAATAGGTAAAAACTTTGAGCGGATTCCAGGGTTCAAGCAAGGTCAGCGTTTTGACCTCTTTGGAAGTCTCGTCTAATAGTTTACCATCAGGATCTATTTTTTTTATTATCCCTGAGGGCAATACAAAATAGAAATTACCTAAACGATCAACCGAAGCTGATGAAACATCGTGCAATTCAAGCTCCTTGATTTTTGTTAATTGTGCATTGGCACTACTCGCAAGCAGAACAATGATTGTAAAAAATATGAATTGTCGGCTCATTGTTCTTCAAATGTTTTTAAGGTTACTTCATTGCCGTCATAGGTGGCGTAGGTGTTGAAGTGCACCCATTCACCAAGATTGATGTACCTGCTTTTGTCACCCACCTGCAGATCCAACGGTAAATGACGATGACCAAAAATGTAGAAATCGTGATGATGTTCCTTTTCCAATTCACGGCAATACGTGAGCAAAAATTCGTTTTCCTCGCCATTAAATTTTTCTTCCCGCTTCATATTGGTAATTCTACTGTTTCTACTCCAATACTTAGCAATGCCTATTCCGAGATTGGGATGGAGTCTTGCAAATAACCACTGGCATAGCGAGCTATTAAAAAATTTCTTCAATATTTTATAGGAAGTATCACCAGGGCCAAGGCCATCACCATGGCCAATCATTAAAGTTTGTGCACCTATGGATAATTCAATCGGTTCACGATATATGTTTATGCCAAGCTCGTTGGGGAAGTAATTGAACATCCACATGTCATGATTACCCGTAAAAAAATAGATAGGCATTCCCTCATCTCTCAATTCGGCCAACTTCCCCTGAAGCCTTATAAATCCTTTGGGAATTGCCTCTTTGTATTCAAACCAAAAATCAAAGATATCGCCAAGCAGGTAAATAGAATGCGCATCGCTTTTGATCTCATCCAGCCAGCGAATAATTTTTCTCTCTCTCACCAGACTGGTTTTATGATCGGGTACACCCAAATGAAAATCTGAAGCGAAGTATATCTTCTTATCAGATGGCAGATGGATGACTTCCTTTTTCATGCTGGATTATTTTGAATTTTTTTTCCCTTTCAAGACTACAATTGAATTAAAATGAAAGATAACATTTACTTTTCAATTGTTATATTTTTTAACTTAAGGGCTGTGTAAACAAAAAAAGTCAGATACTAATGGATCTGACTTTTTAATTAATTTTATCGTTGAACTCTAACCTATATTACTGTCACTGTCTTTTGTCACTTCAATGGAGGAGTCATCTGTTTTGGATTCATCTTTTTTGTCTGCCAATTCTTTTGCTACGGCAGCTTCTTCTTCTTTTTTCTCCGAAGCAGTTTTTCCATTCGTGAATTTCTGGTAGGTAGTCTGTCCTGCAAATGGTCTTTTACCAATCAGTCGTTCCAAATCGGCCTGGAATAAAATTTCTTTCTCCAATAGCTCTTTGGCAATTACCTCTAAATGATCGCGATGCTTGATCAGCAGGTTTTTGGTGCGATCAAATGCTTCAGTTATGATTTTCTTAACTTCCTGATCAATTTTTTCTGCAGTAGCTTCCGAATAGGGTTTCTGGAAATTGTATTCAGACTGCTTGGAATCGTAGAAAGAAAGATTTCCAATTTCTTTATTCATACCATAAACAGTTACAATGCTGTATGCCATTTTTGTGGTACGCTCTAAATCGCTTAATGCTCCTGTGGAAATCTTTCCAAACACTAACTCTTCCGCTGCACGACCTCCAAAAGTCATGCACATTTCGTCCAATAGTTGCTCAGTCTGATACAGGAATTGCTCTTTTGGAAGATACTGCGCGTATCCTAATGCGGCTGCACCTCGTGGCACAATACTCACTTTTACCAAAGGGTCTGCATGCTCAAGAAACCAACCTGCAACAGCATGGCCAGCCTCATGATAGGCAACGATCAGTTTTTCTTCTGGTGATATGATTTTGGTTTTTCTTTCCAACCCACCGATTACGCGATCAATGGCATCCTGAAAATCCTGCATGTCCACCTCTTTCTTGTCACGTCTCGCAGCAATCAGTGCTGCCTCATTACAAACGTTGGCGATCTCAGCACCAGCAAAGCCTGGAGTTTGTGCTGCCAATTTTTTGGAGTCTACCTCTTTCGCCATTTTTATTGGCTTCAGGTGTACTTTAAATATTTGTTCGCGACCTGAAATATCTGGTTTGTCAATGCTGATTTGACGATCAAAGCGCCCCGGACGGAGCAATGCAGTATCTAAAACATCCGGTCTGTTGGTTGCTGCAAGGATGATTACCCCGCTATCAGTAGCAAAACCATCCATCTCCACCAGCAAGGAGTTTAATGTGTTTTCACGTTCATCGTTTGAGCCGGGCATTTGACCTCTGCCTCTTGACCTTCCGATAGCATCAATCTCGTCAATGAATACGATACAAGGTGCTTTTTCTTTCGCCTGTTTAAATAGATCACGAACACGTGCTGCACCTACGCCCACAAACATTTCAACGAAATCAGATCCTGACAGTGAAAAGAAGGGAACTGCAGCTTCGCCAGCAACAGCTTTTGCTAATAATGTTTTACCGGTTCCTGGAGGGCCGACTAACAATGCACCCTTGGGAATTTTGCCACCTAACTTGGTGAATTTGCTGGGGTTTTTTAGAAACTCAACAATCTCTCTAATTTCTTCTTTGGCTTCTTCAAGTCCTGCTACGTCTTCAAACGTAATTTTCACCTTATTCTCCGCATCAAATAAAGCTGCCTTCGATTTACCAATATTAAATATCTGTCCGCCTGGTCCGCCACCACCGGTCATTCTGCGCATAAGCATCCAGAAACCGAAGAGGAGTAAGAATAAGAATCCCCAATTGAGCAGCATACCAGTAAAGTCACTGCGCTCCTCATACTTCAGGTCAATGCGATCGTTTTTAGGAATCTTCTCTGTTATCTCTTTGTAGTAATTGGCAAATTGATCAATGGTACCAATTCTCATTTTGTAATGAGGGCCGTTCGGGTTCACACCGAAGGGACTACTGTTCTCCAATTCTGTGCGGTAGACAGAGTTTTGAAGAGCCTCTTGTTTTAAAGTGATCTCAACGAGGTCTTCATTCTTGATGACTACAATATTTTTCGCATCTCTACGCTGCACAATATCTTCAAAAGTGCTGGATTGTATCTCAATGAGGTCTCCTGACCGGTTAAAATAACTTACGGCAAGAATCACCGCGACCAATGCCAGGATGATCCACATTTGATAATTGCCTTTTGGGCCTCGTGGAGGTAGTAGATTATTATCTTTTTTCTTGTCTGCCATTCAATTTATAATTCAAGTCAATAACGTCTAAGTAGTCTTTTGGTTCCGTTAACTTTCGATCTGTGTGATTTTAGCGTCTCCCCACAACTTTTCTAAAGTATAATAGGATCGTTTTTCGTTCTGAAAAATGTGTGCTACTACAGTTATATAGTCGAGTAGCATCCATTCTTTATTGTTTTTACCCTCTATGTGCCATGGATTTTCTTTCAGCGTTTTGTAAACCATTTCGTCAATGGCGTCTGCAATGGCGTCTAATTGCCTGGCCGAGTTACCGGAGCAGATCACAAAAAAATCGGCAACTGCGTTTTTCGCCTTTCTTAAGTCTAATACAACGATGTCAGTGGCCTTTTTTTCTATCATGCCCTTTACAATCGCCTCACTCAATTTCTCGGACTGATTTTCCGCCTTTTTTTTGGCCATTAACTATCTTCGGGTTTTATTTTTACTTTAATCTGCAAAGTTAACCATTTACTGTGTATAAAAATCCGGCCAATACGCTTTTCATGGGCAAAAAGCTGGTTTATATGCCAGAATGTCATTCAACCAATACTCTTGCACTAGAATTAAGCCAAAAGCAGGATTGGAGTGAGGGCGCAGTTCTAATAACCAATCATCAAACGAAGGGAAGGGGGCAGCAGGGGAATGTTTGGATATCTGAAATTGGAAAGAATTTAACCTTTTCTGTGGTCTTAAAACCCACTTTTCTTCCCATTAAGGACCAATTCTTACTCAATATGATTGCTTCTTTGGCGGTTAAAGATGTTGTGCAATCAAAGGTTGCTGAAAAGGTAAGTGTAAAATGGCCTAACGATATTTTAATTAAGGACCTAAAGGTGTGTGGAATTCTGATAGAAAATCAGATTCAAGGAACAACCTTTACCAAGTCTATTATTGGAATAGGGATGAATATCAATCAAAAGGGCTTTCATCAGAACAGAGCTACTTCCTTGACTTTACAATCCGGGATTGAGTACTGCCTTCAAGACTTGCTAGAGGAGGTGCTGAGCTCTCTGGAAAAGTGGTATATCCTGTTACGTCAAAACGGAACACATCGCGTAAAAAATTCTTATCACGCTTCCATGTATGGGATTAATGAAATCAGAAACTTCAGATCTGATGATGGGGATTTTGAAGGAAGCATTCAGGGCGTTGATGATTATGGTCGATTGGTTATAAAAAAGGGCAAAGAAGTACTACATTTCAACACCAAGGAGGTTCAATTCGATTTTGAGCCATTCAAATAAAACTTATGCAAGTTATCCCAAAATATAATCTGCGCCTGGCCCTTTTCGTTTGGGATATCAGATAAACGCTAATTTTAAATTATATCAACTAATTAATTCTACATGAGAAAATTATTACAAGCACAATTACTTCTGTTTTTTCTAACTGTGTGTGCTACACTGGTGTCGGCCCAAACCCTGGATATGGAAAAACTGAAAGGTATGAAGGCCCGAAGCATTGGTCCTGGAGCCATGAGTGGTCGAATCACAGCTATCGATGTGGTGGTCAACGATAGGGATGTTATGTACGTTGGATCCGCCTCTGGCGGGTTATGGAAAACTACCAGTGGTGGCGTTAATTGGGAGCCCATTTTTGACAAAGAGGCAGTGATGTCAATAGGTGCTGTGGCCATTCAGCAGAGCAATCCTTCTGTGATTTGGGTAGGTACAGGGGAGGGAAATCCTCGCAACAGCCTCAATGGGGGTTATGGCATTTATAAAAGTATGGATGGTGGTAAAAGTTGGAAGTTGTTGGGATTGGAAAAAACCCGCAATATTCACAGAATCATTATTGACCCTCAAAATCCCAATACAGTTTATGTAGGTGCTATTGGTTCACCATGGGGTGAACATCCTGAACGGGGTGTATTTAAAACCGTTGATGGCGGCCAAACATGGGAAAAAATATTGTATGAAAATGATCGAACTGGTTGTGCGGAATTAGTAATGGATCCAACAAATCCCAACAAGTTATTTGCATCAATGTGGGAGCACAAAAGATGGCCCTGGATTTTTAAATCAGGAGGACCGGGGTCAGGTCTTCACGTAACTTTTGATGGAGGTAAGACATGGACTAAGCGAACAGAAAAAGATGGACTGCCTGCCGGTGATCTAGGTAGAATTGGTTTGGCGGTTTCCGCAAAACCTGAGATAGTTTATGCGCTCATTGAAAGTAAGAAGAATGGATTGTATAAATCAGAGGACGGTGGCTTTAAATGGAAAATGATCAATGAAAATATGGATCAAATTGGAGATCGTCCTTTTTATTATGGGCAAATCCATGCTGACACTAAAAACGAAAATAGGTTGTACACCATTTTTTCAGAAGTAAATGTGAGTGAAGACGGTGGAAAGTCGTTCAGTGCGTTGCTCCCTTTTTCATTTAACGGAGTTCATCCCGATCATCATGCATGGTGGATACATCCCGAGGATCCTTCTTTTATAGTTGATGGCAATGATGGCGGATTTAATATCACCCACGACATGGGTAAGAACTGGAGGTTTGTTGAAAATATTCCGGTAGGCCAATTTTACCACATCAATGTGGATATGGATCAGCCTTACAATGTGTATGGAGGAATGCAAGACAATGGATCATGGGTAGGTCCTGCCTATGTATGGCGTTTTGGAGGGATAAGGAACTCCTATTTTCAGATGTTAATGTTTGGAGACGGGTTTGATATGGCGGCCGATCCAGATGACAACAGGTATGGTTATGGTATGTCGCAACAAGGTTTTTTGGGGCGTTGGGATAAAGAAACAGGATACACCAAAAGAATAAGACCAAGTCACCCGGATGCTAATGTAAAACTCAGGTTCAACTGGAATTCTGCATTTGCTCAAGATCCTTTTAATAATTCTACCATTTACTTCGGTAGTCAGTTTATCCATAAAAGCACCAACAAGGGAGACACCTGGGAGATCATCTCTAAAGATTTAACTACGAATGATCCTGAAAAACAAAAACAGCATGAAAGTGGTGGTTTGACCATGGATGCTACGGGTGCTGAAAATCACTGTACGATCTTAACCATAGCACCCTCCTCAAAGGAACAAGGAGTGATTTGGGCGGGTACGGATGATGGTCAGGTGCAGTTGACGCGCGATGGTGGCAAAACATGGATGAATGTTACATCTAAAATTACAGGAATGCCAAAAGGAGCGTGGGTGCCTCAAATCCAGGCCTCTACTTTCAATAGCGGAGAAGCGTTTGTGGTAGTTAACAATTACCGGCAGTTCGATTTCAAGCCTTATCTGTTCAGAACCAAAGATTATGGGCAAACATGGGTGAGTATGGTAAACAGCAGTCAACTTGGAGAGAATAGCTACGTATTGTCAATGGTTCAGGATCCGATCGAACCCAGGCTAATTTTTGTGGGAACAGAAAACGGTTTGTTTGTGAGTATAGATGAGGGAAAAAGCTATACCAAATGGACCAATGGATATCCAGCGGCACTTTCTACCATGGATATGGTAATTCATCCGCGTGAACACGATTTAGTAATTGGAACGTTTGGTCGTGCCGTTTATGTATTGGATGACATCAGACCTTTGAGAGCAATGGCAAAGGGCGGAGAGCAGTTGTTGAATAAAACGGTACACTTGTTCACACCTCCAGATGCCTATTCTGTTGAAACACTTGCGCCTGAAGGAGCATTATTCCCTGGCACTGGAATGTTTAACGGTGAAAATCGTCCTCAGGGAGCATTGATATCTTATGTAGTTAACAAACCTGAAGAGAAGAAACCTGAGGTGAAGCAAGAGGCAACATCCACCTCAAAATCTAAAAGAGGAAGCAAGGTGCCAGAACCTGTAATTGCCAAGGATGAGAAGAAAGAAGAAAAATCTAAAGTTAAGTATGATTCAATAACCCTTGAGGTATTCAATTCGGCTGGCGCTAAAATCAGAACGCTGAAGCAAAAAGCACCAGAAGATAATGGATTGAATAGAATGACATGGAATCTGGATGAGAAGGGTGTGCGCAACCCAACACGTAATAAGCCAAGAACCAATTCATCTGAGCCGAGCGGAACTACAGTGTTATCTGGAACTTATAAGCTAAGACTTAGCTTTGGTGATCAGAAAGATTCTACTATGATTAACGTTAAATCTGATCCAAGGTATACTAACGATGCAGCCAACTTACAGGCGCGGTACAACAAAACCAAGGAACTTGAGCAATTGAAAGAACTAGTTGCCAGAGCAACTACACGTTTGAGGGAATCCAAGGAAATTGCAACTGATTTCGAGACAAGAATGAAGGAAGCAAAGCGTGATGATCTGAAAGAGGCAATGGACAAAACAAAAGCAATCAAAGACTCTATTGACAAGGTATTTGACTTTATTCTTGGTGCAGAAGACAAACGGCAGGGAATTACAAGCACTGAGTTTCCAGCGCCTGTTTCATACATTAACACAGCCATGTTTACTATTAACACATCCAGAGATCCACTCAGTGATCGGGATAATGTTGTGATTAGACATGCGGAGGAGAAAACAAAAATTATACTTGACAAGGTGAATGCTTTTTATCAAAATCAATGGCCAACTTATAGGGTTATGATGGAAAAAATCAGCTTATCTCCATTTAAGGATTATGAACCCCTGAATAAAAACTAAAAATTTCGAGTAATTCAATGAAGCCCAGGCGCAGAGCGCCTGGGCTTTTTTATTTATGGTCTTTGTTGGATATTGAGTGTCATAATTTTAATGTTCATGGTGATTGATACGTTGATGACATATATAAGCGCAAACAAATTGCGTTCGTTCTGGCTGGGATTTATTATCCTTCTTGTGACGGGCCTGATCATGCGCCCAACCTCCTCTTGTTTGGTCACCTCGGCAACACCAAAGGCAATAATTGATCTGGAGCTGGCCTTTGATCAACCAACGGCAATTGCTATCAAAGAACTTTGGAGTAAAAGCGATTGCAGTAACAGTCTTGCTTTGGCAATTACAGGAACAGATGCTGCAGTGCTCAATATTTTGCTTGACTTCCCATTTATAGTAGCCTATACTTTATTCTTAATCGTACTGATACTTCTTTCTAAAAGCAGCGTTGTGGTTACGGGTAAAGAATGGATTACCAACGCTTTTGTTTTATTAGCGATCGCAGCAGCCCTGCTGGATGTGATTGAAAATATTTTTATGTTAATATTTCTCAAATACTTTGAGGTGGTATCTTATCTCTTCGCCATTCCAGCAATCATCAAATTTGCAATCATTTTTATTCTGGTTGGAGCAATAATTATCAGGTTTTTGAAGAAGTTAGTGATTCGCTAATTCATTTTCTTTTTATAGTTGTGAGCATTGGTATTTTTTCATGGGCTTCACTTGATCGGATCAATTGGTCAAGTCGTTTCCATTTTGTTTCATCTTTTTTAGCACTGATAATCCACCAAATGGAAGCTTTTTTATAAGAAGGTGCCAGCTTTTGAAAAAAGGTCCATGCCTTTTTGTTGGCCCTCAGCACGGCCTCCAATTCTTTATTCATAGTAACTTTTTTCTGTTCAAAAGAAGCTTGCTTCGTGTTTTTCTTTTCTACTTTTGAAAAGGCTTTCTGACCAGCAGCATGAACGAGTCCCTGTTCGTTCAATAACTTATACTTTTTCAAATTCACAGCGCTCCAGTGACTTTTTTCTTTTCGGGGTGTAAACCGAATGGTATAGCTTTCTTCATCAAGTGATCTCCGGATACCATCAATCCAGCCGTAGCACAGCGCCTGATCCACAGACTCCGGCCAGGTAATGCTTGGCTTGCCGCTCTTCTTTTTATAATACCCAACTAAAAGCTCAGTCTTTTTACCGTGATTTTTTTCCAACCATTTTCTAAAATCAGAAGCTTTGGCAAAGAATTTTGGTTTCATGGGATCATGGATTGCTCGTTAAATTGGATTAAAATAATGAATAAAAAGAAAAACCCCGACCAGCGGGGTTTTTCATCTCAGTGTCTATCGGGTTATTTGGTGGCGCCCAGATAAATGGAATTAAAGATTAACTTATAGGTGTTGCGAGACTGTCCTCTGAATTGAGGTCTAAACCCGAAGAGGATAACATTTCCATTGCCATGTCCAACATTCATCATTGCACCTTTGTTTTTAATTCTGTTGGGATTAAGCGCCCAGCCACTCATGAGTAAATCCGATGAAGCATAGGTAGCAACAGCAGTAACGTTGGGTCTTGGTGCGGGTTTTATCAATTCATTACCACCTTCAGCTTTTCTGGATGGAATGATGGTTTCAAAAGCTCTGCTTCTTGAGAAGGAGGCAGCAGCTTCCTCTTTCATTCCAAATGCCAAAGGATCGTTACTATTGACATTCATTCTAATGATAGATCCAGGAATAAAGAATTGGCTTGAAGATAGTCCTTTTACTACGTTTCTTACGGGTAAGCTGAATTCGTCAATCGCCAGATCGCATGCCTCATCAAACATGATCAGCACTCCGCCCTTATTAACATAATCATTCAAAGTCATCAGACCTTCCAATTCAATGCCGCCAACATAAGGTTCAGGCATTGTGCCAGGTCGATGCCCGGCAATGATTTCCTCTGGTGATTGAGAAGGAAAGATTATCGCGCTGTATTTGCTAAGGTCTTTACCTTTGATGTCACTATTGTGCAATGTATCAAGGTCAAACTCAAATTGCTCTAGCACCCAGCGGGTCCATCCTTCATCAATGCTGGCATCCCAAGATTTATACAATCCTACCTTAATTTTTTTCAACGGTTTGGAAGCATTGGGTTTGGTAGATATCCCGGTGAATGAAACACCGAGATCCTTGGTGAGATCATTGATACGACTTTGTGTTTGACTTCCTTTTTCTATTATAAAGGTGCCACGCACAAAATTATTTTTACCATCAACGAATGGTTCTTGAACAATTGAGATTTTTTCACCTGCTTTTTGAAGTCGGTTGATCACTGTTGCTGTCAGGTTTTCTCTTGCGTCAATGGCATAACCAAATCCTGCACTGCCAGCCACATTGCCTGCTGGCATTTTAATTTCACTTGAAACAGATTTTGTTTTAGCAGTAAAGGAAGTTGTGATACGATCAACATTCACTCCCATAGACATGGGTAGTGTCCAGCCTGTGAGATCATAGGGTGCAATGGGAGGGCCTCCCGGATACATATATAAATCGGGATAATTTTGCTTCTCCATCAGGTCAGCAAGGTAGGGTCGGAACGGTTGAGCTCCATACATGATATAACTGCCTGCTTCGTATTCTTTATCACCAATTTTAAACTTGCTGGTTGCTTCTTCTACCTCAATGCCACCGCGCATGAATACATTGACCAGATTAACCGCTTCCGCCTTATCCCATTGATTTGATTTTTGAATTACATAGGCAAAAGCACCCTCTTTGTCTTCAATGGCATCTTTGCCCATGGAATAAATATTGTAAAGCAATTCATCATGTTTTTCTGATGCAAGGTCAAGTACCGCCATGGAAGCTTCCAGCATATAGTCAACGGCATCTCTAAAATGTGATTCACCGCCTTTCCAAGGGTAGGGATAGAAAATCTCAGTGCCATCAACGGTTTTTGAAACTCCGTCACGTGCTGCTCTACCACCTATGGCTTCAGGGATTGAATCAGGCGGGTAGAAACGAGGTGTGGGAGAAGTATGTGCTGTTTCCGTGAGGATTCCAATTTGGTTGTGATAATAGGGCGTAGTGCGCATTCCACCATTCCACCACATCTCAAAAGTTGTCATCGATATGGCGCCAGGCATTTTCTTCATGGCAAATCGATTGGCCATGGCTGTTCCCACTAAATTAACGCCAGTGGTTACACCAGGATGTATCTTCATGTTAACTGGACTTCTGAATGGAGGAATAAAAATTCGTGCCCAGGCAGGTGAAGATTGGTGATGATTGTGAACAATTTGAGGATACCATTCATTGTAGAGTACTTTCATTACAGCCTTGGTTTCAGGCATGTTGCCCATAAACCAATCACGGTTGTTGTCGTGTCCCACATATTCCTGGTACAAGATGGGCGGGCCCGATGTTTCATAAATGGTTCCAAGATTTTTTTTATACCACGAAGCCTCAATGTCCAATCCATCAGGGTTGATTACAGGCACTATTAGCGTAACCACGTTGTCGCGGATTTTTTTTTTCTCATCTGATTCTTCTGCGGCAATGCGATAAAGCAGCTCTGGGGTCATTTGTGCATGAGCCTTTTCAGATGCATGCATACCACCATCAAACCAAATGATGGCTTTTCCTTCTTTGGCCAGTTGTTGTGCTTCTTTTTCGGAGATGCGTGCACGTGCCATTTTTGTACTGATTTCTTTCCATTTGTCAAGCGATTTCATGTTCTCTTCACTAGAAATAAAAACCAGTTTGATTGGCCTTCCTCTCACGGACTTACCAATCTCAGTTACCTTAACACGGTCTGTGGCTGCGTCTAACTTTTCGTAATAGGCTAGCATTTGATCATAGGTAGCCATTTTGTAATCAGCGCCAGGTTCGAACCCAAAGGTCTCAGATGGTTTTGGTATTTGACCAATGGCATTGGAGACGAACGTCATCATGGCCAGCATCAAAATCGTTAATTTTACTTTCATACTAATCTGGATTTACAATTCATAAACAATATATGTAATACTTGGTGAGTGCCGCGCGGTATTTTGATGATGTGATTATTTTACCCCTGAACGGAAGAAATCATATGAAGTCATGCTGGATCTTGTCATTTGAGGACAGCGATGCACTCTATTTCTACCCTGGCATTTAGAGCCAATCCATTGGTTGCAAAAGCACTTCTGGCGGGTTTGTTCTCAGGAAAGTACTTGATGTATTCAGCGTTGAAGTCGGACCATTCATTAATATCGGCCAGCATAACTGTACATTTTACAACGTTTTCCATTGAAGAGCCATTATTCTCAAGCAAAGTTTTGATGTTTTCTAGAGCTTGTCTTGCTTCGTTTTTCATTCCGCCATCAACCAGCACCATGGGATTCTTTGGAGAACTACCAATTTGACCTGACAGGTACATTAGGTTACCCACGATAACCATTTCTGAAAATGGAAGGTTTGATTTTTTAAATTCTTTTGAAGCTATATAGGATATATGTTCTGCTTTTGGCTGCTGGCAACTGCCGAAGGCTAGCGGAATAGCAAGGATCAATAGGATTGAGTTTTTCATTTTTCGTTATGGTTTAGGTGATGTTGTCTCTATTGACAAAAATTAGTTGCTGTTTTTAAAAGTATACCAGTTAAATTATAAACTGATTCTAGATCTACCCACTCTTCATGCTGATGAATTCCACCCCCTTTAGGACCAATAATCACAGTGGGTATTCCCGCTGCTCCGAATATACCTGAATCTTCCCACCAGGTATGACCTATGTATTCAGGTGCGCAGTAGGGTAGCACACTTTTGTTCAATACGTCTACAATTTTGGATTCTCTTTTTATTTCATAAGGATCACGCCATATTTTCTGTTTCAGTGTTGCTTTGAATGATTTGTCCTGTTTATTCAATTGGCGTAGCATGTTTTGAAGTTCTTCAAATACCTCGACCTGTGTTTCGCCTGGTAGTGTTCTTCGTTCTACGTGTGCGGTGCATGCGCCAGCGTAAATGAATAAACTTTGACCTCCATTAATTAAAGGTACATGCAGTGATCGTTCTCCAAACAATGGATGCGTGTTTTCTGAGGAGAGCTGTTTAGAAAGTTGATTCAATTCGTTGAGTACTAAACCCATTTTTAAGTTGGCGTCAACACCTTCCCTGTGCAATCCACCGTGGGCTACTTTTCCTTCTGTAGTAATTTCATAGACGCCAAATCCACGATGGCCAAGACATATTTTCAAATCGGTGGGTTCGGTGACAATGCAAGCATCTGCTTTTATATTTTTGATCAATTCGAATGCCCCCAATGATTCATGTTCTTCATCAGCTACAAATGTTAGAATTAAATCACCCGAAAGATTGATGTTGTTCTCTGAAACTATTTTTGCCATCCCCAGGATTGCGGCAATACTGCCTTTCATGTCATAGGCTCCACGGCCATATAATTTCCCGTCTCTAATGACCGAGCCAAATGGATTGGCCATTCCTTCCACACCCACAGTATCCATGTGTGCGTTAAGCATCAATGACTGGCCGTTTCCTGAACCCCGTCTTTTGGCCACTAAATTTACACGTCCCGGTGATATGGTATTTATCGTGCACTCAAAATTTAAAGAGGATAAGATGTTGAAAATATAAGTCCCGATTTCAGCTTCTCCGGGTGCTCCTTTCTCCAAAGCAGGATTAACCGAATTGATTTTTACCAGATCGGCTAATGTTTTTGTGATAAATGCTTCATCAATCATTTGCCTACATAAGTATGTCTTTCACTGGCTCGATGGGTGAGGGGATTGTTTTCTCATTCAGCATTTCTCTTAGATCAATTTCAATGGTTCTGGCCAGTGAAGCCATAGGAATGTCATTGGCTCCACCCTGAAATGGATTTTCCGTTGCTTCACCAATTTTTTCTAGAGTATGAAAGACCCAGGCTACAAGTGTACTGAATGGTATCGTCAACCAAACTACACCTGCGCCTAATTTTGAGAATTCTTGAAGCATACCGAATGGCAGCAAGAGTATAAAAAGCCATATGAAGTATAAATTCAAAGTGGCGAACTGCCTTGGATAGGGGAAGTTTTTAATCCTTTCGCATTTTCCCTGGTGATCGTACAGATCTGCCAGTACATTTTGCAATTCCATGTGTCGGAAGTCATCGATTAGACCTTGATCGAGAAGTTCCTTTAACTCTTTAGATTGATGAACAATGATTTGGGTTGCTGCGTTTTTCTTTTTTAATATTTGCTTTAACTCGTCTTCAGACAAAAATGTACTTAGTATATCTTCCATTTTAGTCTCATACTCAGGTACGGAGTAAAGCTTACTGTATTCTTTATTGTAACTATGTGTCATGGACTCCCAAGAACGTGACTGTCTCAATTGAAATCGAAGTGCAGTAATCCATCCCAGGTGTCTGTAGATTATCCTTTGATGTACCCTCTTCAGGTCATCATCTGACAATTTCATTGTTGCATGTTTGTTGGTTACAAAATCCATTGTCATAATGCCCCACGTTCTACTGGAGTTGACAATAGCTCCCCAAATTTTGCGAGCTTCCCATAACCGATCATAAGTGGCATTATTTTTAAACCCAACCAGGAAAGCGACAGCCGTACCAATCAAAGCAATTGGCAGCCAAGGTAAACTAAGCCATTTCCAATGAAGCTGGTCATAAAGAATAACAGGAATTGTTGCTAGTACCAAAAACTTATAAATATCTCTTCTGGTCCAGAGCAGGGCTTCACCAAGGGAAAACTTTTTTCCAACATGCATTAGATTGAAATTAAGTACCCGATGAAGTAACGAATGTCAGACTGAAAATACAAATACTAAACGGTCAGATCGGCAGGTTTTCTGTATGCCCATCTTAAAACTATTATAAACTGAAAAAAAATGATAGGTAATGTGAAAAGCAACATGGTTTCCCATCCCACCGAATAAACGATCCACCCAGCAGAAAGTGCGGCTATGGCCTGAGTTCCAAATACTACAAATTCATTAAAAGCCTGAACTTTGAAGCGCTCGTTGGTTTGATAGGATTGAGGTAATAATGTAGTGCCACCGATGAATAGAAAATTCCATCCTATTCCGAGAAGGATCAATGAGACCCAATAATTAGCAAGATAATGACCGGAGTAGGCTATCATAATGCATATCAGGTAGGCGATCAGTCCATAGATCATCATTTTATTGACACCTAGTCTGTTCACAATCCAAGCTGCTATCATTGATGGAAGGTACATGGCTACAATGTGGCTTTGGATTACCCATTTCGTATGACCAATAGAGTGGCCATCCATTACGTGCATACTCACAGGTGTTGCCGTCATAATAAAACTCATGACCATATAACCCACGGCAGCACTTAAAATAGCCACCCAGAACACGGGTTGTTTTGAAATTGTTTTGAGCGATCTTGGGGCTGTCTTAAACTTCTCTAATTCAAATTGTGGGTTTCTAAAACCAAGCAACACCAGGATGGCAATTGCAAAGAGCAATGCCAATAACAAAAAGGAGCCTAGGAATTCTGTAGAGAAAAGATCTTTTCCAAATACAGCTGCTTCTGGTCCAATAAAAGCAGCTGCGATGCCTCCTAGCAAAACACTGGATGCAGCGTTAGGAATCAGTTCGGGCGCTACGCTTTCCATAGCCGCAAATCGAAATTGCATTACACAGGCATTGGTGGCGCCAAACAAAAATGTGCAGACGCAAAAAAAATAAAAAGCTTGCAAATAAATGGCGTATGCACAAAGGAATGATATTACAATTGAGTAGGTAAGAATCAGAAGGAAGGATTTTTTCCTGCCAATTGTTTTCATTATAAAAGTAACAGGCACCACTGCAGTTGCAGTCCCTATTACCATACAGGCTATTGGCAAAGTTGCCAGTTTTTCAACGGGTGCAATTTTAGTACCAATGAGTCCTCCCACAAATACAACCATAGACGAAACGGACATAATCAATGATTGACTTATAGTGAGTAACCATACATTGCGGGGTAACGCAGTCATATCAGAGGTGGTGAAGGAGTATTGCTTTGTGCTGGGCTTTCATCCAGTAATAGGTTAAAATTCTACTTATAATATCCCCCGGTTAGAGTTATTCATTTCACGGGGCATTGCTGCAAAGGAGCACATTTACTAAATATTATCCTAAGCGTATTCTTGAAGAAGTGTGCTTTAAAATAAGTTGGGAATTACCTATTTTTGTTAGTACTGAGAATTGCTTTGAAATTATCTTATATTGGTTTGTTATGAATAAGGTTAACTATTTGATTGTTTTTTGCCTTTTTTTGAGTGCATCAATTAATTGTATGGCTCAGAATACATTGCCTGACCAAATCAGGATAAGACAAACTTTGGATGGATTGTCGGATTTGGGAGGGTTGAGTCAAAATGATATGCTTTATGGAATTGATATTGAGCCTGGAAGACTTTTAGGTGACTATTATCTCGATTCTAAATGGAATAAGGCCTCTTTGCTTCTGTACGAATCGGATAGAATGATCGATGGTTACTATGTAAAATATGACATCGAAGGGAACTCGGTTGAAGTGAAATTGAATCGTCAAATAAAGTTGCTCCAGATGAATAAAATCAGAAGCATGATCTGGTACGACTCAATTACTAAGATGCCTCGCGCCTTTGTAAATGCTAAAGATTATTCTGAAAAGGGCTCCCCATTAACCGGACTTCTAGAGATTGTAGTAGACGGAAAACTTCCTCTTGTAAAAAGGACTATGATCTGGATTAAAAGGCCTGACTATGTAGTAGCGTTTGATGTTGGCAGCAAGGATACCAAAATCAACAAGAAGGAGATTTTTTATTATTTGAAGGGAAAAGAAGTTTTTGAAATAAAAAAAAGGAAAGATTTGTTTGAGGTATTTGGAGACAAGCGCTCTGAAATGGAAGAGTTCGCAAGGGTTAACAAGCTCAATACAAAGGAAGAGAGAGGATTAAGCAACTTGTTTGAAAGGTACAACTCTTACTTTGAGGAGAAAGATCAGTAGAGTCAACGATAAATTTTGAAACAGGATTCAGCTACTTCATTAATGTTGAATACAATTTAAGACAAACCCATGCGTCAGTTGCTGCATAGCTGATTTGTTTTTCTGTATAATGCTCAGCTTCCCAATTGCTGGTTTGTGCACTTTTTGAAATACGAAAACCTAGCAGTAGGCCTGCTAATTTCTTTACACTCTCTACCTCCAGGCCTTTCCTTTTCGCAATAGTTGAAAGTTCAACAAAACCATCCGCATTAAAACGTTTGAGTTTCTGAAGTGCTTTAATGTCATCCCTCAAACCAATGCCTGCTTTAAGAATTTCATCATTTTCCAAAAAGGAAATCATTTCTTGGGTAATGCCAGTTTGGTTGAGTCGTATAAGAAATACTTTTTCAGGAAGTGCCAGCTGAAGCAGGGATACATGATAGAATTGGCCTTTGTGGAAACTGGGTCTAGTTTCTGTATCAAAGCCGACCACCTCATGAGAAGTAATTTCTTCAAAGGCGCTAATTATCTTTTTTCTTTCTGTAATCAGCTGTACTTCACCAGAGAAAGAGGCTAATGGGAGTGTGTTAATTTCCTCTTTAGTGATGCTGACTTTTCGTTCGCTATGCCTTGGTTGGTTCGGCATCTCCAATTCTTCTAATTTTATAATTCAAATAAGCATGTATAACAGTCATAAAAGGACTAATAATACAGAAAAAAGTAAACGGAGCGTAAACCATCGTGGCCACGCCTAATACTCCTGCCTGTGTGGCGCCACAAGTATTCCATGGAACCAACACTGAGGTTACCGTTCCGGAATCCTCAAGTGTTCTACTAAGCAATTCGGGTTTATATCCACGATCTTTATAGGTGCTTGCGAACATTCTTCCGGGTACAGCAATGGCCATGTATTGGTCAGAAGCAGTAACGTTAAAAAATATACATGTGGCGGCAGTAGAAGCTACCAATGAACCGGTGCTATGTGCAAACCTGATGATTTCTTCTGCAATGCGATGAAGCAGACCGGATGACTCCATAACACCACCGAAAATCATGGCAGTAAGAATAAGCCAAATTGTATTCAACATACCTGCCATACCCCTACCGGTTAGCAAATCGGTGATCATTTGATTGTCAGTTTGTACATTGATGGTAGTAGTCATTGCCCTCATTACGGCCACAAAAGAGGACTCCAAATAATTATCTTTTACTCCTGAGATTTGATTGACTACATCAGGTTGAAAGATGATGGCAAAAAGACCACCTAATAACGAACCAATTAGTAAAGCTGGTAAGGCTGGTACTTTTTTTATTATCAATACTACTACAGCAACAGGGACCAGGAAAAGCAGCGGGTTTAGATTAAAAGACTTTTCAATAGTTAGCAGTACAGAATCAGTGTTGGTAGTTGCTCCGGTAGTATCGAGCATAATTCCCCAAACCAAAAAAATGATAAGAGCAATAACAATACTGGGTAGTGTTGTTACCGCCATGTATTTAATATGAGTAAATAAGTCTGTGCCCGCCATTGCAGGAGCAAGATTAGTGGTATCAGAGAGTGGAGACATTTTATCACCAAAGTAGGCTCCAGAAATGATGGCCCCTGCAATAATACCTTCATCCAAGCCCAACGCTTTACCTATACCTAACAAGGCTATCCCAATTGTAGCCACAGTGGTCCATGAACTTCCAGTAGCAACTGAAACAATAGCGCATGCAATACATGCGGCAAATAGGAAAATAGTTGGATTAAGGATTTTAAGACCATAATAAATCATAGCAGGAACGATACCACTAAGCAGCCACGTTCCTGAGAGTGCTCCAATCATCAAAAGTATCAGCATTGCACCCATTGCAGAATTGATACTACGAAGCATACTCTTCTGTATCTGATTCCAGTTGTACCCTAGTCGGATGGAAATAATCCCAGCTACTGCCGCAGCGAGCAATAGACCAATTTGATTAGGTCCACTGGTCGCGTCTGTCCCTAGCACCACCACATTGGTGGCGAGAAGAAAAATCAGAACTAGTATGGGGATGAGTGCTTGAAGAAGACTCGGTTTCTTCTTTTCTAATGTCATTTTTGCTCAGTTGAGGCCATCTACACCTTACATAAAGATTTGAAGATAATAATATTTGTCAATACAAGAACCCTTAGGTTATGTTATCTGCTTTCTACTTGATAATTCACCCCCCTGTTTTTGAGGTATTGGATCATAAATTGAAAATGATCTTCTTGCTCCCCCACGAATTCAGGGGGATTAATTCCCTTGCGATTAAACTTTCCATCCAGCACGAGATTAACCGCTCCTGTACAAGTATATCCTGTTGTCCGGGCCATTGACAATATTCCCTTTTTGTCTGTGTGATCCAGCAAGTAGTACTGATATCGTTTTTGTTTACCCTTCTCTTCTCCTTCAATAATTATTCTCATTACAGTAAACTCTTCTTCTCCTGGCTTTAATTTCCATTTAGGGAAGAGGAGTTTGGCAGTAACATCAATAGGTCGTACTTGTTGTCCATTCACATTTACTGGCTCATAGGAGAAGAATCCCGATTCTCTTAACACTCTCAGATACTCCACACAACCGGGGTAACGAAGCGTTTTTTCTATCATGTTAGGTATGTTGGGCATTGTTTTAATCAAAGAACGCAGGCCGTCTGAATTCCAGGATTCAAGGGTACCTACACCATCAAAGTAAATGTTTTCTGGATCAGATAAAGCTTCTTTTACAACGATAGCACTATTCTGTACATATCTTGCAGGGCGAATGTATTCTTCAATTACATCGATAGGGGAAAACACCGCTTTGTATTCATAGGGCCATTCTCTTACCACGGGAAGTCCACCCACCAGGCATTCGTATTTTTCAATTTTCATGCGTTGGTTATGGTATCCCAAAATAATATTGCCCATTCCAGGGGCAACTCCACAGTCGGTAACAATGGTTACATTATTTTTCTTGGCTAATTCATCCAGCAAGAATGGATCTTCCGGGAAAAAAGAAATGTCTACCATGTTTTTCCCAGATTCAATTACCGCTTTTACAGTTTGAAAACCCATAAAACCAGGCACTGCGCCTACCACCAGATCAAATGGCTCAATTGTTTTCTTCAATGCATCAATTTTTGAAAAGTCAAGCTGAATGGTTTTCACACTGGTGCCTTTAAAGCTGTCCAATGCGTCTTGGTTTAGATCCGTGGCAGTAACTTCATAGTCATTGGCGAGATCAAGGGCCATGGCCTTGCCAACAAGACCTGATCCAAGTACAATAATTCTCTTCTTCATCTAAAGTGTATCGTTAAGTAATAGTGTTGTTCACTGTTGTCACAATTCATAACTTACTCAAAAAACAAACTGTTATGCTTGACCCCGCCAAGATACTTGAAAAAGCAAAAAAGTCATCTTTTTACCGAGGCCTTCTTAATTTCTCTTTGGATAGGATGATTCCGTTTAACAAACCACACGGATTTCATGTCTCAGAGATAGGCGATTATCATTTAAAGACAAAAATACCTTATCGAAAAAGTAATTTTAACCATATACGAGGTTTGCATGCCTGTGCCCTTGCCACCATTTCCGAGTTTACCACTGGATTTTTGCTTGTTACTAAATTGGATGCCAAAAAGTATCGACTCATCATGCAGAAATTGGAAATGAGCTATCATTATCAGGGTAAGATGGATGCCTATGCAACTTTTACTATAAGTGAGGATTGGCTTAAAGCAAATATTTACAATCCATTAGCCTCAGCTGATGCGGTGGTGGTAATTTGTGAGGTAAAAATTTATGACAAAAATGAAAATCATCTTACCACGGGATTGGTACATTGGCAAATTAAGGATTGGGGTAAGGTAAAAACCAAGGTTGCTGCTTAATAATGGTTGCAAAAAAAAAGGATGACAAGGTTAAGGACGATTATTTTGAGATGATCGAAGGATCAGTTCCAAAAGGGTATAAAGCTGATTTTGATGAGTCACTCTTTAATTCTGAAACGCATCGAAAGCTGCAATCCGACAAAGGATGGCACTCCTTTCATTTGTTAAGAAAGGACAAGAAGAAAGTTTTGGGTTCGATACATTTTTGCGTGTCAAATGCAGAAGCCGTAAGTCCAAAAAGAGCCCCATTTGGATCATTTGAATTGTCGTCATTGATTACCACATCCCAGTTGTACGAATTGATTGGCTTCTTTGAAAAGAAATTAAAAAAGAAGGGAGTAAATAGGGTACAGATAAAAAGCTATCCAGCTTATTACAATATTAATTCTCATAATATTTTAACGGTGCTTTTGTCCAATCATCAGTACAATATTATCAATGCAGAACTGGGTGCCTGCATCCGAATAGGAGATGGTAATTTTGAAGATAGGATTGATGGGTGGGAAAAACGGAAATTGAAACAGTCAATAAAAGCTGATTTAAGGTTTAAAGTCATCCCTATTAAAGGCATCGAAGATACTTATCGATTTATTTCCTGGTGCAGAAAGGAACGAGGACATCAGCTCAGTATGAGCTATGAGGATCTTGAGAAAACAGTCAAATTGCTAAAGGGACATTTTGTTTTATTTGGGGTGTACCAAGTTGAGCAGTTGGTGGCTGCCTCTATTTCTATTAGGGTAAATCATAAGGTGCTCTACAACTTTTATTCAGCGCACAGCAAATCGGCAAATGCGTACAGCCCTGTTGTTTTTCTGATTGGAGAAATGTATGCTTGGTGCCAAACACATCATGTTACATTACTTGATTTAGGAACATCCGCCTGGGATGGTGTGCCTAATTTCTCCTTGATTGATTTTAAATTGAGATTGGGTGGTGTACCTGCCATGAAACTTACTTTTGAAAAAGAGCTGCTATAATGCCTTCACCATTGGTATCAGTTATTTGTCTCAGTTATAACCATGCGTCATTTGTGGAGGAGGCGATACGTTCAATACTTGATCAAACTTACTCTGAAGTTGAGTTGATCGTTGTAGACGATGCCAGTACAGACAACAGTGTTAGTGTGATTGAGAATATAATTACTCAAAATGGTGATATAAAATTTATTAAGCTAAATAGAAATGTAGGCAATTGCACGGCTTTCAATATAGGCTTCGCGCAAAGCCGGGGGGAATTTGTTATTGACTTTGCAGCTGATGATGTGTTATTGCCTCAAAGAATCGAAGAAGGAGTAAATGCGTTGATGGAGGCAGGATCGGAATTTGGAGTACAGTTTTCGGATGCAGCTATAATTGATAAGTCAGGCGATGCGCTTGGATTTCACTCTGACAAATATCCTCACTCATCAATTCCTCAAGGTGATATTTACAAAGAAGTGATACATCGATACTTTATTTGTGGAGCTAGTATGTTAGTGCGGAGAGAGGTTATGGAAATGTTGAATGGCTATGACGAAAAGCTCGCTTATGAAGATTTTGATTTTTGGGTACGTTCAGCCAGACGATACAAATACTTGTACCTCCCTAAAGTCATGGTCAAAAAAAGGGTGCTAAAAGATTCAATGGTGAGTCGACAATTTATAAAAGGTTCTTCTCAGCTTAGGTCAACTTATGAAGTGTGTCGTAAAATTAATTCCCTAAACGAAACGGAAGAAGAAGATAAAGCACTGCGCAGTCGCATTCGTTATGAAATAAAAGTGTGCTTGCTGTTGTTTGATTTCAGTTTGGCTGCTGACTATTTTCGGTTGCTAAGGGAAGTAAGCGTTTGATTATTTCCTGTTGTCTTGTCCTGAAACCATGCTTACATAGCTTTGATAACGACAAAGGGCGATTTCGCCACTTTCTAATGCTTTTAATACAGCGCAACCCGGTTCTGTAAGATGAATACACCTGGAGCCAAATTTACAATTCAGTCTTCGCTCGCGCATTTCTGGAAAATAATCTGAAATTTCCTGTTCATTCATATCCATCAGGCCCCATTCCTTCACGCCTGGTGTATCGATTAGGAAGGTGGATTGGTTGATTTGAAACATCTCTGCAAATGTGGTCGTATGTGTTCCTTTTTCCGAAAAGCCGGAAATTTCACTTACAGTTTGTTGAATGGTGTCTGATATTCTATTAAGCAGTGTGCTTTTACCTACGCCAGAGTGTCCGGCAATTAAGGTGGTCTTTCCGTTCAAAAGCGTTTTCACTTCTTCAATACTTGCATCTTCGGTAGCCGAGATGGCCAGTACTTTAACATTCAATGAAGAATACAAGTACATCAGTTCTTCTTGATGTTGTAGCTCCTCTTTAGAAAGTATATCTTTTTTATTAAAAATCAGTATTTGCGGAATTCTAAAGGATTCAGCACTCACTAAAAAACGATCGATAAATCCCAGAGAAGTACGCGGTTGTTTTAGCGTGGCAATAAGCATCACTTGGTCAACATTGGCTGCAAGAACATGGCTATGGCCTGTTTTTTTTACAGACTTCCTTTCAATTAAATTTTCTCGTGGTATTAGTTCCGTGATATGTCCTTCTTTTTGGTCATGATCGAAAACCACCCTATCGCCAACTGCGATGGGATTGGATTCTTTAATATCATCCAATCGAAATTTGCCTCTCGCGCGGCAGGTGTAAATCTTTTGATCTTCACCCAATACGTTGTACCATAGTCCGGTTGATCTGATGACTCTTCCTTTCATACTTTACCAAGAAGTAAGTGGCAATGAGCAAGTATTTTATCCGTAGCTCCAAGATTTTCCGCGACATAGGATTTCGTAACCTCACAGGCAAGCAGGTAATTCTCTGGTCTGCTAATAAGTAATTCATATTTTGATTTGAAATCAGAATAGTCATTCACTTCAAACGCACCCCCTCGCATGATTAAATCAGTAGCCTCTTGAAATTTTTGATAATTTTTATTCCCAAAAAATATGGGGATACCATAGCAAGCAGCCTCCAGGATATTATGAAGTCCTTTGCCAAAGCCCCCACCTACAAAGGCGAATTCTCCATATTGATAGAGACTGGACAGCATTCCTACATTGTCAATGATCAATACATCATAAGTTTCTAAATCAGATTCTTGATTTGCCCTAGAGTATCTGATTGTTCTGGCAGTAGTTGCTGTCTCTATTTCACGAATAAAAGATTCCTTTATCTCATGTGGAGCTATTATAAATTTTAATTTACCGGTACTGCTGTTGATATGGGGTGCCAGCAACTGTAAATCTTCACTCCAACAGCTCCCTACTACGATTAAATTCTCTGTTCCTTTAAATGCTTTTGCAATAGAAATTTCGCGTGCTGATTGGATCACTTCATTGACCCGATCAAAGCGTGTATCGCCAGCAACTGTAACATTTTTTAAGTTTATGGAATTGAGCAATTGCTCGGATTTTGTATTCTGTACGAAGAAGTGATTAAAATTTTGAAGCATGGCACGGTACCAACCGCCATATGGTTTAAAAAAGGTTTGCCCCTCGCGAAAAATGGAAGATATGGAGAGAATGGGAATGTTTTTTTTCTTTAACGCAAACGTGTAGTTTTTCCAGAATTCATATTTCACAAAAAACACAATACTTGGTTTGGTTATGGCCACAAACATTTTGGCATTTGATGAAGTATCCCAGGGGAGATAGAAAATATAATCTGCTGCCGTATAATTTTTTCTCACCTCATAACCTGATGGAGAGAAGAAAGTAAGTAGTATCTTATACTTCGGAAAGTCTCTTCTGAATTTCTCAATAACAGGACGCCCTTGTTCGAACTCTCCTAATGATGCACAATGAACCCATGCAATCGGTGATGGGTTTGCCTCAAATGCAGATTTTAGCCTTGAAAATATTTTTCTGCGTCCGCTTACAAATGCCTTTGCTTTGGCATTAAACAGAGAGGCAATTTGTACCAGACCTGCGATAAGATAAATTCCAAATGAATACAAGGCGCGAATTGATAGTTAAACGCAAATATAACCTTAAAACCTTGTGCATTTGAAACAAGTCTATGAGTGCTTGTAAATGATAATTTGCTATTTTTATAAAACCAAAATAACCAACTAACCAACCATGAAAAGATTACGTACCTTATTACTTATTCTTATTCCCCTCACTTTTGTTTTTAAGGCAAATGCCCAGGATGACATCGATCAATTCCTTGGAGAAAGTGTGGAGGATGGTGAAAAGCTGATTGGTGCCTATATAGCGCCAGCCATTAAAGCCTTCAGTCTGGGTATGAACCAGGGTTGGTACAATACGGCTAAACCCCATAAGGTGGCAGGTGTTGATCTTACATTTACGGCCAGTTTCATGACGGTTCCTTCTTCGGAACAGTTGTTTGATGCCAATAAACTTGGACTCACCAAAATTGTGCTTGTAGATGAGCTTACAGGATTGCCCAAAAGCAATGGTAATATCCCTACAATTTTAGGACCAGATACTCCGCCTTCCTTTTCACCCAATGATGCGCTTTCAATAGGAAACACATTAGATGATTTTCAAGGACCAGGAGGTTTGGATCTCGGTGCTGATGTTAAGTTTTTGAGAAACAAAATGCCTGCCGCGATGCTTCAATTGGGTTTTGGCTTACCCAAAGGGACAGATGTAAAATTGAGACTTGTACCTAAAATAGACGTTGGTGATGGCAAATTCAATTTGTTTGGAATAGGTGTAATGCATGACATCAAACAATATATCCCTGGATTGAAAAACCTTCCTTTCGATATGTCTGCATTTGTAGGTTACACAAAAATGAAATTGGATGTTCCTCTTGATCCATCATCCAACCCTGATCAAACGGGTCTTTTTGAGGTAAATTCAACAACGATTCAAGGATTGATTTCCAAGAAATTATCTGTGGTGACTTTCTACGGTGGATTGGGGTACAACATTGCGAAATCCAATTTGGCATTGTTGGGAACGTATGACATTGGCGGCACCATAGTGAAGGATCCAGTGGATTTGAGTTTTGCCGCATCAGGAATGCGTGCCACGGCTGGTATGCGTCTGAAGCTCGCAGTATTTACATTCCATGCCGATTACACCTTGCAGAAATACAAAGCACTTACAGCAGGTTTTGGAATTAACGTAAGATAGGCAACGGGAAAATTAGAGGAGGCTGCTTCCTGGAGGAGGCAGCCTCCTTTATTTTACTTACCCTTAAAGACAGGGGCGCGCTTTTCAATAAACGCTTTCATTCCCTCTTTCTGATCTTCAGAAGCAAATGTCATGTAGAAATTTTTTCGTTCAAAAGCCAACCCTTCATCCAATTGGGTTTCAAAGGATCGGTTAATAGCTTCTTTTCCTAACTGCACAGCAATGGGTGACATTTGCGCAATTTCTTTTGCCATTTGAAAAGCCTCTTTCAAATACATTTCAATAGGTACGACTTTATTTACCAGCCCATAAAAATGCGCTTCTTCAGCAGAAATGAATCTGCCCGTGAGAATTAACTCCATGGCCTTGGCTTTGCCAACAGCTTTGGTCAAACGTTGTGTTCCGCCTGCACCAGGTATCACTCCAATTTTTATTTCAGGTTGACCGAATTTCGCAGTCTCTGATGCGATAATCATATCACAAGTCATAGCCAACTCACATCCACCTCCCAGTGCAAATCCAGAGACAGCTGCAATGATTGGTTTCTTTGTTTTTCTGATTTGATCCCAGGTGCTGAACTGATCCAGTAATAGCATATCAATTGCACTTTTGTCTGACATCTGCTTAATATCGGCACCAGCTGCAAAAGCTTTTTCGTTTCCTGTGATTACAATAACACGGACATTTTCATTTTTATCGAGATCCATTAAGGCATCACGCATTTCCTGCATCAATTGCGGGTTGAGCGCATTCAATTCCTTTGGTCTGTTAAGTTCTATCAAAGCCACTTGAGGCTCATGTTGTTCGGTTACTTTTATCAGTTCCATAATAGTGGTTTATTCAAATTATATATCCCAAAACTAAGGAATCCTATAAATTGATTTCAAGGAATAAAAAAAGAAAAGCCCCGAATCGGGGCTTCTCAACCAAAAGCGAAAAATTAAATGCTATACGGTATTTAATACCATTCATTTCTGTTAGGTAACTACCATGATTCCTAAATTTGTGGGCCTAAAAGCTCTTAAAATGAAGGTTTTGTTCGTTTGTCTCGGAAATATTTGCCGTTCTCCACTTGCAGAGGGGATTATGAAGCATAAGCTAAACTTGGATGGATTGATAGAAAAGGTGGTTGTTGATTCTTGCGGCACATCTGATTATCACATTGGAGATATGCCCGATGTCAGAACAAGGAAAAATGCTGAGAAGAATGGAGTTAAATTGAGCCATTTGGGCAGACAGTTGTCTTCGAGTGATCTTGATCAATTTGATTTTATTCTGGCGATGGATCGCGCCAACCATCAGAACATCCTTCGTTTGGGAAATGGGACGCATCAAGATAAAATTAAACTGATGCGGGAGTTTGATCCTATGGAAGGAGACGAAGTTCCTGATCCCTATTACGGCAATGAAGATGATTTTCAGGAAGTGTTTGAAATTCTAGATCGATCAATAGATGGCTTTCTTGCCCACCTACGATCAAAGGGATTGTTGTGATCGTATTAATACTTGCAAAGTTGAGCGTGAGGATTGCTCTAAAACAACATCCTTTTGCTTTCTGTATTTTTCAAAACTCTCCTCGTCATAGTTTTTAATCGTAATTAATGTTAGGCCAGTGTTGTAATACACTTCAAAATCTTTGCCTAACTCCTGGATCAATGACATTATTTTTTCTTCTTTAAAATCGAGGCAAAATGAAAAGGAGATGGCAGAGTTTTGCATAAGGTTGACCTTCAATCCGCGCGAAGACAATGCATTGAATATAATGCCTATTTGTGATTCTTCAATAAAGGTGTAGTCAGTAACCTGGCATGACACCAGGCACTGTTGATCCTTAAAAACAATGAGTGGTGGGAGCTTATCAACTTTGCATTCATGGATAAGCGTGCCAGGTAATCGAACGTTGTCAAAGTTTTTTACAAAAAGGGGGATTCCTTTATTAGCCAGTGGTTTGATTGTTTTTGGATGAATTACGCTGGCACCATAGTAAGTCATTTCAGCAGCCTCCTTGAATGGGAGTTCATCGAATACAGTTGCAGTTGGCAAACGTTTGGGGTCTGCACTCATTACCCCGGGTACATCCTTCCAAATGGTTACTGATTCAGCATTGAGGCATGAGGCAAAGATGGCGGCACTAAAATCAGAACCTTCTCTGCCAAGTGTAGTGGAATACCCATTTTTTTCAGAACCAATAAAGCCTTGTGTTACAACTATTTTTTCATTGATGATTTCTGCAAGTGCATTAATCTGTTCATTGCTTTTACCCCAGTCGATTTTTGCCTCTCTATAGCAATCGTCTGTTAGAATAAGTTTTCTTGCATCTGCCCATAACGTGCTAATTCCGATTTCATTAAAGTAAGCCGACACTATTTTTGTGCTTAAGATTTCACCTAAGGATACAACTTGATCATAAATGAGATCCGAATTGGATGGAACCATGTTCAAGGCTATCTCAATTTGAATTTTCACTTCGTCAAGCTCCCTGATTAATGGGTGTGGATTGTCAAATAAATCCCGGACAATAGCGGTATGGTATCCAATCAAATTCTCTAAATCCTGACTATGGCTCCGGCCAGCATCATGCAATTTGATCAGATTTTCAAGGGCATTGGTGGTTTTACCCATGGCCGAAATCACAACAAGGAGTGATTGACCCTCATGTGATTTAATGATGGCCGCTACTTTTTTGATTGCGTCAGCGTCTTTGACAGAAGCACCTCCAAATTTGAATACCCTCATCTTTTAAAACTGAATACAAATAACAGCTTATATTTGCGCAAGAATAGAATCTGTCGCGAATTTAGGCTCAATTTTGAGCTGTACTAAGAAATACACATCTAAATAATGGAAGCTTCAAGAATTGCACAATCGATTGGTTTTACACTTGATCGGTTTATTAAGAATAATCAGGACCAGTTTCAGTTTGCCAGCGGAGAATTGTCCCAGTTGTTACGCGATATTGCTTTGGCTTCGAAGGTGGTAAACCGAGAGGTAAATAAGGCTGGCTTGATAGATATCATGGGGCCTTTGGGCTCCCAAAATATGGCAGGAGATGATCAGCAGAAGCTGGACGTATTGGCCAATATCCGATTTACGAGGGCGCTGAGTAAAGGAGGCGAGGTTTGTGCGTTGATTTCTGAAGAATCAGAATCTTATGAGGACCTGAATAATGACGGTAAGTATGTAATCGCTATTGATCCTTTGGATGGTTCGTCCAATATTGATGTAAATGTATCAATAGGCACTATTTTTTCAATTTATAGACGGATTAGCAAAGTAGGAGCGCCTATTCAAAAGGAGGATATTTTGCAAAAAGGATCGCAACAGGTTGCAGCCGGATATATTCTGTACGGCTCATCTACTATGATGGTTTACACAACTGGCCATGGAGTAAATGGATTTACTTTTGAACAGTCTTTAGGTGAATTCTTTCTTTCACATCCTGACATGCAGATGCCTGAAGACGGGAAAATATATTCCATCAATGAAGGAGCCGCGAATTCCTTTCCAGAGTCTGTAAAAAAATATGTTCAGGATTGTAAGGACAGGAACATGACGGCCAGGTACATAGGATCACTGGTGGCAGATTTCCATAGAAATTTACTGAAAGGGGGAATTTATATTTATCCTTCCACAGCAAAAGATCCGAACGGAAAATTGCGCCTGATGTATGAATGCAACGCGTTGGCTTTTATCTCAGAACAAGCGGGAGGGGTAGCTACAAATGGAAAGATGCGTATCCTTGATATTGAACCAACTGCCTTACATCAGCGAACTCCTTTCTTTGTTGGGTCTAAAAAGATGGTCGAGCGTGCTGAGTCGTTCTAGTCTTTCTTTTTGGTTTTGCTTGACTTTTCTTCTTTGGAATCTTGAAATACTTCAGGTGCGTATTTCAGCAACACTGCATACCACTTCACTAATTTTTTAATATCCGAAACGTAAACCCTGTTTTCGTCATAGTCGGGTAATACTGATTTAAGAAATGCTTTTAACTCTACGCCTTCGGCATTTGCATCTAGGCCAATGTCTTCACCAAATTCCTTATGAATTTTTTTTAGTACTTCTTCCAGGGGTGTAGTTCCTTCCTTTGAATGAGTATAGATGGAAATTTCTTCAAGCAACGAAACTTTGTGTGAACCGGACGCCATGATTCTTGTCTTGTTCTCATCCATTGATTCAAGAATGAGTCCTGCTTTGGCCGGTTTTAGAACTTTGAACAATCCACTTTTACCGGTTACAGATGCAATTTCAGCTAACTTCATGCTTAAATAGTTTTTGTGATGCGCAAAACTAAGAATTTAGAGTTGACCTTTGATGGCTTTATCGATAAAATCGAGCACTTCTTCTCTTCCCAATTTTTTCTCGGCTGAAGTGATAAATACAGGAGGGAGCTCTTCCCACGTCTCCAATAATTTTTTTTTGAACTGTTGCTCAGATTTGGCCAAGGCAACTTTTGGGAGCTTATCAGCTTTGGTCAATACGACAGCTATGGGCAGTTGTTTTTCGCCCATCCATGTAATGAATTCAATATCTTTTTGTTGTGGTTCATGGCGCGCATCAACCAACACAAATGTGCAGTACAGATTTTCACGATTCAGTAAATAATTCTCAATCATTTTACCCCATCCCTTTCGTGCAGTCCTGCTTACCCCTGCATACCCATAACCTGGTAGATCAACGAGAAACCAATTCTTGTCCACCAAAAAATGGTTAATGGTTTGCGTTTTTCCAGGTTTTCCCGAAGTTTTGGCCAAGTCCTTTCTTTTGGTGAGCAAGTTGATCAGGGAGGATTTGCCTACATTGGACCTTCCAATGAAAGCAAATTCAGGTTTATCCGGTTTGGGGCACTTACTTAGTTCTGTATTGCTGATTATAAATTCCGCAGTCTTAATATCCATTACTCCAGGGGCAAGTTGTTGTTAAAATGCCTTTAAACGAGGGGCAAGGTACCTTATCTAGCTGTTTTTAAGCTTTCTTTGTGCAAGATTTTGTTAAATTGCTTCGGTTGCAAAGCCCATTTTTATGCTAAATTCGTACGAAACCATTTTTTAACATGCACAGTATCTATCGAATACTGATTTTTTTGGCTGTTTGTACTGCACTCACTCATCAAGCTAAGGCTCAAAGTCAGCAAGATAAAGAGCAATCGGCCTTGTACATGGAACAGGCAGAACTGATAATGTCAGCTACCCAAGCCATGGATGATGCCCTTGACCTGATGGTTATTGCGGCTAACCTTGACACCACTAATATGAAAGCCAACTTTGGCGCTGGAAACGTTCATTTGTTTACTACAGGCAAAGCGAGAGCATCTAAATATTTTCTGCGTGTTTTCAGACAAGACCCTACCTATCATTTTAACATTGAATATTTGATTGCCCAGAGTTACCATTATGGGCTTGATTTTGACAGAGCCATTAAGTTTTATGAACTATATAAAACTAAACTTCAGGCTAATCCAGGTTATTCAGGAGAGGATAAAGTAGACCTTACAGTAGTAGATAGAAAAATCTATGAATGCAAAAATGGGAAAGAGTTTGTGGCCAATCCAAGTAATTATTCAATCGTTAACCTGGGCAGAGAAATCAATTCTGAATTCGATGACTATGCCCCTGTTATTAATGAAAATGAAGATGAACTGGTTTTTACTTCCAGAAGAAGAGAGGGTAACCTTAATGAAGACGTTGCAGATGATAACAAACCCTATGAAGATATTTTCATTTCGATTAAAAAAGATGGTAAATGGAGCAGAGCAAAAAACATTAGCAATAAGGTAAACACCCCATTTAATGATTCTAACCTCGCGCTTTCCGCAGACGGAAACACCCTCTTTATTTATAAGGATGAGAATGCCGGAGACGTTTACTTTAGTACGCGTCAGGCTGATGGGTCTTGGACTGTACCTCAGCCACTGCCAGGAGATGTAAATTCTAATTATCGTGAAACATCAGTTTCCCTCTCTAAAGATGGCTCTAAACTTTATTTTGCCAGTGACCGTATAGGCGGATTAGGTGGTTCAGATATCTATGAAGCTACCAAAAATGGAGTGGGAGAGTGGACTAAAGTAAAAAATCTTGGTCCAAACATAAACTCTGAATTGGATGAGGACAGTCCATTTATTGATTATGACAATGTTACTTTATATTTCTCTTCTCAAGGAAAAAAGGGAATGGGGGGATTCGATATTTTCAAGGCTACTTTGACCAACCCAAAGAAAGGTGAATGGAGTCAAGCTGAAAATCTGGGTTACCCAATGAATACCCCTGAGGACGACATATTTTACGTAGGTTCAAAAGATGGGGAGCGAGGATACTATTCTTCCATTCGGGATGATGGTATGGGCTATTCTGATATTTATATAATAACAACCCCTAAAGGCACACCTCCGGATATAGAAAAAGAAATTGTTCCATTGCAATATGAAGTCACAGTAATGGACAGTGAGACTAAGGCCCCTGTAGAAGCTAAGGTGAAGCTGTCTAAAGTCTCAGACAATTCTGTTTCTGGATACAAAGCCCAGGCAGTGGGTAAATACATTTTTGCTGTAAAATCCCCCGAAACAGAGGAGTATAATCTTTCTGTTGAAAGTGATGGATATGCTTTTCAGAATATGGTAGTTGAAATAAGGGGAGCTTCGGAATTTGAAAGAAATGGTAGTATAACTATAATGTTAAAAAAATTAGAAGTGGGCACAGTGCATGTGCTACGTAACATTTACTTTGATTATGGTAAAGCCACCTTTAAAGAGGGGGCTTACAGCGAACTGAATAAGCTGGAGAATATGCTAAAGCAAAATGAAAGAATTAAAGTTGAAATATCAGGTCACACGGATAATGTGAGTAGTGCGGCATTCAACAAAAAATTATCCAGTAAAAGAGCCAATGCCGTTAAGGATTTTTTGGTTTCCAAAGGAATTGATACACGCAGGATTACAACGGTAGGCTATGGTGAAGAACGACCTCTGGCCAGTAACGATGATGAAATAGATGGCAGGGAATTAAATAGACGAGTTGAGTTTAAAGTGCTTGAAAATTAGTTTTTTTCACCAACTTTGAACCTCTAAGACCAACGATTGTTAAATCGTTGGTTATTTTTTTATGACAGTACTACCCTATAAACAAGATAAATCTGCAAAGAAAGATCAGGTAGCCAAGATGTTCGACAACATCAGTGGCAATTATGATTTTCTCAACCACTTTTTAAGCCTTGGAATTGATATTACCTGGAGAAAGAAAGCAATCAAAATGTTGGAGTCAATTGCTCCAAAGCAAATTTTGGATGTCGCTACGGGCACAGGTGATTTTGCCATAGAGTCACTCCGTCTTAATCCTGATAAGGTAATAGGTGTAGATATCTCAGAAGGAATGCTGGAGGTAGGAAGAGTTAAAATGAAGGATAAGAAGCTGGATAGTCGAATAGAGCTAATTTATGGGGATTCAGAAAATCTTCCTTTCGAAGAGAATAAGTTTGATGCCATCATCGTTGCATTTGGTGTGCGCAACTTTGAAAATCTAGAAAAGGGTCTGGCAGAAATGCTCAGAGTAGTTCGCCCTGGCGGCAAAGTGGTCGTTTTGGAATTCTCAAAGCCTCGCAAATTTCCATTTAAACAGCTATATAACTTTTATTTTAAGTTCGTTTTACCTAAAATCGGCCGTTGGGTCTCCAAAGACAGTTCAGCCTACACATATTTGCCTGAATCTGTGCAGGCCTTTCCGGACGGTGAGGCTTTTGTGAAGATTCTTGACCGTTTGGGGTATAAAAATACTGCATGCAAGCCACTCACCTTTGGAATAAGTTCATTGTACACAGGAATAAAGTAGTTCTTTGTGTGTTGTTGCTGATTTCCTCCACTTCCTGGGGGCAGTCCTTCAAATGGGCAAGGCAACATAATCCTAATTATGATGAGCGAAAAATAACCTATGGATTCATGATCGGAATTCATACGTCATCTTATCAGGCTAAATATTCCGATAAGTTCGTAACCCAATCTTTCGATACAGTACATTCAGTTCTTACTCCGTTCTCTCCAGGGTTTTCACTTGGCTTTCTGGTCAACCTGCGGCTCAATAGTGATTTGGACCTTAGGATTATGCCCAAAGCGGGATTCTATGATCATCAGCTGGAGTATAATTACACCGATGAAACCAGCCAAAGTCAGCTTACTGAGACAACAATGGTAGAATTTCCGATATTATTGAAGTACAAATCAATGCGTAGGGGAAACGTACGTATGTACATGGTGGGTGGAATTACACCCTCTATTGAAGCATCAGGGAAAAATGACATTCAAGCCACCACAGAAGTGCTGGATATTAAACAAACTAATCTCTCGCTTGATGCTGGAATTGGTTTTGACTTCTATTTCCCATTGTTCAAGTTTTCACAGGAAATTCGGTTCTCCAGAGGAATATCCAACATGCTTGGCCCAGATCCAAGCAAGTTTAAAGAACCTTTAAATAGGGTGAACACAAACACCATATCCGTTTATTTTATTTTTCAGTAGTAATGACAAAACAACGTATTGCTTTAATAACAGGTGCCACATCGGGAATAGGAGAGGCTACTGCGAGGCTATTGGCTCAAAATTCTTTTAATTTGATTTTATGCGGTCGCAGAAAAGATAGATTGGATCGTCTGCAACAAGAGTTACAAAAGCTGACCAAGGTTACAACCCTTTCATTTGATGTAAGAGAAAAAGAAAACGTAGCCAATGCCATTCAATCCTTGGATGATACATGGAAACCTATTGATGTATTGATCAATAATGCGGGTAACGCACATGGGCTTGCTCCCATTCAGTCAGGTGATGTTGCCGATTGGGATGCCATGATAGACATTAACGTAAAAGGATTGTTATACGTCTCTCATGAGATACTTCCTGAAATGGTTAAAAACAACAGCGGCCATATCATCAATATTGGTTCTATAGCTGGAAAAGAGACCTATCCTAATGGCAACGTGTATTGTGCCAGCAAGTTTGCGGTAGATGCAATTACCAAAGGCATGAGAATGGATTTGAATGCACATGGCATCAAGGTAACTGCTATTCATCCTGGTTTAGTAGAAACTGAGTTTTCGAAGGTTCGCTTTAAAGGCGATGAGGAAAGGGCCAATGCAGTTTATAAAGGATATCAACCCTTGAACCCAGAAGATATAGCCGATCTGATTCTATTTGCATTAACTCGTCCTGCACATGTAGTAGTTGCCGATTTGGTGGTTTTCCCCACCGCGCAAGCCAGTTCCACAATTGTGAAAAAGAATTTATAACTGTGCCACGCGGAGCAGAACATCATCGTTCATTTCATGTTTGCCAACGAAAGTAATTTTTTCTGGGGCGAGCCCCAGTTTGGTAGAGAGTAATTCCAGTTCTGCTACTCTTTCAGGAGTGATAAAAGGATCCTCATCCCCAAAAACGGTGATTATCTTTTTCTTTTTGAAGATTTCTTTGCCTGCATCAAAATTCATGTCAGGGGGGAAGATGCCAGCCCACAACACAAATCGGTCAAACGGAACTTTGCCGTGCAATACCCAGCGGGTGGCTGTGGCTGCTCCCTGAGAAAACCCCAATACCGTTATTGGAATGTTTCTTTCGGCCAGCTCATGATCATATATGGTTTGAAGGTAACTGATATAATTTTTAATATCCATTTCCCTGTTTTCGCGTGTCATCCAGGTGGCACCAACTCTGTTGCTTCCACCTGCCACTCTTGTTGGTATGTCTTCTAGGTAGAACCTTGAGAGTCCTTCTGGCGCAATAACATAAATATTGTGAGCCTCCAGTATTTTGAATTTTTTAATAAAATACTGGGCCAGTTGCCCGTAGCCGTGAATTACAAACCAAACCTGTTTGGTTTGAGGGGAAAGTGTACCCAAAGTATAATACCTGGCTGTAAGGTTAAATTGTATTTGCTGTTCTTTCATTTAATTGGCTATTAAAAACAACAGCCGCCCGTGTTCGGGGCGGCTGCATCCAAGATGTTTCTAATTGATTATCGTTTGAAGCCTAACGCGCTGCCTCCACAATAGGTGGCCGACCCATCAAATGTATATTGAATGTAGTAAATACCTGTAGCGTTGCAAGGATAAGCAATGGCTGAAATAAACTGGCCGTTTACCTTGCTGCTGGCAACTTTGTTTCGCTGAGAATCGTAAAGGCTAACCACAAGACCATCAGGCCCGTTTCCATCGGCACACAAGTTGATCATGTATTGAGTTCCCTTGGTGAATACATACGAGTATTCAACTTTGTCCTTTGTGCCTCCCTCTCCATCAATCTTGTAACTCTTAAGGAAGTTAAATCCACCAGAAAGTTTAGGGATGCAGGCATTACTAAGGTTGTCAGCATCGCATTGACCAACCAAACCGGCAGAACCCCAACTGGCAATAAAAACTAAGACAACTGATAAATATATTTTTTTCATATCCAATACAATATTAGCTAATGATTTTGTTTCTGATAGAATTTGTTTTTGCCATGATGTTACGCACATCCTCTTCGGTTATATCGATAGTTGTTGTGCTGTTATCTTTAATAACAGCAACTCCATTTACTACCTCCATGGAAGACTCTTTGTAGGTATAAGTGATGGTGATTTTACTGAAAGCTGCTTCAAGTTCCTTGAGTTCACTCAATAACGATGCCATATTTTCATCACTTTCATAGAATGAAAAAAGCAGTAGAATCTGCTCCAGGGTAATCTTTTGCTCACCTATTTTTTCCCTCAATTCCTTATGAGACGGGTTACTGGAAGCCACTTGGCATGTGACCTGCATGGCTTCAAGCCAGCCACCGGTCAACAGTAAAACGCTTAAACTAGACCTGTTTTGTTGCTGCAAATAATGATTGATGGCATTGAAATTCTGGGTAGTGATTAATAGTAGCGAATCCAGGTTTTTGCTGTTAGTTGCCAATCTGCCGATCGTTTCAATATCAAAAAACTGACCTATGTTCAACTGATTGGCAAGTGACTTGATGGAGGACAAGTATTTGATTCCGCTTTGGTTTTGCCCATAAATATTGGTGTAGCCCAAATCTGTGCCATAAATGCCCAGATTAAGGGCCATTTTGTAATTGCTATTGTATTTAGGAAGGTTGTCAGGAGAGTTTAAAAGATCGGCATTGTACTTGATTCCCGATTCTTTTAGTAACACAGATATTTCAAGAGGACTTGGGATTTGATCTAAAATGCTCCCTATGACCTCTTGATCGATGGATGACCCCTCCATCATGGCCGAATCCAGACTGTTTTCAAACGCTTGCTCGTCTGGTTTCTTGCCAGAACTACAGGACATCAGGAAAGCGGCTGTCAGGGCCAAACTTAAAATTCTCATAACTGATAGTTTATCGTACAAAATAAAAAAATCAACCTTCACATACCAAAATTGCATGATTTACTTTCCGTTTACAAATGGCATTTTATGTGAAGATTGAACGAGTTTTCGAAGTATTTCAAAATAAAGCAGGGTATATAGGGAAATGGTCAATAGCCATATGGCGATACTATTAAAGGTGTATGTACTCAATTTGATGCCTAAAAAGCTCTTTTGAGGGAAGAAGAAACCAGCTCGGTAGTCTAGAATCCCTTTAGGGTGTGTGTCTTGAAAAATTGGATCTATTAGTTGGATTACCCGGTCGTCTTCAACAACCAACCTTTCCTTTGTGTTTACATTTTTAACCAAATCCGCCAGACTTTCGTTGTAATAGTTGTTTTTCTCCTGATTCAGGTTAAAGCCTTCTTTTTCAAAATAGGCTCTTTTCATATCTCCAATTTTTACTTGTTCATTGTAAACTAGTTGATAGTTTTTTCTATAGTTGGCCAGGTATTTCTGAAGGGTTTTTCCGAATTCCTCGGTATATCCATTCGGTGTCAAAGATGCCCGAACGTTTATGTTTTCTAACCCTTTTTGAAATGGATCATTGAGTATTCTGTTTTTAAGGATTAATAGCGATTGCTCCACTTTTTTCATTAGGGAGTCGTTTTTGCTTTGGAAGTTATTCAGCACAAATTGATTGCGCTTTTCCAGTTCATCGGCAAGAAATGCAGATTTAAAATCTGCCACTGAGGCTGCCTTTTCATATTGGTAAAAAGCACGTTCGTAATCGTTGTTAATAAATTGATGCACTGCCATGGCCTCATAGGCCCATCTCGAGGCCATAAGATCGGCAACTATGGGTACTTTTTCCTTATTGCTTATTAAGCTGTGCAGTTTGTCGAAACTAAACAGTACACCACTCAATATCATCTGCGGAATAAGTAATAATGGGATAAGCACGTAAACGGTAACAGCTGAGTTAAATGCAGATGAAATATTAAGTCCCAACACATTGGCAAGGCAGGAAGTGGAAAAAAGAATAAACCAAAAAGCCAGGGTCATTCCTTGAATCTCCAGCACCAGGTTGCCCACTATAACAAAGAGCATTGTTTGGATAGCAGATAATAAAAATAAAATACCCAGCTTAGAAATCAGGTAGCTGTTCCAGCTCAGGTTAAGGAATGACTCTCGCTTGAGAATTTTTCTATCCCTAATAATTTCTTCAGCGCTTACCGTTAGCCCCATGAAGAGCGCAACAATGATGCTCATCAATAAAAAGGCAGGAAGATTTTCGTTGAACCGGAATAAATACTCTTTCCCATTGGGAGCGCTTTTGTACTTTATTATGAAGGATAAGATCAACGCCAGCAGGGGTGCTTCAAGTAGATTAATAAGCAGGTATTGCTTGTTGCTTATTTTGGCTTTTAAATCGCGGGCTGCAAAAATTAACGATTGTCTTAATCTATTAGGAATGTGGAGCGATTGCGGAGGATCTTCTTTTTCATCGGCAACATAAGGTATTTTAAATTTACCCTTAAACATGTCATGCCATTGCAAGGGCGTCACCTTTCTTTTGTTAGTGGGCTGCCCATACTCATCCACCACTTTGGCTTCAATGATATTGAAGATTTGCTCTGGGTTTACATTTCCGCAAGTTTCACACTGACCACGGTTGCTTTGCGCCTGATGCGTTGCCCGTTTGAAGTAGGAGACCGCTTCCACAGGAGTGCCATAATAGGTTGGATAACCCCCCGTGTCCATAATAATCATTTTGTCAAACATCTTATAGATGTCGGAGGAAGGCTGGTGGATAATAACAAAGACAAGCTTCCCTTTTAATGACAACTCCTTTAATAAGTCTATTACATTCTCTGAATCTCTTGATGATAATCCTGATGTTGGTTCGTCTAGAAAAAGGATCGCGGGCTCACGGATGAGTTCGAGTGCAATATTGAGTCGTTTACGTTGCCCTCCACTTATTTTTTTGTCTAAGATGCTTCCAACTTTTAAATCTTTTCTTGTTTCAAGTCCAAGGTTGCTTAAAACTTTAAGCACCCTATCTTTTATTTCTTTTTCGGACAAATGTGCAAAGCACAGCTTGGCATTGTAATAAAGGTTTTCAAAAACGGTTAGCTCCTCAATGAGCAGGTCATCTTGCGATACGTAACCAACCACTCCTTTGATTTTATCAGGTCGCGAGTGAATATTATAACCATTGATTAAAATCTCTCCTTTTGATGGTTTTTCAAGTCCAGCAAGTACGTTCAAGAGTGTTGTTTTTCCGGCACCGCTTGCCCCCATGATCCCAATCAATTTACCGGGGCCTTCAGAGATGTTAATGTCTCTTAATCCGATGGTGCCACTTGAGAATTTATACTCTTCAATCTTGGCATTAAATGACAGCTTGGTAGTTTGCAGTTCCTCATTGAAATCTGCAACTATGTCGCTGTAGTAAAGTGCATAACCTGATTGAATTTTAATGGTACTTCCATGTGAAAATAAATAGATGCGATTGTGCTGCATGACAAACCCATTGAGATAATGGGCCTCTTCACCCAGATACTGCGCAAAGTACAATTCAACACTTGGCACTTTCATAAAGAAGAGGTTGCCATTGATTTCCGTCTGAATGTGCTTTTGTTTCTTCGCAGCTTTTTCAGGGTGGTTATTAACTACCAGGATATCTGAAAAATTCAGTTCCGCCATGTTGGTAGTCACTACAAAGGTTTCGATCAGCTTGTATTCTTCTGCGCTGATATTAAATACCGTGGAGACCGTATTGATGATCTCCATTCTTTGTGGCGTAAAATTGTTATCAGAACCTACAAGTTCAAGCAATTTGATCAGCACAATTACTTTTTGCTTTTGTGTAAGCGTACGATTAATTTTTTTGCAAATGCCGAGTGTTACAATAGAATCTTTGACCGATGGGGCTGTAATGGTCTGCTGGAAAGCTGGTCCTTTTTCACTATAACCAGAATACTTGTCGTAGCGCTCCAGGTATTCCTGGATTGATGCCTGATCCAGCTCTTGCTGAAAAAACCGGATCACATACTGACGTTCATTAATAGTTACACCACCGTCCTGCTTGGTGATGATTGCAAACAACTGCGTAAGCGCTTTAAGTATTTCTTCACTCATATTTTCCTAGAAATCCCTTTTGAACTAGGAATAGATTTTGAATTCAAATGGAATGTTTACCAATTCTGAAATTTCATCTCCTATTTCCTCCATATCTTCATCATCTTCATTGAAATACCAGCTGACACGAGCACCCTTCACTGATTCCATTACGGTGAGTATGTTTAATACTTCTTTTGAAGACTCTACATTAAGGTACTCAAATTTGAAATGAAGATCGGTTTCAGAATTGGGAGATTTTGCATATTCTTTAAACCATGCAATCACTGGTTGGTAAAAGGCACTGACATTGTCATTTAGTGATCTTCCACTGAATTGAAATTTCCCTAAACCTTTGTCAAGTACAATGCCTGGAGTGTCGGCTGTTTCAGCAATCTCAAGAGGACTCATTAAATCAATATATGGTTATAACAAATTAAAGACAATTGAATCAATCTCCCAATTTAGAGGATATAGACCGATTAATAAAGTCAGCGGAGGTATTACTGAAAGGGTGCTAAATAAGATTCTCCTGATTGAAACTGAAAGGGAGCAGGAAGGAGGCTGAGGGGAAGATGACCCAATTTGATTCTTTGGTAAGCATCACTATTTCAATAGGTCTCTTTTGGATGGTTTCATACTCCAGCATAACCTGTCGGCAGGCTCCACATGAAGTAGCAGCAACTAGTTCCTTTTGGTTCTTCTTGTGGGCTATTACAGCCATTTTCTTGATTATCTTACCTGGATGAGCCGAGGAGGAAGCATAGAGCACTACACGCTCCGCACACATGCACAAGGGGTAAGCGGCATTCTCCTGATTTCCCCCTGTTATCAGGGTGTCATCAGCCAAAAGTATGGCGGCACCTACATGAAATTTCGAATAAGGTGCATGCGCATGCTGTGCGGCATCTTTGGCTTTATGTACCAGATATTTAGACTCCGCGTCAAGGTCTTCCAGATGTTCATGGGAAAGTATTCCTTTCATAACCTTTTTGGGCAAAACCGTAGCTAACTAAAGATAATAAACCTGTACCATCCTAAAAAAGATTTGATCATAATTCAGTTAATTTGGCGGCTCAAGGGATCAATTAGTTTTAATTGGGTTATTTAAAATTGATTACCCTTGGCAAAAGAGACTGGTATGAAGGAAAAATCAATTTTGATACTTGGCGCTGGAAGATCGTCTTCTGCACTAATTACGTATCTATTAGAGGGGGCAATTGAAGGTGGATGGCATGTAACGGTTGGCGACTTTAGCATAAAGGCAGCCGAAGAGAGGATTGGAAGTTCCAAAAAGGGCACGGCTATCCGTTTTAATATTGAAGAGACCGAGCGATGTGAAGAAATCATTGGATCAGCCGATATTGTTATTTCATTATTGCCTGCTGGTTTCCATCCAATAGTTGCTCGGTTATGTCTAAAGTACAGCAAACATCTTTTTACGGCCAGCTATGTGTCGGATGAAATGAAAAATTTCCATGAGGAGGCCAAAGTGAAGGGGCTTTTATTCATGAATGAATGCGGTCTTGATCCAGGCATTGATCACATGAGCGCCATGGAGATAATAGACAGGATAAAATCAGCGGGAGGGAAGATATTATCTTTTGAGTCATTTGCCGGAGGGCTTATTGCTCCTGAGACAGATCCAAATAATCCATGGCGATATAAATTCACGTGGAATCCTCGCAATGTTGTTGTTGCGGGTCAGGGAACGGCCAAGTTTATACAAGAGGGGCAATACAAATTTATTCCCTATCAACAATTATTTACGCGAACTACGTCTGTCCATATTCCGGGTTACGGAGATTTTCAGGGTTACGCCAATCGTGATTCTTTAAAGTACATAGACGCGTACGGCCTTCGCGGTATTAAAACAATGTTGCGTGGCACATTAAGGAATGAAGGTTTTTGTTCCGCATGGAATATACTTGTGCAGTTGGGTTGTACGGATGATTCCTATTTGATGGAAAATGTGAATCAGATGACAAACCGAGACTTCATCAATTCTTTTCTCCCTTACGACAAAGAGATGATGTTGGAGGCAAAGTTGGCTGATCGCTTTAATCTTTCTGCTGACGGCCCCGAAATGCAAAAGCTAAAATGGTCTGGCCTGTTTGAAAAGCAACATATCGGGTTGGAAAAGGGAACCCCTGCCCAGCTACTCGAACACATTCTTAATAAAAAATGGAATTTGCAACCCAATGATAAAGACATGGTGGTAATGTGGCACCGCTTTGTCTATGAAATAGAAAATGAAAAGAGGGAAATCCAATCCAACATCGCTGCAATTGGCGATGACTCAATTCATACTGCTATGGCAAAGGGTGTGGGGCTGCCCATTGCCATCACTGCAAAAATATTTCTTCAGGGCAAGATCAGTCAACGAGGGGTATGTATACCTGTTGAAAGGGAGGTCTATGAGCCTGTATTAAAAGAGTTAATGTCTTTAGGTATTCACGCGCAGGAAAAAGAGACCGTTATAAAATAGAATTAAATCCTGGATTGCTCATAAGCTTCATCAATTTGAAGTTGTCGGCCTTGTGCAGCTTCTACAGCCAATTGATCGCACCTTTCATTCTCAGCATGCCCGGCATGTCCTTTGATCCATTTAAATTTAGGCTTGAACTTGTGATACAGTGGAATAAATCTTTTCCATAAATCTGGATTTGCCTTTTTCTTGAAATTATTTTTTTCCCAGGTCCAGATCCATCCTTTCTCAACAGCCTCTACCACGTATTTGGAATCGGAAATAATTGTAACAGGGATTCCGTTTTTTTTAATGGATTCGAGGCCAACTATTACGGCCATCAGTTCCATACGGTTATTGGTTGTTAATCTATATCCACCACTCAATTCTTTCTCATGATGGCCATAACGAAGAATAGTGCCATAACCTCCGGGTCCAGGGTTTCCCTGTGCCGCTCCATCCGTAAATATTTGAATCATTAGAAAGAATTCAGGCCTATTAAACTGAAACTAAATTGGATTTAAAAATTTTAACAGCAATCGCAAGAAGGATTACGCCAAAGACTCTTCTTAGCACCTCAAAACCTGACTTGCCAATCACTCGCTCTAACCAACCCGAAAGACGCAGAACCAGGTAGACAAAAACAAGGTTGACAAGAATGCCGATTAGAACGTTAATTTCAGAATACACCGCTCTTAAAGAAAGAATAGTTGTTAATGTGCCCGCACCAGCAATTAGCGGAAAGGCCAATGGTACAACAGATCCAGATCCACCCGCATCCGGATCATCTTTAATTAGCGTAATACCCAATATCATTTCCATGGCAACAATAAAAATCACGATAGCTCCCGCAAGGGCAAAAGATGCCACGTCCAGTCCGAACAACATCAGAATGGATTGTCCGAGAAATAGAAAGACGACCATCAAAACAGCAGAAATGATAGTTGCTTTTTCTGCGTAGATTCTCCCGTCTCTTTTCTTTATAATAATTATAAGAGGGATTGCGCCCAATATGTCTATTACTGAGAATAGAATCAGTGTAACTGAAAAGACTTCTGTGAAGCTAAATGTGCCCATTGTTTATAAACTTGATTTGCAAAATTAACAATATTAGGCACGCAGCTTCAAGATGCTACTCTTTCTTATTTCGGAAGTCAAAATTGTAGGTTAGTGAAACTTGAACTGTATGGTTATTCTCAGCGTCAAGGCCATTTCCCTTAATAACAAAGTGATTTAGATAGCCCAGTTGAATGTTGGCATTGGATGAAAACATATATCCAAGCGCACCATATAATCGATTTTGATCAAGGTAATTTCTATCGAAGTTGGGTCCAAACTGCAGAAAAACCTCATCATACACGCTGGCAAATAATGTCCCCTTTTCCATAACCGAATTATTCAATGGAAAATTGATCAAGAACCTGTATCGTGCTCGATTTCTGTAAGTGTAACCATCTTTAATTGAAGATCCATTGCCCAGATTTAATCTGTTTTCAAGATAACGTTGTTCAAGTCGGAAACGATGGTTGAAAAAAAACCGCCCTGAAGATTGGGTTAGAATAAGTTGCTGCCAAATGCGATGCTCATGTGATTTGAACGTTATCGGTTGATCCCCGTATGGAAATGTGACAATGTATCCATATCCCGCTGTTGCCATTACTGTTGGGGATAATTTGTAATCAATCCCTATTCGTGACAAAGATTGTTGCCAATGCTTAACAACATCACTTCTCCGCCATTGGTATTCGGTATGTAAACTCACTTTGTTTGTCAGTTTATGATTACCAAAGTACATGTACCAACCATTATTTTGATTGGAGATGTTTTTTTGCGACCATGCTGAGAAATTAACAATGAAAACAAAAAGAATTAATAAGGATATTTTTTTACTCTTCACTGGCATTTTTTTCTTGTAAGGAATAGCATTTGTTAAGAAAATGCAACAATTATTATACGTAGAGATTAATCATTCCTATAATCGCGGGTGACATAAGTGATTTTAATTCCCTGTTGGCAGCATAGTGCCTACTTTGATCTTTCAAAATACTGAATTGCCAGTGCATAACCTTCCAGGCCGAATCCGGTAATGAGCCCTATGCATTTTGAAGTAATAATACTTTTGTGTCGAAATTCTTCACGCGCATACAGATTGGAAATGTGGACTTCAGCTACTTTGGTAGTAATTGATGCGATGGCATCATGGATGGCAATAGAGGAATGCGTGTACGCACCAGCATTTAGAATGATACCATCGTAAGAAAAACCGATTTCATGGAGTTTGTTAATTATTTCACCTTCCACGTTCGATTGATAGTAGGCTAAATCGTGGTGAGGGAATCTATTTTTTAAAACCTCAAAGTATTGATCAAAAGATTGATCTCCATAAATGGATTTCTCTCTTGTTCCCAATAGATTGAGATTGGGTCCGTTAATAATCTGGATTTTCATTTTGGAAAGATAGCCGGAAGGCGATTAGTAATCAATAGTTATCTGGATACCTGATTTGCTTCTTGCGCATTGAATCTTGAATTTTGATCAGCCATGTGGGAGCAACATATCAAGTACTTTGCCAATTACCTGAAACTGGAGCGGTCGCTTTCTGGCAATTCTATTGAAGCGTATGTGCGTGATGTTGAAAAGCTGCAACAATTTATGGAGATGACGCACAAGGGCCTGTCTCCTTTAAAAGTAACCCCAAAACACTTGCAGGCTTTTTTGGGATACGTGAACGAGCTGGGCATGAGTGCTCATAGTCAGGCGAGGATATTGTCTGGAATAAAGGCATTTTATAAATACTTACTTTTTGATGAGTTGTTGGACAAAGACCCAACAGAACTGGTCGAAGGGCCTAAGCTGGGCAGGAAATTGCCAGATACATTGAGTTATGCCGAGATTGAACAGATACTGGATGCAATAGACATGTCTACACCTGAAGGAGGGCGCAACAGGGCAATGCTTGAGGTGCTGTACAGCTCTGGTTTACGTGTTTCTGAATTGGTAGACTTACGTATAAACAACATCTACTTTGACGTGGGATTTTTAAGAGTAATAGGTAAGGGCAACAAAGAACGCTTGGTGCCTATTGGTAAAGATGCGCTCAAATACCTTAAGATTTATAAGGAGGAGATCAGAGTCCATGTTCCGGTTAAAAAGGATTTCGAAAGTTTCATATTCCTCAACAGACGGGGTAGGAAATTAACGCGTGTTATGATTTTTACCATTATAAAGCAATTGGCTGCGAAGATTGGCTTGAAGAAAGTAATAAGTCCTCATACATTCAGGCATTCTTTCGCTACTCATTTAATCGAAGGCGGTGCAGACCTGAGGGCGGTACAAGAGATGTTGGGTCATGAATCAATTACTACTACTGAGATTTACACCCACTTGGACAGGGATTATTTAAGACAAGTAATCCAGGAATTTCATCCAAGAAGTTAAACCATTACCTTTGCATAATTTTCTTTCTAATAGATGTATAAACTCCTTGTTCGACCTTTTCTTTTTCTGTTTGATCCAGAGGCAATTCATCATTTTGTTTTTAAAGTCCTTTCCATAAAAGGAAAAATTCCTGGATTCAAATCAGTGCTACGGTTGTTTTTCAATTTCAAAAGTAAAAAGCTGGAGAGGAAGTTATTCGGAATAACGTTTTCTAATCCTGTTGGCCTTGCGGCAGGCTTTGACAAAGATGCCAAGCTCATTGATGAAATGGCATGTTTTGGATTTGGCTTTATTGAAATAGGCACACTTACACCAAGGCCACAGGAAGGCAATGAAAAACCTCGTTTGTTCCGGTTGCCCAAAGATCAGGCATTAATCAATCGAATGGGTTTTAACAATGAGGGAGTTGATGCTGCAGTGAAGAGATTAAGAAACCGTAGTTCCAAGGTTATCATAGGAGGCAACATTGGAAAAAACAAAGATACACCCAATGACAAGGCTTTTTCTGATTACATGCTTTGCTTTGAAGCATTGCATCCGCATGTAGACTATTTTGTGGTAAATGTGAGCTCGCCCAATACGCCAGGGCTTCGTGAATTACAAGACAAGGAGCCGCTCAAAAGATTGATGTCGCATGTGAAAGGGTTAAGTAGGTCCAAAGACAAGGTGAAGCCTGTGTTATTAAAGATTGCGCCAGATCTTACTGATTCACAGTTGGATGATATAGTAGAAATACTGAAAGAAACTAAAACGGATGGTGTTATTGCTACAAACACAACCATAAGCCGTTTGGGATTGACAACCAGCCAAGATGAGCTTCAGGTCATTGGAATGGGAGGATTGAGTGGTGCGCCTGTAAAGGAGCGGTCCAACGAGGTTATTTCCTATTTAAGGAAAAACCTTGGCCCTGATTACCCTATCATTGGTGTGGGTGGTATTATGAGTCCCCAGGATGCATTGGAAAAAATAAAAGCCGGTGCAGATCTTATTCAGATATACACCGGCTTTATTTATGAAGGGCCAGGAATGATCAAACGGATTAACCGTGCGATATTAAGCCATAAATAGTTATTCTTTAATTCCTGCCAGGTCTATCAGAAATGCAAACTCCTGGGCGGTCTCTTCATATACCTTGAATCGCCCTGTTGTGCCACCATGCCCTGTTTCCATGTTGGTACGCAATAGCAGCTTGTTGTTGTCAGTTTTCATGTCGCGTAATTTGGCAACCCATTTAGCAGGCTCCCAATACTGAACTTGTGAATCGTGAAAGCCTGTAGTCACTAGCATATTGGGGTAAGCCTGTGGCTTCACCTGATCGTAAGGTGAATACTCCAGCATATACATGTAGGACTCTGGGTTCTTGGGATTGCCCCATTCGTCAAACTCGCCAGTTGTTAAAGGAATAGACTCATCCTCCATGGTGGTAATTACATCCACAAATGGAACTTTAGCGATTACGCCTTTGAATAATTCTGGGCGCATGTTGACAACAGCACCCATCAATAAACCTCCTGCACTTCCGCCTGAAGCAAATAATTTTTCAGGCTGTGTGTATTTCTCCTCTATCAGGTGTTCAGCACAATTGATAAAGTCGGTAAAAGTATTTTTCTTTCTAAACATTTTTCCATCCTCATACCATTGTCTTCCCATTTCCTGACCTCCGCGAATGTGAGCGATGGCATAAACAAAACCACGATCCAACAAACTAAGTCTTGTAATGGAGAAAGTGGGGTCTGTACTGTAGCCGTATGATCCGTAAGCATAAAGCAGTGTTGGATTATTCCCGTCTTTTTTCAAACCTTTTTTATAGACCACAGACATGGGGATGGAAGTGCCGTCATTGGCTGTAGCCCATATTCTTTCTGTTAGGTAATTGTCCGGATTGTATCCTCCCACTATCTCTTGTTGTTTCAGAAGTTTCCGCTCTCTTGTTCTCATATTATAATCGTAGGTGGAATTGGGTGTGGTTAGAGAGGTATACCCATAGCGAAGTAGCTCAGTGTCAAAGTCAAGGTTAATGGAGGGATAAATAGTATAAGCTTGTTCACCGAAATTGAGATAATGCTTTGTGTTGGTTTTTTGCTCAATTACTCTCATTAATGTATTGGCTTGCGCGCGCTCACTCAATACCAGGTAATCTTTGAATATTTCAATTCCTTGTAATAATGTGTCTTTGCGATGCGCGATTTTCTCTTTCCAGTTGACCTTCCCGGTTTTTGTTTCAGGGGTTTCCATTAACCGGAAGTTTTGCGCATCCAGATTGGTAACAATGTAAAACCTGTCTTTGTAATGATCTATGGAGTACTCCAGGCCTCTTTCTCGTGGTGTGAATTCAATAAATTTTCCGTCTGGTTTATTCGCATCCAGAATTTGATAGTGGTTAGTCAGGGTGCTACCTGCCCAGATAACCAAAAACTTTTTTGATTTGGTTTTATATATGCCTGTGTAGAATGTTTCGTCCTTCTCTTCAGACACAATCTGATCCTTTTGATAAGGTGTTCCCAGTTTGTGTTTTATGATCCACCTAGAGCGAAGAGTCGTGGAATCTTTTTTTGTGTAGAAAAAAGTTTTGTTGTCATTAGCCCATACTACCTGACCTTCAGTATTGGGAATTGGATCTTCAACAAGCTGACCGGTACGTAAGTCTTTTACGTAAATGGTGTAACGTCTGCGACTGATTGAATCTTCCGCGTAAGCAAGTAGATTATTGTCTTCGCTTACACTTAACCCTCTTACAGAATAATAATCATGGCCAGTTGCCATGTCATTCACATTCAAAAGAATCTCTTCTTTGGCCTCAAGTGAACCTTTCTTTCTGCAATGGATAGGATACTCTTGTCCCTCTTCATAACGAGTATAATACCAATATCCGTTGTCTTGATATGGAACTGATTCATCAGTCTGTTTGATTCGGCCAACAATTTCATCATATACTTTCTTTTGCAACGCTTCGGTATGTTGCAATTCTGTTTTGAGGTAGTTGTTTTCTTCGTTGAGATAAGTAATTACTTTTTGTGTTTGTTCATCTTTCTGAGGTGCATTTTTCTGCTCTTCAGACAGCTTCATCCAATAATAGTTGTCAATTCGATTTCCACTAAGTTCGGTGGCAATTTTCTCAGCCTTCGGAGGTTGAACTTCTTCAGTTGATTCTTTGACAGAAGGATTACATGAAGATAGAATTAGTACTAATCCAGCAAGGATTATTGTTAATGTATGGTTTTTCATAAAAAAGATTTGAGCTTTCAAGTTAGCCTTTTTCTTTTTTTTCGATAAACATTTATTCAATGAACCATATTTTTGATGAGGAAATACCCCGTCATGGGTTTATTATTCAGCAATTGTGTTTGATTTCTGAGGGTAGAATATACTGCTGGTTGTAAGCTGATAATATTCATCCATGGTTATGGCTCTTTTTATTTCTAGAAGTTCATCGCAGAAGGTTAGTCATGGTACGGTTTGAGGTAATGCTGGCCGTTAAATGCGGCTGGATATTGTTTAGTGCTTTTAATTTATTGCTTAGTTTTGTACCTGATACAAACAATGGCTCAAAACGCATATAAGTCCAATACATTTAAAAAGGCAGACAAAAAGAAGAAGGAAGGTAAGACCAAATTCTCTTTTGCATTTGCCAGCGATCCACGGTTAAAGTTAGCATTCGGATTTTTTCTATTGATAGCTTCCCTGTACCTGGTAACCGCATTCATATCTTACCTTTTTACGGGGAAAGCTGACCAGAGTGTTGTTGAAGCTTTGGGCGATACGGGTTTGATTGATTCAGGGAGAGAGGTAGAAAACTGGCTGGGCCTTTATGGTGCCATTACTTCACACTATTTCATTTTCAAGTGGTTTGGGATATCTGCATTTTTCATTCCCCCTATTTTATTTTTTCTGGGATTCAAATCGGTTTTTAAAAGAACCTTGCTGCCGATTTTTTCGGTCTTTATTTTTTCTGTTTTCTCAGGACTTTGGCTGAGTCTTTTGCTGGGTTATATCACCAATAGCGTAGCTGGTGTACACGAAATAAATTTTCTGAGTGGAGGTCTGGGGTTTGAGTTGGCAAAAATTGCAGATGGATTATTGGGATGGGGAACATTTCTCGTTCTGGTGTTTTCATTGTTTGTCTTCATCATATACTTCTTTAACGTCACGGCCATTAATGCTTTTCAGGTTAAAGACCCAAAACCAATGGGTAATGATGCTTTATTGCCGGATGAGCCCGTAAGCGGTTATACAGAAGAAGGCGACAATTGGATAGCAAAAAAGGTAGACGATTCTAATGAAGTGGAGGAGCCGGAAGAGGATATACTGGAAGAAGATGAAATTGTAGAAGAAACCACAGAGATTCCGCTGTCAGTAGAAACAAAAAAGCCGACAAAATCAGCAGATAAAAAATCAGAGCCTTCCTTTGTAGTTGAGGCTCCGAAGTCGGATACTGACCAGATGGCCGAAAAGCTCGTAGCTGAACATGGTGTGTATGATCCTACCATGGACTTGAGCGACTATAAGTTTCCTCCATTGGACTTGCTGGATGAATACGATACCGGCAAGGTACAAGTGACTCAAGAAGAACTAACCCAGAATAAGGATAAAATTCTTGAGACATTAACCAACTTTAAAATTGGCATCACCAGCATTAAAGCTACCATCGGGCCTACTGTTACGCTCTACGAAATTGTTCCCGAAGCAGGTATCAAAATATCTCGCATTAAAAACCTGGAAGATGATATCGCTCTCAGTTTAGCAGCATTGGGTATCCGTATCATTGCACCAATTCCCGGCAAAGGAACCATCGGTATTGAGGTGCCCAATAAGAACCGTGAAATGGTTGGTATTCGCCAGGTATTGGCAACCGAGCGTTTTATGAAGTCAGACAAAGAACTGCCAATAGCCCTGGGTAAGACCATCTCCAATGAAGTGCTAGTGATAGACCTTGCCAAGATGCCTCACTTGCTGGTGGCGGGTGCTACCGGCCAGGGTAAGTCGGTAGGGTTAAATGTGATATTAACATCTTTGTTATATAAGCGCCATCCAAGCCAGTTGAAGTTTGTGCTGGTAGATCCCAAAAAAGTGGAGATGTCGCTTTTCAGTAAGATAGAGCGCCATTATTTAGCAAGGCTACCAAACAGTGAAGAAGCTATCATCACTGATACCCGAAAAGTGGTGCATACCCTTAATTCACTTTGTATCGAGATGGAAAATAGATACGAAATGATGAAGGATGCAGGCGCCAGAAACCTGAAAGAATACAACGCGAAATTTGTTTCGCGCAAACTCAATCCTAAAGAAGGTCATCGGTTCTTACCTTATATCGTGTTGGTAATTGATGAATTGGCCGACTTGATGATGACAGCCGGCAAAGAGGTGGAAACACCAATTGCCAGATTAGCCCAATTGGCACGTGCTATCGGTATTCATTTAGTGGTAGCCACCCAACGGCCTTCAGTCAACGTAATTACTGGGGTTATCAAGGCTAACTTCCCTGCACGTTTGTCCTTTAGGGTGACCTCTAAAGTGGATTCGCGTACCATTCTTGATGCAGGGGGTGCAGATCAGTTGATTGGTCAGGGAGATATGTTGTTATCTGCCGGATCTGATGTAATCAGGCTCCAAAGCCCATTTGTGGACACTCACGAAGTAGAAAAAATATGTGATTTTATTGGATCGCAAAGAGGTTATGAGTCTGCCTATATGTTACCTGAATTTGAGGGTGATGATGATAAAGGGGCCTCAGCGGTTGATTTGTCCGAAAGAGATGCTTTATTTGAAGAAGCTGCCCGTTTGATTGTTTCGCACCAGCAGGGAAGCACATCATTGATTCAGCGTAAGCTAAAACTTGGTTATAACCGCGCAGGCAGGCTTATTGACCAATTGGAGGCAGCTGGAATAGTGGGATCTTTTGAAGGCTCCAAGGCGCGTGAAGTTTTGATCTCTGATGAAGTGAGTTTGGAACAATTATTGAGTGAATTAAAAGAAAAACATAGTCCGTCATAAACCGTCTTCAACCAGAACTGATGAAAAAGAGCCTAATTACCCTTGTTTTAATATTAACCGGAACAGTATTGTTTGCTCAATACGACCCCAAGGCATTGGAAATTCTGGAGGCCATGAGTGAAAAGTATAAAAATCTCACCTCTTTCGAAGCCAATCTGACCTCCTCTCTGACTAATGATACCGATGGAATCCATGAGGAATTCAAGGGTAAAATCACTGTAAAAGGAGATAAATTCAAATTGGTAATAGATGACCAGGAAATTATTAACAACGGGACAACCGTTTGGACCTACCTGCCTTCGGCCAAAGAAGTCAATATAGACAATGTGGACCCCGACACAGATGAGATGAACCCCTCCAAATTTTACATTATGTATAAAAAAGGGTACAAATACCTGTACCTGGAGGATCAAACTGACAATGGCGTGTTATGCGAGGTCGTGGATTTGGTGCCTGAGAAAAAAGATGCACAATACTTTAAGATCAGAATGAATATTGCCAAGAAAGATAAAAGCATTCAGAGCTGGACGATGTTTGACAAATCTGGCAACCGTTATAAATATTCCATCAGCAAGTTTGTGCCTAACGTTAAGGTAGATAATTCATTTTTCACCTTTGACCCGAAAAAATACCCAGGGGTTGAGGTGATTGACTTGAGATAGTCAAAATCGGAAATCACTGAGAGGGCGCTCTGTATTTAACAGGGCGCCCTTTTTATTAAGGACATCCTGCTTATTTTTGTTTCATGACCAGAAGCGAACTTTTCGATCAGATCAAAAAGAAACAATCCTATTTGTGTGTGGGGCTTGATACGGATCTCACTAAGATTCCAAAGCACTTGCTCAAGGAAGAGGATCCGATTTTTGAATTCAACAAACAAATCATTGATGCCACTCATGAATTTGCAGTTGCATACAAACCCAACCTGGCTTTTTATGAAGCACTAGGCGCAAAGGGGTGGGAAAGTTTGCAAAAAACGGTAGAATATCTCCCTCGTGAAATATTCTCTGTAGCAGACGCCAAACGTGGGGACATAGGAAATACCTCAGCGTTGTATGCCAAAGCCTTTTTTGATCAAATGAATTTCGATTCAATAACCGTGGCGCCTTACATGGGACAGGATTCTGTTACTCCATTTTTGAGAGAAGGGAAGTGGGTCATTTTACTAGTACACACCTCTAATCCTGGAAGTGCTGATTTTCAACTGGTGGTATCAAAGGGTAGTGAGAAGAGACTTTTTGAGGAAGTAATTGAAAAGTCGCAAGGTTGGGCAACTCCCGATTCCATGATGTACGTGGTTGGGGCTACGCGAGCAGATAAATTGGAAGTTATACGGGGGCTGGCACCTGACCACTTTTTTTTGGTGCCCGGTGTAGGGGCTCAGGGAGGTAATCTTGGAGAGGTGAGTAAGTATGGAATGAATAGTCATTGTGGACTTTTGGTCAACTCATCCAGGTCGATTATTTACGCTTCCCAAGGTGAAGATTTTGCTGAAAAAGCGGGGCTGGAAGCGAAAAAACTACAAGAAGAAATGAAAGTGCTGCTGGATACTTATATTTAAGTAAACATCAGTTATGCAGGAGTCGTTCCTCCACTACATATGGCAATTTCAGTATTTTGACAAGAAGGACCTGAAAATTTCCTCAGGTGAAAAATTGGAAATATTTTTTCCTGGAACCCACAATGACGATGCTGGACCAGACTTTTCTAATGCCAAAATTAAGTTAGATCAAATAGACTGGATAGGAAGTGTAGAGATTCATGCGCAGTCATCCAGCTGGTATGAACACCATCATGATGCCGATGCATCCTATGAGAATGTTGTATTGCATGTAGTTTGGAATGAAGATAAAGAAGTGTTGAGAGCCGATGGTACTGCCATCCCCACCCTTGTATTGAATAATAGGGTGGATAAAGCACTGATTGGCCGGTATCAAAACCTGGTTGAGAATTCATCAATAATCCCTTGTGAAAAGATATTTCCTTCAGTGACGGATTTGGTTAAGATAGGAATGTTGGACAAAGCATTGATGCAGAGACTTGAGAATAAAGCAGAAAAGATCCACCAATTGCTAGCCGCCACAGGTAATGATTGGGAAGAAGTTACCTACCAGCTACTGGCCAGAAATTTTGGTTTTAAGATTAACTATGATCCATTCTTTCAACTGGCCAACGCTGTTAGAAGAAAAATACTACTAAAGCATACGGACAATCTCACCCACATTGAATCCCTGTTATTTGGCCAGGCCGGATTCCTTGATTATGGAATCAAAGATGAGTACTTCAAAACCCTGCAAAGGGAATACAAGGTGCTTTCAGCTAAGTATCAACTGGAAAATCAAAAAATAAAAAAAGAGAATTGGAAATTTTTACGACTTCGACCTGCCAACTTCCCAACCATAAGAATAGCGCAGTTTAGTGCTCTGTTTTACAAAAACAAAAATTTCTTCTCAAAGCTGATTGAAAGTAATGCCAATGTCCATGATTTATTTGATGTAAGTACATCAGATTATTGGCATAACCATTATAGGTTTGGTCGCAAAACGGTGAGGTCCATTTCCGGAATGGGAAAAGACAGTATCAACAATTTGATAATCAATACTGTCGCTCCGCTTATGGTAGCTTATGGAAAAGCACAAGACGATCCGGAAAAGGTAGAGCGCGCGGTCGAATTACTCCAATCGATAAAGCCTGAAAAGAATAAAATCACCAAAACCTGGGACAACATCGGCTTCTCTGTTAAAAACGCTTTTGATTCTCAGGCTCTAATTGAGTTGAACAACAACTATTGTCTTAAACGAAAATGTCTGGCCTGCAACGTTGGAATAGATATCCTTAAGCCTTCTAGAGCATGATTTTAGTGATGTCTGTGATTTTTTGGGGAGCGGTCGTTTTCCTACTTCTTAAATTATATAGAAGAGAATCCAGTGATTTGAAGCAATACTTTTGGCCAGGCTTGATAGCAAAGGTAGTGGCCGGTGTTTGCTTGGGCCTGGTTTATATTTATTATTATCAAGTTGGCGATACTTTTGGTTTTTTTAACGATGCGCAACGGGTAGTCAACCATTATCAGGATAATCCGCTGAATTATTTACACTTCCTTTGGGCAGGCAACGAGACGTTCTCAATCGCTGCACAGCTGATAAATATCGAAGAGAGATCAATGTTTATGGTAAAGTTGCTAAGTCTTGCCACATTGGTGTCATTTGATAATTATTGGGTAGCATCTGTAGGTTTTTCAATTGTTTCATTTCTTGGGTGCTGGTATTGCTTAAAAAAAGTAAACCTGCATTTCCCCCATGGGAGGATAGCCGCAGTTATTTCTTTTCTTTTCATCCCTTCTTTTCTTTTTTGGAGTTCTGGTGTCATTAAGGAAAGCATGAGCATCGGTGCTTTAATGGTGTTGGCTGGATCTTATATCATGGTCTTTGCTAGAGACAAAGTAAAATGGTGGGAGGGCATTTTAGCGATTGTAGCAGTTTGGATTTTATGGAGTTTGAAATATTACTGGATAGCTTTATTCTTGCCGTCTGTTCTTGCAACTTTAATTGCAACTAAGTTGGTCAGTCGGTTTGTGAAGAATTACAGCCGAATTTCTGAATCAATTATTTGGGCAATTCTGTTTTGTTTTATTGTATTGTTGGCAAGCAACATTCATCCTAATTTTTATCTAAGCAGATTTCTATTGGTGATTGTAGATAATTACAATGCCTACTCATTGGCGTCTGAAAATGATCCTGCTGTACATTTTTCAAATCTGCAGGCCTCTTGGACAAGTATTGTAGCTAATAGTCCATGGGCATTGTTCTCTGGGCTGTACAGGCCATTCATTTTTGAAAGCAGTACAATTTTTCAATTTTTCATTTCGATTGAAAATACACTTTTGATGTTGCTAAGTCTTTATAACTTAAAATATATCTCGAGTGCATGGAAGTCACCCTATCGTTTGTTGATTATTAGTACGCTTGTTTACATTGTCTTGCTTGCTATCTTTCTTACGCTTTCAACCCCGAATTTTGGCACATTATCCAGATATAAAGTAGGATTTACTCCTTTTTTATTCTTTCTGGTACTATACCAGCCTTGTAAGATTATTTTTAAGAAGAATTAATAATTTAAAAATATCTTTAACTCAGTAGGGAGGATTTATTCTATTTTTGCTGTTATGCAAAATCCTGTAATCATTTTTGGTGCAAATTATTTGGGCCGCCTGGCTAAAGAAATATTTGAGAGCAATAAGGTAGTGGTATATGGCTTTCTGGATGACGATAAGAAATTACATCAAACGGAAATAGACGATGTGGTTGTGCTGGGAGCTACCGATGATGAGAATCTCATAAAATTAATTGGGAAAAAATGTGAATCTTTCATTGCTACCGATGACAACCGTTTAAGAAAGAGCCTTGTTAAAGTACTTAATGAAGAGCGGAAGGCGCAGCCTGCTAATGCAATTCATCATAGGGCAATCATATCCCCCAAAAGTGAGATGGGACATGGTAATCTTGTTGACAACAATGTGATGTTGAATGTTGGGTGCAAGGTTGGAAGCCACAATATTATTAATGCATCAACAATTGTCGGAGTAGAAGCTAAACTTGGTGATTTCGTACAGATTGGCGCAAGTTGTGTTATTGGTCATGAGGTAGTAATTGAAGATGATGTCTTTATAGGGTCAGGAGCTACAATTGTTTCAGGAATAGTTATTGGGAAGGGGGCTAGAATTGGCGCTGGTTCAGTAGTAGTGGCATCTGTTGGTGCCGGTGAGACAGTATTTGGAAACCCTGCTAGTAAAATTAAAAATTAGTACTGGTGGCAAGGATATCCGAAACTGACCTTATTCTAAATAATGATGGTAGTGTTTATCACCTCAACTTGTTGCCCAAACACATTTCGGACACCGTGATAGCAGTGGGAGACCCAAATAGGGTTTATGCGGTAAGTCAGTATTTTGATAAGATTGAATTTGAAATGAATAAGCGTGAGTTTATCACGCATGTTGGAAAATACAAGAATAAGCGTATCACGGTAATAAGTACCGGCATCGGCACGGATAACATTGAGATTTTTTTTAATGAGCTAGATGCACTGGTCAATGTAGACCTGAAAACTCGTACACCGAAACCAAGGAAGAAAAAGCTTAATATTATTCGGATTGGAACAAGCGGTGCGCTTCAAGAGGATGTTCCGCTTGGCTCACATCTTGTATCTAATTATGCTGTTGGGTTGGATAATTTAATGAACTTTTATGATCTTAATTTATCAGCATTTGAGACTCTTATTGCTGATGATCTTGAGAAAAAAATCAATCTGAATTTCAAGCCGTATGTGGTTAAGGGATCAGACTCACTTCGTGAAAAATTGAGTTTTGAAATGATTGTGGGCAATACGGTTACTTGTCCCGGGTTCTATGCACCACAAGGCAGGGTAATCCGGTTGCCACTGCGTTTTCCTAAGTTACTGGAGGATCTAAACTACTACCATTACGATGATTTTTGGTTAACTAACTTTGAAATGGAAACCTCTGCGTACTACGCATTTGCCAGAATGCTTGGCCATGAGGCATTAAGCATCAATGCTGTAATTGCCAACAGAATGAAGAATAAGTTTTCAAAAAACCCTACAAAAGTGATTGATTCACTTATTAAAAAAGTGCTGGACAGAATTTAGCCACTATAATCATAATTCGCGGCCACTTTAAAACTTATCGTTCACAATTAGTGTTTTAATCAGTAGTAATGCTCTCCATTCTTATAATATGCCTGCTGGCATTGAATGGATCATCATTATAAAAACCTGAAAGAATTCGGTGAGCGATTTGTTCCATCACGAGGGCATCGTCCGTTTTACCTTCTTTACCAATCCAAAATACACGCTTAGGATGGCGTTTCATGTCTTCTATATAAGCCTGAGCATGAAGGTATTGTTCCTGCGTAAAGGTGATTGTAAAACAAGTCTGAACTTTTTGAGTTTCCATGTTTTAAAATATTACAATTGCTGTGCCATTTCTATGGTTGATTTTACAAAAAAATAAGGGTGTAACGCAATAGAGCTGCCCGTAATCGGGCAAGATTGTTCGTGGTTGGAACACAAATAAAGTTCCAAGTGCCCTCAGGTATGATTAATTTGCATATTGGTATGAGAGATATAGAACATTATACACTTTCCAATGGTATCCGAATAGTTCACAATAGGATCACCACCACAAAAATTGTGCATTGTGGTATCATGTTGAATATTGGAAGCAGAGACGAAAATCCCCAAAATCAGGGGATAGCCCATTTTTGGGAACACATGGCTTTTAAAGGCACACGCAAAAGAAAAGCTTACCACATTCTCAATCGTTTGGATTCATTGGGAGGAGAATTAAATGCGTTTACTGATAAGGAGAAAATCTCATTCTATGCTTCCCTTCGCGATGTATATTTTGAGAAAGCTGTTGACTTGTTGACCGACATCACCTTTGACTCCATTTTCCCTGAAAATCAGATTGAGAGAGAAAGAAATGTGATATTGGAGGAAATGGCCATGTATCTGGATGATCCTGAAGATTCACTTCACGATGAGTTCGATAATGTGATATTTACCAATCATCCATTGGGGATGAATATATTAGGTACTCAAAAAACCGTTAAATCATTTCGAAGGAGTGATTTTAGAAATTTTATAAATGACAACCTGGATACAAGCAGAATTGTATTTTCAAGTGTAGGCAATATTCCTATGGAGGAAGTGATTAGGCTGGCAGAAAAATACATGGGACATTTGCCGCGTAAAACAGCTTCGAAGAAAAGAAAAAAATTCACAAAGTATAAGCCAAAAGAAGTAGTGATGCATCGTAACGTAAGTCAATCCCGATGTGCGATTGGACGACCGGCTTATGCATTAAGTGATGAGAGAAGAAGTGCATTTTTTATGTTGGTCAACATCCTTGGGGGCTCGGGCATGAACTCAAGACTTAACTGGGCCTTGCGCGAAAAGCATGGTTATGTTTACTCAATTGGGTCTCATTATTTTCCTTTTTCAGATACAGGACTCTTTATGATTTCGTTCGGAACAGAACCTAAGCAGATGTCGAAAAGTATCCAATTGATTAATCAAGAGCTTCACAAATTAAGGAATGAACCCTTGGGTGTGAAGCAAATGAATGCTGCGAGAGAACAACTCTTCGGGCACCTTGCCATGACCGAAGAAAATAACCTAAGCTTTATGATGATGATGGGAAGAAGTATGTTGGATATAGGAAAAATACTGCCTATCGAACAAACTTATGATCGCATTAGAAATACTTCGCCCCAAATGTTATTGACGCTTGCGAATGATATTTTTGATGAGTCTCAGTTTAGTTTTCTGAGGATGGAACCCAAATGATATATGGAATTTCTCGATAAAGGTATTCAAGACTATGCTGAGATACATAGTACCAAGGAAACACAACTACTTAGCAGGATCAATAGGGAAACACATTTGTCTGTGCTCATGCCCAGGATGCTCTCCGGTCATCTCCAAGGCAGGGTGCTTGCAATGATCAGTAAGATGATCAAGCCACAACTAATTTTGGAAATAGGGACGTATACAGGTTATTCCGCAATATGTTTAGCTGAAGGCATTTCACCGGGAGGGAAACTTATTACCATAGACATCAATGAAGAACTAGAGGACCGGGTTAGGGGTTATTTTAATGAAGCAGGAATAAGTGATTGTATCGATTACCGAATTGGAGATGCCAGGCAGATCATTCCAACTTTGCCGGCAAGTATTGACCTGGTTTTTATTGATGCTGATAAAGAAAGTTATACCCACTATTTCGAATTGGTAATTGATAAGGTAGTTCCTGGCGGTTTTATTCTGGCTGACAATGTATTGTGGAGCGGAAAAGTTCTTTCGGATAAACCCGATAAAGACACGCGGGCCATTATGGAATTCAATGAAAAGGTCAATTCGGACCCACGCGTAGAGAACGTTCTTTTGCCAATTAGGGATGGAATCATGATTTTACGCAAGGTTTAGGTCCTTTTATAGCTATTGCAGGTATTTCGTTTTTAAGATTTATTCCTACATTTGCTATAGATGAGATTTTTTGCAGCAGCACTATTTTTATTGGGAGCCGCTGTCTCGTACAGTCAGACTCCTGAAGTGCCCCACAAAATGCAGTTCGCAGGCATGTCCCTTACCATTAAAGAGGATGCCAGACGCGAGATTCAAAAAGATGTGGACGCGCTAACCCAGCATCCCTACTATTTCAATATGAAAGTAGAAAGGGCGAAAACATACTTTCCAATCATTGAAAAAATATTTCTTGAGGAAAGACTCCCTGACGATTTCAAATACCTTGCCTTACAGGAAAGTGCACTTATTGCCGATGCTGTTTCCACTTCTGATGCGGTCGGCTTCTGGCAATTCAAAGATTTTACTGCCGAAGAAATGGGAATGCGTGTAGACAAAGAGGTAGATGAGCGAATGAATTTGATTTCAGCCACAAGAGGTGCAGCCAGGTATCTGAAACAAAATAACTTTTACTTCAATAATTGGATATATGCATTGCAAGCCTATCAAATGGGGGCTGGCGGCACTAGAAGAGCCATTGGAGATAAGCACAATGGGGCAAGACACATGGAGATCAATAGTGATACCTATTGGTACGTGAAGAAATATCTTGCGCATAAGGTGGCTTTTGAAAATGCATTAAATGGCGAACCACAGTTGAAGTTGATTTCCTACGAAACGGGTAATAAGACTTCTCTGCAAGAGATTGCTAAAGAGTTTGCGGTTGATCTTGCCACGGTAGAAGAGCACAACAAGTGGGCCAGACGAGGTCAGATACCTGATGACAAGCGATATACCGTATTAATTCCACAGGGATCATACGATCAGAATTTTACTAAGCTGGCTATTAGTAAACCGCCAACACCTGTAATAATAGATGTGAAGGAGATGGTTGAAGTTAGCGCACCACCATTATTTGTGAACGGAGTTGCCGTAATTGTGGCATCGCCAGGAGATCGAATTACCAGTCTTGCTGACCGTGCTGGTATAAGCCTTTCTGCCTTCTTAAGGTACAATGACGTTTCAATTGATCATGTGGTCACACCCGGCAATAAATATTTTGTTGATAAGAAGAAACGTAAGGCTGTCGAATCGTATCACAAGGTAGCTGAGGGCGAAAACTTGTGGATAATTAGTCAAACCTATGGGGTGCAGCTTAAAAAGTTAAAGAAATACAACAGATTGGCTGATGGAGAAAGCATCAATCCATCTGCCATGCTTTGGCTGAGCAGCACCAAGCCACCGAAGCAGGATGTACCACAAGAGGGTGAAATAGTTGAATTAGATACATCTGAGGAGTTTAACTGGGGCCATACCACATCCAAAGGGTCAGTTACAGTATCTGCTGAAACAGAACAGCCTGAAACTGTACGTATAGAGTCAGAAGCTGATAATGAAGCCAGATCACTGCTGACGGCCGCTGGTAAGAGTGAAGCCTTAGTAGTAGGAAATGGTGCAGTTGAGCCGCGCTTTCATGAGGTTAAATCTTCTGATACCCTTTACAGCGTTGCACGCCAGTATGGTGTTACTATTAAGGAGCTAATGGAGTGGAATGAGAAGAAAGATTTCAATTTGTCTCTTGGTGAGAAACTGAGGATATTACAGCCATAAATCTGCTTTTTTGTCATTTTTTTCAAAATACTTACCTGATTGACTTAATAGGCAAAGAAGTACCTATCTTTTTGTAGAAAAAGATATTTTTGAGTATTGTAAAGGTGTATTTCAGGTTGATTTTCGTTTTAGATGGAAACTTTGGATAAAGTAATAGATTTGGTGATGCTTGTGGATGATAATGACACTGATAATTTTATCAGTAAGCGCATTATTGAAATTACAAAATTCTCGAAAAGAGTAGAGGTTAAAAGTTCTGGAAAGAGTGCTTTAGACTATTTAAAAGACAATCAGAACAATCCTGGCGAACTACCCAATATCATTTTTCTGGATATCAACATGCCGATCGTAGATGGCTTTGTTTTTCTTTATGAATTTGAGAAGTTTAATGAGCTGGTGAAGAATAAATGTAAAGTAATCATTCTCTCAAGTTCAGATAATAAGCGGGACATTGATAAAATTGTGAATAACAATCACGTGATTAAGTTTATCACCAAACCCCTCACTGAAGTGGCTTTGGAAGAGATCAAGCTCAATAACATTTAATCTGGGTAGTTTTTTTTTTGCTTTAATTTTGAAGCAAGGTTAAAACTACTGATATGCCCTTCTTTAAGCCCGTCTTATTCATTTTGTTTTTAATACTGTGCCCTGTACTTACCCAGGCGCAAATAATACGTATAGACTCTACTTCAAACTGGAAGAGGAGCTTTCGAGCAGGATTAAATCTCAACCAGGCCAGTTTCTCCTCCAACTGGAAAGCGGGTGGAGTTAATTCCTTCGGATTTAATGCCTTTCTGAATATCAAGGGAAATTACAAGAAGGATAGAAAATCTTGGTCGAATGAAGTAGATATGCTATTTGGAATGGTAAATAACGATGGACAAGGTTTTAGAAAAACACTGGATCGTATTTATTTGGATACAAAATATGGATTCGATTTTAATGAGAATTGGGGATGGTTTACAGCCCTAAACTTTTCTTCACAGTTTGCCGAGGGTTTCAAATACACAAAAGATGCAAATGGTGTAGAACAAGGTAACTTGATATCTAATTTTTTAGCGCCTGCCTTTGTTACTGGATCTATAGGTTTTGAATACACGCCTGCAGAAAGTTTTAAGTTAAGGCTGGCACCAGTTGCATCAAGAATCACTATTGTTCGCAACAATGAACGTTATCTAACGGTCGACTCAATAGCACCTTATGGTGTGGAAGTAGGAAAAACGACCAGAATTGAAGCCTTGGCGTTTCAATTATTGGCAGAGTATAACAATGAAATAGCAGAGAATCTTAATTTGAAGTTCCGCTATTTGCTATTTGCTAATTATGAGACTTTGGAGATGAGAACAATAGATCATCGTGTGGATATAAATCTCACAGCGAAAGTAAATAAGTTTGTAAACGTTAGTCTTGGAGGTATTTTGCTTTATGATTTTGATCAGGATTCAGGCGTGCAATTAAGTCAGGCATTTTCGCTTGGTTTTTTATATACCTTTCAAAACTATAAAGACAAAAAGAAATAATTGTTGATGGATTTTAAGAATTCAAAAGGTCCGTTGATCCGATTTAATGAGAGCCCCTTCATCAATTATAAATTTGAGAAATTTGGCAAGCAGTTGTTCAAATGAATGTAGAACGGCAACTGGCTTTGATAATTAATAAAGGATTAACCAAGCTTGGCTGCAAAGTCGATAAATTCAATTACTTTGTTATGAGTAATACCGATATGAAGCAAAAATTTGTAGAAACGATTTCAAAATCTTACGCCCCTAAAGGTTCATCAATATTACTTGGCGCTGGCATTTATCAGGATGAGATATTGGCTGAAGCACAAGTGAGGTTGACTTTGAAGATGATGAACAGACACGGGTTGGTTACCGGGGCAACAGGTTCAGGTAAGACGAGGACTTTGCAGTTGCTTGCAGAGCAATTATCAGCTGCAGGCGTTCCTGTGTTTATGCCTGATATGAAAGGAGATTTGTCAGGGATGGCAAAAGAAGGAACTGTTAACGATAGGCTTACAGAAAGAGCAAAATCTTTGGGCATTGAATTTAAGCCATCTTATTTCCCTGTCGAACTGTATTCATTAAGTGGCAAACTCGGAGGTCAGATGAGGGCAACGGTAACTGAATTTGGCCCCATTCTGCTTAGTAAAATCATGGATTTGAATGAAGTGCAAAGTGGTGTGCTTTCTGTGATTTTTAAATACAGCGATGACAAGAAGCTACCTATCGTAGACCTCAATGATCTGAAGAAAGTATTGAACTACCTGTCGGAGGGTGATGGTGCAAAGGAAATTAAAGAAGACTATGGAAAAATTTCTACGGTAACTGCAGGTACTATTTTGAGAAAAATTGTTGTGTTGGAGCAACAAGGTGTAGATCAGCTATTCGGTGAGAAATCATTTGACATTGAAGACCTTTTTGAAAAAGTGGATGGCAGGGGAGTAATCAGTTTACTTAATGTATCTGATGTACAACATCAGCCGGCTATTTTCTCAACTTTCATGCTGTCGCTTTTAGCTGAGTTGTATCAAAAACTTCCGGAGGCTGGTGATTTGGACAAGCCAAAGTTGATTTTCTTTTTAGACGAGGCTCACTTATTATTCAAGGATGCCCCAAAAGCATTTCTTGATCAGATCGATCAGGTAATCCGATTGATCAGATCGAAGGGTGTTGGTATATTTTTCTGCACACAACTATCACAAGATGTTCCTGCTAATGTGTTGTCCCAATTGGGAAACCGTATTCATCATGTTGTGCGCGCTTTTACACCCAATGATGTGAAGGCATTGAGGGAAACTGTGAACTCATTTCCGAATTCGGAGTTTTATGATATTGAAAAACAATTTACTCAGCTAGGCACTGGGCAGGCTTTTATCACCGTACTTAATGAAAAAGGAATTCCCACAGAAACGGTTGCAACCCACCTTGCTCCGCCTGTTTCTGTAATGGGGCCAATTGAAGAGGCGGAGTATCAGAAAATTATGGATCAATCGGAGCTGTATAAGAAATACCAAAAAACCATCGATCCGGAAAGTGCTTATGAGATACTCACTGAAAAAATAGCCTCAGTGGAAACGAACAATAAAGAAAAGGAGGTTAAACCTACAAGAAGTACATCGGGTAAAACAGAAAAGAGTACGCTTGAGCAGATAATGACATCTTCAGTGGGTAAACAAGTAGGAAGGTCTCTCGTTCGTGGAATTTTCGGAATGTTATTTGGTACCACCCGAAGAAGATAATTTACTTACCCATTAAATACTTCTTAGGCGTTACTCCAAACTTCTTCTTAAAAGCTGCAATGAAATGGCTGGGGTTTGTGTATCCTATTTGATAGGCCACCTCATTCACTTTGTATTTTGCTGTATCCAGCAAAAGTTGGGCATTATCCATCTTGTGATCCAGAAGAAAACCGAACACAGTATTACCGTAAATCTGTTTAAAGCCAACTTTGAGCTGGTACTCATTGAGTCCGGCTATTTTTGCCAGTTCTTTTAAACTGGGCGGATTCTCACTTTTTTTCAGTAAATATTCTTTTGCGTTTTTAATTTTCCTTACCGTATCCTCATCGTTGAGAAAAGGACAATTTTCGGTATCTGCCTTTTTCTCGGAGAAGTACAGACTCAACAGTTCTAGTACTTTTCCCTGGTAGTAGAGTTTTTCTGCAGCCTCACTCATGTTGACCATCGACAATTGATTGAGCACGACCATCAATGAAGCCGGTATTTCTCTTTCATCATAAAACTTGCGATTGATATTATCGGGTTTCAGGAAGGGCAGGGTGTCGTGGAGAAAAAGCTGGTGAAGGTGCTCCAGGGTAATGGTAAGAAACACCATCCGGGTATTGGGTGCCAAACTGATTTCGAAGGGCAGGTCTTTTTCGGGATTATAAAAGAAATAATTCCTTTTTCGCTGAATCTCCCTGGAGTAGTGGGGTCCAAAATTGAAAGAGGCGCTCCCTTCTATGCAGAAGTAGAAGTGAATCAGGTTTTTTTTCAATTCTGCCGGGCAATTCAATGCGCCAGCGGTTTTGTTGTCAGCCACCGACAACGAAACTTCATCTCTATCGTATAACTCCCTTATTATACTTTCAAGGGTATTTTTAGTTTCCGTCTCTTGTATCATGTGGCTAATCTTTTATAAAAAATGACATTAATCAGTATGGATTATAACCTTTTTCAGTAAGAATGGTTTCAAAAATACCAAATTTTGTTCAATGTATCCTATAGTCACAAGGTTAGGCACTAATTATACTTATAGGGGTATTTTCAATTTAGAATCATTCTAATATTTGCACGCGTGAATAAAAGCTTACTCTTAATTCTACTTTCCCTTATAGCCGTAAAGGTCTATTCGCAAGATTCATTGGCCACCATGTATTTGGATGAAGTGGTGGTGACGGGTCAATTTGAACCTCAATCGGCCCGAAAATCAGTTTATAGTGTCAGAACAATCCCTCAGGAGATCATACAGGCAAGAGGAGCGACCAAACTACAAGATGTACTAAATACTGAACTCAATGTGCGCTTTTCTCAGGATGCTACACTCGGGGGATCCAATCTGTCTATGCAAGGCTTATCCGGGCAGAATGTAAAAATTTTGGTGGACGGTGTGCCTATGGTGGGAAGACAGGGTACTTCCAATGAAATCAACATCAACCAAATCAACATTCAGACTATTGAAAGGATTGAGGTGGTGGAGGGACCGATGTCTACTGTTTATGGGTCAGATGCTTTGGCCGGGGTGATCAATATTATCACCAAAAAAGGTATCGCTGGAAAATGGGACTTGTCGGCCAGAGTTCAGGAAGAGACGGTTGGTGACGAATATTCGATGGAAAAAGGCATACATAACCAGTCCGTAAGTGGCGGCTATTCATGGGACAAGATTTATTCCAGATTGGATTTATCTCGAAATAATTTTGGAGGATGGCAGGGAAGCGCGGTAGAACGGGACAAGCAATGGCAACCAAAAGACCAACTGTTGGCTGGTGGACTGTTTGGATATAAATCTGAGAAAAACAATACTTACTATAGATTGGATTATCTCAATGAGGACATTTATAATCCAGCCAATTTTGATGGCAATCAGGCACTGGATCAAAACTACATTACCAACAGGTTTATGCACCAGTTGCAGTCTACCCATATGTTTTCTGATCGGTTCAGTGCAACTTTATCCAACGCGTATACTGATTATGAACGTAAAACACGAAGTACAACTGTAGACAAGAATACGGGAGAAAGAAGGCTTGCTTTAGGAGCCGGGCTTCAGGATATCACGAAGTTTTCAGGAATTACATTGAGGGGTACTTTCCAATATAAAATCAATGATAGATTAACCATTCAACCCGGCTATGACCTTAACCTGGAAAGCGGACAAGGTGGGAGAATAAAAACAGGAACTCAACAGATAGGTGATTATGCATTTTTTGGTTCTGCAGAATGGCAGGTAACTAAGGCTTTACAAATAAGACCTGGATTGCGTGTGATTAATAATTCGGTTTATTCGGCACCTCCAGTAGTACCATCTATCAATTCAAAATTAACATTGTCGAAGAAGCACGATCTAAGATTTGCGTATGGACGAGGTTTCAGAGCGCCTTCGATTCGTGAATTGTATTTTGATTTTTTTGATTCAAACCATTCTGTGGAGGGAAACACTTCTCTCGAGGCTGAACTTTCTCATAGTTTTTCCGGCACTTGGAATTGGGATGCGCTGGAGTCGGATAAAATGAAATGGTCAATGATTGTTGGAGGTTTTTACAACTCTGTTGACAACATGATCAATTTTGGCCAGAAACCCGGTAATAGTCTTGTCACCACTTACCTGAATATTGATCGTTTCAAAACTAAAGGACTGACTCTTAACAACAAGGTTAAGATGGGTAAGTTGGATGGTTCACTCGGCTTTTCGTACACTGGTAGATTTAATCAGCTAAAAGAAAGTATAAATACCCTTGATGAATTTGTGTATTCACCCGAGATTATTACTTCACTCTCCTATAAAATGATAGAGGCCGGGTTAATTCTTTCGGCTTACTATAAATACACAGGGGTAACTCCTTATTATGAGATTATAACTCAAAATGGTTCTGAAGAGGTATCACTTTCAAAAATTTCGGCTTACCATTGGGCAGACATTACTTTACAGAAGGATATTCTTAAAAATTTCATCGTGACTACCGGAGTACGGAATGTATTCGATGTAGTAAATATCAACAACACATCAACGACCAGCGCTGGCGTTCATTCTTCCGGAGGGTCTCGACCAGTGGGTTATGGAAGGTCATATTTTATCAGTCTTACTTATTCAATTAGCAGTACAAATTAAATTTTAACATGAATTACATTTATAGAATATTTTTTATCGCTATCATCATTATGGGTGTTTCCAGTTGTGAAGAGGAGATAGCATTGCCAGATAATCTGGTTGAATTTGAATCAGACCAATTGGGTTTGCTTTCTACAGAAACGGAACTAAATATAAACATTGCCTTTTCAAGAGCGATTTCTCAGGCAGGATCAATAGTACTTAATGCTACACTTACCGGATTAGAATACGGTAGTGACTTTACTACCGATCCGGCAATTGTTGACAATAAACTTACCCTTCAGGTTACAGCTGGTGCTGCGAGTACTTCATTTAAACTTATCAAAGCAAATGGTGCTACTTTCTTAGGTGATGAACAAATTAAGTTCAGTATTGAATCGGTTTCTGAATCAATTGTGTTGGGAGGCAAGAAGGAATTGACCATAACTTTTGCTGAGATTATCGCCACTTTGGGAAGTCTTGCGCCAAATGTCGGTGGTGAACAGCAACCCAACAAAGTATTTATAGATTTGAGTGGTAATAGGCAATCATTTATTTCTCGTAGTGGATGGGATTTAGGATTTAATACAGACAGTGATAAATTCAGAGTGATAATTAATTCCTCATCTGGAATGCTGGCCAGAGTAACCACTAAGACAGATATGAATGCGGTATCAGCATCTGATACAGTTGGTTTAGGTAACAAATTATCTCTACCAGCTATTTTTGCTGCGTTGTTTGGACCTCCCCCATCGTGGCTGTCAGAAACAATTGGCTGGATCGATGATCCTGCTGGTTCACTATCTACAACAGCAATTGCGGAAATCTCAGCAACCGATGCTGATAATAAGGTATACATTATCAACAGAGGCAAAAACCCTGATGGTACAGAACGTGGTTGGAAGAAAGTAAGGATTTTAAGAAACGGAGCGGGATACACTTTACAGCATGCTGATATAGCGGCCACGAGTTTCACATCAGTGAATGTGACAAAAGACAATGCTTACTTATTCAACTACATAAATTTCAATAGTGGACTTGTTGAAGCTGAACCCAAGAAAGATCAATGGGATATAGCATTTACCGTTTTTACTAATACATTCCCATCAGACCCTTCTAACCCATCCTCACCGTTGGTACCTTTTGAATTTAAGGATTACATTATTCAAAACAGATATGAAGTGGAGACGGCTCAAGTACTTATGTCTTCTGTTAGTTACGAAAATTTTACAGAAGCAAATCTTGCCGGAGTAACTTTCAGCACTTCACAAAAAGCCATTGGCTCTAACTGGAGAAGTATTCCGAGTAACAGTTCCACGCCTCCAAGTTTGAGAACCGACCGCTTCTATTTAATTAAGGACGCAGCTGGAAATATTTACAAACTTAAGTTTACTGCCCTTACCAATGCCGGAGTAAGAGGCTTTCCTGCCTTTGACTTTGCTTTAGTGGTAAAAGGAAGCTAAAACGAGAAGTATAAAGAAACAGGAAAGCCTGAATCAATTGAGATTCAGGCTTTCCTGTTTAATGGGTGTAAGGATTAAGTGCTAATAACACTGTATGTTTTGAAAGTAGAGGACATAGGTGGCTTTTCTCCACGTTCGCGCGCAATGCGCAAATCTTCGAAACCTCGCTTGTGACCTTCAAGGAATTCAGGTGATTTGGTCCAAGTTTTGAAGTTTTCCTCGGATTCCCAATGGCTGACAATCAGATATTCATCTTTTTCATTGGAAGGTCTTAATACCTGCATATCGATAAACCCAGGTAGCCGGTCTATGGCATGAGCCCGAGTGGCAAATAACTCTTCAAACCTTTTGGCATAGCCTTCATCGCATAGGATGTAATTAATCGCAACAAATTTCTTCATAGTTTATTTGGAATGATTCTAAACAAAGCAAATATGCCACGGGACACCTGGTAAAGCAAGAATTATTTAGAATTATTCTAAATTAACATTAATTACAGGTGCCTTTTTTCACCTTTTTTTTTTGGCTTGTCGGTTTTTCATAAAGATATGAGTGGTTATTCACCCATATCTGCCCTCAGAAATCAGTGTCCAACTCCAATCTTTTTTTCATTTCGTTTAAGATGGGGTTGTTTTCTACCAGTTTATCAAACTTCTCCTTATTGGTATAAGCAATTTTTTGAGATTGTATTGCCTTTAGCTGACTGGTCACGTTGATTCGGCTGTTACTCAGGCGCACTCTCAGAAACTCTGTAAGCGGAGTTCTGATGCTCTGAAGAAGGGGTTCTTCTACTGGATTGGAAAGTTGAATGGTGATCAGGTTATTGCTGAATTCGAATTCTTGTTTTAAAAGATGATACTCACCTACTTGTGATTTACGTTGCTCTGTGAATTCATTCCACGCCTCCTTTAATTTTTCCAGCGTTACTTCTTTGTCATCTGTCGATGGCGTGATATTTGATTTTGTCTCTTCCTTTCCTGCTTCTTCTGATATTTTATTCTTGCCATTGGCAAGGTCGGTCAGGTTAATCGACATTTTTTGCCTTCCGGAGGATTTTACTCTGGGAGGTGTAGCAGCAATATTTTCTTTTTGGGGTGCAGCGGAGCTTTCTGAAGCTATTGGTTGAACTTCATCCGCAGGTTCTTCAGGCTTTAATTCACTTTTTTTTTTAATGCTTCTTCTGAAACGAACCCATTTGGCTTTATCACCGCATTGACATGCGCCATTTTCATTAACGCCAGTTCTACCAACAACCTTTGATTTTTGCTGCTCTTATAGTTCAGGTCGCACTGGTTGGCAATATTTAGCCATGAGAGAAGAAGTGAAGGAGAGGCGCTGGCAGCTTGTTCAAGGTATTTCTTTTTAGTTACTTCTGGGACTTCCATCAGATCGATGGTTCGGGCGTCTTGAGAAACCAGCAAGTTTCTGATGTGCTCACTAAAACCACTGATGAAATTATGTCCATCAAATCCTTTCCTTAATATTTCATCCAGCAGCAAAAGTGGTTGACTTGAATTTTCACTCAACAGACCGTCTGTTACCTGAAAATAATAGTCATAATCGAGTATGTGCAGGTTGCTAAGCACATTTTTAAAGGTGACTTCATTTCCGGAAGAAAAGGTCACCATGAGGTCAAAAATGGAAAGCGCATCGCGCAATGCTCCATCGGCCTTTTGGGCGATGAGGTGAAGTGCTTCTTCCTCTACTTTAATTTTCTCGCGATCAGCGATCTTCTTCAGCTGTTTACTGATGTCAGAAACCTGAATGCGATTAAAATCAAAAATCTGGCACCTGGAGAGAATTGTTGGAATTACTTTGTGCTTCTCAGTGGTAGCCAGAATAAATATTGCATAGGGAGGTGGTTCTTCCAATGTCTTCAAAAAGGCATTAAATGCCGAGTTGGACAGCATGTGAACCTCGTCTATAATATAAACTTTGTATTTGCCGAATTGGGGTGGGTATCTGACTTGATCGATCAGATTCCGGATATCTTCAACGGAATTGTTAGAAGCAGCATCTAACTCAAAAATATTGAGTGAGTTCACTTCAGCTTTTTCCTCAAAGCCATTGATCATTCGGGCCACTATACGCGCGCAGGTAGTTTTACCAATTCCCCTGGGTCCACAGAACAAAAGCGCTTGAGCGAGTTTGTTGTTATCAATTGCGTTTTTAAGCGTGGTAGTAATGTGCTCCTGACCTACAACCTCCTCAAATCCGAGCGGACGATACTTTCTGGCCGATACAACAAAATTATCCATCAGTGGGCAAATTAATACCTAATTCGCGATATGAAAAGTTAACGGGTTGTTACTATCAGAAATTAATCGAATAGCTAAGCTCTTCATCACCACGCTTCACTTTAACGGTGGTTTGGGAACCCTTTTCAAATTTTGATAGGGCCTGCATGTAGGTGTTCATGTCTTCTATGGCAAAATCACCAAGTTGGACTACGACATCCCCTTTTTTTAATCCGGCTTCGGATGCCGGTTTGCCTTCAGTTAAACCATCTATTCTCATCCCTTTTCCACCAAACAGGTAGTCTGGAACCACACCCAATGTTACTTTAAAACGCGGAGTGTCACTCGATTCGTCCTTTGTCTTGGTGAAAGCCAGTTTTTCTGCCGAATCCAATGCTTTAACAATGCGCTCGATCATCATCGAAATTTTTACCATTCCATCATAGTTGAGCTTCTCAGCGTCATCAGATGGTCTGTGATAATCTTCATGCTGACCAGTAAAGAAATGAAGAACAGGAATATCCTGAAGATAGAAAGATGTGTGATCCGATGGGCCCACACCTGAAGGTCTGAACATCAGGTTGATGCTGTCTGTGTTCGAATCATTGATGATACGCTCCCAGGAAGGAGAGGTACCTGTGCCATGGATAGCTAAGGCTTTTTGCTCATCCAACTTGCCCACCATATCCATATTGATCATGGCACTAACCTTGCCAAGATCTACAGTAGGATTCTTAGTGAAGTAGTTGGATCCCCAAAGCCCTTCTTCCTCACCTGAAAAGGCGAGGAAAAGAATGTCCTTTTGTAATTTTTGTTCTTTTAATAATTCCGCCAGTTGAAGGAGCACACCCACTCCACTGGCATTGTCGTCAGCGCCATTGTGTACCAAAGAATCGCCTCTATACAAAGAGCTGACCCCACCATATCCTAAATGGTCGTAATGAGCCCCTATAACAATGATCTGGTCACCGGGGTTATCGATCATTCCCATGACGTTGTTGCCTGTAATGGTCAACGAATCACCACCGTGACCAACCTTAGCTTGTTCGTGAGGATTTTGTGCAGGGGTTACTTCAAACTTTTGAAAATAGTTGTCTGTACCGGCCGGTTTTAAGCCGATGGTTTTGAACCGATCAACAATGTATACAGCGGCTTTTTGCTCTCCCTTTGTCCCAATTTCTCTCCCCTCCAGTTCGTCACTTGCCAAAAAAGTAACATCTTTTTTCAAGGAAATACCCAGATCAGTTTTGTCTCTTTTAGGATTCTGGCATGAAACCATAAAAAGGCTGAAAACACCTATTAAAAGTGCCCTTGTAGCCTTAAAATATTTAGAATTATCCAATGCTTTAACGTTAAATTTGTGGCCTGAAAATGAGTTTCAAATTTACAATTTAGATCATACCCCATGAAGTTTTATTATCTATTTCTTATTGTCCTTTTAGCTGCTTGCGGTCAGAAGTCTGACAACCAAAATGAGCAACAAGCTGAAGTCTCCGATACCTTGCGATATGACGATGAAAAACACTTGAAGAACATAAAGCAAGTAACTTTTGGTGGCGACAATGCAGAGGCGTATTGGAGTTTTGATAATTCAATGCTCACTTTTCAATCTACCAGCGAAAAATTCGGAACAACTTGCGATCAGATTTTTTATGTAAATCCATTTACTGCTGATTTATCCAGTAGTGTGCCAAGTATGGTAAGTACTGGTAAAGGTCGCACCACCTGCTCTTACTTCATGCCAGGTGACACTACCATCGTTTATGCTTCCACACATTTGGGGAATGAGGCGTGTCCACCTGTTCCTGCTCGCAGAGAGGATGGAAAATATGTATGGCCGATTTATCCCGACTTTGACATTTTTGTTACAGATCTAAATGGAAATATTGTTAAGCAACTGACCAATGAACCAGGTTATGATGCGGAAGCTACCGTAAGCCCCAAGGGTGATAAGATTGTTTTTACTTCTTTGCGTACAGGCGACTTGGAACTTTATACGATGAATTTAGATGGCACCGATGTAAAGCAGATCACCAACGAGCTTGGCTATGACGGTGGCGCTTTCTTTTCACCAGACGGCACCAAACTTATTTTCAGGTCTTCCCGACCTAAAACTCCCGAAGAAATAAAAGTTTATAAAGACTTGTTGAAGGAGGGACTGGTAATGCCCACACAAATGGAATTGTACGTATGTAATGTTGATGGAAGTGATTTGCGACAGCTTACTAACTTAGGAAAAGCCAACTGGTGTCCATTCTTTCATCCTTCTGGTGAGAAAGTAATATTTGCTTCCAATCATGAAACAGAAAGAGGATTTCCTTTCAACTTATACATGATCAATTTGGATGGCACAGGATTGGAGCGCATCACACATGATGACACTTTTGATGCATTCCCTATGTTCTCACTAGACGGCAAATACCTCGTGTTCAGCTCCAATAGAAACAATGGAGGAACACGAGATACTAATTTATTCTTTGCAGAGTGGGTTGACTAACCCACTCTCACAGTTTTTCAGTAAGAATATAGTAGAAGGATTTCACTGCTTCTACATAGTTGCCAACACGAATATTTTCATTCGGTGCATGTTGATTGTTGTCAGCGTTTACAGTGGGAACAGCCACAGCTGGAATCCCCAGGGTAATCACAAATGGTGAAATTGGAATCGATCCACCTGCAGTTCTGATTTTGATGGGTTCTTTTCCAAATGCTTTTGTCATGGCACGACTCAACCAATTTCCTACTTCAGAATCAAATGGAGTTTGGAAAGCTAAGTAGGACACGCTGGATTGAAATGATACAAGGCGTGGATATTTCATTCGTTCTTCTTCTGTTGGCTCTCCTTCGGTGACATGATATCCTTTGCTTTCGATGTGCTTTCGAACCAGACTTATCAATCGATCGGGGTCACTGGTGGGTACCAAACGGATGTCTATTTCAGCGGTTGCTTGTGCAGGTATTAAAGTTCTTGCTTTGTCACCCACGTATAACGCATCCAGACCACGGATATTCAGGGTTGGATATTGCAGCGACTCTTGAAAATTTCCTCCTATTTTATCAGGCGCTGCAATGCCAAGAAATTTGTTGATTTCCTTCTCATCATCGGGCACCTGCTTCAATGTCTCCTTTTCTGACTCGGTTAAGGTAGTGCCATCATAATAACCCGGGATAGTCACCCTTCCGTCTTCATCCTTCATGGAAGCAAGCAATTGCGACAATCGCATGGCAGGGTTGGGGGTATAGTTTCCATAATTTCCACTGTGCACGGGTTGACGTGGGCCAAAAGTGGTAATGGTGATGTCGCAAATGCCACGGGCGCCAAAACTTAATGTAGGTTCATTGCTCACATGGCGTGGACCATCGAAAATAATAAACATGTCCGAAGCCAGCTCGCTTTTGTATTTGGTAACGGCAGCAGGAAGTCGAGGGGAACCTAATTCCTCTTCAAAGTCCATAATCACTTTTATGTTGTAATTGGGTTCCGCTTTGGCTGCTATCATGGCATCCAATGCTCCAAGAAATGCTACGGCAGGACCCTTGGCATCGGAAGTGGATCGTGCGAATACTCTCCAATCAGGGTTATAACCTTCGTATAGACGCTCGTAGTTGATGATTTTCCAATTGCCTTGTGCGTCTTTTTCCTTAAGGGTGGGGGTCCATGGACTTTCCTGAAACCATTTGCTGCTATCTACAGGTTGTCCATCTATCTGTAAATAAATCAAAACAGTCTTGCTTGCCTTTTTTGCTTTGCGTTCAGCCAATAACAAAGGCACGGTGGGCGTTTCCAGGCGGGTGGTAGTAAAACCTCTTTTTGCAAAGGCATTCTCACACCAGCTTATATTTTTTTCAATGTCTGCCGGGTAATGTGCGTCATTGGGAATGCTGAGCAAAGACTGAAGATCCTTGAACGAAGCAATTGCATGCTTTTCAATGAGCGCGTCTTGATTTTTATTTTTTTGTGCATGGACAAATATGACGCTTAGCAAGAACAAGAAAGTAAGTAATGATTTTAATTGATGCATTTTTAAAGATTAATTTGTTTACTGTTATTTTAAATATTTTTCAGGTAATACAAAGCCCATGCTTTCAGCACACCAGAATATGTTTACTACGTAATAACGATTGGTATCCTTGTACAATTGAATGCTATTGATGCCTCGATTGGTTACAGGCCCATTAGCGATTTCACGGGTTTCATAAGTACTGAACACATGGGCAATCGTTCCGTATTCTTCTGCTGTTTGGTATAATTCTGTTTCGAAGAAGCCTGTTTTAATATTTTTTGTAAAACTCTGAATGTATTCTTCGGGAGTAATGGTTCTGATGGTAAAGATGCCTTCTTTACTTTTTCCGGTTGGAATTAATCTTGCCTCTGGTAAAAATAGATTTCTAAAGCGCGCCCAGTCTCTCGGTTGATCGGGTGTACCGGAAATGACCTCATAAAGTGCTTTAACAATAGATTCTTTAGAGGATACATCAGCGCTGTAATCCTTTTGCTGACCCAGGGCGAAATGCACACCGGAAGCCATAAAGAAATAAATAAGCAGGTAAGTTCTCTTTTTCATTGAAAGGATAACCAATAAGTTTGAATAGTATTAATAAGATTGAACCATGTAGTATAGTTCCTAACGGGGCTAATATAATCAATTGATTACTTTTGTGTAGATGAGTTCAGCAGTAAGATATTCGATTATTGTCCCTGTGTTTAATAGACCCCAGGAGATAGAGGAGCTTTTAGAGAGCCTTACTCACCAAACGTATACTAACTTTGAAGTATTGATTGTGGAAGACGGTTCCACCATAACCTGTGAGGCTGTATATGAAAAATATACCAATAGATTAAATCTCAAATATTTTTTTAAACCCAACTCGGGGCCTGGCCCAAGCAGAAATTTTGGTTATCAGCAGGCCAGAGGAGAATACTTTGTTGTGTTTGATTCCGATTGTATTCTTCCTCCGCATTATTTTTCTTCGGTAGAAAATTTTTTATCTCACACTCATCTGGATGCTTGGGGAGGCGCGGATAGAGGTCATGAAGGATTTACAGCGGTACAACAAGCAATGGCATTTACAATGTCATCGGTATTTACAACGGGTGGGATTCGGGGAAATGAGAAGCGTCTTGGCTCCTTCCAACCCCGAAGCTTTAATATGGGTATAAGCAAAAATGTATTTCTTAAAACAGGTGGTTTTAAGTTTGATCGGTTTGCGGAAGATATTGAATTCAGTCTCCGCATGAAGCAATCCGGATTTAGGATAGGTTACATTCCAGAAGCATATGTATATCATAAAAGGAGGACTAATTTCAAGCAGTTTTTTTGGCAGGTTTTCAATTTTGGAAGGGGGAGGGTATTGGTCAATAGGGTACATTCAGGTGCGGTAAAGATCACACATTGGTTGCCGGCATTTTATACGATTGGCCTTTTGAGTTTATTAGTTATGTTACCCATAGATTACCGATGGAGTGCACTTGGGTTCGGAGTTTACCTATTGCATTTGCTTGCTCTCACGATTTCAGCCTATGAAAAAACTCATTCTTTAAAAGTAACCTTACTTGTGGCTCCAGCGGCAATAGTGCAATTAGTAGGGTATGGAGCCGGTTTTTTAAGAGAGAATCTTCGATTCTTACATATGTAGCTGCAGCTAAGTTGATTATCATCAAAAAGCTTGAAAAAGTGTCACATTTGCATGAAATTTAGAATAACCAAAGGCTTTAATAATGCAACTATCAGTTAAAGGGACATTCACCTTATTGTCCTTTGTATTCCTTACTTATACAAAATGTAGCGCACAGTCACCTGCAGTACCTCTCGATAAGGGATACTATGTGGTGGTGGCTGCTTATCGACTCGGCCAGGAGACTTACGCGCAGAATTATATTAATCGCATTAACAAGGATGGTGTTAATGCTAATTATGGCGCGGATTTGGGGCGCAAGTATTTGTATGTCTATCTGGATTATTTCAAGGATTTTGATGAGTCCATTCAAAAGATGTTAAATACACGAAAGAATGCTGGATTTGAAAAAGCCTGGGTGAGGATTATGAAGGATGATTTGGGAACGAGGGTTGAATTATTGGCCAATCAAGAAAAGACTTCAGATAATGAAACTCAACCAGCAGTTGCTCAAAAAGAACCAGTTGCCGCAATTAGTCCGTCACCAGCAGAGCTTAAACAGAAAGAGGAAGTAGCAGAAGAAACTCAAACTGAGTTTGTTGAAAGCAAATTACCCGAAAATGGTGTTAAGAAAGAAGAGGAGGTAGCGCCAGCACCAGTTGTTGCTAAGGAAGAGGTTGTTGAGGAAAATCCTATCACTGAGCCTAAACCTTTGGCAGAATCCTCTGTTTATTTGAGTCTCTACAATGCAACCAACAATAGTCAAATAGAGGGTGAGGTAGAGGTGATAGATATTGATAGAGCCAGGCTGGTTGAAAAAATTAAAGGGAATGAATACGTGACCCTGCCAGATCCAAAAAGTAAGAGCGGTAAAATTTCATTAATTGCCAATGTATTTGGGTACCGTCCTTTACAACATGATATTTATTATGGTGTTGTTCCTGCGGATAGTACAAGCCATTTTATTGAGTGGGCGGGCAATCATTATGTGATCAAATTTGATCTCGCACGCTATCACAAAGGAGATATCAATACACTTTATAATGTTTTCTTCTATAATGATGCTGCCATCATGCTGCCAGAATCCAGGTATCAGCTCAATAGTTTGCTGGTGATGATGAATGAAAATCCAAACTATAAAATCATGTTACATGGCCATACAAATGGAAAGTCAAGAGGAAGGATAATTACTATGGGTCCTAGTAAATCTTTCTTTTCCTTGGCAGATGATGTGAAGGATGGATCTGGTTCGGCAAAAGAATTGTCCAGGCAAAGGGCTGAGGTCATCAAGGATTGGCTTGTTGCTCAGGGCATCTCCGCAGATCGTATTTTGGTTAAGGCCTGGGGTGGTGGAAGAATGCTACATGACAAGAACAGTGCCAACGCTAAGAAAAATGTTCGTGTTGATGTAGAAATACTTGAGGAGTAGAAATTTAATTTGAAATAAAAAAAACCCTGAATTTCTTCAGGGTTTTAATTTTGATATGGAAGCTATTAGATTTTGCCAGATAGCTCTTTGCTTGCCTTAAACTTTGCAACTTTCTTGGCCTTGATTTTGATCTCTTCGCCAGTGAAAGGATTGCGGCCTTTTCTTGCTGCTCTTTTGGTAACAGAGAAAGTACCAAAACCAACAAGTGTCAATTTGTTTCCACTTTTTAAAGTTTTAGTAACTCCTTCAAAGAAAGAATTTAATGCGGCAGTAGCGGCTACCTTAGTGATGCCTGCATCGTCTGCAATTTTGCTAATAAGTTCAGCTTTAGTCATAAAAAAGTACGGTAAGTGTTTAATGAATTACTTATGGGTCGCAAATATATATCCTTTTTAGTCATAGCAAACTCATTTTATCAAAAGTCACCTAAATTAAATGCCAGCGCTTATTTCCGTGGGTTTTTGGCGATCTTTTTGATAAGATTCCAGTATTCCCTTCCATATCCAACCAGAATTTCTTCGCCTGGCTCAATATCCCTTTTTGCAAAAATATAACAGCGCTTACCTTCTAATAAATATTCAGCATTGTTCGCCAACATTTTATTTCTATTAAGTCCTTTTGCGTCATTGGCAAATCGGCCCAATGCCTTTTTGTAGGGTAATGCATTGATCGCCCAATACAAGTTGACACGCAAAAGATATCCATTGTAGCCATCCTGGTCTTTAACTTCGCTCCATTTTTGAAGGCGTCCTTTGTACTCAACAATGCATGCGCCCTTCAATATTTTGCGTTTGGTGAATAAACCATATCCGGCTTTGGGGATTCGTGACTTTTTAACGTGGAGAAATTTTTCCAGAAGGGGCATTCTTTGATTATAAAACGTATTATAAATTGATCACGCAATTTAAGTGATTCGGAATGAGTTGGAATTGGTTACCTTGAATTTTCCTGAACGATCTATAAATAAACATTGTTGGTCTTTCTGAAATGCTATCATTTACTTATCACCAAGGTCAAAGTCAAAACCATGAAGAGAATTAGTGTCTTATTGTTTATCGCTACCTATTTTTTTGCAACCTCTTGTGGTAAAGAGGACGAAGTTGGCTTTACTTCTCTTATCGGGTCTTGGACATACACCACCCCTGATGAAAAAATAACGGTTAGTTTTGATATTGTAGGCGGTGACAGTGAATTGCTAAAAGTAACCAATCAATTAATTGTGGTGGAAGGTAAGGAAGGTAGGGCGGAGGTTCAAACCGAAGGAATAACGGAAAGTAATATTGGGCGTATTCGAATTAATGCCAATGACGCAGAACTGGTTAAGCCTTATGACATTATCTTTAGCAACGTAAGTGCCAGTGATGACTTCACCGTTATGAATGTGGAAGAAGTAACATATATTTTTCCTTGGCCGCAGTCTAATGTTCTTAATAATGTTCAGATCAAGCGGAAGTAAACTATATTAGTTGATCACTTTATAAGGTATTGTGTACAGCATTTCTTTCGTATTGTTATTGACCATTTTAGGAATAGGCCCTGTGAGTCTTGATTCTAAAGGGGATCATGCCATTTACATTTCGGTTGTTGAGATTAATCACAATCAGGGTGATGAAATGGCCACCATCAAAGTAAAGGTTTTTACAAATGACATGGAAGATGCCCTTAAGAATGCATTCAACAAGAACATCAGCTTGATGGATGCATCCGCGTGCAATCAAAATAAAACAGACGTTGAGCGGTATTTCATGAAACACTTCAGTTATTCAGTTAATGACAAACTTCTTGATTTGAGATTAACTACCTGTGAATCCAATGGGGATGCCATTTGGTTTCATTTTCAAATAGATTGTCCTTCTCAATGGAAGGAAGTGAGCATTACCGCTGATTATTTAATGGAATTATTTCCTACTCAATCTAACGTAGTATCAATCCATCATGGTGATCAAAAGAGATTTTTAAGAATTACTAAATCTGAATCAAAAGGAGTAGTTACATTTTAGTGTTAAACAAATCCATCAAAGCCTGAGAAGTTACAGTCACTCCGGTTTCTAATGAAATCTCTGGTTGCGGATAATAGAAGGGTGAGTGCAATCCTGGCAAGTCTCCTTTTTTCATTCGTGCATCAGGTACGGTGCCTAACCAATAAAATACAGTAGGTACTTTGTGCTCCGTTTGACCATAGTATGAAAAGTCTTCCGACAGCATTACGGGTTCTTCATCGATTACATTCTCCTTGCCAATCGCAGAAGTGGCAGATTGAATTACACGCGATGTCATGGCTGGATTGTTAAAGTTGGCGGGTCCTGCTTCCCGTATAATCACTTCTGGCATTTTGTCTTCGGGCAAGCCAGCAGCTATACCCACACCTCTCGCTATTTCTTTAATTCGCTTATTCACAACTTCAAGTACTTCCTCCTTGAATGACCGTACAGTGAGTTTCAGCGTTACCATATCAGGGATGATATTGCCAACAGTACCACCTCGGATGGTGCCAACAGTCACTACTGCCGATTCAGTGGGTTTAACATTTCGGCTTACGATGGTTTGTAATTCCATTACCAACATGCTGCTCAGCACAATTGGATCGATTGACATATGAGGTGATGCCCCATGAGAACCAACACCGTAAACATTGATGTCCACGCTTTGAGAGCTGGCCATAACAAAGCCTTTTCCAATTCCCACTTTGCCTGCAGGTAGTGTAGGACTGGAATGTAAGCCCAAACCATAATTAGGAACTCCGAATTTCTGATATAAACCTGCTTCAAGCATCATTTTAGCTCCGGCACCAATCTCTTCTGCGGGCTGGCCAATTAACAACAAAGTGCCTTTCCATTTATCTTTCATGGCAACCATGGCTCTGGCCGTACCTAACCAGGTAGTCATATGAATGTCATGTCCACAGGAATGCATGGTGCCCACTTCCTCTCCATTAAGGGTAGCTTTCAGTTGGCTTTGGTAAGCCAAATCTGTCTTTTCATACATTGGCAGCGCATCCATATCTGTTCGATAAAGGATGGTGGGTCCGTTTCCATTTTTGAAAACACCGACTATACCATATCCACCAAAATTTTCAGTTACTGTAAATCCAACTTTCCTCAACTCTGTGGCAAGTGCCTTTGATGTTCCTTTTTCCTGAAGGGATATTTCTGGATTTTTGTGTCTTGTTTTATAGAACTCAACCAGAAAGGGAAGGTCATCCTTAATTATTTTCTTGTCTACAATGGGAGGTCCCGCCACGAAGGAAGAAGTAAAGACTAATATGAAAAGTAATGTAGCGATGCGCACGGTCTTGAAGTTTAGGTTTGTATAACGAAAGTAGTCAAATCAACACAAAGGTTCCAGTTCTTATTAGAGTAATTGAAGTTTGCTTCAATCCTGGATTATTTTTTGTTTAAGAAATAGGGTGGGTGTTTTTCATCAAAATCTGTGGCTTGCTGGATAATATAGGCGGCTTCCAACAATGGAGCTTCATCGTACAAGTTGCCAATTAAGGTAACAGATGTGGGATGTGCCAATTTATCAAACCCATTTGGAATACTAATGGCCGGATGCCCAGTAAGGTTAGTGGTAAGTGACTGATTGCGTCCGAAAGTGGGAGACACTATAAAATCGTACGACTTGATAATCTGATTGAATTTCTCGATCAAAATTTTTCTGTGACGATTAGCTTGCAGATATTCAACTGCAGTTATAAACCGCGACTGCCTGAGTGAGTTGGATCGCGAACCTTTGTCCTGTTCCACCATCGAACGGTCTTTATGTTCCAATACCAGATCATCAAAAAATGCCCCTGCTTCTGCTCTTAGAATAATGTCGAATACGTCAAAAGGAATTGAGTCGGGCATCGTGACCTCCACCAGCTCAGCACCTAAACTTTTTAGCGTTTCAAGTGAAGAGGCATTGTTAGCGCCTACTTTTGATGTGTCCTTGTCAAACAAATGTTTGAAGTACCCAATCTTGTAACCGCTCAAGTCAGCAGGTGGATTAAAAGCAAAAGGATAATCAATTACTGACCGGTCTTTTTCCACTGATCCGGTTTTTCCTTTGATGATATTGTAGACAATAGCACAATCTTGTGCAGATCTGCAAATTGGCCCCGCTTTATCCATAGACCAGGACAAACTCATTCCACCAGCACGACTTATACTTCCAAAACTGGGGCGCAAGCCAGTTACGCCACATCTTGTGGATGGGGATATAATGGAACCCAACGTTTCAGTTCCGATGGAAAAGGCAACAAGTCCTGCCGCTGTGGCTGATGCCGATCCGGCAGATGAGCCACTTGCACCTTGCTTCAGGTCCCACGGGTTTTTGGTTTTGCCTCCAAACCACACATCTCCACGTGCCAGGGCTCCTGAAGTTAACTTGGCAACCAGCACTGCGCCTGCATCTTCCAGCTTTTGCACAATAGCAGCCGTTTCTTCAAACTGCTGATCTTTATAGGGAGTGGCTCCCCATGTGGTTTTGTAGCCCGGAACGGAAAACAAATCCTTAATACCATATGGGATGCCGTGAAGTGGACCCCTATAATTGCCGTTGGTGATTTCTTCATCCGCTTTTTTAGCTTGCAGCATCGCCAGTTCTTCAGTGAGGGTAACGGCTGCCTGCAAAGTATCATTGAATTTTTTTATGCGACCAATATAAATTTGCGTGAGTTTGGTGGATGTGATTTTCCTGTTCTTAATAAGATGGCTAAGTTGTGCTACAGTCAAAAAAGCAATTTCTTCATCGGTTTCTGGTAAAGAGACGGACACTGGTAATTTATAATCCGATGCATTCGCGCGTACTTTATGAGCAAAATTGTCTGGCCTGGGGTCAAAATAAAGGGCGGGGGCAACACCATAATCCAGCTTGAAAAGGCGCATGGTATCATACCCATTTCTGTTTTCTTCAAGGTAACTGACCAGTGTATCTATTTCCTGGTCGGAAAATTCTATTCCAATTAAATTTTGCGCGCCTTTCACATCATCAGTTGATATCTTTCCCTCCCTGGAGTTGGTACAGTTTGCTAACAGCAGGGCTGAAATGATGAATCCTACAGCGATAAGAATTTTTTTTGAGTGACAATAGATGTGGAGCATTTTGTGTTTAATTAATTAAGGAAACTTACACCGAACATTGATTTAATCCAATCTTATTTTTATTGCTGGTTTTACATTTAAGAAGGATGTAATAGGGGCAAAAAGCAGGTTCTAAAAAAATTAGTTAAAAATTATGCTATTTACTTTCATTATAATTGTACTGTGATGATGATGGGTTTTATAAGTGGGCAGGCGGAGGGATTGGCGTACATTATACGAAATTTCAACATTACCTATTTTATTGACCTGAAGGTAATGTCTTTCTTTTCTTTTATTGTTGAAGCTGAAATCCGTTGGGATATTTTCCTACTTGGTTTACTTTTTATACTTTTTATTTCACTGGGTTCTTATGGTTTGGGGATGAACATCCGTGACACACGGAAAAAGGAACTTGAAAAGCTGGTAAAAGAGCGGACCAAAGAACTAGAAAAGACCAACGAAGAATTAAAACAAAGGAACTCTGAACTGGATCGTTTTGTGTACAGTGCTTCTCATGATTTGAGCTCCCCGCTTAAATCTATTCTGGGCTTGATTAATGTTGCCAAACTTGAAAAACCTGATGCCCAGCAATTGTTGTATCTCAACATGATGGAGAAAAGTGTAGATAAGCTCGAGTCATTTATTGAAGAAGTGATTCAGTACTCCCGCAACGCCCGATTGCCCATCAAGCATGAGGAGCTAGAGTTTAAGCCTTTTGTCAAAGAGATTATTCATAGTTATCAGTATCTTCCCAATTACGACAAAATACAAATAGAAGTTGAAGACAGTACTGGATTGCCTCTCTATACCGATAGGCTGCGTTTAAAAATCATATTGAACAATCTCATTTCTAATGCGATAAAGTTTCACCGGGTAACAGGCAACCAACAGGCAGAGATCCGCATAAAAAGAATGATCGCTGATGAATACTATATAATAGTAGTCACAGACAATGGTAGTGGAATTCAACCGGAATATTTAGATAAGATTTTTGATATGTTTTTTAGGGGCACAGAAGGAGCGCCCGGATCTGGCCTGGGATTATATATCTTAAAAGAGATTGTAACAAAGCTTGATGGGAAAATAGAAGTGGTATCTAAGGTTGGAGAAGGTTCAGTTTTTACAGTAAGCATTCCGAGTTCTAAATAAATTCGAAGGCGCTATGGTAGAAATTCTTGTTCTGCACATAAGCTATCAGTTCATTGTAAAATGGATTTGAGCCGAGGGTGGCACTATCACCAATCATAATCACTTTTTTTCTCGCTCTGGTGATGGCCACATTGGTTCTTCGAATATCGCTTAAGAAACCTATTTCACTGGCGTCATTGGATCGGACAAAGCTGATGGCAATTACATCCCTTTCTTGACCCTGAAAAGCATCTACAGTATTGATGGTAGTGAGGCTGGCAACATCATGAAGTATATGGGATGCTTCTGCAAGCTTGAGCAGTATCGCTACCTGTGCGCTATATGGAGTGATGATGCCAAGTGTATATCCATTTGAAAGCCATTCCTCCAGACCTATTTGTTCTACAAGCTTTTCAATTTGGTTGATAAGTAATCCAGCTTCTGCTTCATTGTACCGGCTCAATGTTTCGGGGTCCTGAATCTCATTATAACCACAACCCGCGGTGTCAATAAAAGTCACTGGGAATTGATCTGGTAGTTGATGGTGTTTCACTGTATCGTGTGCTATGAGTTCTCCATTGTAAAAATACTTTGAAGAAAAAAACATGATGTCTTCATGCATACGGTATTGTACCTGAAGCATGCTTGCACTCTCGGGATGTCTTTTGATACATTTTTCAAAGAGTGTTTCGGCCAACCCGTTTACAGCTGCTTCTCTTGATTTTATGGTAGGTGGAAGTTGAAAGTGATCTCCTGCAAAAACTACTCTTTCTGCTCTGCAGATGGGAATCCAGGTAGCTGGCTCCAGCGCCTGTGCAGCTTCATCAATAAATACTGTTTTGTATTTTTTCCCTCTTAGAGTTGGGTGGGAGGCGCCTACAAGCGTACTGGTGATGACATCACTTTTCTGCAAAATGTCATTGATAATGTAGAACTCTAATACATCCGCATCTGCCTTCATGGCATTGGCTTCCTGCCGAAGAAATCTTCTCTCTTCTTTTTCTTTATAACCAAAATTCCTTTTGAATTTGGAGGCTTGGTTGCGAAGCTGCTCCATCTTCTTTCGCATCATCCGAAGTTCTTTATAATTGGGATGGTTGGCAATTTGTGCGTCAAGGGTTTTACTTAGTGTTTGTTCGGTTACTCGCGCAGGGTGCCCAATTCGCACTACACTTAGTCCATGATTTGATAATTTTTCTACCAGCAAATCAATAGAGGCATTACTGGGTGTGCACACCAATACCTGGCTTTCTTTTTTTACAGTAGCAGCAATGGCTTCTACCAGCGTGGTAGTTTTTCCCGTGCCGGGTGGGCCATGGATGATTCCTACATCTTTGCACATAGCAATATGCTTCAGCGCTTCTTGCTGGCTTTTATTAAGGAGTGATGGAACGTGATCAAGCGACCCTTCCTGAACGGAGGTTGGTTTTTGTCCTAAAAGAATGTCGCGGAGTTCAGCAAGACGTGAATCTTCTGCTTTGATGACTTTTTTCATGGCCAGCTCCATTTCGCGGTAGCTCATTTCATCAAACATCACATCTACGCCAAGCAAACCATCGTCTATCCAATCAGGCAGATCGTCTGCATTAAGTGTGATGATCATCTGGTTGTCGCGCACGTAGTTGATTACACCTCCAATGTGATCTTTTTCTGGTTTTTGATTGGCATTGCTAAAAAGACTCACCACTTTTCCACTTTGGAAAACATGTTTTTGTTCCAACTCAGTAGTGCGCTCCACTTCAATAATCAGTCTTTCCCCTGTTCCAATGTAGTTCTTCCTTAGTTTTACGGGGTACCAGCAAATTCCTTCTTTTGTCTTGCGGTGAAGGGGAGTAAGCAAAACCTTTTGCCGATATTGCTCCAGGTCAGCTGCCCGCTCAAGACGAATGAGAGAAAGTGTATGTTGTAGCTCATCAATTATTTTCATCAAGATATCATTGAATTTTATTGCTTTTATGGCAACTATTGTCAAGCATATTGCGTCAAGTATAAATAATTTGTAACCTTTTGCTCGTAGTGAAGTCTTTCATTTAAACCTATTCAAGCATGCTAAGCAACCTGCTGATCAGCGCCTACCGTAGTCTATTGAAAAACAAATTTTTTTCAGCACTTAATATACTCGGTCTTGCCATTGGAATGGCTGTATTCTTACTTATTGCGCAATATGTAAAATTTGAAACGAGCTACGAAGATTTTATTGAAGACAGTGAAAATATTTATAGGGTTAAGTTAGAGACATTTTTAAATAATGAGTTGCTGGCTTCCAGTGCGGAAAATTATCCCGGGGTAGGTCCAGCCTTAATGGATGAGTTACCCGAGGTAACCGGATATGCACGCCTGTATAATCTTGGGTATAAAAACAATACAATTATTACTTATGAGGATGCACGACCTGAACCAGTAGCATTCAAGCATCGAAATTTTCTCTATGCCGACTCATCGTTTCTGCCGATGATGGGTTTTCAAATGCTGAAAGGAAATGCTGAATTGGCTTTAAGTGATCCTAATACTTGTGTAATCTCCCAAAAGTACGCGACCATGTACTTTGGAGATGAAGATCCAATGGGAAAGTCGTTGCGAATGCAGGATGATGATCATAACAATGAATTGGTAAAGGTAACGGGTGTTTTTAAGGATCTTCCGCCCAATACACATTTGAAATATGAAATTTTGTTTTCATATAAAACGCTGTTTGGTAGGGGAGAGTGGGCACCCGCCAGGTATGATCAGAGTTGGCAAAGAAAGGACATGTATACCTTTATTAAGGTAATGCCAGGCACCGACCCTAAAGTGTTGGAATCAAAATTTCCGGGTATTGTTGACAAGTTTAAACCAGGACAGGCAGAAAGGAACCAAAAAGATGTACTGTCTTTGCAATCCTTGCCGGCAATCCACCTGACTTCACGGTTGGCTGAGGAACCTGAACCCAACGGAGATCAACGAATAGTAAGTTTTCTAAGTCTCATAGGAATATTTGTGTTGATCATCGCGTGGATCAATTACATCAATTTATCAACTGCAAAAGCCATGGAGCGCGCCAGAGAAGTGGGGGTCAGAAAGGTGATGGGCGCCTTCCAGGGGCAGTTGATTTTACAATTCCTTGCCGAAGCCGCACTGGTCAACTTATTCTCCATTCTAATTTCATTGGGATTAGTGGCAATAGCGATGCCGTACTTTAATTCTATCTCGGGATTGGCGCTCACGCTGGATTATTTATTTCAACCTTGGTTTTTATTGATGTGTGGTGGGCTGTGGATGGTAGGAACTTTGCTGTCGGGGTTTTATCCCGCTTTGGTCTTGTCTTCCTTTAAGCCCGTGGTCATACTTAAAGGCAAACTCAAGAATAGCATTAAAGGAATTATTTTGCGCAAGACTTTAGTGGTGATTCAATTTACTGCTTCAGTTGCGCTGATAGCAGGAACATTTATTGTGTACCAGCAGCTCAACTTTATGATGGGGCGCGATATTGGGATAAACATCGATCAGGTTGTGGTTATTGAACGTCCGGGCATTACACCGTTGGATAGAAATGCCTTTAATTCAGCTATTGATGTGTTTAGAAATGAAGTAAAAAAAGACCCATCCATCAATGCAGTTTCTGCATCAGTAACCATACCCGGCAAACAAAGGGAATACAAAGCGGTTATCAAACGTTATGGTGCCCCCGATGACCAATCCCTTACGGTCAGGTTCAATAGCATGGATTATGAGTTTATGGAGGTATTTAAAATGAAACTGTTGGCAGGTCGACTTTTTTCTGAAGATTTTGTTGCTGACCAGGACACAAGTGTGGTCATCACCGAATCAGCTTCACGGATGATGGGATTTGAAAAACCAGAAGATGCGATAGGACAAACCATTTCCATTGTAGCTTTTCAATGGAACCCAATTATTGTAGGTGTTGTAAATGATTACCATCAAGTTTCATTAAAGAATGCACTCGATCCTACTGTATTCTACTTTACGAAGTATGGTGGAGAGTTTTATTCACTGCGCATGAATACGAACAACTATAATCAATCTTTAGCAAACATTAGAGAGGCTTGGGTGAAGGCATTTCCTGGTAATCCTTTTGAGTTCTTCTTTCTGGATGACTACTTCAACCGGCAATATGAGAATGAAAGACAGTTCGGTCGTTTGTTCACCACCTTTGCGACTTTTGCTGTTATAGTGGGTTGTCTGGGATTGTTTGGGTTATCGGCCTACACTGCAGCTCAACGCACCAAGGAGATTGGAATACGAAAAGTACTAGGGTCTTCAGAATCGAAAATCTTTCTGTTGCTTTCAGCTGAATATCTCAGATTGGTGGTTTTAGCTATAATTATTGCTGTGCCTCTGATCTATTTCGGCATGAACAGTTGGATTAGTTCATTCCCCTATCAAACAACAATTAAGCCGTGGGTGTTTCTGTTATCAGGTGGCATGGTGTTGGTTGTTTCATTGCTGACGGTCACCTTTCAAACACTGCGAGCTGCACAAACTAATCCGGTAAATGCGCTAAGATATGAATGACGCTGGATCACTCAATTTGGTAAGGTAATCATCCACATAGTGCAGCATGGATTTTCGTTTGTACTGCATGATAAATCGCGGATGAGCAAGCGGGATCAGTTTATTAAAAAATCCGTGCGCTTCATTGAGTTTGGAGAGGAATTTAAAATTCTTCCCCTCTCCAAGACAGTAGGCCACATCTCTGTTCAAGCCAAAATTGATTTGCTTTTCCAGCGTCTCTATAACAAATGGTAAAACAGCTTTTTGAAGTTTAGGGTCATCATAGTAATTCAGATTCTTTCCATCCCTGATAAACCCAAGAGGACTCACTGATCCGAAATAAAATTTGTGATAGAATTTTTCTTTTCCGCCAAAGGCTGCAATCATTTCATAGATAAAGTCTGCTGATAGTTCCCGCTTTTTAGTCAGGTTATTTTCGATTTTGCATTCTTCTTCCAGCTTTAACGGATCGGTAAAGGGTATACCTGTAAGGCCCGCTCCAAACCGACCCGGATTAATGCCCAGTATAAATGTGCGTTGAAAAGTGTCATTATAATACTTGCCATAAAATTGTTCACACAAGTGAAAGGCCACTTCATTTTGATAAGGATTCATCACTTCTACTCCTTTTGGGAGCTTGACAGACAGATCGAGTGCTTTAAAAAAAGCCAGTATTTTTTTTGTGTATACCATTCTTTGCAGACAATTCAAGTATAGTAAGAATACCGCTTATCCTTCAGGTATTGGGTACATAAAAATATTTTTGAATCTTAGATGGATAAAATCTGAGCCCATGAAAAGAATTATTTTGCTTTTTGTCCTTTTGGGTACCCTTCAGGGGTTTACTCAAAATTTTGATCTACTCATCAAAAATGGAAAAATCATTGATGGTACTGGCAACTCCTGGTACTATGGAAATATAGGCATCTGGAATGGGAAGATCTATGCCATAGGTAAATTGGAAGATGCCCGTGCCAACCGCGTGCTGGATGCCAAAGGACTTGTGGTAGCGCCTGGTTTCATTGATGTGCACGCGCACATTGAAGGCGATGAGTGGGATGTACCTACTGCTGATAATTTTATTTATGATGGTGTTACTTCCGTGGTTACTGGAAATTGCGGTGGTTCTAATATAGATATCAAATCCTATTTCAACAGGCTGGATAGCATTGGCATGTCTTTGAATGTGGCTTCGCTGATTGGACACAATTCCGTGAGGCGCGAAATAATGGGGGACGCGCAACGCGATCCTAAACCCGATGAACAACAAAAGATGGAACTTTTAGTAGAGCAGGCCATGCGAGATGGAGCAGTGGGATTATCCACAGGATTGATCTACGTGCCAGGCACCTATTCGAAGACACCAGAGGTAATAGGATTGGGTAAAGCGGCCTCTAAATACAATGGTGTGTATGCCTCGCACATTCGCAATGAAGGCGACCACGTGACAGATGCTATTGAAGAAGCCGTGAACATTGGGCGGCAAGCTGGCATGCCTGTACAGATTTCACATTTTAAGGTTACCTACAAAACCAACTGGGGAAGATCGGTGAGCACAGTTGCGCAGGTAGATGCAGCGCGAAAGGAAGGCATTGATGTAACGATGGATCAATATCCATACATCGCCAGCAGTACCACACTCGACACCACCGTGCCGGAGTGGGCCTTCAGCGGGGGAAGAGACTCCTTATACATTCGGTTAGACAATCCCACCTTACGTACTCAGATCAAAAAGGAAATGTTGGAAAGCCTGAAAAGAAAACAATTGAAGGATTACAGCTATGCAGTGATTGCCCGTTATGGACCAGATGATTCCTATAATGGAAAGAGTATCTCTGAGGTGAATAAATTAAGAGGGAGAAAGGCCAAAGCTGAAGAGGAAGCAGAAACCATTCTGGAATTGATCAAGAGCGGTCGTGTGCAGATGGTGTATTTCAGCATGAATGAAGATGACATTGAGCGCATCATGAAGTATCCATTTACCATGACGGCTTCAGATGCAGGCATTGCTGAGTTTGGAAAGAACATGCCGCATCCAAGGGCATATGGTACCAATGCGAGGGTGCTTGGAAAATATGTTCGGGAAAGAAAAGTAATAGGCCTGGAAGAAGCGATACGGAGAATGACATCGTTGCCTGCACAAAAATTTAAATTCAAAGATCGTGGCCTCTTGCGTGAAGGTTTTGTTGCCGATATTGTTGTGTTTGATGAGTCTGAAGTGGCAGATGCTGCCACATTTGAAAATCCACACGCTTATTCCAAAGGATTTAAATATGTGATCGTAAATGGCGAATTGGTAATTGATGAAGGGAAGCACACTGGTGCAAGAAGTGGGACCGTGTTGATGGGGCCGGGGGCACGTTAAAAAAAATTGACAGTTGGCGTCAATGGCTTATTGCTTATTGCCAACTGGTTCTTCAAGTAAGCGCTTCAATTTATCCAGTTCAGCTCTGTTTCTGACCGAATGAATATTGTTCATTACACTTTGCTTCTCACGCATGGTAAGGCGCCAGCTGAGAGAGGCCCTTGCATTGTTTTGCCTGATGCTGTCCATCTTTTGTAAGATGGGAACGTAATTTTCATCTGACTGATATTGTAATTCAATGCGCTCTAGAGGAGTATTGAGCCAGGTGGTTGCCTGACCGATCAATGCATCATTATTGATGTCTTGAAAATTCTCAAGGTTGTTGTACACATTGCTGATCGGCTGTGTGATATTATCAATTATAGTTTGTCCTTGCTGAGGTGGAATCGGACCCAGTTTGGGAGAGTCTCTGATGGAAAGCAAAATGACCCCTGATGTATTCTCGTTGATCCAGTCTCTGAATGAATACATAAATCTGGCTGTAGTGGACAAACCAAAATTATCAGACACACCTGCATCCATGATTTCTATGGAGGGCTCTGTAGGCAACGTAGTATTGGGTGTAATGTATGGAAAGGTAGCGCTCATCCGCAAGGCAGATAAAAAGCGAAGGCTGTCACTCATGTGTTTTTTGAAAAGCCTGCCAAAATCCACACCTCCAATCTTGTTGTCAGTATATCCTGGAACACTGAGCACTTCAGAATTCAGGTAGCTTACGGGTAGTGGCGAGATGTAAAGTTTCCTTCCATCATTGGTAATAATAGGAGTAAGGATCATCATAGGAATAATGGCATTCAGCTCAGGGTTTCGATAAGCGCTGATCGGTTTGTCCATCATGTGGTCGGTAATCTCATCCAATTCTTTTTCAAAAGTAAATGCCCGATCCTTCACATAATTCTGACCTGCGTATTCAAACTTGGTAAGCCCGAGGAAAACGCCATTGGCTAAAAAGCTAAAAATAAGGGGATTAAGATTATCTGTAGAAACGCTGATGCGGTGATCTATTGAATAGGGATCAATAGGTTCACCCATTTTCTTTCTTAGTTTGAGCTCACGATAAAAGCTTGCACCAATTAAACCACCCGAAGCTCCTGTAATAAGTGCGGTGTTTTCCATGGCGGCACCTTGTGTGAGGCTGTCTACTGTTTGCAGAGCTGTCATGGCCCAAAGTGCAGCACGTTTGCCACCTCCACTCACAGAAATAAAAACGATCTTCGGTTTCTTATCTTCAGGAAACTTCTTTCGCCAGTTGTTGAGTGCATTGAGTGTAATCTGTTTGTGGTGAATGATGGTGTCTGGGGCAGACAGCACTTGCAAATTCTGAACCGAATAATCGGCAGGAGCAACGGAATAGTCCAGGCCAAAAGCCTTTTCAGGTTTGCTGAAGAAATCCTGACCCGCCAGATAGTTAAAGAACAAAAACACAATCAGGCTGGCGGTACCTGACCATGTTCCAAACCAATAGGAAAAAGCTCCTGCCAGCATTACCAAAATGGTAAGTAATATGGTGAAGCTTGCAGCAGCGGGCAGCTGAAAGGCCGGGTTGTCTTTGAATACTCCTAAAACCAGTACCACTGCAAGGATCAGTGCCTGTATGACTACCAGGTTAAAATGGTTTTGATCGAATACCTGTACAATGGTTTGACGATCGTAAAAATCCTTGTGGTCATCTACTTTCTTGAAGCGAAAAGTATAATCGAAGTAATTGTCTACTCGTACTTGCTTTTTGCGCGCAATGTCCAGTTTCTTCATGGCACTGGCGCGCGTCACCCGTACATTTTGTTTTAATTTTTCATCGAGACGGCATACCATGTACTTGAAGATGTCCTTGTTGGTAAACCAGAAATAAATAAAGTAAAGGGCGGTAAATACACCGAAACCAGTGAGTAATCCCAGAAGATCCATCATCAATGCTTCCGTTGTACAGTATTGATTGTTGATCTGAAAGCTGATGATCTGCTGAATGTACATCACCAGAAACGCGACAGGTAGTATGCTGTTGTTGAGGGCAAACTTGGTGAAGGGCTTGCTCAACGCACCTACAAATGAAAATCGATGCCCATCTGAAATGTAGCAGGTAATGTGAAAGGCCACCGTGAACCCGGAAAGCACAGCGCCAATAATAAAAAAACTCATGAAATCGACCTCGTTGAGGTACTCCGGATCAAGAAATAAGTATGGAATACCAAGGTATTTGCCAAAGTTGCCTGTAATCATGGCAATCAAAAGAATCCAGCAAAGCAAAAGCACGTGATTCCTTTTGAAATTGTTGAATAACAATTGCAGTGGAAATGAGTAATAAAAATTATTCCAGATGGTTGTCAACTTGATCATAGGCGAATAACCTCAATTTATGCATTTCGTTTGAGAAACTGTTGCAATTTCAAACTGTAAATTGTCGGCTATATGTTTTCTGATTCCTATCTTTCAGAAATTCTGAATCCCAAAAATCTTACCACTGGAAAAATCATTTCACATCTATCGCTCTTCGGCAGGATCGGGCAAAACCAGGACCCTGGCCAAGGCGTATCTGAAATTGGCGCTTAAATCAAGAACCGACTACTTCAAACACATACTGGCGGTCACCTTTACCAATAAGGCAACACAGGAGATGAAAGAGCGCATTCTCCATTACCTCAATGACTTTGCCAACGGACTGGAAAACAACCTGGCCCAGGAACTGGAAAAGGAACTGGGCTTTACAGGGGATGAACTAAAAAAGCGGAGTAAGGTGGTGCAATCCGCCATCCTGCATCAATATTCCCAGTTTGCCATCAGTACCATCGATGCTTTTTTTCAAAAAGTAATCCGGTCGTTTACGCGTGAAGCAGGTTTGCTGGGCAACTTCAGGCTGGAAGTGGAAAATGAACTGGTCCTGAAGGAGGTAGTCAATGAATTGATGGATGAGCTGGGTACCAACCAGCAACTGACAGACTGGGTGGTGGAGTTTTCGAGAGACAGGTTGTTGGAAGGAGAGAACTGGAACATCGTGGCGGCACTCAACGGGTTTGCCAAAGAAATTTTCAGCGAGGAATTTCAGGCCATTGAAGACAAACTGGAGAAGCCTTCTGGAGACAAGCATCCGTATGCGCAGACCATGAAAACGTTGCAGCAAGAGGTGCACGGCTTTGAGCAGCACATGAAAGCACTTGGCAGTGAAGCGCTAAGCATCCTGGAAACCAATGGCCTATCAGTTGACGACTTTAACTATCGCGACCAGGGAACGGCTTACAAATATTTTATGGAGTTCTCCAAAGGAAGATATTGGAAGGGAGGGCCACGATTTGAAACGGCATTGATCACCGGAAAGAACTGGCCGGCAAAGAAAAGCAGGAATTACCAGGCTTTGGTGGAGCTGGCCGACAATAAGTTGATCCCGCTTCTTAAGCAGATGGTGGCTTACGATCTACAGGAAGGACCCAAGTACAATTCCATTTTACAGGTACTGAAAAACTTTTATGCCTTCGGTTTGATTGCTGACATCACGCGCAAGCTTAAAGTGTATAAGCAAGAGAACAACATCATGTTGCTGGCAGATGCACCCAAGTTTTTGAATGGGGTGATCAACAACAGCGATACACCTTTTATATATGAAAAGGTGGGTTCCTATTTTAGAAATTACCTGATAGACGAATTTCAGGACACTTCAGGTTTTCAATGGAAAAACTTTTTCCCTTTGTTGAAAGATGCCATCGACCAAAGCCAATCGAGCATGGTGGTGGGCGATGTGAAGCAATCCATCTACCGATGGCGGGGAGGTGACCAGCAATTGCTGCAAACAGAAGTAGAGCAAGCCATGGGTGAAGTGGCCACCGACATACAGGGACTCACTGTCAACTACCGCAGTGCAGAAATGGTGGTAGACTTCAACAATACCCTTTTCGAAAAAGCTTCAGGGATGGTAAGTGAAATTACCGGGCAGGCCATGGCATCAGAAGCGTTTAAGGATGTAAAACAGAAAACGGTGAAGTATCCGGGCAAGGGCTATGTAGAGATGAACTTTGTAGAAAAACCGGATGATGAAGAAGACTGGACAGCTGAAGTGATGAAAAGACTTCCTGAGTTGGTAGAGGAGCTGCAAGACAAAAAAATAAAACTCAAAGACATCGCCATTCTTGTTCGTAAAAATGAAGAAGGGCAGCGCATCGCCACAGAACTATTGCAATACAAAAATACACAAGCGAAGCCTGGGTATCGGTATGATGTGGTTTCCAATGAGTCCTTGAGATTAGACAATGCTGCTTCTGTAAATTTGTTGCTGAGTGCGTTGCGCTATTTGCACAATCCCAACGATGCCATTGTGCGCGGACAGCTGGCTTTTGAAGTCACCAAAGACAAAGCACTGGACAAAGTGTTTTTGGAGGCAGGCAAATTCCATATGGACGATTTGCTCCCCAAAGAGTTTTTAAAACAAACCTCCTGGTTGAATAAGCTCTCTGTATTTGAGCTGACAGAGGAACTTGTTCGCATGTTTAGTTTGGGTAAGGAAGAAAGTGAGCTGGCCTACCTGCAAGCGTTTCAGGATTTGGTGCTGGAGTTTTCTGCTATGGAAAAAAATGACCTGGCTACTTTTCTAGAGTGGTGGGAAAATGTGAAGGGTAAAAAATCTATACAAGTAGCAGGAAATGTGGATGCCATCAATGTACTCACCATTCACAAGTCAAAAGGGTTGCAATTCAAATACGTGATCATTCCGTTCTTGAATTGGAAATTGAACCATGAGATATCTCCATTATTATGGGTGCAATCCGATCAGCCTCCGTTTGACAAGATGGGCTACCTCGCAGTGCGATACAGCAGCAGTCTGGAGAACACCTATTTTGAAGAGGCGTACAAAACAGAATTCAGCAAAGCTTTTATAGATAACCTGAACCTGTTGTATGTGTCATTCACCCGGGCGGAAGAAGGGTTGATAGCGTTTGCCGCCAAGCCAAATAAGAAAAAAAACGAATGGAAGCCCTCATCGGTAGGAGATTTGGTGCATGAGTGCATAGAAGGAAATGAAACGTTGATGCCCAATTTTAAGGAAAATCAATTGAAGATAGGTGACCTGGAGTTGCTCAACACCACCGCCCCACGAAATGATTATCTGCCAGCATCACTGCATCATTACGCTTCTTATGACTGGCGGCAAAAGTTGGTAATCAAGAGAGAAGGCGCAGAGTTTTTTGAGGCAGGTATCAGTGAAAAACGTGCCAGTATCAATTATGGCATTTTATTGCACCGGCTGTTGGCACACATTAAATACAAGGCGGAGGCGGAGCATGTATTGAGTGAGCTACACATTCAAAATGAATTTACGGAAGAGGAAAGAATAGTGTTGGCCGCAGCCCTTAAAAAAATGCTTGACCATGAAGTGGTGAGCGCGTGGTTTGGAAAAGAGTGGGAGGTACGCACCGAAGTACCTGTGCTTATTCCCGGAGGCAGACAAAGCAGAATTGACCGGGTAATGATCGGAAAGAAGAACACAGTGATTGTCGATTATAAAACAGGCGCTAAAAAAGAACAAGACCGCAGACAGGTAGAAGGCTATGCCGGCTTGCTTACACAAATGGGTTATCCCAATGTGCAAGGATACTTGTTGTATTTGGAGGAATTGGAAGTGGTGGAGGTGCTTGCTGGATCTACGCTATCGCTGTTCTAATTTTAAATTTTAAATGTTTAATTATTAGTAATAATGTTCAATTAAAATTTTTAGCGAATGAAAGAAAGTGTCATCGTTGGTAAGAGTTTTGATTTTGCGCTCACAATTATCGATTTGTATAGGGAGTTGGTGGACAAGCATGAGTATGTAATATCTAAACAAATTTTGAGAAGCGGAACCAGTATTGGAGCAAACGTTGAAGAGGCGCAAGCAGGTATATCAAAAAAGGAGTTTGTCAATAAGTTATCAATAGCTTCTAAGGAAGCGCGCGAAACTCGGTATTGGTTAAGACTTCTTGATAAGTCTCAATATATAAAACGAGACTACACAAAATATTTAGAAGATGCCACAGAATTAATAAAGATGTTGACCGCTATAGTTAAAACGGCTCAGAAGAATATGTAGCGTTTTAAATATTAATAATTAAACATTTAAAACTTAAAATTAATTGTCTCCCTTCCTAAAAGATATCGCACAAAAAATAGTTGCCCACCCTAACCTGAGCAACCTCACCATTATCTTCCCCAACAGAAGAGCGGCATTGTTTTTTCAAAAGTATTTGTCGGAGAGCCTGACCAAGCCGGCATGGTCGCCAAAGCTCATTAGCATAGAGGCATTCTTTTCTACTTTGTCGGACTTGCGGGAACCGGATCGCTTGTCTTTGATCTACAGATTATATAAAGTCTACAATGAGGTGATGAAAAGCGAAGAACCCTTCGATCGCTTTTACTTCTGGGGCGACATGCTCCTGCGCGACTTTGACGAGGTAGACAAGTACATGGTCAACGCACAACTGATGTTCAAAGACCTCAGCAAGCTGAAAGAGCTGGATGAGACATTCGACTTTCTTACCGAGGAGCAAAAAGAATTTCTGAAAGGATTTTGGGTAAGCTTTGAAGAGAAGCCTGCCGGCAGCAAGGAAGAGTTTTTGAAAGTGTGGCGGAAGCTGCCTAAAGTGTATGCAGCGTTTGTGAAGTCATTGAAGAAAGAGAAGCTGGGCTATGAGGGCATGATCCACAAGGAGGTAGCGGAGAAAGTGATGGCCAAAGGTATACTTGGAAAAAATGAAAAGGGAGACCAGTATATCTTTGCCGGATTCAATGCCCTCACCAAAGCCGAAGAAAACATCATCAGCTACTTTGTGGGCGAAGGCGCCAACTGCTACTGGGACATCGATGCCTATTACATGGATGACAAGTGGCAGGAGGCCGGGCAATTCTTCCGTCAGTATAAAAATCACCCCGTACTCTCCCGCACCTTTGAGGAGGCACCCGCCAACTTCAAAAGTGCAGAGAAAGAAATCAAACTCACAGGTGTACCTCAACGTATCGGACAGGCCAAGTTGGTGGGGCAAGCCTTAAGCGAAAATCTGCCACCTGCTGATCAGGTGGAGAAGACTGTGATTGTGCTACCTGATGAGAGCATGCTGCTGCCCATACTCCACTCACTGCCACCCGAACTGTCAGATGTGAACGTGACCATGGGTTACCCCTTGCGCAACACGCCTTTGTATAATTTACTCGACTTGCTGATCGACATGCAGCTGCAACGGAAAGGCAATTACTTCAGCCACCGACAGGTAACGGCCATACTCGCCCATGCTTACATTCTTGCTTTGGAAAAAGAGGAGGCACAAAAAATCAGGTACAGCATCATCACGGCCAACAGGATTTACATTGAACAGGAGGAACTCCAGCGCGAGGGCACATTGCTTCAAGACTTGTTTCAACTGGTGCCACCCGAAGAGGCATCGGTCTACCTGCTGCAGATTGTAAAAACATTGGGGGCCTCCTTCAACGACAGCCAAAGTTTTGACCGGGAGTATGCTTTTCACTTTCACCGGCATTTGTCGCGACTGCACGAAGTACTGCACGACACCGGCAAGCACCCCGACTGGCGTGGATTTCAGAAATTGTTCCGCCAGGTGGTGATCTCTCAGAAGATCCCTTTCACGGGCGAGCCCTTGAAAGGATTACAGGTGATGGGGGTGTTGGAAACGCGTAACCTCGATTTTGAAAATGTATTTGTGCTGTCGCTCAATGAGGGCATGTTGCCTTCTGCCGCAAGGCAAGGTTCCTACATTCCGCACAGTATCCGCAGGGCCTACCAGTTGCCCACCCACGATCATCAGGATGCCATGTACGCTTACCTGTTTTACCGACTGCAACAGCGCGCCAAGAAGATCAGCCTCTATTATAATACTGAGCCCGACATTATTGGCAATGGCGAGATGAGCCGGTTTGTACAGCAACTGGTGTATGAATCAGGATTGCCCATTGCCCACCATGTGCTGCACAATGCGGTGCAGATCAATGCCATCGAACCGGTGACGGTAGAAAAGAGTGCAGAGACGATGGAGTTGCTACGCAAGTACATCAAAGACGGCAGCGACCCCGAGCAGAAACGCGAACTGTCTCCCTCAGCCCTCAATGATTTTATTGAATGTAAGCTGAGGTTTTACTTCAAACACCTGGCCCGCCTTCGCGAAGCAGATGAGGTGGAGGAAGACCTGGATGCCCGTGTGTTTGGCAACCTGCTCCACGATGTGGTGTTCTGGTTTTATCAGGAGCTGGCCAAGGAAGGCGATGGCCTGATAGAAAAAGCTGCCTTCAAGGATTGGGAGCACCGCATTGACAGGCTCATTGATAAAGCCTTCATAGCGTTGTATCGACTGCCATTGGATAAGAAGGTGACCTACGAAGGACAGCGTATTGTGGTGCGCACCATTGTGAAAGAATTCATGGCAAGGATCATTCAGCACGATCGGGCCCATGCGCCCTTTACCATCGAAGCGCTGGAAGAAAAATTTACTGTGCCTGTTGCCGTGGGGCAACTTGAGGTGATGCTGGGAGGCAAAATCGATCGTGTAGACAGTAAAAGCGGAACGATTCGCATCATCGACTATAAAACCGGCAAGGATGAACTGGGTGTGGAGAGCATTGCCAGCCTGTTTGACCGGGAAGGCAAGCGCAACAAGGCAGCCTTCCAAACGATGCTCTACGCCTATCTTTATTATAAAGACCGCAAGGTGGAGGCAAGGCTTACTCCGGGGCTGATGAACCGCAAGAACCTGTTCGAGAGTACTTATACTTTTGGGCATTCGCTGGGTAGGGGCAAGGACAAGCGAACGATAGACGATGCCCGTCAATATTTTGATGATTTTGAATTCCTGCTCAACGAAACGCTTGCTGATTTATATAATTCAGAAAGCCCATTTGACCAAACCACAAACCTGAAGACCTGTAACTGGTGCTCCTACAAGGAGATTTGCAGACGGTGAGGCGGAAATCGTTGGGCCGGTTACCAGTTATCCGATATGCCGTCATTGCGTGTGTCCGACTCAGGGTGGAAACTGAAGGGATGGTAAGTAGGCAGGTGTAAAGCAAAACCCAAGATTGCTGGCGAGGGAGATAAAAAAAGCACTGTTTGGTTTGCGGGAAGGACCAAAAATTTTGCAGAAGCCATCGGTAGATTTAAAGTAAGCACCTGCGGGTTTGAGGTAGGGGCCAAAAATTTTGAAGTTACCACCTGCGGATTTGAAGTGAGCACCAAAAAAAATGAAGTTACCACCGGCAGATTTAAAGTAAGGACCTACGGATTTGAGGTAAGCACCATTCAATTTGAAGTTACCACCTGCGGGTTTGAGAAAGCCACCTGTAGGTTTGAGGTAAGCACCGGTGAAAAATTGTAGAGTCGGTGATCAATGCCCGAAGTCGTCATTGCGAACTGAAGGGATGGCCAAGAGCGCTGGCGTGAAGCAATCTCCTCCTAACTAACAGAGGATATTTTCTGCCACATACCCTCTACGAATCAACATTCTGCCTCCTGAAAAATAATTGAAAAATTATTTTAAGTTTTTTCTGAATTGCGAAACCTTTTTAATAAGGAATTTCGTATTAATAGTATGTATAACAATTTAACAATAAATGTTATGTCACATGTAAAAAATGCGGACGCCTACTCAAGGTTAGTAGGAATATGCACCGGGTACGGAGGTAAGTATAACCCCGGTCGTCAGACCCTCCAGCTTAAAGCGATGAGAGCTTTGCTCGAAGAAGCACAAAGTTCATTGCAACATGTTAAACAAACTGAGACGGACTACAACAAGGCCACCAACCAACGCGAGCTCACTTTTATGGAGATTCAGAATCTGGCTCCTCTGGTGCTGGACATGTTGAAGTCAACGGGTGTACCCGCGCAAACTATTAAGGATGCGTACCACTTCTTCAGGCTGGTGAAAGGACGCAGGGCCACGCCCCGCCCACCGATCTCTGCCGATGAAGCAGAAGCGGCACCCAAGCGGATCAGGTCTTACACTCATCAGAGCTATGTGAGCATAGCCGACAACTTTGCAAGATTGGTACAGACGGTAGAAGCAGAACCACTGTACAGACCCAACGAAGCAAAGTTGCAGGTGCCAGCCCTGAGACAACTCATCAGCGAGGCGCTCACCGCCAACGGACGAGTGTTGAACGCAAAAGTGGCATGGGCCAAGGCCCGTGCAAAACGGGACGAGATCCTGTACAAGGCAGAACATGCTGTGTATGTAACGGCCAAAGCAGCAAAGCACTATGTGCGCGCAGCCTTTGGCAAAAAGAGTAACGAGTACCAGCAACTGGCTGGATTAAGTTTCACCAAACCCTCTTTGTGATGAACCCGATCCAAAAATGAAACCCCGGCAAGACGTCTGCCGGGGTTTTTTGTTTTAATAAGATTGCTTGTGCGCCAAATTGCATATCTACCACTGAGTGTAGATACAGTTGGTATTCAGTAGCCAATTATATAGGAATCGCAGTCTTATTGAAGTATATTGAATAAACACTTTAACTCATGGCAAAGTTAAAAAGACTTGGTTTGTTCTTCTTCGCTAAACTGCAAGCGATCATGTTGGGTATGATTGGATTGGCTACAGGAATTGTGTATTCATTTGGTGGCGCTGTCTATGATATGTCAACTACGGGTTCGGTAAACCAAGGTACTGCACTTGCTTTTTTGGCGCTCCTTGGAATACCAATTTTATTTGCTTGCATTGGTTTCGCAATAGGGCTTATTGAAGCCTTAGTATATAATTTGTTTGCAAAGTGGTTTGGGGGAATTGAATCCCAATTCAATAATGGGTAGTCTCTATAATGTCAAGTTGTTTGACATTTATTTACAAAATGAGCAGTTGGGAGAAATGAACGGGTTGGGTTGTAAGACAACAATCTAGAGCATTCTAAACTAGCGCGCGTTTGCAACGCGTGCTAGTTTAGGTACTAAATAATTTATGTCGGAGAAGTATAAGTTCAATGACCCGAGTGGAATTTATTTTGTTACTACCACAGTCGTAGGTTGGATTGATTTATTCACCAGGCCTGAACTTAAACACGTAATCATTGATTCCTTGAAATATTGCCAACTGCAAAAGGGAATGATCATTCATGCCTGGTGCATTATGCCCAGTCATCTTCATCTTATCGTCAGTACTAAAGGTGATCCATTATCCGCTATCCTACGTGATTTCAAAAAATTTACTGCAAAGAAATTGGTTAAAGTTATCAACAGGATTAGTGAAAGCAGAAGGGGCTGGCTACTCGAATTTTTTATGGATGTGGCTAATGGATTGAACAGGGTGGCTGACTATAAAGTATGGCAGGATGGGAACCATCCACTATTGTTGTCAACCAAAGAGATGTTGCAACAAAAATTAGACTACCTCCATTATAACCCGGTAGTTGCAGAGATCGTAGATGAACCTGAAGAATATCGTTATAGCTCTGCGAGGGATTATTATACTAAGAAGAAAGGACCTCTTGAAATTGTGTTTATAGAGTAGGGATTTGAGATAAGTAAGCACGCGTTGAAAACGCGCGCTAGTGAAGAGAAGGTGAGTTAAATGGCGCGCGAATAGGGAGCTAACCATCATCTGCCATTCAAATAATTCAGATTAGGATAGTATTTAGTTTTTACTATTTTCATGTCCCATTTAACTTTATGTTTTCCGCCTTACATCAAATTGTCGGACAATTTGTAGAACTTGACGCTCGGGAGAATGCAATTCTTGAGCAAGCATTCACTTTTAAAAAGGTACCTAAAAAATATAAGCTCACTAAAAAAGGAGAGATAGCCACTGAATTGTTTTTTATCAATAAAGGACTGGTGAGACTTTATTACGAAAAAGGCAAAGAAGAAATCACAGGGTTCATCTTCAAGGAGCATTTGTTTGCCAGTAGTTATGATAGTTTTCTACGGAAGGTCCCCAGCCTTCAAACATTGGAAACACTCGAAGCATGTGAGTTGCTAGTGATTACGTATCAAAAATTGGAAGAGCTGTATGTGACCTTACCTAAGATCAATGTGCTTACAAGAAAAGTGGCAGAACAACGATTTATCAACGGGCAGCAGATACTTTCTTCTTTCCTGCTGGAGAGCCCGGAAGAGCGGTACAGGCGGTTTGAGGTGCAGCATAAGGACCTGCTTCAGCGTGTTCCTCAAAACATGATTGCTTCTTTTCTGGGCATTACCCCGGTTTCTCTAAGCCGCATCAGGAAGCGGATGCAGCAGCCCTCGAGTCCCTGATTTCTTATCTTTTGTTAAGCATCCTTTGTGGAGGAATCATCGTTTTTTCACCATGAAGGGGCACAAGAGCATTGTGCGCAAATGATAAAATTAGAATGAAATCAAAAGACAATACCACGATGAAAAAGGGATTTATTATTCTGCTATTGGCATTCGCAGCCTCCACCTCTCAAGCACAGCAACTTAAAAAGACGTCACGGTTTGAGGTCGAAATTGACCCCATTGCCTATGGCTTACAGGGCTATTCCTTACACGGAATTTACGTGAACAAGCGATTAAGAACAGATCTTGGCGCATTTGGGATAAAACAACCGGAAGGTTATGGAGGGAATAAAGGCTTTCAAGTAACAACACATGGATGGGGCTTGAAGTTGAATTATTTACTCAACGAAAAAGAAACCTGGTTTGGTGGAGTTGGTACTGGATATGCCGTTAATTCCATTGAAAGAAAAGAGACGAGTGAGACACATTCTCAAAAGGTAGTGAGTGTTGGTGTGCACATAGGTTACAGATGGTTTGCTTTTAAAAGTAAAGACAGCGCATTGAAGAATCTCTATCTCGCACCATGGTGCAGTGTAGACTACAATAATCCTTTGGAAAAAGTTAGCTTCAATGATGCTACGTACAAGCAACAAACCATTTCATTTTTCCCAACCGTACATATTGGATATACATTTCAGTAATTCAAATGCGCCTTGTCGTCATCGCGTTCTCTCTTTTAAAAATGAAAATTGAAACATATGAAAATAGATTTTAAAAATAGCTTGCAACTGTTGTCAGTTGTCTTGCTTTTGATCTTGCCAGTAGCTGTGGATGTATTGACACCCTATACTTTCTGGTTCTTAATCGGCAATTCTGTTCTTGTTTCAATTTTCATTTATTTTTCAAAAGGTGAATTTGAATGGGTTGATAAATTTAGAAGACAGTTTACGTTAAAGACTGTTGTCAATGGGGTGTTACTTGGTATATTTTTGTGGTTTATTTTTGATGTAGTTTTCAAGGTATTGGTTGAATCCATTTTTGCTATAGAGACGGATTACAGCCGTTTTGAAAACTTAAGAAATAATTTAAAGCTTACACTTAGATTCCTGCTTTCAATATGGGTGTCAGCCGCATTTTGTGAGGAAATTATTTTTAGAGGATTCCTGCTGGAGAAGGTTAAGTGGATAAGCAAGAGTAATTGGGTTGCAGTAGTTATTGCTGCGGTACTGTTTGGATCAATTCACATCTACCAGGGGCCAAGCGGTATCATCATTACTACGCTATCGGGTATCATTTTAGGTGCTATTTATGTCAAAAGTGATTTTAATCTTCTGTTGCTTTTCGTAATTCATGGCGTAGCTGACTCCATTTTCTTTATCAATATTTATACAGGATGGGATAAGTACATTTTTTAGAATCAAAAACCAGGCACATTTACAACGCGTGCCAGGGGAGTTGACTTAGCATGCAATAGTGTATATTTAAGAGACCTTATTGCTCTGACCTACTATTCTATGTTTATCAAAGCCATCGAACGCATTGCCGAGTTTACCCGACCCATACACACCATCACCCGTACATACGGTGGCAAGCAGATTATTCCTGGCAGTGCCACCTTGTTTTTTGTAAACGAAGAAGGGTATGCCATTACCTGTAAGCATGTGATTGATGTACTGGCAGCTTCCGATAGTGTCAATCAGAAATATACTGCTTTTAGAAAAGAACGGGATCAATTGCCAAGGGATGGAAAATTCAAACGCAACCTGAAGGGATTGGAAATCAAGTACGGCTATTCAGAAGATACGCCTATACAGGTCAAAAATAACTTTATCAATTGTGTGGATGCCATGTCTGGTTTTACCTGGCACCTGCACCCCACTTTCGATCTGGCCATTCTGAAGTTCAATGATTTTAAAAAGATAGCCTATCAGCAGTATGCCATTTTCAATAAGGATGTCGCCAAAGTGCAGCAGGGCAAATTTCTCTGTCGGCTGGGCTTTCCATTTCCAGAGTTCACCAACTTTAAGTACAATGAGCAAACCGATGACATTGGTTGGGTCAATGAAGGTGTAATTCACACACCGCGATTTCCATTGGAGGGCATGATCACCCGGCATCTGGCGGAAGCCAATAAAATCTACGGCATCGAGTTAAGTACACCGGGACTAAGGGGACAAAGTGGCGGGCCGTTGTTTGATGAAAAGGGGATAGTTTACGGGATGCAGTTCTCTACCAAGCATTTGCATTTGGGCTTTGATATGGAGAACAAAGAAATTGTCATTCAGGGAAAACCTAAAAAGATCAGCGACTATTCTTTTATTCATCTGGGTCAGTGCATCCATGGCGATGTGATCAAAGAATTTTTAAAAGAGAAAGGCGTAAAATATTATGAGGAGTAGTATCTTTCCTTTGTAATAATAAAGCCATGTCCATTCGCCTTTTTCTCCCTGTTTGTTTACTCCTGTTTTTTGGATGTACTAAAAAGCAAGCTGAACCACCGGTTGCACCTGCTGCTGAAGCAGGAAGTAAAATCATGTTAGCCGTTGGGGCCCACCAGCAGACAACCGAATATACCTGTGGTCCGTCTGCCGTGCTCACCTTGATGCGTTTTTTAGGGAAGGAGGGAGATGAAATGACCATTGCAAAGCAAATGGGTACAGACTCACTACATGGTACTACACCTGAACAGATGGCAGGGTGGCTCAATCAAAATGGATTTAAAGCATCATGGCATGAGGAGGGTAGTTTGGAGATGTTGCAGGAAAACCTGAAAAACAGCAAGCCTACATTGGTAGAGTGGAACGATTGGGGAGGCCATTGGGTACTGGTGGTGGGCTACGACACACGAGATACCGAGTCAATATCTGACGATGTTATTTATTTTGCCGATCCCTACGACCGCTATGACGGACAACCGGATGGAGTTACTTCGTTTAATGCTGAACGATTTTACTACATGTGGTACGATGCCCTGCTTTTTGGCAGGGTAATGCACCGGGTGTATGTGCAAGTGGATCCGGTTTAGACTTTTCTTAATTAAGATTTGTTGCATTCAGGTTTTCTTTAATTCTATTATTTATAATAGGTAATTACTTATTATATGAAATTTCAAAAAAGGCGCATTCTATTTTTACTTTTTATGGTCCTTGCATTTGGCTCTCAATGAGTATTCCTGCCGACTTACTGTTACTTCAACGCTTCGTTTTTGAAGCATATGGTTTTGACTACACTTTTCCGGAAAGGGAGGCAGAGAGTGCAGAGTATGATGCCCACTACTTCAAAATCAATGATCTGGCTGTCAGGTATCGCAAGGCAAAGATTACACCAACTAAAATTGGCCAGTTTGTTACCTTTTGGAAACGGGAAGGTGATGGACCGATCCAACCTTATCATAGTGCGGACAAAATAGATTTTTTAATCGTGTCCGTTTCCAATGACAATCACCTTGGAGTGTTTGTCTTCTCCAAATCGGTATTGATCAATCAGGGTATTATTTCTACGGAGAAGAAAGAAGGAAAAAGAGCCTTTCGGATTTACCCACCATGGGATTTACCCACCAGTCAACAGGCAACTAAGTCTCAAAAGTGGCAACAGAAGTATTTTTTGGATATAGGCGCTGGTAATATCGATAAGGACAGCGTACATGAACTCTTGAAACAGAGGATCACTTAATTGAATTTCTACAATAAGTTCTGTACTTTCATAAGCACAAAATCCCTCTGCGAATGGTCTATTTAATATCGAGGTTACGGAAAATGATTCCACGATTTCAGTTCAATACAGCTATTCTGATTCGCCTCCTCGTCCACTGTACTTCATGAAAGACAACACTTGGAGCAGTGGATCTTCAATGTATTATTTTATAGAAAAAGATGAAGCTGTTGATGGATTACAAATCGATCAGATTTATGGATACTATGTTTTGAAGAAGTAATTTTCCAGTCTTACAGATTCAACCAGTACGTCCATTTGAAAACGATTGCTCTGTTGCGCGCACCCAGAAAGACTGGTGATGTATAATAGTTGTCGGTATACACGAGGAAGAAATCCGAAACTGGCTTATAGCGCCATTGAAACCTGGCGTTGAGGTTTACATTTTCAAGTTGGTTGTTGTATTGAATCAGGGTAGTGAAGAATAAGTTGCGTGTAAATGTAAATTCAAATTTAGGACCTATCAAGAACAGGTCTGCATCGTTAAAGGGTTCGGGTAAACGCAATCGATTGTAATTGTAGTCCACAGAAAAATTGAATATCGGGCGAATTCTATAGTTGATATTTCCGTTGAGGTTGAAGATTTTTCCATTAAAAAATTCACCTACAGATCCGTTGAAATTATAAAAAACAGTTTTCCTCGTATTAGAGCTGTATCCCCAGGTAATCCGCTTATAAGTATAGTCAGTGCCTGCTGCTAGAAAAACACCGTTGCTTTTTCTGGCAGGATCAAAATTGGCCAACAAAAATGTGTAATCGATGGTGCCCATTAAACTAAATCTGGCAAGATTTCTAAAATTGATGTCGTAGCCGATACTCGCCATTTGATCCGTTCGTGATCGGTCACTGTTCCAAATTTGTTCGTATTCTACTGTTGCACCATGGCTACTTATTCCATTGGTTTGCGGATAGAAGTTGAGTTTGGCCTGGGTGAAAGATCTTTTAAAATCCAATCTGGGAACAAATCCAACCTCAGCGGTATAATTTTTACCAACTTCATTGAATTGAGTTAGAATACTGAACCTACGGGTAAGGTAGTTGACCAAGATACCAGAAGTAAACTCCTTGTTTAACGTGTCTTGTTCTGTGAAAGAACGATGGTAGTAAGCGGTGCTTCTGAAACGTCCATTGATGGAGCGATAATTAAACTCAGAGCCAATCACGCGGTTGTAATGATCAAGGCTCACATCATAGTCTTTTTCACTGTCATTAAATACGGCTTCTTTATTTACCATAAAGGCAGAGATAGTGGAGTTGGTCATGACTTTTCTTTGCAATACCGTCATGCCATAATTGATAGAGGGTAGTCCATTTTTATCATCAGCAGCTGCTTGCATGGTCAACAATCCAATCCTCCAGTTTTTGTCCAGCTTGCCACTGAGTCTGGCTCCGGCATGTATGGTATTTTGGATGTTCTGACCGGTAGCAGTGTCTTGTGTTATCCCTATTCTTCTTGAAAAGAAAGGTCGGGATGTTTCTCCTCCATAATTGGAGAACAAGTCATTATTTTCGAGAAAAAATTGTCTCTTTTCAGGGAAGAAAAGTTCAAAGCGTGAGATGTTGGTTTGTTGCCGATCTACCTCAACCTGTGAAAAGTCTGGGTTGACCGTGAGGTCGAGGTTCAATCCTGGCGTAACACCTATTTTTGCATCACCTCCTATGGCCAGATTATTGTCTCTTGGTGTTTTTCCTTCATAGTCTTTAGAGGTACCTCCAGCCAGATAGGGTATAAGGGAAATGTTTGGTCCTGGTTTTTTAAGGGGTTTGTCGAAGATCAATTCACCATCAAAAGCCAATGAACTCATAGAGAAACCCTGTGGAATGCTTGTCCATATTACCCTTTCGTTGGCATTGCCATCCAATCGGAAGGAGTTGAAGCCCCACACAGTGCTTCCTTCTTTGTAACGGATGGTTTTGAATGGGATGGCCATTTCAGCTATCCAATAGTCATCCGTCACGGTTACTTCAGAAAACCATTTGTTGTCCCATGAAACATCAATACTCCCATTTCCTCCATCGGCAATCGTACCTTCTCGTTGGGCACCCGATGGATTGATAGCAAAGTTGAAAGCATTGGTATTGTCGTAATAGGTATCGAAGTTCACATGAAATCCATCAATCTCGGGACCTTGAAAATCCCTACTTAAAGAGTTGATAATGTATTTCTTTTTATTATAGTGATAAAGCTTTGCGCCTACATAGATGAAGTTTTCATCATAAGTGATTTTTACTTCAGTGGTGGTTTTGGCTCTGATGGAATCGCTGGGCCAGTATTGCCAGAAGTCGACACCCATCTCTGCATCTTGCCAGGAGGCCTCATCTAAGATGCCATCCAGTTTGATGGGGTCTATGGCTTCCTTGGCATGAAGTGTTTTAAGTTGACCAGTGGTTTGAGCATATGCAGACTCAACTGAAATGGTCAGTAGGAAAGACAAAACAAGTATTTTTGAAAACCTCATAGCCTGCAAAGGTGCTGGATTTTGAGTATTAAGTGATAAAATTTTACACGCTCGGTAAATTTTCTGATGAAACCGGATTGAAATTCCTGAAATTTAAAATTGTTAAATTAGTGATTCCGAAATCGGACATTTCTACTAATAATGAAGGTAGCAGCAGTGTATGATATTCATGGCAACTTGCCTGCATTGGAGGCCGTCCTTGAGGAGATTGATGCATTAGAGGTCAATCAAATTGTAGTAGGGGGTGATGTGGTACTCGGTCCTATGTCTCGTGAATGTCTGGATAGATTATTGTCCTGTAAAATCCCTATTCAATTTATTAAAGGAAATTGCGAGATAGCGGTATTGGAAGAAATGGATAAGGGATATCAGGGATCTTTACCACAAAGTGTGGTAGAAGATATTCGTTGGACAGCCCGTCAGCTACTTCCGCGTCACCAAAAGGAAATGCTGAATTGGCCAATGACTGTCACATTTCGCATGAATGGATTGGGTAAAATACTTTTTTGCCACGCCACACCAGAAAATGAAAATGAAAACTTTACAAAATTAACTCCTGAGGAAAAGCTGCTTCCCATATTCAGTGATGTAAACGCAGAGGCGGTCGTTTGTGGTCACACCCATATGCAATTTGATCGCAGGATAGGGACAAAAAGAGTGATCAATGCGGGCAGCGTAGGTATGCCTTTTGGCAAGCCGGGTGCCTATTGGTTGTTAATTGACTCAGATATCAATTTTCGTCATGTAGTCTACAATGCCAGGCAAGCAGTTACTCGCGTAAGGAATACAACATATCCTCATGCAGAACAGTTTGCTGAAGGAAGTATACTCAATCCACCTTCAGAGGAATCGATGCTTAAACTATTTTCGAATGCTCAATGATCTATCTTACATTCTCTAGGAATTCAGGCCTATCAAAACGATACGGGTGCACCCCATTCCAATCACCAGGACTAACACTGTTATATTGCATAGTGTAATTTATTTAGGGTAGCTATTCATTTCGAGCGATTGCTTAGTTATTGACTTATATGCCTATAATTGTGGATTAGTCACACAACAAGCTATGCCTTTTTTATACTATTTAGTCCTTCGGCCCTTTAGTCTTTTGCCCAGCTGGGTACTCTATAGGATTTCTGATGTAATGTATTTGATAATTTATAGGATCGTTGGATATCGCAGAAAGGTGGTGCGAACCAATATTCAAAACTCTTTTCCCAATTGGACAAAGGACTATCATCTTAAAACGGAACGTGAATTTTACGTTCACTTTTGTGATTTAATTGTAGAGTCTATAAAGGCGTTTACCATTTCCAAAAAGGAACTGGAGAAGCGATTTGGGCAGCGCAATCCTGAAATTTTTCAAAAGTATTTCGATGCCGGCCAGCATGTGACCGTAGTAGGAGGGCACAATGGCAATTGGGAGTTGTATGCGGTAAGCGTGGGCTTGCATTTACCCCATCAACCACTCGCGCTGTACACAAAGCTCAACAATGAGTTCATGAATGAGAAGATAACCAAGAGCAGATCTAAGTATGGATTGTGGATGAAAAGTTATGAGGAGGCCAAAGAAATTATTAAGCGAGTGAATGAGCGACCAGTTGCATTTATCTTTGGATCGGATCAGTGCCCCAACATTAAACAAAAGCCTTATTGGACAACTTTCCTGAATCAGGAAACGGGCGTGCAATTTGGTACTGAGAAATTTGCACGCGACAATAACACACCTGTGATCTATGGATTCATTCACAAACTAAAAAGAGGTCGCTATGAAATTGAATACCGGCTTGTTTGCGAGAATCCTAATGAGCTGGAAATAGGAATGATCAGTGAGCGTCATACTAGAATGTTGGAAACTGACATCAACAACGAACCCTCCTATTGGCTGTGGACACACAAAAGATGGAAGAGAAAGAAAAAGGATTTCGATATGTACAGAGAAGAGCTGCAGTCAGTGGCTTAATCTAACTATCTATTTAAAGGTTAAGCCAATAGGTCATTTTGAAAACCAAAGCACGTGTTCGGGGTATCCAGTTGGTGTTGGGGTTTTCAAAACTGAAAAAATAATTATCGGTATAAACGATGAACATGTCGCTGGCAGGTTTGAATCGCCATTGTAATCTGGCGTTGATATTGACATTTTCATTCTGCGTATTGAACTGCATGAAATTGGTAAGGAACAATTTTTTAGAAAGAGTGAGGTCTATGCGCGGACCGATCAGGTGAATGTCCCTGGAAGGATAGGGTGAAGGCAGTTTAATTCTATTGTAGTTATAATCGAGTGTCACACTACCATAAGGTTGAAAGCGATAGGTGAGGGATGGTCCGAATTCATAGCGTGTCCCATTAAAATACTCACCTCCGGAGTGTCTTAGTTCGTAGGAGAATATTTTTCGTGGATCGGACTCAAAGCGCATCCAATAACTTTGATAGGCGTAGCCCGTTCCCTCAGGTAGTTCCACAGGATTCTCTTCATCGGGTGTGCGGGTAGGATCAAAATCGCTCAACAGTTTAGTGAATCTGTTGTTGTAAGAAATTCTTCCGCTGGCATTGTTTTGAAATCGGACGTCATAACTCAACCGGATCAGCTGATCTGTACGGCCATCTCCGTTCCAAAAATATTCAATGTCACTGCCTGGCCCATGATTATTAACAATGCCTCTCTTTGGATAAAATTTGTATCCAATTTTTGGCGTGATGCTGTTGATGTTAGTACGTCTCACAAAACCAACTTCAGCATTGTAATTTTCACCGATAAGGGCATGATTCCACTCTACTTCCCATTTTTGTGTACTGTATCGCAGCGATGCGCCTTGTGAATATTGTTTGTCGGGGTTTTGCTCTTGAAAACTTTTGTGATAGAATAATTTCCCAGTCCACTTGTTGGTAATAGAAGCAAGGTTATAGTCAATTCCCATTACCCTGTTGTAGGTCACGGCCTCATCAAACAGTTTGTCGGTATAGGTGCCATTAAATGACTGCTTATTGATTAAAAAAGCAGAGATGTTGGATCGGCTAAATACTTGTTGCTGAACTGCGGCCACAGTATAATTGATGCTGGGAAGTTGGATTTCATTGTCCTCAGCGGCTTGCATATTGAGTAAACCTATGCGCAATCGGTTGTTCAATTTTCCATTCAGTCTGAACCCGCCATAGATTTTGTTTTGAACGTTCGATCCGGTAGAAGTGTCAATGGCAACGCCAATTCTTCTTGAAAAAAATGGTCTGGCATCTTCTGTACCAAATGCAGCAAAGAGATCTGCGTTCTCTAAGAAAAACTGGCGCCTTTCCGGGAAGAAAATTTCGAAGCGATCCACATTGGTAACCTGACGGTCTACTTCTACTTGTGAGAAGTCGGGATTAAGTGTGAGGTCAAGATTGAGTGATGGCGTTACAGCAATCTTTACATCACCCCCGATAGCATTTGAAAAGGTAGTTTTGGTTTTTTCCTCAAAGTCTTTGTCGAGGCCACCAGAAACAAATGGAATGATGGAGAGGTTTGTACCTGGCTTTGGCAACGGTTCATCCCAAATTAATTCGCCTGTGTACGACAAGGAGTAGGGTCTGAAATTTCTTGGCACTCTGTTCCAGGTGGCCCGCTCGTTGGTTTTGCTATCAACACGATAAGCATTGAAGTACCATTTTTTTGAACCTTCAGGAAAACGAATGGTCTTGAATGGAATGGCCATTTCGGAAGTCCAATAACCATCACCGATGAAAGCTTCACTTCTCCATTTATTGTCCCAGTCTAAAGACAAATCTTCTGACTGATTGCCACCATTGGCCACAAGCCCTTCTTTTTGTACCCCCAACGGATTAATACCAAATTGGTAAGCATTGGTTTGATCTTGAAAGGGATCCAAAAGAATGTTAATGCTTTCAATACCGGGCCCCCTGAAATCTCTTCGTTGGGAGATGATGACAAAGTCCTTGCTTGGATCAAGGTCGTTGCACTTGGTGCCTATATAAATATTATTCTTGTCGTAGGTGAGGTAGATTTCGCATTGCGTTTGAGATTGGGTGGAGTCGTAGGGGAAAGTCTGTATAAAGTCCTTGGCAGGTATTGCCTCTTTCCACGCTTGCTCGTTCAGCTGCCCATCAATCTTAATGAGTTGATCGGTTTTATTGATGTATACAGTTTTTCTGTTGACTTGCTGTCCGATGGAAGCAAAGGCAACCAGGAATCCTAAGGCCAGAAAAATGCTGAATTTCAAATTGTGCTGATTTCAATACAAATTAAATTGAATAACAGCTTAAAGCAGAATACTCTTGATAAGAGGTCTAATTGCTTTATAAAAGACCTTTAATCAAGCGAATTTCGACTCTTTTTTTGGGGTATGTGCCTTTTAACGGTTCTTTAAAAGATAGGCTGTAAAACTCTGCCCGTCCACTTTGGTATATTTAAAGTCTTCTTCACCCCTGAATGAAATGTTAGAGACATTGAGAGGGGTTCTGAATTTAGTGTATTTAAAGTTGGCCAATTGCATAAAGGTGGCTGCTTCGAAAGATGCTCCTTGTGGAAATTCAGCATACTTGAAGTTGGCATCGTCCCGGAAATTGGATTTATTGAAATTGGGTGCATCTGAAAACTCGGCATATTTGAAATTGGCTTCACGATTGAAAATTGATCCGCTGAAATCTGCACTTTCTTCAAACTCAGAATATTTAAACTCACTCTTTCTTTTGAAGGTGCAATTTTGAAAAGTTACCCGCTCTTCAAAGTGCGCAACAAAAGTATCGTTCTCTTGTTCATCGTGATAATAGGCAATTACGTCATCGGTAAAGGTACAATTGACAAAACTGATGGCGGTCTCAACGCTGCTCTCAAAAGTATCATTTCCTTTCCCGAAAAAATCAAACGAGGATTCTGTATGTTTTCTGTTTTTTAAATCTGTAAAATCAAGGTGGCCCTCTATCGTTGCATTTTTGACATTAACAGGAGTGCCGTTGTTGATGTCTCTGATAATATCCTGAGCTTTTATGGATTGCTGTGCGAAGCCAGTGGTGCCAATGAATAGCAAAACAAGGGTGGATAGAATGCGCATGGTAATATGGGTTGGTTGGTATTGACTCTCACCTCAAGTAGCATGCCAGCGGGAAAATGTAGCATTTACGCCTGAAATTGGGCTCAGTATACAGCGACAAACTTCAAAAGTGTACAGGTATGTACGGTATCGTACAATTAATTGAAATGCATTACCTTAGTCACCAATAATTATAAATCAAAAAATGCTCGCCATGGTAGAAAAAATAAATTGGGATGCCGTACCTCAGGAGGAAGTAAATCCTTCTATGAAAAGAAGAATCATTACCGGGGAAAAAATGATGATTGCCAGAATGAATTTTAAGGATGGCTTTGTGGTGCCATTGCACCATCATGTACATGAACAAATTACACAAGTAGTGTCTGGCAAAATGCGGTTTTGGTTTGGCGAAAACAAAGAACAAGTGATGGATTTGGAAGCAGGCGATGTGGTAGTCATACCCTCCAATGTGCCGCACGAAGCATTGATGATTGGTGAGGTGGTAGAGATCGATTCGTGGTCGCCACCACGTGAAGATTGGTTGGATGGATCAGATCATTACTTAAGAAAATAATGGACTTAGGCATTAAGGGTAAAGTAGCTTTTGTGGCAGCGTCCAGTCAGGGGCTGGGCAAAGCAGTAGCAATGGAATTGGCCAGGGAAGGAGCCGACATAATTCTTTGCGGCCGAAACAAAGAAACACTTGAAAAGACGGAAAATGAAATGAAGGTGGCAGGAGTGCGTGTCTTGGCGTTAACAGGAGATCTTTCAATAACGAAAGACAGGGATCAAATCATTGCTAGTACACTTAAGGAATTTGGTAAAATAGATATTCTGGTAACCAATACGGGAGGGCCTCCTGCTGGAAAGTTTGAATCTTTCAGTCAGCAAGACTGGGACAAAGCGATGCAACAATTATTGGGCAGTGCGGTAGGGTTGGTAAATGGCTTCTTGCCCGGTATGAAAAATCAAAAATGGGGACGAATCATTTCCATTACCTCGCAGGCTGTGAAGCAACCGGTGAACAACCTGATTTTATCCAATGCCGTGAGGGCATCAGTAGTCGGTTTGATGAAATCATTGTCCAATGAGTTAGGCGAGTATAATATTACAGTAAATAATGTGATGCCGGGTTACACTCAAACGACACGCCTTACAAAATTGATTGAAGGCAATCCTGCCATAGCTAATGTAACCACGGAGATACCTTTGGGGCGTTTCGGAAAACCCGAAGAATTTGCGGCTGCAGTTACTTTTCTGGCCAGTGAACGAGCAAGCTATATCACTGGGGTTTCTCTGGCAGTAGACGGAGGATGGATTAAGAATATTTTATGAGATCAAAATGCTATTTAAATTTCCTTCTGGTTGTATGTATTGGAATACTTTTCTATTCCTGCAAACGATCTGAATCTCCTTCAGGGAGTTTTGATATCCTAATTACCAATGCAAAGATCCTAGACGGCACCGGTGCAGAGGCGTTTACTGCAGATCTGTTGGTTCGTGACGATAGTATTGCGTTTGTTGGCGATGTGGACGAACGAAAAATCACCGTAATGAAAAAGATAGATGCCGATGGAAAAATACTTTCTCCGGGATTTATAGATGCCCATGCACATGGTGACCCTTTAGTAGATGCAGACTTTCTGAATTTTCTTCATATGGGGGTAACTACGATTTGTCTGGGACAAGACGGCTTTAGTTATGGTTCAGAAAATCTCACTTCGTGGATGACACAAATTGATGCTTCAGGATTAGGTGTGAACGTGCTTTCCTTTATTGGCCACAGCACGCTCAGGGAGTTATCGGGAACTGATTTTGTTTCTGTTCCAACTGAAAGTCAGCTTGCATCAATGCAGGAAATTCTGAGACAAGGAATTCAACGGGGCGCATACGGGTTGAGTACAGGTCTTGAATACACTCCGGGGTATTTTGCACAAGCCCCTGAGATGACTGCATTGGTACAGGTAGTAGGAGAGAATAAGGGCATCCTCATGAGCCACATGAGAAATGAAGATGACGATCAGGTTGAAAAATCAATTAATGAATTGCTCGCTCAAGGTGCCTTTGCGCCAGTGCATATTTCCCATTTTAAAGTTGTGTATGGAAAAGGTGCTGAACGTGGCAGGTTTTTATTGGCCAAACTTGATTCAGCAAGGCAGGCAGGCATTGATGTAACGGCTGATGTATACCCATACACTGCAAGCTATACCGGCATAGGAATTGTATTTCCTGAATGGGCCAAAGCACCCAACGATTATAAGAAAGTAAAAGCTGCACGAAGGGATGAGCTGGCCAACTTTCTTCGTGAGCGCATTAATAAACGCAATGGGCCTGATGCTACTTTATTTGGAAATGGCGATTGGCGCGGCATGACACTAGCTCAGGTCGCTGATTCCCTTGCTATTCCCTTTGAAGACGTTCTTATAGATGTAGTTGGACCAGAAGGCGCTTCTGGGGCTTACTTTGTTATGAATGAAGATTTGCAGACTGTTTTGCTGCAGGATTCATTAACATGCATATCATCCGATGGCTCTCCTACCATGCATCACCCTAGAGGTTATGGTTCGTTTGCCAAAATAATCAGGCACTATGTCAATGAAAAGCAAGCGCTTACTCTTGCCGATGCAATTCGAAAAATGACTTACTTACCCGCATCGATAGTAGGTTTGGAAAAGCGAGGTGCCATCAAGGTAGGTTACAAAGCCGACCTACTTGTGTTCGATCCAAAAGAAATAAGGGACAAAGCCACCTATGAAGAACCACACCGGTTGGCAGAAGGATTTGAATATGTGATTGTAAATGGTCGAATCGCCAAGTCACCAGACGAGAAAGAAAATTATCGTTATGGTCTGTTTCTTCGCAAAGAATAGACCACAACGATTTTATTTTTATAAGGTAAGGTAGCTCCACTCTTTACTGAAGGGCACACGACTCATAAGCACGGCACCGGTTTTGGTAATGAGCAGGTTGTCGCTTGGATTGATGCCAATGCCTTTTTCAGAATCATACAAGCCGGGCTCAACGCTAAACATCATTCCTTCCTGCATGGGTGTGTAATCTCCAAGTGCCAGGTAAGGTGCCTGGTGTCCTTGTAAATTTTGTCCCGTGCCATGACCTGGACGATGATAGATGTATTGCTGCATGCCATTTTTCACCTGATGTTGATGTACTTTGTAGGCAACGTCTGAACAGATAGCACCTGGCTTACTTTCTTCGACCATGATCTGCACTGTGTCCGATACAATTTCCCACATCTTACTTTGATGATCCGTCCAAGGCGCTATCAGATAGTTACGATAACATTCGCCTCCCATACCTCCAAGGTACAGGTCGGTATTGACGTACAGCGACTCACCTTTTTTTACTTTAGAATAAAAAAATTGATTGGGATGTGGATAAGCCGTAGAAACTCCGGTGCGTACATAATGTGAGGTGGAATCAATGCCCACTGCGGAATGGGGACGACCATCGTACTTCACATCTTTCATTATCATTTGAATGGCGAATAACTGTAGCGCCTGGCCGATTTCAAAGTCTGTTACATTGGTTCCGTTTTCAAGAATAAAATCACGAGCAAAAGCATGCACTTTATCAAAGTAGCGATAGGTGCGCTGGAAGAGTGCAATCTCTTCTTTTGTCTTGATGATTTTCATTTGGAGACAATCCTCGCTGATGTTTACGAATTTGGTCCCGGGCAATATTTTGCGGGCCATCTCCAATTGAGCGGGATTGGGTGTAAAGTCTGTGCCAATGGTTTTGCCTGCCATTCCTTTTTTTTCCAGGCCTTCAAGGAGCCATTCGAAAAGATCTTTTCTTTCACCTTGTACTACTTCTCCCTTGTTGGGAAATCCTCCCACTGCATGAGGAAAGCAAAAGTAATATTCAAATTCAGTAGCCCACCAGGAAGTAATTAGATCACGGTCAATGGCCGGGCCATACCAATAGGCAGTATCTTTTTCGTTGGAGGGAAACAATACCCAGGTAGTGCGTTCACCACTGCCACGGAAGCAACCGGTGTAGTACACCGCGTTGATGTCATTTTGAATTAGGATGGCTTCAATACCCCTTGGATTCAGTTTGTCTTTCAATCTTTGTGTGTTGGCTTTGTACCATTCCAAAGGAAGGCGATCGTAGCCGATAGGTGCTGGTTCGGGTTGTCCTTCCCTGGTGGCCAAAAGACTTTCTGAATTTCCTGCCAATGAAGAGGAAGAGTCAGTACAGGCGAGATTTCCGGCAGCAAGGCTGGTAGCGGCAATACTGAGTCCCATTCTTTTTATAAAAGTTCTGCGATCTGAATTCATAGGTTATAGCGGGTTGGAGTTAGGATCTAAATTTCTTTTCAACAATGGTTAGAAGTGAAGTGATTAGTTGCATTACTTTTGCTGCGTCATTAACAAAATATCTATCTTGATAGAAGGTAAAGCAACACGAATAAACCCTGTCAATATGATCATAAGAAAGGTAGAATTAAGTGACCTTCGGTCGTTGGTTGTACTGTTTGATCAGTACCGGATATTTTACAAAAAAGAACCTGACTGGGAGGCTGCACAATCTTTTCTCAAAGAGCGAATTGAAAAAAAGGATTCTGTAATCTTTGCTGCTTTCGATGAAAACCAACAAATGACAGGATTCACACAACTGTATCCATTATTTTCTTCCACTAGAATGAAAAGATTTTGGTTGCTCAATGATTTATTTGTGGATCCCAATTATCGAAGACAAGGTATCTCTGTAGCTCTAATTGAAAAAGCAAAGGAGCTTTGTCGTGATTCAGGAGCATGTGGAATGATGTTGGAGACAGCCAAGTCCAATGTAGAAGGAAATAATCTTTATCCTAAAGCTGGATTTCAGCTTGATACAGCACACAATTATTACGAGTGGGAAGTGTAATGGTATAAGTAAACAAGTTAACTATTATGGAAAATAAAAATTTTGAAGTGGAGCCAAAAGCTTACGAGTTGATTGCCAACCTGATTCAGAGTGATTCCAGTCCTGTTGGTATAGATGCAAAGAAGACGCATGTGCTCATCCTGAATAAACTTCAGGAACTAACTGAGCGCATGGAAAGGATTGAGCAAAAACTTAATGGTAAATAATGAGTAACTCAGGCTTTAGAAATGGACGAGGTTATCTCTATATAGGACTTGGATTAGCATTTGGTATCTACCGGGCTACCAAGGTTGTTAATTGGGAAACGTGGGACTTTTTGGATCAAATATTGGCATTGGGAATGATTCTGGCTGGAGTATATCTTGTCAGGAAAAAATGAAGAACGGTGACCAGACATGAGAGATCACCGTTCTAATTAGGAAGAGATTTTATGACTTTTTGCCAACATTAAATTGATCCCTCTTCGTAATCCATCAAATTTCCATTTATCTATTATTATTTCCATCACCCTGCTTTCGGGAAATTGATGAAGGCATAGACTGCGATAGGCTACAGGCATAAAAAAGAGGAGGCCAACTCATGACGCATTGAGTCAACCTCCTGATAAGAGCCCTCATTCGGTCGCGCTTTCACTTTTGAACAAGATTCTTAAAGAATCGTAAAGATGGCGCGGGTTTCAGGCTATGTGTTTTTATTTGGCTATTGAAATCAAGCTACTTTAATTTCCTTTTTTTGTGGAACCTGAGTAAGCTCTTTTTTCGCCACTTGAAGTTTCAAAATACCATCTTCATAGTGTGCCTTAATTTTCTCATCACTCACATTTTCTGGAAGCGTGAAAGAACGTTTGAACTGAGTGAAATTATACTCTTTTCTGGTATAATTTTTTTCTATTTCCTCATTCTCCAACTCCTTTTCCGCAGAAATGTTCAGCATTCCATTTGTAACCTCAATGTGAAAATCTTTTTTATTCAAGCCTGGAACCGCGAGTTCAATAATGAATTCTTTTGGTTCTTCTATGATGTTTACTGCAGGCAATGTGGGTACAGCAAAGGGCTTCATCCAATCAGCATCAAAGAATCGATCGGTATCAAAGAAATCGGTCATCCATTTTTCATTACGGAAAAATGGGAAATTGGTTTTTTTAACGAGTGTCATAATTCCTCCTTTTTTAGAAAGTGTAACAACCTTAACAACACTTTGAATATACAATATCAGAGTAGGCGATAGCAATGATTTTGGTCATCTAAACAGGAGATTTTATGATTAATTTAGTGCCTCCTGTTTTTGAACATTTATTTAATAAAACCTGTTGATGATTCAATGAATAAACCCCGCTATTATGAGTAATTCTGTTATTGATATAAAACCATTGAATTTTCCGTGGGAGACCAGTGATCCATTTTTATTTTGTGTACACCACGCTGATTTTTATCCAAAGGGTAACCAGCACATGGGTCCTGATGCATCGTTGGCTGGAAGGAATATTGGTAACGATTTTGTTGTAAAAGATGGATGGCGCATGTACCACGGTAGCAAAGTGCCTGGCTTTCCGGCCCACCCTCATCGTGGTTTTGAAACGGTGACGATAGTTACCAAGGGCTTGGTAGATCATTCCGACTCACTGGGTGCCGCAGGCAGGTTTGGAAACGGAGATGTACAGTGGATGACGGCAGGAAAAGGGGTGCAGCATTCAGAAATGTTTCCCTTACTGGATCAAAAAAATGAAAATCACCTCGAGCTGTTTCAAATCTGGCTCAATTTGCCCAAAAAAAATAAGCTGACGGATCCACATTTTGCAATGTTGTGGAATGAGACTATTCCTTTACACCCCATCAAAGATGAAAACGGAAGAACCTCTGTTGTAAAAATAATGGCAGGTGAATTAGAGGGCGTAAAAGCACCGTCACCTGCACCTAATTCATGGGCCAATGATCCCCACAATGAGGTGGCTATCTGGATAATTAAAATGGAAGCAGGCGCACAGCTTATCCTTCCTAAGGCATCTTCTGGAATCAACCGAACCCTTTATTTTTATGAAGGAGACCAATTGAAAGTAGATGATAAGCGTGTTTCAAACTACCATTCTGTATCCCTAAAGCCAGATGCTGCAGTTAACATTGAAAATGGTGACCAGCCCGCAGCGCTTTTATACTTGCAAGGAAGACCTATCGGTGAGCCCGTTGCTCAATATGGTCCGTTTGTGATGAATACCCAATCAGAGATTCGCGAAGCAATGAGTGAATACCAACAAACAGAGTTTGGAGGCTGGCCCTGGGAAAACCATGAGCATGTTCATCCTAGAGAACGTGGCCGTTTTGCAATACATGCCAATGGCAGGGAGGAAGTGAAAGACAATTAATTCACGTTTACCCCATTCGAGGCGAGGGAAAAGTTAGGCATAACTCTTTATTTTTGACGAGATCACTGCTCACATGCAAAAATACTTCGTCTTAGTTGGATTGTTATTTGTTTTGCTTTCATGTCAGGAAGAGGAGGAGGCTAAACTTTATTCGAAGTTTGAATTGAGCAGCCCCGAACTGGGTGTCACCAAAACAATATGGCTTTATCTTCCGGGTGACTATAGTCAATCAGGAAATACTTATCCAGTTATATATTTTTCGGATGCCCAATGGTTGTTTGAAGCGAATCCCAATTACAGCCAGGAGATGCATGTGGATGAAAAGTTGAGAGAGATGGAAACCAATGGATTTCCAGGGGTCATTGTAGTAGGAATAGAAAGTGATGAGAATACACGGCATGAAGATTTTAGCCTTTACCCCAGCAGAGATCAATTGGGTGGAAAAGGCCAGGCCTACCTTGATTTTATTACACAAACCTTGAAGCCAAAAATAGATGCGCAATACCGAACACGACCTGATAGATCGAATACTGCAATAATGGGTGCAAGCTTAGGTGGATTGGCGTGCTTCTATGCTTTGACAGAATATCCGGATGTATTTGGAAAGGCAGCACTTTTTTCAGCGGCTCTTCATTTCAATCAAGATTCAGTTTTCAGAAAAGCACAGAGAGGTGAGGTAAGACCAGATGTGAAAATTTATGCGGTAGTAGGCGAAGGAGAAAAAGTTAACCTCGTCAACTTTCCTGAAGATAACCTAAAACTTTTCAATATATTGATTGCTCAACAACGATCTTCAGCCAATCTTCAGTTGAAAATTGATGCAGATGGAGAGCATCGGATTTGGTATTGGGAAAGGGCCTTTCCTGATGCAATGAATTTTTTATTTTAATCATCAAAGATGAAAGGAATTGTTTTATTGATAACTGGATTGATCACGATTGGCATCTCAGGTTGTGAACAAAAGCTGCAACCACATGAAGGATATGTGCAGGTTACAGGTGGTAAAATATGGTATAAAGTCATTGGAGAAGGGCCTGGTAAACCATTGATGGTAATGCATGGAGGACCTGGGGGACGTAGCTGCACATCCATTGCAGTTTATGAGGCTATGGCTCACGAAAGACCAATTATTTTTTTTGATCAGTTGGAATCTGGAAAGTCAGATCACCCTAATGACACCAATCTTTGGAAGATTGCATACTTCGTTGAACAGGTGGAGGCACTTCGTCAAAAGCTAAATTTAAAGCACTTTCATTTGTTAGGAAGTTCTTGGGGAGGGTCCATTGCTGTAGAATACATGTTGACTAAAAATACAGATGCCATTGCCTCTGTTATTTTTTCAGGACCGCTAATAGGAACACCGCAATGGATGAAGGATTCGAAAGTTCTTATTTCAAGGTTGCCTCAGGCAGTTCAGGATACCATTAACAAGTATGAGGCAATTGGCAATTATACAGTTCCAGCGTACCTCGCTGCAACAGATACCTTTAATATAAATTTTAATTCTCGAAAAAAGGGACCGCGGGAATCGGTTCCAGAATGTGAAGGAGTGCCGGGGTCAAACAAAGCAATTTATAATTACATGTGGGGGCCTACGGAATTCAATGCAACGGGCACACTAAGAGATTTTGACAGAGTGGGTGATTTGCCTAAGCTGACAAAACCTATATTGTTTATTGGGGGTGAGTTTGATGAAGTATTGCCCGAGACGTTATACTATTTTCAATCCCTTGTTCCTGATTCAAAAGTTGCTATCGTGCCAAATGCAGGCCACGCCAAAACCCGGGACAATCCTGCTGATTATATAAAATTCTTACAGGCTTTTTTGGCCGAGGTAGAGGCGGGTAGCTGATGATTTAACTGGGGTTCTTTCTCTTTACACCCCGAACAGCCTCAGCAGTCCAAGGATCATCGGGCCAACTGTGTTTGGGGTATCTTCTTTTCAAGTCTTTTCTTACCTCGAAGTAGGCATTTCCCCAAAAGCTCTTTAGATCACTTGTTACCTGAACAGGTTTATATCCAGGAGAAAGCAAGTGAAGCACCACGCTGTTCTTACCATTATTTATTTTTGGGGTGTCGGCCATTCCAAAAACTTCCTGCAACCTCACGGCTAGCACAGGAGGCTCTCCTGGGGACACATAATTGAGCTTTATTTCTGATCCACTCGGTACTTTGATGAATGTTGGTGCTAATGCTTGAAGCGCCTTTTGTTTTTCCCAGTCAAGACTGTTTTGCAGAATGGAAGTGATATCAAGTTTTTTAAGATCTTCTGGTTTCTTGATGTTGTTGAGGTAGGGTGTGAGCCATTCCTCGTTGGTAGTAAGTAACGTGTGCGTGCCTACATCGGGCCACCCTTCTTCAGGATTCCATTTCCGCAAACTGAGAACACGATGTTGCCACTGCATTACGTTTTCATCAAAGGAAAGCAAACGTTCACCATCTTGTTTGATCGCATCCGATATGGCTTTTGCCAAATGTCCTGGATCAGGAGAGGGCAATGGTTTTGACTGTAAAACGATACTTCCAATGCGAAGATCTTTGGTAGCAATCAAACCTCCTTTACGGGTATCCCAGGTGATCACTTCTTTCTCCTGAACAAGTGGGGCAAGATCTTTAGGATTGAGAGGAGCTGCCATAAAGATTTTACCCATACCATCTCGGGCATCAATATGAGCGATTGAAAGCCACGGTTCATGGGCAAGATCGTCCCGATGACCTGCCATGGCCAGTTTGCCATTGGCCAGCTGAAATTGCGCGTTGTTTCCGGGACGAGCACAGGCAATGCGTTCCGGATAGGCATAAGCGAGTAACACTCCGGTTTCAAAGTGATCAAAGGTTTCGTTATCGGGATGTATATCGAAAAGTTTTCTATAGGATTCAGCCACCTTTTCAATACGCCCCATTTTATTTCCTGTATTGCTTTCCTTTCTGTATCGCCTCAATGCGTCAATACGCAGATTAATATCTATTCCGGATTCACGAGGTAGTGGATCTCGCTCTTCAAGAATAGCGGCAATGTCAGTTGCCAAATGCAACGCATCATTTTCTTCCGCTAATACCAACATGTGAGCAATACGCGGGTGACACGGAAGGGCGTGCATTTTTTTTCCGTGTTCGGTAATTCTTCCGTTTTCAAGCGCATTGAGTTCGTGAAGTAGTTCTGAAGCCTGAGCCACTGCACCTTTTGGCGGGGGAGTAAGCCAGGTCAATTGTTTGATGTCGATGATGCCCCATTGTGCCATGTCCAGCACAAGAGATGCCAAATCCGCTTCCATAATTTCTGGTACACGGTGCGAGGCCAATTGTGAATGGGTGGCTTTGGTCCATAGTCGGTAACAAGTTCCTGGTCCAAGTCGGCCTGCTCTTCCTGCTCTTTGGTCTGCAGAGTCCTGTGAGATCATTACTGTCTCTAACCGTGATAAAGCGGAGTTGGGATCAAAACGAGATGTTCTTCCATAACCACAGTCCACCACAATATTGATTCCTTCAATAGTAAGACTGGTTTCAGCAATAGATGTAGCCAGCACTACTTTTCTTTTACCTGTTTTGTTGGGCATGATGGCAGCGTGCTGCTTGTGGTAGGGAAGTTGCCCATATAATGGATGTAAGGAAAAAGTTCTTAAATCCTTTTTCAACAATTCCTCACACTTTTTGATTTCTCCTTCTCCGGGAAAGAAGGCAAGGATGTCACCTTCTTTTTCTTTGGCTGCTTTTACAATGGTACGTGCCATCAGCTCGGGGATCATGAACATGTCAGCGCCATTTCCATAAATGATTTCTACAGGATATTGTTTTCCTTTACTAATTACTGCGGGGGCTTTTAGCAGATCGGTCAGCTGTGGCATGTTCAAGGTGGCCGACATGATTAGGATGCGCAGATCAGGTCTCAATACTTGTTGTGCTTCCCGACACAAAGCCAGCGCCACATCGGCATGGATGCTTCGTTCATGAAACTCGTCAAAGATAACCATGCCTACACCTTCAAGTGAATTGTCACTGTGTAACATTCGGGTAAGTATGCCTTCCGTTAATACTTCTACTTGAGTTGATTTGCCAATTCTATTCTCGAACCTGATGCGATATCCAACACTTTGGCCTACCTCTTCATGAAGTAGATCTGCCATTCGTATGGCAATTGTTCTGGCGGCCAACCTTCTGGGTTCAAGCATTAATATTTTTTTACCCTCCAGCCACGGTTCGTCCATCAGAGCCAATGGGAGCAAAGTGCTTTTGCCTGCACCTGGTGGAGCATTGACAATCAATGTATTCCCATCAGCAAGGTGTAATCTAACATCTGCTATAACCTCTGTAATGGGGAGATCAATATGAAAGGGGTCAAAATTCAATATTAGGAGGGGTCAATGAAGAGGCGAAATTAATAAAACTACCGGTTAATCAGGATTCCTGCATGTAGTTTGAGCAGGGGGCTCTCTTTTTTATATCTTTAATTTATGATGGTAAGATTAATTGGTTATGTATTCTTTTTGGCTGGGTTGGCAAGTTGTACTCATTCCATCACAAAATTTTATCCAGAAATTATTCCAAAGCAAAGTGAGGCAGTGTTGCCCATCTTGAAAGAGGGAAAACGTGAATTAAATCTGGTGTATCTTGGGAGTGGAAACCTTGTGTTGGAGCAAAATGGAGAAGCCGTACTCACCGATCCATTTTTCTCAAACCAGAAATTGCTGAATCTACCTGGCAAGATCAAGAGTAGTTCCAGACAATATAATAGCTGGAAAACAAATTATGAATATTTTTTATCTCCTTCAGTTGTAAAGGCTGGTTTGGTATCACATACACACTATGACCATGCAATGGATCTGCCTTTGCTTCTGGAAAACAGGTATTTTACAAATCTTAATGTGGTGTATGGCAACAGTTATCTTCCTCAGATCCTACAAAACTTTAGGGAGGAGGGTGTGCGTTTGGCGGAATTAACCAGTGATGAAGTTTTTGACCCTGGTAGCAAATCAGATAAATCTTATAATTGGATTTCGGTAACTCCCAGAATCCGATTCTTGCCCATCTTATCCAATCACGCTCCTCATACCAAAAAGAAATTGTTTATGGATAAACCGCTCAATGCGGACTATTTTGACGATCATTTAATTTATAGCAATAGTAAAACCAAAGCATTTAAGTGGAGTACAGGAGAAACTTATTCTTTTTTAATAGATTTTATTGATGCAGACACATTGCGTGTTTTCATCCAAACTTCCGCGAGCCGGCATCCGTATGGCTTTCCACCCGATGAAGAATTGCATAAGAAGGCGGTGGACCTTGCCATCTTGTGCTATGCCTCTGCGCCTAACGTAGATCAATATCCCAATGCACTGATCAATCAAATTCAGCCCAAAAAAGTAATGTTCGTTCATTGGGAAGATTTCTTTCGTACGCCAAAATCATTTGACGATCAACGCCTGGTGCGAGGCACCAAGCCGAAGAAAGTTCGTCAAAGAATTGATCTTTTGGGTAAACCGAAAGATTATTTCATAATGCCCAAACCAGGCACCCGATTTAAAGTAAAGTATTAGTTGACTTTTATTAACTCTACTTCAAATATCAAGGCAGCGTAAGGAGGAATGGCTCCACCTGCACCACGCTCTCCGTAGGCAAGATCGTAGGGGATGTACAGTTCCCATTTATCACCTTCATGCATGAGTTGTAACGCTTCTGTCCATCCAGAAATCACCTGGCTCACACCAAAAGTGGCTGGCTCACCTCTTTCAACAGAACTGTCAAATACAGTTCCGTCCAATAGTTTGCCTGTATAGTGCACGGTCACTGAGCTAGTGGCCGTAGGCGCTTTACCAGTTCCCGAAGAAAGCACTTTGTATTGAAGACCACTTTCTGTTGTTTTTACTCCTGGTTTGTTTTTGTTGTCGGCCAGAAACGAATCTCCTTCTTTCTTAAGGATTTCCATTTGCCTCTCCATGGCTTTAGTCATATAAGGTTGTACAATGCCCATGGCTTCTTCTTCTCCCATTTGTAATGGCAAATCATTTAAGACATCACGCATGGCTTCGTTCAGAACGGTTACATCCAGTGAATCAGATCCCTGTCTTTTTAGGTTAGATGCCATTAAGACACCAAGACCATAACTGGCTTGCTGGTGTTCATTTTTTAGTTCTGATTTGGGTGGGTTTTTAAGTGCTTGAATCTCACTGCGCAGGCTTTCCACTTTAGTTTTCAAGGTGATCACTTCCGCCTTCAGTTCTTTTTTGGATTGTGCTGATAAAGAAAAGCCAACCAAAAGCAATGCCACAATAACGATATATTTCATGATTCTATTTTTTCGGTTTTTTAACGAGGCGCAAGAAACGAAATACTGCGAATAAAGTGATGGGTAACGCGGATAATTTGATCAAATAAGAACTAGAAAATGCGCCATTCCTTTATTTGTTCGAGAAATAGCATCACCGAACGGGGATAGATGACTACACAAAAAACCAGACCCACGAGCGCCCCATAGATGTGAGCAGCGTGATTGATATTGTCTTTGCCCCTTTTACCAAAATAATAAGATCCGATAATGTAAGCGATGCCAAAAATAAACCCAGGAAAACACAGTATGGCATACAAACAAATGTCCTGAAGCGGCTGAAAAAGGATGGAGGCAAAAATGATCGCTGCCACACCGCCTGAAGCTCCCAATGAGTTGTATCTTGGGTTATCCTTATGGGTAAAGCAGGAGGGCAGGTCTGAAATAATGATGGCTACAATGTATAGGATAATGAATAGTATCGGGCCTGCAGTGCCAAACAGGTAATTGAAATAAAACTCTACTACCTGGCCAAAAAAATAGAACGAAAACATATTCCACAACAAATGAGAAAAATTGGCATGTACAAAGCCACTGGTAATGAGCCGGTAGTACTGCCGATTGTGTGTCACCTTATAGGGATTGAGGAGTAATTTACCTAGTATTTGTGGCTTGTCGAACGAATACCAACTGACCAATACAGTAATGCCTATAATCCAATAGGTAAGTGCCATGGGTTACCGAAATTTAATTTTCGCTAAGGTGCCAACAATGGCATTCAGTTGCAAATGATTTGGCAATAAGGACTATTTTAAAGTGAACCAATAGGCACCACTTATGCCTATAAATTCAGGAGTGGTTTGTTCAATACCAACTTTGCCAATTCCATATCGGTAGTACAGGGAGGCTTCAAATATTTTTTTATTTTTCAATTCGCTACTAAAACCCAGGGACAGGTTAACGGTTCCCGGATAGGTTCGTAACTGCTTGTCCAAGATGGATGAATTCAAAGAAGCCGATGGATTGTTGTCGAATAAATAGTCGTATTCCAGAATTTGTTTAGAGTATAGCATAGCAGAATAACCTGCTCCAAATATCCAATTGGATTTTAGAGAAACCGGGTATCTGTATTTCAAATTAATGGGAGTTTCAAATACCCAGGAGTCAATGTCCACATTATTAAGTTTTCCTAATGACTCATCAGCACCTGGAAAGGTGGGCAATGGAAGAAGATCGGATGAAGAAATTCTGTTGTGTCTTTGTGTATGAAGGACTCCTGCCTCAATACTAAGCGAAGGAGAAACAATAAAGTCAGCGAGTACACCACCTCCAAAATTGTAACGGGAATCACCAGGATCAAATGATCCGTATGAAAGTAATAGGCTGGGCCCCACTTTTATACCAATACCCTTTTGATAGTGCTTTTGAATTTCTTTTATGGTTTTAGAGGAAAGATTTCTTTCTGACGACTCCAGACTAATTGGCAATTCATTGGCGATGGCTCTTTTAGTTTTTTCGGGTTTTTTACGTGGTGTGATTCGATTGGACAAACTGTTATAAAGAATTGAAGATTCATTCGGTGTGAGCGATAGCAATTCATTTTGTTCTTTGAACTGAGTCAATAACATTTCATTTTTACGTGTCGATTCATCCAGTATACTTTTCAACTCCCTTTCCAATCGATCGATCTTTTGCAGCAATGGCAGATAAAGGATGCTGGATTGTTGCTGATATTCAATGACATGAACGGTATCTGGCTTTACACTTTTTAAATATTCAAGCTCTTGTTGCAGTTGACCGAATTGCTGTGATTGACTTTTCAATGCCATCATTTCAATTTCCTTAGCTTCAGTGGCTTTGTTAGAGAATAACCACTGACTCCATATGATCAGTAATGTGGACATCAAAATTGTATTCCCTACTATTAATTCAGTTCTGTAGGTAGAATACCATGGCGTAATAGAAATAGCTGCCATCTGATGATGCAGAGAAGCCAATGCAGCAGGATCAAATCCAGGCGCCTCATAGTCACCCAGTTTTTCTCTTATGTTGCTATCGAATTGACTATCATCCATTTTGTTCCTTGCTTAATTTTTCTCTCTCTGATAATAATATTTTTTGAAGTTTAATTCTTGCAATTGCAAGATTTGATTTGGAAGTGCCTATGCTAATATTAAGTTGGTGTGCTATCTCTTCATGTTTGAAACCTTCTATCGCAAATAGGTTGAACACCAATCGATATGATGGTGGTAGCCTTTGAATTGCGGCAATGATTTCTTCTGCTGCTAATTGATCGAGAATAGTTTCGTTGGCAGTTTCATATTGTCCATGGGAAATATCAAGGCTGTTATAATGTTTTTCATTTCTACGAAAATAGTCTATAGCAGAATTAATCATTATCCTTCTTAGCCAACCTTTGAATGACAATCCTTTTGAATACCGGTCCAGCTTAGTAAATATTTTGATAAAACCATCATTCACAATTTCAACGGCTTCTTCCCTTGTTCTGGAGTAGCGAAGACAAATGCCCATCGAGTAAGCATAGTACTCCTTATATAGCCGATCCTGACTAGCACGATTCCCTTTTCTACAGGAATCCAGCAGCTTATAGAGGTCTCGCTCTTCGATATACCTTCTTTAAAGAATCCGATTCATTACTCTTTACCTAATCACGCAACAAGGTATAGAATGGTTGGTTCTAAATAATATAATAGATAACCCACCATTATTAGATTCTGGCCGTATTGGTTATGCATCTAATTCCGTTAACTCAATGTTAAAGATACCCATTTCTGTACTCATTTGCCTTCTCTTTACCAGTCAGGTCATTGGCCAAATAGATTCTGCTATGGTGCAAAAGGAGATGAAAAGAGACCGGCTGCTGCGATCGGTGAAAGTTCCTTTAGTCTTAATGGTTGCGGGAGCAGTTGCAATTACGGATGTTGATTTTATTGGTAGAGCAGATTTGTATGAAGAGCGGAATGAAAAATTTTCAACTTTTCGCACCCATGCGGACGATTACATTCAATATTCACCTATTGCCGGGGTATTGACTTTAAACGCAATTGGGATAAAAGGAAAGAATAGCTTTCAGGAGCAGATGTGGTTGTTAGTAAAATCGGAATTGCTTACTTCTGCTATAGTTTTCTCTGTAAAGAATGCCACGAGAATACCACGGCCTGACACTGGAATTCCAAATTCATTTCCTTCAGGGCATACAGCTCAGGCATTTGTTGCCGCTACCTTTATGCACAAAGAATACGGCAAGCTTTACCCTGTATACAGTGTGCTGGCCTATGGTGTGGCCACTTCGGTAGGCGTACTCCGGATCATGAACAACCGGCACTGGAGTACTGATGTGCTAGTAGGAGCGGGCGTAGGAATGCTCTCCACTAACCTAGTGTATTGGCTACATGATGAAAGGAAGATTAAAAAAACAAAAGTGCTGGCGGTGCCAGCATATCAAAATGGAAGCATTGGAATCAATGCTGTGATCTCACTGAAATAAACCGATTATGTAAACACACTTTTCTTTGACCTCCGAATAAAGTCATGGTGCTGACTTATTTTTTATAAGTAAACCAACCTTTGATCAAAAGGTAGCGTGTGGTAAGTAGTTGTTTCTATTCAAAACATGAGTTCGCTTATATATAAGGTAAGGAATCACCGGTTTGGCCTCATTGCTCTGCTTGCCTTCTGTTTTATTGGCATTTCTCTTCTTACAAGGATGATTTTGTTTTTTTCCTCTCAGCGAACGGGAGAACTCACTTTATTTACCATACTGGAATCCTTCTTTGTGGGTTTCTTTTTTGATCTGGTCACGTCTACTTACTTTATCATCCCCTTGCTTGTTTACCTTTGGCTTTGTCCGGAGTGGTTGTTTCGTAAAAGATGGCATGGGTACGTTCTTAACCTTATTTTGTTTTTCTTCATATTACTGCTGATTTTCGATTCGATATCGGAATGGTTCTTTTGGGAGGAGTTTACCACCAGATTCAATTTTATAGCGGTTGATTACCTGGTATATACCACAGAGGTGATTGGCAACATCAGACAGTCGTACCCAGTAGAATGGTTCGTGGCAGTAGCTCTGGCGCTAACAACATTCATTGTATACCAGTTACGTTCATGGACAATTTATTGATAATATATCATATCCATGTCATTTAGGAAAAGAACAATATGGTTTTTGGCGATTGCATCGCTTCCTCTATTCTCTTACTTATTGGTAGACACCAATATGCACCGTTTCAGCAACAGCACCCTCGCCAATGAGTTGGCTGGTAATGGCCTGTACGAACTTTTTGCTGCTTATCTTAACAATGAACTTGACTATGACCAATTCTATGCTGGTGTGACAGAGAAAAAAGCTTTTGAAACCGTTCGTCAGCTCCTTGCGACAAATGAATCTACTTTTACAGACACTTCAAGCTATTCTGTAGAAAGGAGCATTAATGGTAAAGGGCCCGAGAAGAAAATGAATGTTATAATGATCAGCGTTGAAAGTTTCAGTGCAGATTTTATGGGCATTTTCGGTAACAAGGAACAAATTACGCCTTTTCTGGATTCATTGGCTAGCCATAGTCTTTTGTTTACCAATTTATACGCTACGGGTACGCGCACGGTACGCGGATTAGAAGCACTTTCATTATGTATTCCACCAACACCTGGACAATCTATTGTACGCAGACCGCACAATGAGCACTTGTTTTCCCTAGGAAGAGTATTCAGGGAAAAGGGTTATGAAAGTAAATACATTTATGGTGGCTACGGATACTTCGATAACATGAATTATTTTTTCTCCAACAATAGCTATGAGGTAGTGGACCGTGTGGAGCTGAAGGATGATGAAATTGACTATGAAAATATTTGGGGAATTGCGGATGAAAACCTGTTTGATCTGGCTACCAAAGAAATAGACAAAACAGTAGCAATAGGTAAGCCGATTTTTGCTCATATCATGACAACCAGTAATCACAGACCTTATACCTATCCAGATGGTAGAATAGATATACCATCCCATACGGGGCGGAATGGCGCAGTGAAGTACACCGACTATGCGATTGGTAAGTTTATTAAAAAGATTAGGAAAAAATCCTGGATTGAAAATACGCTGGTGATTATTGTGGCAGATCACTGTGCTTCTAGTGCAGGTAAAACGGAATTGCCGGTGGACAAGTATCACATTCCTATGCTTATCTATTCACCTGGGTTTATTGAACCAGGTATTATGAATCGTTTGATGAGTCAAATTGATATAGGGCCAACCGTTTTAGGGTTGTTGAAATTTTCTTATACAAGTAAATTTTTTGGCTACGATATGGCTACTCTTGAACCAGGAAGGGAACGTGCTTTCGTAAGCACCTACCAGAGCTTGGGATTTATAAAGGGCAATGAACTTGTGGTTTTAATGCCGCAAAAGGAGACAATGTATTTTACGCTGCATGGCAGTGAACAGACAGAACATGGGCCTGTTGATACAACCCTGCTTCAGGAAGCCATTAGTTGGTACCAGACAGCAAGTGCTTCTTTTAAAAATGGATTGATGAAATAGCATCACATTTATGAACTATCGCGTAATGGGATGTGCTATATTAGTTTTAATCTCAATACAAAATAGAGTACAGGCACAAAGTGACACCTCACACTACCTTTACGATGGTGATGGTTTTGTATATGCTAAGCCCAAAAACTTTTCTTTTATTACCTCATTGCCCCCACAGACCTTTAGCAAAGGTGCCAAACAAACTTTTCAGAGAAAAAGTGTCATAGCGCTTTCTGTCATTACAGGATCCACTTTATTGCTTATTCCCTTAGATCAATCTATTAATGATGGCATATTTCGATTATCACAAAGAATAAATCTGGATCCAGAAAGAAGATACAAAACACTAATAGGTTTTGATGTTGGCAATATGGAAGTGAATGTTTACGAGGTTCCTCAAAATCTTAACACCTTTTTTTATTCCATCGGGGAAGGATCAACAAGTATATTGATATGTACTGGGCTTTACCTTCATGGAAAAATTAAGCAGGATTACAAATCTCTTCATGTATCCAGTCAGCTTTTGCAAGCTCTACTGGCAGTAGGAATTACGACCCAATTTGTCAAACGAATTTCCGGACGTGAAAGTCCTTTCGTTGCTACTACTTCGGGAGGCCGATGGCAACCCTTTACCAATCCTGTTGTGTATCAAAGTAAAGTACCGAGCTACGATGCTTTTCCTTCTGGTCACCTTGCCACGATGATGGCTACAACGACTATCTTAACGCTCAACTACCCTGACAAGAAATGGATTCAACCTGTTGGTTTTAGCCTGATTGGTCTGGTAGGTTTGGCTATGGTCAATAATGGTGTGCATTGGGCCAGTGATTATCCGTTGGCGCTGGGCGTAGGTTATCTTTTTGGCAAGGTCACTTTTAGCATGAACAGGTGGGTAAGAGGAGAATTGAAAAAGTGATAGGGAATGTTCCTTTGCGTTGTCCTACAGGCGGGATTCAGATTAAACATTACAGAAGGATTTAAATTAAAGGGCGCAGAGATTGATTGGAAAGCTGGAACCTGTTAATTTAAAGGGAATGAATCCATTTTCATGAATCTTTAAGATGATGACTTGTCCTACCCATAAACGATGTCATGCCACCTATGCATTGGCGGAAGAAGCACTGATAGGAGCTCATGTTGCTTATCGATACGGTAAAGGTAGTCGTCCGGTTGGTGTTTATCAATGTGACGAGTGTGGCCAATATCACCTCACTTCTCAGGGCGAGGTAAATCCCCGTTTACAAAAAATGCTGGAAGAAGGCCAGATACAAAAGCAAAAAGAGGCGAGCTGGTGGGAGGAAAAATTCAAAAGAAAATAATAGGCAATAAGGTAGTTTATTGAAGCGGCCATCTGTGGAAGTATTTTAGCTATCTTGTCACCAAGCCTGTGTGCAATGTGAATCGCAGTTGAAGATCATGAACAAAGCCAATCCATTTTTTAAGCAGGTTATTTTTCAGCGTGTCTGGAATCATCTCAAGAAGAATAATCCTGAGGAAACAATCAGCAATTATGATGTTGCCAAAGAGTTTTACAAGCTAAGGGTAACTGCAACCCATCTGTACAAGGATATTCTCTTAATTTCATTTGGGATTTTGTCGGCTGGCTTTGGTTTAAAAGGGTTTCTCTTACCCAATAATTTTATTGATGGTGGTGTTACTGGTATATCTTTGTTGGTCACTGCTGTTACAGGATTTTCGCTTCCCATTCTCATTTTAGTGATTAATCTGCCTTTCATGATTTTGGGTTATGCTCAAATCAGCAAATCATTTGCTTTTAAGAGCATAACTGCTATAGTTGGACTTGCCATTGCATTATCCATAATCGATTATCCTGTCATCACATCAGATAAATTATTGATTTCTGTGTTTGGTGGGTTTTTTCTTGGAGCTGGGATCGGATTGTCGATTCGAGGTGGTGGTGTGCTCGATGGCACTGAGGTGCTGGCCATCCACTTAAGCAGACGAACGGGATTAACCATAGGGGATATCATCCTTTTGTTCAATATTATGATCTTCTCCGTAGCTGCCTATTTACTTTCTATTGAAACAGCCCTTTATTCGATTTTAACCTATCTGGCGGCTTCCAAAACAGTGGATTTTATTGTGGAAGGGGTAGAAGAATATACGGGCGTCACTATCATTTCATCCCATAGTGAAGAACTCCGAAAAATGATAACCGAACGTTTGGGACGAGGTGTAACCATTTATAACGGCAAACGCGGTTTTGGCAAACGTGGTGACAACTTGAATCCTTCGGATATTATTTATACAGTAATTACTCGATTAGAAATAGCCAAACTTAAGGCAGAAACTGAGAAAATTGACCCCAATGCCTTTATGGTCATGAGTAGTATCAAGGACACCAAAGGCGGAATGATCAAAAAACGACCCTTGAAATAGGGAAAAAGTTTTTTTAAGGTTTTTATAAATCTGTATAATCTTTTTACATAAATTTATTTCTGTATTCTTCCCCGTGGTGGTATTCTGAAATTCGGAATTTTCTTTGGTTTTACATTCCATCCGAATTGTACCAAGGAGGAGTAGTCTTGGTTTTTCCCTTTCTTTTCTTGGTTTTTTTAAGGTAGGTCTGCATAGCGCTTGTACTGTGTTTATGGCAATTGGTCTGCATCAACTCTAAATATTATTAATCATTCATTGTATGGAAACCACTCCGAAAAAAATTAAGACACACCCGCTCACCTGGTTATTGATTATTGCCATTGCTGTAGCGACCGTCTGGATTGTTTATGACATTTTGTTTGATAAGCCAGAATTTCATGAGGGGGTAATTGTAAGCATGGAATATATACCGGGTAAAATGCAAAGCGGTCAATACCATATGGGCAGCCGTTCGCGCCCCCAGCTTATTTCCTCCCAGGCGCGAGACCGATGGATTGCTACAGTGAAAATGGATGACGGAAATATTTTTAAAGTAAATTGTAAACTGCATCATTTTGAAAACAAACAGGTAGGGGATGTGCTCAGGTTTAAGTCTTACAACGGAGGAAGTTTGGGAATCCATTACTTTGCCCATAATGATGAACTGGAGGATGCGAAGTAGGTTACCAACGATTCACGAATATTATCCCAATTACTCCACGGATACATTTGAAAGGTTTACCGGAATATGAAACCCTCCCTGAGTGGATCTTCGGGGTCCATGATAAAAGTATGTTTGCCGGTAATATAAGCTTTGCCTTCCACCTTCGGAATCACCGCTTTGTAGGGCCCAAATTGTGTCACTTCGTTTATACTGCACTTGAATGAACTGCCAACTATGCTCTCTATTACTATTGGCTCCCCTATTTTGATGTCGCCTCTGGCATAATGCAAGGCCAGGCGCCCGCTTACTCCTGTGCCTGTCGGACTTCTGTCTACTTCACCTTCTGCAAAAATGCATACGTTGCGACTGTTCGCCTGGGAGCTGGTGGCATCTCCAATGAAAATGGTTCCATAGAGAAAATTCAGATCGGGTTCGAAAGGATGTTTAAATATAAATTGCTCCATCACAGCCCTTTTGATGGCCATTCCCTTCTTAATCAATTCATCATGGTCTTTAGGGAGAAGGCCCACACCCGCCTTCCTGGCATTTACATACGCATAAAAAGCTCCACCATAGGCAATGTCATAGTTGATTTTGCCGAGACCTGGAACTTCCACTACTTGATCCAGGGCCTGAACGAAGGAGGGAACATTGATAAACGAAACGCTTTCCACCTTCGTGTTTTTAATATTTGCTGTAGCCCTGATGAGTCCAGCCGGGGAATCGATGTTCACTTGGGTGATCGGGTGTTTAATAGGAATCATCCCGCATTCCAGTACTACCTTGGTGACAGCAATAATTCCATGACCACACATGGTGCTGTATCCTTCGTTGTGCAAGAACAGTACTCCAAAATCTGCTTCCTCTGTTACAGGTGGAGTAATGATACAACCGTACATATCGGCATGCCCTCTTGGTTCCCACATCAGCGCTTTTCTGTATTGGTCGAGATGGGTTTTCATGAACCTTCTCATTTCAAGAATGGTACTGCCTTCAAGTGGAGGGAGGCCACCAGTGATAATTCTGAGTGGTTCTCCACCGGTGTGCGCATCAATGGTGGTAACCTGCATGCTTTCCGAAGAGGGATGCCATGAGGCCAGCTTTAATAGATTATCTTCTGGCATTAGAAATCAATTATAGGTGACTAGGGTCATTTAAAATAAAATAATATTTGGCTAATATTGATTTAATATACTAATCCTTGTCACAATCTCTATGAGAGGAATCCTCAAAAGCTTTTCGCTAATTATTAACTATAAGACATTTATAGTCACCTTTTTGTCGATTGTCAGCACTTATTTTTGCTATCGACTGAATCTTGTTGCCAGCTTTCCCGACATGTTGGTAGGGGTGGCCATTGTATTTCCTGTTGTATTTTCCATTGGGTCGGCATACAACAGACGAGAAAATGCCTTGCAGCGTCTTGCTGACTTTAAGGGTCACGCCATCGCACTTTATTATGCTACCCGTGATTGGACAACCGACAAGAGCAGCGACCTGCCACAACGGACCCGAGAATTGATCACTGAATTGTTCAGGCTGATGAGGGACATGTTGGCAGAAAGAAAAATGGAGCACTGGCACGACAATGAAGTAAAATTGTATCAATTGTTTTCAAGGCTATCTTCCTATACCATGGAGATGCGTGGCCTGGGTGTACAGAGTGGTGAGATTTCCAGGGTGAGCCAATATGTGAGCAAAATGATCATTGCCTTTGATAACATGAAGGTGATTCACAATTATCGTACTCCGGTTACGCTAAGGGCCTACAGCAAGGTCTTCATTTACGTTTTCCCTATTATTTACGGGCCGTATTTTGCCAACAGTTTCAATACGTATTCACCTCAGCTGGTATATGTAATGCCAATTTTATACAGTTTCATTCTGGTGAGCCTTGACAACATTCAGGATCATTTGGAAAACCCCTATGACAATGTGGGTGAAGACGATATTGATATCAATGCCGAGGCTACTGACAGACTTTTAGACTAGTTGGGGCAGTCGCCTGTTTTGGCGATGGCTTCCATGTATCCAAGCTCCAATGCTTTGTTAAAATCATCGCAAGCTCCTGGCAGGTTACCCTGACTTTTGCGGGTGATCCCTCTGTTATAGTAAGCAGAGGCATAGGATGGGTCTAGGCGAATGGCTTCATCAAAATCAAGAAGTGCTTCTGCGCCCATTCCTGCCTCATCTTTTACATTTCCGCGCATCACATACGCCTCCAGAAATTGATTGTCCATCTCCAGTGTATGGGTAAAATCACTGATAGCATTCTTAAAATCGTGTTCTAGATAATAGACCAAACCCCTGTTGAAGTAGTAATCGGCTTGCGCACCTAGTTCTATGGCTTTGGAATAGAAACCAATGGCCTGGTCGTAATCTGAGAGATTGGAATAGTAATTGGCCATGCCATAATAGGGCCCGGCCAGCGTGGGTTTGAGATCGATGGCCCTGGAATAATCCAATACAGCACTGTCCGCATTTCCAATAGAGTTCCATGCATCTGCCCTCAGCTGGAAGGCTTCAGCATAATCCGGTTTTGTGGTCACTGCCATTGTAAAATCTTTAATGGCATTTTTATGCTGATTCACACTCAGATAGGCATCACCTCTATAGTAATACAATTCAGGGTCAACTTCTTTCGTAAGCTCAATGGCTTTTGAATAGTCCAAAATGGCACCTTCAAAATCATCAATGTTGAATTTACTGCTCCCCCTGGTGTAATAGGCATCGGCATTGTTATTATCCATGGCGATAACAGAATCCAGCAGACTTATGGCTCCTTTGAAGTCTTCTCTGTCAAACCGAAGCGAAGCTTCTTCATAGAGTGCCTTGCTTGATTTACTGCAGGAAAACACTATTAAAGCCAGAATGATGACGGTTAACTTTTTGAGCATGTGATTTTATTTTTTTGCAGCAAGTAATCGTTTAACAAATTCATCCATTTGGCTATTCTCAATCCACCTCACAACCGCCACAATATCATTTTCCTGATCAACGTAAATCATGTTGGTGCCATTACCTATATGGACGAAAACTTTTTCGGGCGCACTGGGTAAAAACTTTTTGTTGGTATTCAAAAACCAATTCATAAATCCATAGGTAGGTTCAGGTGTAGAGGGTGTCTGTGCCCATTTGTTCCATTGTTCAGATACGATTTGTTGGTCTTTCCATTTTCCGTTACGCAGGGTGAGGTAGCCAAATCGTGCCATGTCGTAAGCGTGGATAAACATACCACCGCCCCAATGACCTCCACCACTTACAGATTGTACAGGTCGGCCGTCCAGTACGATCCATGAGTTTTCATAGCCATACCATCGCCACATGTTGCTGGCTCCGATGGGGTCCATGATATTTTCCTTCAATACTTCGGGTAAGGGTTTTCTCCATACGCTCAAAGCTGCAAGTGCCAGTGCATTTACCCGCGTATCGTTGTATTCGTATACCGTTCCGGGTTGGTTTCTCTTGGTGAGCCATTCTCCATATTGCTGGCTGGGTCGGTCAGCCCAGTCTGGTTTTCCCCACAATGTTCCTTCCCAATCACTATTCTGCTGTAGCATCTGCTTCCAGGTAATGGTGCGATTGTGAGGTGTAGCAAATAAATCCATTAGATCGGTCTTGTCAAATTCGTTGGCTTTGTCTCTTGATGGTTCTGGATTGTAAACTAAAATAGGAGGGACATATTGGTAAACTTCATCATCAATGCTTCGGATTAATCCACGGTCGTAAGCCAGTCCAACTACGCTGGACAGAAAACTTTTGGTTACGCTGTGCGTCATGTCTACGCGCCAGGGCTCACCCCATTCGGCAATAACATAACCATTTTTAATAATGATGCCGGTTTGGTCACCCCTGTCCTTAATAGGTCCTATGGCATCGCCAAAAGGCTCTCTACCAAAACTGCGATAATGATTGAGTTTGAGGTTGCGAGGTGCGCTGGCATCGCTGGCAATGGCAAAGTCAACTGCTTCTTTTAATAAGGCAGGATCCATTCCTACATCAGCGGGTTGTTTGGTTTCCCATTGCTTTTCGGGGTAATAAACAGAAGGAGTGATTGACTTGCTTCTTTTTTGCGCAAAGCTTGAAAAGGCAACCAATATAACAGCTACCAAAAGACAAAAGCGATAAATCATTGAATTCACTTTAAATGAGATATCAATTTAGTAAAAACGAGTTACCTCCACTAATGGTGGGAGGTTAGCTGTCCATTTGATGGCGACTTTCTACAGTATATATTATTTCACAGCAGATTTTAATGCAATGCCCAATTCGTCAAGCTGTTCCTTAGCAATGGTTGAAGGTGAATCGATCATCACGTCTCTACCTGCATTGTTTTTGGGGAATGCAATGAAGTCGCGGATAGAGTCAACACCTCCAAAGATGGAGCACAGACGATCGAAGCCGAAGGCAATGCCTCCATGCGGGGGCGCGCCATATTCGAAAGCTTCCATCAAAAAGCCGAATTGTTTTTTTGCTTCCTCATCGGTGAAGCCCAGTTTCTTAAACATCAGCTGTTGTGTGGGTCTGTCGTGGATACGAATGGAGCCACCACCTATTTCAGTTCCGTTGATCACCATGTCGTAGGCATTGGCACGAACTTTTCCTGGATCGCTGTCCAGCATAGGAATGTCCTCGCGCTTGGGTGAAGTGAACGGATGGTGTTTGGCATGAAATCGCTTTGTGTCTTCGTCCCATTCAAACAGGGGAAAATCCAATACCCAGAGCGCAGCAAATTTATTTTTATCGCGAAGCCCAAGCTGGCTGCCCAGATGCAAACGCAAATCGCTCAAACCCTTTCTTGTTTTTTCCTCTTCACCTGACATGATCAGCATCAGATCGCCAGGGGCTGCATCCATTTTTTCTGCCCAGGTTTTTAAGGCTGCTTCATCGTAGAATTTATCAACAGAAGATTTGAATGTGCCGTCTTCATTGTATCGTGCGTACACCAGGCCTTTGGCACCCACTTGTGGTCGTTTTACATAATCAGTGAGCTCATCAATTTGTTTTCGTGTATATCCTGCACAACCTTTGGCGTTGATCCCTACTACTAAAGGGGCATCATCAAATATTGAAAATCCTTTTCCTTTGGCCACCTCATTTAATTCTACGAATTTCATCTCGAATCTGGTGTCGGGTTTGTCAGATCCGTAATATTTCATGGCATGATCGTAAGACATGCGAGGAACTGCCGGGATGTCAATGCCTTTTACATTTTTAAACAGGTGACGTATCAAGCCTTCAAAAACATTAAGTATGTCTTCCTGCTGGACGAAGGCCATCTCGCAGTCGATCTGAGTAAATTCCGGTTGACGGTCGGCTCTGAGGTCTTCATCCCTAAAACATTTTACAATTTGATAGTAACGATCAAAACCTGATACCATCAATAGTTGCTTAAAGGTTTGGGGGGACTGGGGGAGGGCATAGAATTCTCCTTGATTCATCCGTGAAGGAACCACAAAATCACGGGCACCTTCAGGAGTTGACTTGATCAATACGGGTGTTTCTACTTCGATAAAATTTTGCCCGTCAAGATACTGTCTGGTTTGCTGTCCCATTTTGTGACGCAATTGTAAACTTTCACGTACAGGATTTCTTCTCAAATCCAGATAGCGGTATTTCATGCGCAGGTCGTCACCACCATCGGTATCATCTTCGATGGTAAATGGAGGTGTTTTGGATGGGTTAAGTATTTCAATCTGGTCCACTCGAATTTCAATATCGCCAGTGGCCATTTTGTTGTTTTTGGATTGTCGTTCTACCACCGTGCCAACGGCTTTAATGACGAACTCACGTCCGCATTCGCGTGCTGTTTGAATCAGGGCTTCAGCCGATTTACCTTCTTCCAGGAATAACTGGGTGATACCATAGCGATCTCTGAGATCGACCCATAGCAAACTGCCCTTGTCACGTACTCGTTGTACCCAGCCAGTCAGGGTTACTTGTTGATTAACATTCTCTATCCGCAGTTCACCGCATGTGTGAGTCCGTAGCATGTAATTTTGTGTTAAATTTGAGTGTGCAAATTAACAAAAGGTTGAGCGTTTATGCGTCTCCGGCCTTGAATTAATGCCATTTCTAAAAGGTCTCCCGACTGCGGGCTGCTTTGGTCTCATTTATGCTTAAATAACACTATGATAAAAATCGGATTGCTCATATTTCTGTTTTTCAATATTAATGAAGAGGGTCACAAGCTGGTCAAAACAAAGATCACCAATAACATTACGGTCTCTATTCCAAAGGAATTGATGGCCATGACCCCCGAAGACATCGCCTTGCGTCATCCATCTGTTAGAAAACCCATTGCTGCCTTTACCGACCCGGACAGGGTTATTGATTTTAGTATAAAAACAAGCGCAACACAATGGCCTGACGCCAACATAGAGATGTCTCAGCAATTTTTCAAAGCTGGAATTTACAATCTGTACGACCGGGTAGAGATGATTGAAGAGGGCATCCGGGAAATCCACCATAAAAAATATATCTATTTCGAATTTGATTCCAGAATAAACGGAGACAGAAGGGCCATCGGAGATCAGGAAGCGATCGTCAAATATTCTTATGTGCTTTATCTGGTCGAAAAGAACAGAACATTGGTGATAACGTTTACCTGTCCTGATCAAATGAAAAGTGAATGGCAGGAAACAGCCCGTGCTGTAATGAACTCCCTCAAAATAAAGTGATGATCAAGAAGTTTGGGGCAAAACAACTTGCCTGATTAAACCATGCATATGGACCTGTATACAGATGAGTATTTCATGCGTGAAGCACTAAAAGAAGCCAACAAAGCCTTTGAAAATGGGGAGGTACCCGTTGGCGCAGTGGTGGTGTGTAAAAACAAAATCATTGCCAGGGCACACAATCAAACAGAACAACTGACCGATGCAACGGCTCATGCCGAAATGCTGGCGATTACCTCAGCCTCCAACTATCTTGGTTCAAAATATTTGAGTGAATGTATTTTGTTCGTAACGCTGGAGCCTTGTATGATGTGCGCTGGGGCATTGCACTGGGTACAATTGATGAAACTTGTATATGGAGCCTCAGACGTGCAACGGGGCTATTCATTGTCCAAAAGCCCGGTGCTACATCCAAAAACGACTGTTGTTAAGGATATAAAGCAGGAAGAATGTAAAATGCTGGTCGATAATTTTTTTAAGCGTATTAGAGAGTAGCCAAATTAGATCGTTGTCATATTGTCAATTAATCGACAAATTGCCAATTGAAAAAGTATCTATACAACTAATAAAAGAATGCCCTATGGCTATGGAATTAAAAGGAAGAGTGATACAACTGCTTCCCCTGCAATCAGGAATGGGAAAGAAGGGACAGTGGAGAAAGCAAGAATTTATTGTAGAAACGCAGAGTCAGTATCCTAAGAAAGTATGTCTTTCTATATGGGGAGATAAAATTGACCAGTTTGGTGTCACTGAGGGAGATGAGGTGAATGTAGCCGTTGACTTGGAGAGCCGTGAATACAATGGAAGATGGTACACCGAAGCACGTGCCTGGAAGGTAGAAAAAAGTGGAAATGGCAGTAACGGAGGGGGTTCATATTCACCACCGCCACCAATGGATGAGCCCATGGGCTCGGGAGGATCAGACGATTTGCCTTTCTAGTAACAAAAAAGCCCCACTGAGTGGGGCTTTTTATTTATGCTTTTTCCTTTTGATGTACTTTCTTTTTCTTGTCCTCCACGCGTTTACCGCTTCGGTGTTCACCCAGAATGATTACATCCTTTGTGTTTTCATATTGCTTTACGGCCTGCATCATCTCCTTTTCTGAGTCTCGGATGATAATAATTCCAGACTTTGCTCCCTTGTTGCGAATTTCAAGATAAAAACCATCCTTCTTCTTCTTGGGTAATATAGGGGGTCTTCCCATAGCTTAGCTTAATTTATTGTGAAACAATCCAATTTTCAATGATAAAACTCCTTCGTGGCAGGTTTGGTTCGGAAGGTGTGTCTGTGTTTTGATAGGCTTAATTCTTACTGTTAAAATAAGTCGTGCAAAATTAAGCATTTTACTGCTAATTTCCTTGTTTTTCTTGAAAATAAGCCCTATTCGCCCACAGTGGCCTTAATGGATGTTTTTAATGAAATAATTTAATTGGTTGAAGGTGATTTGATCCCCCGCCTGCAGACCCATCATTTGGTTACCCAATGGAGAGGCCGGTGAAAGACAAATACAATCGATCCCGTCTATGGCTACCTTACCGGCACTTATTGATAAATAAAACCAGCCATTATCAGTTTCAATCAAGCTTCCCAATCGAGCTTTGGGGCTCAAAGTTTCGCTGCTCAACTCATTGAGCAGCTGTTTAAGTTTGTTGGCTTCTGCCAATTGGGTAGTACTTTTTTCGATCTCAAGCTGTGCCATGGCCCTTCCTGTTTCGTATTTATCGCCTGCACTGCTTTTTGTCTCTTGGTTGGCACTGGATTGCGCGTTTCGAATAACATTTTGAGCTAAAGCTATTTTTTCATCCACCCATTGGTGACAGTGGGCATATAGTTTTTGTTTCAGGCTCTTCAAGATGCTTCAGGATTATTTTCTCCGGAAAATAAAACAATCTTTGAATTGCTCCATCCCGATTTTTGGATAATAATTCACAGCTGCCGGTGCTGCTAATAGTATCAAAGTAGTAAGTTCTCCTGAAACTTTGTGGGTTTCATCAATCAATCTTTTGCCAATGCCTTTCTTTTGATAGTCTTGATCAACAGCTAAATCCGACAAATAGCAGCAGAAAGAAAAATCTGTTAATGCCCTTGAAACACCTACTAACTTTTTGTTGTGCCATGCCGTTACAAGCACGTTGCCGTACTCCAACATTTTGGTTATTCGCTCGATACTGTTGACAGGTCTACGTTCGTCAAGGGTAGAGCGTTTTAAAACATCAATGAATTGATCAGGTGAAATTTTTACATCAGATCGATAGGAGATATTTTTCATACATGGTTATTTCAATCAACAGATATAAGGATTTTTCCGAATTGATCCCCTTGATCCATCTTTGTAAAAGCTTCCTTAATGTTTTCCAGGCTGTAAGTGGAGTCTATGATGGGTTTGAGTTGATGTCTATGTACAAAATCAAGCATGGAGAGAAACTCATCTGTAGTTCCCATGGTCGTTCCAAAAATAGAAAGCTGTTTCCAGAAAAGTGTTTTAGGAGAAATGTCTGGGATCATACCTGCGGTACGACCGTAGATGACCACACGTGCGCCAGGGTAGGCCATTTCCAGCAATGCGCTGAACTGACTGCCACCAGCACTGTCAATAATTACGTCAAAGCCGCCTGCTTCTTTAGCAATCTTTTTTGTCCATTCTGGATCTTTGTAGTTAAATGCTGCGGTTGCCCCCAAGGCCTTTGCCTTCTTCATTTTCTCTTCCGATCCGGATGTAACGTAGGCTCGGGCACCAAAAGCCAGCGCAAATTGCATGGCCCATAGTGCTACTCCACCGCCAATGCCGGTTATCAAAACTTTTTCTCCTGGTCTGAGCCGTGCCTTTGTAAATAAAGCCCTGTACGCAGTAAGCCCCGCCAATGGTACAGCAGCAGCTTCTTCTAAAGTGAGGTGTTCAGGTTTTTCAAATATTTGTTTTTTTGATATAAGTACATAATCACCAAATGTTCCGTGAGCTGGATATCCGAGTATGCTAAAGGAGTGAGCTTGAACCGCAGGATTGTTGCCCCAACCAATGCCGGGATTGATCACCACTTCTTTTCCAATCAGGTATTGGTCAGCTTCGGCTTCAACAGCTTCCACTACACCACTGCCATCGGAACCAAGGATAACGCCACCAGGCATCGATTCAGTTTGTTCCTTCAACATCCATAACTCATGGTGATTGAGGGCAGCACTTTTTATTTTTACCAGTACCTGATCTTTGCCAAGTTTTGGTTTTTCGATTTCTTTAATGGAGAGTGGAGTATCTTTTCCGAGAAAAAAAGCAGCACGCATCAATCAACTATTTTACTTTGATGATATAATTCCAATCATTCCTGTCCTCTACTTCACCAGTTCTGATGTCGAGTAAGTGATTTTTTACCCTCACCTGAAAACTGTTGTCATCGGGAAGTGGAATGGTATAATCATTGCCATGTATGCGAATGGATTGAATTGGGGCTACTACTGCTGCTGTGCCTACACCAAAAGCCTCTGTAAGCGAACCATTTTGGAGTCCTTCTTCCAATTCGGTCAAACTTATCTTTCTTTCTTCTGTAGGGAAATTCATTTGTCGCGCAAGTGAAAGGATAGAGTCACGCGTAACACCATCAAGAATGGCTGTGTTGAGTGCGGGGGTAATTAGTTTTTCATTCATGACAAACATAACGTTCATCATACCAACCTCATCGATGTACTGATGGTCTTTATGATCTGTCCATAGTACCTGATCGAATCCTTCATCTTTGGCAACCAGGGTAGGATAAAAAGCCCCTCCGTAGTTTCCTGCACACTTTGCAAAGCCAGTACCTCCTTCTGCTGTTCGCACATAGTGATCTTCAACTTTAAGTTTATAGGGTTTACTAAAGTAAGGACCGACTGGTGTAGTCATGATTACAAATTTGTAAGTATCTGAAATTTTCACACCCAGGCGGGCTTCAGAGGCAAACACAACAGGCCTGATGTAGAGTGAGGCACCGTCAGTACCAGGGACCCAAAGGTGATCTAATTTCACCAGTTCGCTTAGCGCATTGGTAAACATCGCCTCGCTAATTTCTGGCATGCACATTCTGGCCAATGACTTATTCAATCTTGCATGGTGCTTTTTAAGTCTGAAAATATTAATGTTACCATCCATCATTTTAAATGCTTTCATGCCTTCAAATACAGATTGCCCATAATGAAGTGAAAGCATAGCCGGACTCATCGGAAGGTCTCCGTAAGGAATGATTTCCGCATCTTGCCATTTTCCGTTTGTATAATTAGCCACTACCATGTGATCGGAAACATATTTACCGAAATCAAGATGTTCAAAGTCGACTTTAGCAAGCTGCGACTGACTGGTTTTATTTATTCTCATTGTGGATTGGCTCATGGAAATATCCTTTTGTCTTAATAAATATATTTAAATGTTGTGGTTTTAGCGCCTGATGAGGTAATTAATAAGGGCACCTTTTTTTCATTTCATGCGCTATTGCCTTGGCGCCAACGTCTTCTTTCTTATTTAGTTCGCTGATGATGTTTTCATAATCTTCTTTTTCTCTGTTTTGAGACAATTTATAAGCAGCTTCTATATTGGTTATGTCGATTTCGAAAGCAACGATTCCGCGAATTTCTCTTTCAAGGTAGGAGGGCGTTAATTTCTCAACAGATACCGGGTTGATGGAATCAGCTTCGTAGTGATTGGTCAGTTCTTTAAGGGAAGCTTTTAGCTCATCCCCTTCAATGATTTTGATTTTCCCGTAGACATGAATGGCGATGTAATTCCAGGTAGGCACATTTTCATGGTTGTACCAAGAGGATGAAACGTAAGAATGTGGGCCAGAAAAAATTATCATTACTTCTTTATCGGAAGTGAAATGTCTCCACTGCTGATTTCCTCTTGACATATGACTGGTGAGTTTAGAGCCTTCCCTATTCAGGGTAAAGGGAATGTGTGTAGCCCATGGCCTTCCATTCACTTCATTGATCAATACTCCAAAACTATTTTTCCGAATGAAATCAAGTTGTTCCTCTCGATTTTCATTTCTATTGTATTTTGCGATATACATCTTAATCTATTTCTTTAAGTGCTTCAATGGTAATTTGAATATCCTTTTCCTGGGTTTGCCAATTGGATATAGCAGCCCTGATGGCGGGCACTCCTTTGTATAATGTAGGCGTAAAAAACACCCGTCCATCCTCTCTGATTCTGGCCAGATAGCCTTTTATGTCATCAAATGAAATTTCTTTTCTCTTCAAGGTAAAACAAACTACATTCATACGCACAGGAGAGAGTAAAGTGAATTTATCAGACGTTTCTATCCAATCCCCCAATAGTTTGGCCATGGCACAATTCCTCTCTATGATTTCTGCATATCCCTCCCTTCCGTAGGCCATCAATGTAAACCATGCCGGTAACGCTCGAAATCTTCTTGAATTTTCAGGTGTGTAATGAAAGTAATCCGGACTAACATCAGGATCACCCAGATAAGCTGCGCTGTTTTGAAAAACCTTCAACTGCAATTTTTTATGTTTTGAAAACTGCATGGCTGAATCATAAGGAACGTTCAGCCATTTGTGACCATCTATAGTTATGGAGTCAGCATTATTAATGCCCTTTACATAGTGGGCATGTTTTTCAGACAATGCCGCAAACCCACCAAATGCCGCATCCACATGTAACCAGAAATTGTATTTCTTTTTTAATTCTCCTATGGCCACCAGGTCATCAAAGTCTACTGTATTGACAGTGCCAGCATTGGCAATAACAATGCAAGGCGTATTAATTTGCTTCAACGCCATTTCTAATAGGTCGACATCAATAGCCTCTCTGTTCTCAAGGGTATCAATTTTTTGAAGTGAATTTCTTCCAATGCCCAGCATGGACAATGATTTGAAGATGCTTGAATGAGCCGTACCGCTTAATACTTTAAAATTGAGGTTGAATACTCCTTCGTTGCTTATGTCTATTTGTGATTGCTCGCCAATCCATTGACGTGCAATGGCCAGATTGGTAAAATTGGAGACGGTTGCCCCTGTTACAAAGGTTCCAAAATAGGAATTGTCCAGCTCAAATAACTGCTTTAGAAAATGAATGGTCTGTCTCTCGAGTTGTGGTGCAATGGAGTCGTTGCTGCCAAATGCATTTTGATCGTAAGTACTTACCAGCCAGTCACCGGCCAATGCAGCTGGTGTTGTTCCTCCTGTTACAAATCCAAAATACCGAGGGCCATTACTATCAGCAATCTGGTGAGCATAGTTTTTGTAAAACAAATTCAGGGTTTCGATCGTGCCAATGCCCTTTACAGGGAGGTCTTTTAGTTCCAGATCATTGATATATCTTCCGGGGGGTAGTTGTTTAGTGGAGAAATATTTTTCGGCAATCTGCACCGTCTTGTCAAGCAGGGTGCCGATTGCTTCACGTTCTTTAAAAATGTTCATTATAGACTCTTTAGTAGATGCACGCTAGTCCTTTACCTACAGGTTGTACAGATGCTACCACCTCTTCCATTAATTCAGTGCCATGTGTTTTGCCTGCTATCCAGCCTACAAGGTCAATGGCAGCCAGACAGCCAGCTGCTGTAGCTATGTTGCCATGAGTAACAAGTGGCTTTTCCTCCACTTCAATTCCAAATGCTTGAAGGTCTTTTACTGCAGTGGGGTAGGTAGTGGCTGTTAAGCCATCCAGTAATCCAAGTGCGGCAAGCAGCAATGCGCCTGAACACATGGAGGCTATGATCTGCTTATCTGGATTAAGCTGAAACCGGTCCAGGTAAGCCTTGTCCTTGATTAGTCTTCTTGTAGTTTGGCCACTGGTAAATAAAACAACATCTGCATATTTGCATTCATCGATATTGCCATGCATTTGCTGGTTGATTCCAAACAAAGAAGAGTGAATAGGCTCTGTGCCTACTATTTTAACTTTCCATTCTTTATCTCTAAGTCTTATACGATTGAGTAAATCCCAGGCTAAATAAACATCTATATCTGTAAATTTTTCCCAGGCAACGATTACAGCAGTTCTTGTCATGATATTAAAGTGTTGAGTATTTGATTAATTCTTACCAAATGGTGATCGTCATGCTCTGCATCAAACATGGCCAGATCAACGGGGTTCATCATCACCTTTAATCTGGGATGTAATGATGATTTTTTCAAGTCTGCTTCGGATAGACTTTGGTAGGTTTTGAGGTTTTCGGCTCTGTTGTGTCTAAAAATATCGATTACTTCAGATATCGGCATTCCATTGTAATCTTTTGTGGGTTCAAATACAGCAGGAGATAATTGGGCAATTCCTGAAATCATTTCATTGATTCTTTTCCCTGCGATCTTATCCACTTCTGCCAGGTGACCAATGTTTTGTTTGACCGACCACTTACCTTCCAGTTTTTCAGATAAAATTTTCTCTGAAACATTCCTTACTTTTTGCTCCAGCCTCAACGTAGTAAAAGATAATCGCTCCAAAAAGAATGGGAGCATCCCAGGAGGCAATCCAAATTTAAACTCTCTTTCAAACCAAGGTGTAGCGTTCATCATTATTTCGAGATTATGGTTTATTGATTGACTCGGAGTAGCTAAAAATGCACCATCAACGATGAATATTACTACACCATCTTTGGTGGTTGATCGGTGCTTACTCATCTGATCACTAACATGATAACTCATGCCCGCTTTAAGAAGATGAGAAGTGCCATCTGCCAACTCAGAGATCAGTTCACCTTTAATACAATAAATAATATGACCTAGTTCACACCAATGATCAGCAATGTAACCGGGCGAATATTCTACCATTCTTATTCTCAACCCATCATATTGTAGTGTTCTCCAATAAGCCACCCCTTTTTCTCCAGGATGTTCAGTTACCGGAACATTATTCCAGTCGATGGTTTGAAACGGAATTGGAATCATCATCACTCAGGATTAGTTGAAAATTGTGATCGCCATAAATTTCTTAGTTGATATCCACGGTTGACGATATAGATGCCAGCAAGGGTAACACCAATGGCAATAACAATTCTCAAGTTTAATTTTTCACCAAGAACTAACCAACCCAGTACGATAGCCACTATGGGATTGATGTAAGCATAAAGTGTAACAATTGTTATAGGCAGATTTTTAATTGCATAAGAATAGCATGCATATGCAGCTACAGACCCTACTAAGATTAGATATACCAATGAATAAATAACGTTGTTGCTCCATTGAATGGTTTCGTAATTATCAAATACCAAGCTTACTGGCATTAAGAACAATCCACCGAAGACCATTTGCAAACCGGCATTAAGAAAGGGGTCACTATGTTGATTTTTTCGTTTCATCCATATGCTTCCACCTGCCCAGCCTAAGTTAGCGATGAAAATCATAATAATCCCTAAAGTGTAACCAGCATTAGTAAAGTCGGTAATATTTTCACCAAAAATCAGAATGATGCCACTTAATCCTATGGCCATACCCATTATAATAGGAAAAGTTGGTTTTTCCTCTTTAGCAATGAGAAGGTTAATTAAGATAACCCAAATGGGTACCATAGAACAAATGATGGCAGCAACTCCGCTGCTTACATGAATCTCGGCCCATCCCACCAGGCCGTTTCCCATCGTGATCATAAAAAAACCGCCAATGGCCTGATTTATTATTACTGACTTTGATGGGAGTTTCAGTTTTCCAACGGTGAGAAGTACACCCGTAAGCAGAATTCCAGCAATCAATTGGCGTAGACCACTAAATAGAAATGCAGGAAACTCTAAAACGCCTATCCGCAATGCGAGATAGGTAGTTCCCCAGGCAATACAAACCACGGCCAGTGCCAGATAGGGCAGTAAATTTTTTCTGTTCTCTGTCATTATTTTGGTAATTAATAATCAAATGAATTTGTTCTTTATTTTCTACAGTTCTACAATGACCAAAAAAGCTTGAAATTGGTTTGCTATTGATGTTTTTGACAGAACTCAAGATTTTAGGGTTCAAAATTGATGGTATTAACGGTGAAAAAACAGTTTCAGTTTTATTAATTTTGACCATATCAGTTTAAGCCATGGAAACTACACTGGAATTAAAGTCTGATCACCTGTACATGGAGGTGGCGGAACGAATTGAAAGTTTAATTGCAAAAGAAACCTTTAAAGTAGGGGATAAGCTTTTGTCAGTAAGAGCACTCAGTAAAGAGCAAGGAATAAGCCTTAGCACTGCATTTCAAGCTTATTACCATCTGGAAAGTAAGGGGTTGATAGAAGCCAGGCCGCAATCCGGCTATTATGTTAAGTTTTCTCCGAAACATGGAATGGAGGAACCTACTTGCTGCAAGTTGATTGAGGAAGTAGTTCCTGTCAGCCTTGATGAGATGATTTCCAGCGTGCATACTGACTTACGTACACGTTCCAAAATTCATTTTTCTGTAAGCACACCGGCTCCGTCATTACTCCCCACCGCCAAGTTAAATAAGGCAGTGATTCAGGCACTTCGCGATTCCGATGATAGCTGTCTTAACTATGAAGATTTTCAGGGGAATGTGGTGTTAAGACAACAGATAGCTAAATTATCATTCAATTGGGGAGGGGTATTGAGTGATGATGATATTGTAATTACCAATGGGTGTCTTGAAGCATTATCGCTTTGTCTCAAGGCAGTAACTCAGCCTGGTGATGCAGTGGCAATAGAAAGCCCTACTTACTATGGCATATTTCAGGTCATGGAAAGCCTTGGCCTTCATGTGGTAGAGGTGCCTTCTCATTCAGGAGATGGGGTAGATTTGAACTACCTCGAGGATGCGATTTCTAGATTTGATATAAAGGCTTGTTTGTTTGTTTGCAATTTTAATAATCCGCTAGGTAGTTTAATGCCAGATGAAAACAAACGACAGCTGGTAGAACTTCTCACCCGAAAGAAAATACCATTGATTGAAGATGATATTTATGGTGAACTTTATTTTGGGAAAACAAGACCTAAAACTTGTAAAGTGTATGACAAGGAGGGGATTGTCTTGCAATGTGGTTCATTTTCTAAATCATTGGCACCAGGATATAGAATAGGGTGGGCAGTTCCGGGTCAATACAAAGAACGCATTATTGCCTTGAAAAGAATGAATAATGTTTCTACCAACACATTGCTACAGGAGGCGCTGTCTATTTTCCTGCAAAAGGGGAGATATGAATTGCATTTGCGGCATTTGAGAAAGGCACTTCATACACAATGTTTAAGGTATAGTCAGGCGATATCTGAATATTTTCCTGAAGACACTAAAGTGACGCGGCCACAGGGAGGCTTTTCCTTGTGGATAGAAAATCATGAAAAGATTGACGCATTTAAGCTGCATAAACGAGCACTAAAGCATGATATAGGAATAGCCCCTGGACATATTTTCTCCACTCAAGGTCAATTTCAAAATTATTTTAGGATTAGCTATGGGTTACCATGGACAGATCACATTGACCATGGTATCAAGGTATTGGGTGATCTGATTAAAAAGTTTTAAACGGAAATTGGTAAACTTTTTCTACCAAGCCTTAGTTAGTATATTTGAAGATATATAACATTTAATACTCACATTTAAACATAATTACAAATGGCTTTTACACTCCCTAACCTTCCATACGACTTTAATGCATTGGAACCTCACATCGATGCACGTACTATGGAAATTCATCATGGCAAACATCACAATGCCTACGTTACTAATCTGAACAATGCAATTGCAGGAACAGATGCTGAAAAACTTAGCATAGAAGAAATTTGTAAGAACATTTCCAAGTACCCGGTGGCTGTAAGGAATAATGGTGGCGGACACTATAATCATAGTTTATTTTGGACAGTAATGAGTCCCAAAGGAGGTAGTCCTTCTGGTGCGCTGGCCGATGCAATTAATGCAGCATTTGGAAGTCTTGATGAAATGAAGGCGAAATTCAATGCCGCAGCTGGTGGTCGCTTTGGTTCAGGATGGGCATGGTTGATCAAAGATGCAAGTGGAAAGCTTGTCATCACCAGTACACCCAATCAAGACAATCCTTTGATGGACATTGCTGAAGTAAAGGGAACACCCATTCTTGGCCTGGACGTATGGGAGCATGCTTACTATTTGAATTATCAAAACCGCAGACCAGACTATGCAGCTGCATTTTGGAATGTGGTCAACTGGAATGAAGTAGCAAAGCGTTTTGGTGCTTAATGACGTTGTTGCTGTGCTAACTGCAAATAAAAAGGCCTCGAAAGAGGCCTTTTTATTTTATTACGTTTTTCTTATTCCTATCGTTTAATTACATAACTCAATCCTATCCTCACTCCAAATTCAGTGGAGTTGAGATAGAAATCCCCCATACCTTCCAAACGAAGGTATTGCGACAAGGCTTTAGCATAGCCACCTCCCAGAGTCACATCGTTGGCACCGATCAGCCCTCTGAATCTCAAAAAGATATTGTCATTAGCGTACCACCTTGCACCCATCATAAATGAGTTTTTTTGATCTGTCCAGATTTCACCACCTACTCCTACTGCAAAATGGCGTGCAACAAAAAAATTGGCTTCTACACCAACCTGAGATTTTTCAAAAAGACCTGTATTATCAGTTTTTATAAAGTCCAGGGCACCACTCAGCATGATGTCACTTGTGCTTTGTGCTCTGGCCAGGTGTCCCAATCCGAAGACCAGCATTACGATCAAAAAATTCTTCATAGTCAACTCTTTATAAAATTTAGTGTTTATTCAGGAACAAATTTAGCTTCTTTCCTCAATCAGTTTCTGTAAAGCCAGGTATTCATCTCTCAGTCGGGCAGCTTCAATAAACTCAAGTTCTTTGGCTGCTTTTTCCATTGATTTCCTGGTCCTTTCCACCATTTTCTTTAGTTCTTCAATGCCTAGGTAAGCAACAACAGGGTCTGCCGCTAATGATTTTTCTTCATCCTCAATGTAGTAACGCTTGGTGGTTTTTTTGGAGTCGGCAACTTTGGTTTGATCCATGATGGCCTCTTTGGACTTGAGAATTGTCTTAGGAGTAATGCCATGCTCCAGGTTGTAATCTTGTTGTGTTTTTCTTCTGCGATTGGTCTCATCAATAGCCAGTTGCATCGACTCGGTTATTTTGTCTGCGTACATGATAACTTTACCGTTTTCATTTCTGGCTGCTCGACCTATAGTTTGAACGAGAGATCTTTGGTTACGCAAGAAGCCCTCTTTGTCAGCATCCAGGATAGCCACTAACGATACTTCAGGGAGATCCAAACCTTCTCTGAGTAGGTTCACCCCAACGAGCACATCAAAAACACCCAGCCTAAGCTCACGAAGTATTTCCACTCTGTCGAGTGTTTGAACCTCAGAGTGTATGTAGCGACATTTTACATTGGCACGTTCCAAAAATTTGGTGAGCTCTTCTGCCATTCTTTTAGTAAGTGTGGTTACCAATACGCGTTCGTGTTTTTTTACTCTTTCATCAATTTCCTCCAGCAAGTCGTCAATTTGGTTTTTGCTAGGCCTTACATCAATTTCAGGATCCAATAAGCCTGTAGGCCGGATCAACTGTTCAATGACCACACCATCTGATTTTCGCAACTCATATTCTGCCGGGGTAGCACTAACATAAATTACTTGATTGAGAATACTTTCAAACTCGTTAAAAGTTAGCGGGCGATTATCCATTGCTGAGGGTAGTCGGAATCCGTAGTCAACCAGATTGACTTTGCGTGATCGGTCCCCTCCCCACATGGCTCTAACTTGTGGAACAGTAACATGACTCTCATCGATTACCATTAAAAAGTCATCAGGAAAATAATCGATTAAACAAAAAGGCCTTGCGCCAGCTTTTCTTCTATCAAAATACCTCGAATAGTTTTCTATACCACTGCAATAGCCCAGCTCACGCATCATTTCAATATCAAACTCTGTGCGCTCCTTAAGACGTTTGGCTTCCAGGTGTCTCTTTTCTGAGGTAAACATATCTACCTGTAAAACCATATCGTCCTGGATTTCACGGATAGCTTGCTGGAGCATGTCCTTTCCAGTCACAAAAAGATTGGCAGGAAATATAACTGCCATCTTTTCATCGGATATTTTCTTACCTGTAAAAGGATCGATTAATTGAATGGCTTCTATTTCATCTCCAAAGAAATAGATGCGCACAGCGTAATCGGCATAGGCCAGAAAAACATCAACTGTATCTCCTTTTACTCTAAAAGTACCACGTTTAAATTCTGCCTCCGTTCGGCTGTATAAAATATCCACCAACCCAAACAGTAATTGATTTCTGGGAATGGATTCACCAGCGGTAAGTTGAATTCTGTTTTTTCCGAATTCCTCCGGATTACCAATTCCATAGATGCAGGAAACTGATGCTATAACAATTACATCCCTTCTTCCAGAAAGCAACGAGGAAGTGGCACTTAGGCGAAGTTTTTCTATTTCTTCATTGATGGATAAATCTTTTTCTATGTACAGTCCAGTACTTGGAAGAAAGGCTTCGGGCTGATAGTAGTCATAGTAGGAGATAAAATACTCAACAGCATTATCCGGAAAGAATTGTTTAAACTCTCCATAAAGTTGAGCGGCTAATGTTTTGTTGTGACTTAATACCAGAGTGGGTTTGTTTACCTGGCTGATAACGTTGGCAATAGTAAAAGTTTTACCTGATCCCGTAACCCCTAAAAGGGTTTGGTGTTGCTCCCCCGCAAGTAGTCCGGAGGTTAATTGTTGAATTGCAGTGGGTTGATCTCCGGTTGGTTCGTATTCACTCGTAAGTCTAAATTCCATTCCTGCTAACTGTTGTACTTTTTCTGCAGGCTCAGTTATTCCATATTGCCCAAGCTTTCTCGGCTTGTATGTGCAGCATTTCCAAACCATTTTTAAATGTAGCTCCACGCATCTCAGCCTTTTGAATAAACTGTGTCCGTGCCGGATTATAAATCAAGTCGTAAACAAAATGGTTGGGTGTAAGTTGTTCGTACTTTATTGATGGGTATTCTGTTGTTTTGGGAGACATACCCAGCGGTGTGGTATTGATAACAAGATTACAGGCCGATATTTCTTCTGTATTTTTCAGCTCTTCATAAGTGAAATCAGCTTTTACTTTTTCTCTAGAAACGAGTTTAAAAGGAATATTTAACTCCCTTAATGCTTGCTGAACCGCTTTGGAGGATCCACCTGTACCTAAAATGATAGCGGAGGAACCTTTGGGATTTGGGAACCATTTACTCAACGTCTCCTTAAAAGCAATACTGTCGGTATTGTAGCCATAGAGTACTCCTTCTTTTATTTTAATAACGTTTACAGCACCAATTTTTTTAGCCGCTTCGTCTATTTCTTTCAACATAGGAACCACTTTTTCCTTATAAGGAATAGTAACGTTCAATCCGCACATATCCGGATTATCTTTGATGAGCTGCTTTAGGTCATCGATATGTTTAAGCTCATACAGATCATAGTGATAATCTCTTAATCCTTCTCTAAAGAACTTTTCATCAAAGTAATTTTTGGAAAAGGAATGACTAACTGTTGAACCTATTAAACCAAATTTCTTTTCCATACTAATGTTTTGTTTTAAATGCAATCGCAAGTTTCTCTACAAACACCACGATTAAAATACCAAGAGCAACAAATAGAATAGCGTAAAATATTTGAGGATCGTTTCCTGTTTTATCCAGGTATTGACCAGGCCATATGCTTTGGTCAATGGAGGGTACTTGTTTTCCTTCATGATTGAGTCTAAACGAAACAACTTCTTTCCAGGGCCAAACTTTATTTAATGAACCAAGCATAAAACCTGCTAGCAAAGCTAGAGTAGGAAACCGATAATGTTTCAATATCCAGCTTAAAAATCTGGAAAAACTCAAAATCCCCACTATGCAACCCAAAACGAACACTCCAACCACCAATAAATTCATTTCTACCAATGATTTAATGATGTATTCGTATTTCCCAAGAAGCAAAAGAATGAAGGCGCCTGAAATACCTGGTAGAATCATTGCACAAATGGCCAGTGCACCGCAAAAAAAGATAAAAGACAAATTGGATGGAGTTTCAGCAGGTGAAACAATGGTAATCCAATAAGCAATGGCCATACCTATTATTCCTAAAAAAGCAGAAGTGATAGACCATGTTTTGATTTCTCTTAGTATCAGCGGGGCAGAAATCAATATCAGACCAAAAAAGAAAGACCATACCTGAATCGGATAAACGATAAGGAGATAATTCATCAGTTTGGCAAGAGAAAGCAAACTGGTAATGATGCCACCCAGCACAAATAGGAGAAAGTTGCCATTTATTTTTTTCCAAAACGCTTGAAGTTCAAGCTTCATGATAAGCTTAAAGGATGCAACATCTAAACTTCGGATGGATTCAATCAGTTCTTCATAAATCCCTGTGATGAAAGCAATTGTTCCCCCTGAAACGCCAGGGATGACATCTGCTGCACCCATTCCTATTCCTTTTAGATAAAGAAATAAATAATCTTTAAAACGTCTCAATTGAAATTAATCTGCGTGAAATGGAGGTGCGTTATTACTTCTTTTTTGTTCTAGACCCAGAAAATGAAGGAAAGTGTCTCCTCTCAATCCCAATCTTAAAGTTTCTAACGGAATGACTTCGTTTGGAGCAATATTACCCAGGTTTACATTGGCGCCAAGCAATTTAATAAACCAGACTTGTTGTGCTTTCTGTGGAGCTTCCCAAATAATCTTTTCAAATGGGATTTTGGTTAGAATTTCCTGAACCAAACCTGAGCGTACTTCACCAGTAGCACGGAACAGCCCTACGTTTCCACTTTCTCTGGCTTCACCAATTACTTTCCAGGCTCCTGCATCGAGTTCCTTTTGCATCAAATCAATCCATTGGTAAGGAGGGATTATTTTTTCTGCATCTTTCGAACCTACTTCTGATAGCACTGTTACCTGTTCAGATAGTTTGGCGATATAATCTAATTTCTTGTCGTGATCCAATTCAATTGAGCCATCGGAAACTTCAGCGAAAGCCATATTGTACTTGTCCAATACTCTCCGGTAATCATCAAATTGATCTCTGATAATAAAAGCTTCAAAGAGGGTGCCTCCAAAATAACAGGGGATACCAGCATCTTTATAAACTTTAAGTTTTTCTTTTAGAACAGGGGTTACATAAGATGTTGCCCACCCCAACTTCACAATGTCGATATGATCTGCAGAGATGGAAACAAAGTCCTCTACCTCCCGTACACTAAGGCCCTTATCCATTGCCATAGTAAATCCAACTTGCCTGGGCTTCACGGTTCGCTCAGGCAGATTTTTGAGTGCGTAGTTCATTAGCGGTTTTCTTTTCTAAATTGATCGATAATCTTAAAGAGTGCCTTCTGGGTTTCTGGCTTAGGAAAAAAATCAAATAACATTTTATGGCCTTCAAAATCCAAAATTAACGCATTTTCAAGATAATTAAAGGCCTCTTTGAATTTGCCATCCTCAATTTGATAAACTGCCATACGATACAGAAAGTCCGGCTCGTTGGGAAGTTCCCCTAATCCTCTGTCCAACACTTCTATAGCTTTTGAATACTCACCTTGTTCATAATAAATAAAAGACCAATTGAGCCATATCTCCTTATCGGTTGGCCCATAATGGCTGGCTTCTTCATAGGCACTTACACTGGAGATGGTATTTCCAATTTTGAATTCAGCGTGGGCAGCGGCTTTCCAGTAATCCGCATTCTGACTGTTTAATTTAATGGCTTTATTAAAGAAATGAAGTGCCTGATACCACTTTTCCTGTTTCTCAAGACAACTACCAGCGCCAAACCATGCTTCGTCATAAAAGGCATCCAACTTTGCTGCTTTTTGAAAATATTTTAGGCCTAGGTCGTATTGAAAAAGATTTTCATAAGCAGCTCCCATGGAACAATATACCTCAGGACTTGGCCCTTCTATTTCTATGGTTTTTCTAAATGCATCCAGTGCTTTTGTGTACTGCTCCATATTCAAATAGGTATTACCCATGTTGAAATAAGCAGACGCAAAAGTATCATCGATGGCCAGGGCATATTCATAAGCCTCCAGCGCTTCCTTATATTTCTCTAACTTATTGCAAACTATACCCAGATTGTACCAGGCGGCAGCTGAGTAAGGGTCTTCATCAATGAACTTTCTATAATAAGATAGGCTGCTCTCCAGTTGACCTACTACATCAAGACAGAAAGCAAGTTCGTATAAAGACCCTTCATGAACGATGTTGTGTTCTATTGATTTTTTGTATGCATTAATGGCATTATCGTATTCCTCTAAACTTTGATAGGAGAGCCCAATGCTATAATAGATTTCGTCAACCGCTTCGTTTTCGAAAGCCAATGCTTCTTCATACAGTGCGATGGCCTCTTTATGTTTACCCTGCAGAGAAAGTATAGAGCCTGCAGAAAAATAAATTTCTATATCGGTTGGGTGTAGGTTTTTTGCTTTTTCGAGGAGTTCCAATGCTTCTTCGTATTCTTCCAGATTCGACAAAATCTGAGCTTTCACTGCAATCAATTCAGTTGAAAACGGATAAAGCTGCATTGCTTGATTAACAGCAGTCAGTGCTTTCTTGTATTTGGAGTGATCGAGGTAATAGTCGATGATGGTTTCGTAGGAGTTGATTTCAAAGAATTCATTGGTATTCTTTTTGATGCTATCTTCGAAGCGTTTGATCAACTCCTCCTCCTCTTCTCTTTTCCTGAAATCGTGAGCCATTCGGTAAATGGTTTTCCTAAAATAGGTAAAAAAAAATCGTCAATAAAATGATTCTGATCGTATTTAATGCAAAGGTAGCCCATTAAACAATGGCTACAAGCTTGTTAATTTCGATTGTTTATCGTACCCTTTTCCAAATAGTACTTACAGCACCATTCCAGGGTATCTTCTAGTGATCGGAACTGCATTCCAAGGCTCTGGATGGCTTTTTGGTTATTGTAATAGAATTTTTCATTTGCCGACCTGGCGGATTGTGGTGTAACCAGCGGTTCACTTCCTGTAATCCAAGCGCGTAAGGATTCAATATGGGCGGCTACAGATAGCAGTTGCCCCGGAACACGAATCCAGGGGGCTTTTTTACCCAGTCGAGCAGCAATTATTGTTAATAATTCCTTTAAAGGCATTGAATCAGCATTGGCAATACATCGTTCTCCACTTGGGTTATTTTTAAGTACCAACAGAATCATATCCACCACGTCTCTGACGTCAACATAGTTAATGGATCCTTCCGTATAGAAGGGCTTGTTCTTCCAGACGTATTTAAAAAGTTGCGCACTGCTTCTATCCCAATTGGCTTGTGACAGTATCACAGAGGGGTTAATGATGTCTATGGCCAAACCTTCTTCTTGTCCTCGGAAAACTTCCAGCTCTGCCAGGTATTTTGATTCAGCGTATTCTGAATTGAGCTTGCTATCGACCCACTTATGATCCTCATTGATTTCGCTGGCACCCTTTTGCCTGCCCAATGCGGCTACAGAGCTGATGTGGATTATCCTTGGTATGCCTAATTCCAAACAAGTGTTGACTACATTTCGCGTGCCTTCTACATTTACTTTGTACAATTCCTCCGCATCTTTCGACTTGAATGATACCAGTGCAGCCGTGTGTACTACTACTGTTGCTCCTTGAAGTGCTTGCTGAAGAGAAATAACATCAAGTAAATTGGCGTCTCGCCATTCCATTTGGAGGGTTCCTACTAAATCAGTATTGGATTGTAATCTCTTAATACCGAAAAATGGAATTGACTCAGAAGCAAATTTTTGCACTAATCTACTTCCCAATAATCCATTAGCTCCGGTAACAGCAATCATTTTATAGCGATCTGTTTAGTAAAGGCAATTCTAAGGCCTTCTTAAAATGTTTGTTATTGAATGATTCTTTTAGAATATCTACCTGAAACTGGTTGTGACAATCGCTTCCCAAAAACTCAACCCATTTCATCTCAACCAGCTGAATGGCCAGCTTTTGAATTGGCTTTGAATAGGCTCCGATGATAGAAGGGATATTGATTTGAAACAAGACACCTCTATCTCTCAAATCTTCCACTTTCTTAAAGTCATTTACTAAATATTGATAGCGCTCAGGATGAGCCAGTACAGGTTTATAACCCAGGGTGGTGACGGAAAAAATAAATTCTTTCAACTGAAATGGCTCTGTGAGAAAATTGGTCTCAAACAAGAGATAGCTCGAACCAAAAGTTAGCAACTTCTCGTTTTGATTGAGTTTGGATATCAGCGATTCATCCAGGTAATATTCCGCTGCCGCTTCTATGGGTATACTTATTTTTTCACTCTCCAGGTACTGCCTCAGCAGAGTTAATTTTTCTGAAATTTGTTTCGGCTCATTGCGATAGAAATCTCCCATCACGTGAGGTGTTGTTATTATTTTGGTATAACCGAGATCAATAAATTGACGAATTATTTGCCCTGACTCCTCCAATGACTTTGAGCCATCATCCAGCTGGGGTAGCAGGTGAGAGTGAATGTCAGTTTGAAGAGGAGCTAAACTTGTTTGCGCCTTTGGTTTAAAAAAAGAGAACACTATTTTTTAAAGAATTTCTTTATGAAATTTTTTTCTGTTTTTTCCTCGTAGTATCCATAACCATATGCCTTGCCGTCTACGGGTAAGGCGTTTACTACTGTGGCTACATTGGTCAATTTGTTGATTTTGATTAACCGCTTAAGATTGTTAATAAATTCCTTTTTAGAATAGTTGGCTCTGAATACGTAGATGGAGATATCGGATTTTTTCATCACCATTACACCATCAGTTACAAGGCCAACAGGAGGGGTGTCCATGACAATGTAATCATATTCTGCCTTAAGATTTTCCAACAATTGATCAAAGGTGCCGTTTAAAAGTAATTCGGATGGATTTGGTGGATGAGGACCCGCAGGAATATAGTCGAAGGAAGCAAGTGAAGTTTTTATAATACATGATTTCCAGTCATGTTTATGAATAAGTATGGTGCTCACTCCTTTAGAGGGGTCGGTGACTTCAAAGGAAAGATTATTCTTTGCCTTGCGCATATCCAAATCCAACAGGATTACCTTCTTGCCTGACATGGCCAGAACCCCACTCAGATTCATGGCAAGAAAAGACTTGCCTTCTCCTGAAACGGTGGAAGAAACACTAATGGCCTTTTTATCACCGCCAGACGTGAAAAAATCAAGGCTTGTTCGCAAAGTACGAATAGCCTCACTGGCCATTGATTTAGGATTTTTTAAAACGATGAGCTCATCGGAATATCCATTACTTACCATTGGAACAGATCCAAGCACAGGTATGTTGATATTCCTCTCAACTTCATTCACGCTAATTACTTTATTGTTGAGCAAGTAGAGAATTCCTATAAAGAAGAAATTAAATACTAAACTGGCTACCAACCCAATTCCCAGAATCATCAGTTTTTGGGGTGCAATGGGATTGGTTGGTAGTGTTGCGGGAGAAAGGATTTTAAAGTCTGGAGTATTGCCCGCCTGCGCAATCTCAAACTGGGCTTTCGATTGCATCATCGACAGGTAGAATTCTTCGTATAGCTTGTAAAATCTTTGATTTTTAGAAAACTGAGTATTCTTGTCTGGCATCGTTGCAAACTCTTTCTCAAGAGTTTCTTTCTTGCGATTCATTTCTGCGATGTTCCCCAACCAGGTCTTTTTAAGGCTTGACAATTGATCGAACACCTGATCTTTCAACGCGTTTAATTCATTCTCTTTTTGTCTAAAAGCAAATGTGTTTTCATTGTAGGAAAGTGATAACTGATTTTTAGCCACAATCATTTTCTTTAATTGCTCAAGATCTGTATTAAGATAGCTTGGCAAAAATTGCTTTTGGGTAATGGAAAGTTCTGGATTGTTTTTAGAAAGATTTTCTATTAGAACATTGAGTTCATTTAATCTTTTGTTTAGCTCGAATCGTTGTGAGTCTATTTTGTTGATCAAATAGATGGTGCGTTTCAGATCTTCATCTACATTGTTGCTTTTATTGCGCAGGGTGAAGTTTTCAAAATAATTTTCGAATCCCTCCATTTTATGCTCGACTTGGCTAAGTTCATTGTTAAGCCATTCTATTTTTTGTTTGTTAGCCAGGTTTTTTTGCTCATTACTGTAATTGATATAAAGGGAATCGATCTTGCTAACAATGGTATGTGCTTTCAGTGCATTAAAATCCCTAAATGAAATCTTAATCGTGTTTGCGTTAAAATTTAGAGGTTCAACAGTTATGTTTTCGGTGAGATAATTAAGGAGTGATTCTCTGCTGTGAACAATGAAATAGTAATCGTCTGTGGCTGAAGGGTCAAAAGAGCGGGATTTATTAACTATAAATTTGAACCCATCAAGCACTATTGGCTTGCCGAATCCACTTTTCTGAGGTTCACCTTCTTCACCCAGTTTAATTTCAAAGTTGTCTGAGCCGGCATTAAAATTAATATAGATTGGGATATCATGGATGTGGACCGGGAATGCTTCTGCAACTACCTGAATGGGAGAGTATTTGTATTTTTCATCTACCAAAACTTTTCCAATACTGAAATAGCCAATATTAATGTCCAAAGAATCAATAACGCGGTTTAAAAAAACCTTTGATTTTATTTGTTCAATTTCTCCAGATATGATGTTTAAATTTTGATCTTCAACTAAAGTCTTGATCCCTAACTCAGTTGCATCCTGCTTGATGTCCAGCTTCAACTCCGATTCAGACTCAAAAACGTCTTTGGTCCATCGTATGGTTAGGTAAGCTGCGGAATTGATGATCACAAAAAAGCCAATGATCCATATTAGATTCTTCTTCAGAACAACCTTTAATTTATTCAGGTCAATTCCCTCTATCTCTGATTCAACCTTTATGTGCTCCCTGCTTTCCACTTACTTTACATTTAAGATTATAACCACCAATGAAGCAATACTTACAATGATACTTAAGATGCTTCCGTTCTCACGTATAGCTTCACTAAATGGTCTTCTTATAGGCTCAACATAAATAATGTCTCCAGGTTGAATAAACATATTCCCCTTACGGTAACCCTCTACGGTGCTTAGATCAATTACATAAACTGTTTCATTTCTGATTACGCGGATATTGGTGGCTTTTGCATCGTTATCCAATCCTTTGCCCAGCGCCAACACTTCTGTCAGTCTCATGTTTTGATTGTCGAGGGGAATAACTTGTCCTCCTGTGGCACCCAATAGGATTGCTCTTTTATTGACAAATTCCATTACCACATAAGGATCTTTATAATAATGCGCATATTCTGATTGAACCCTTATCTCAGCCTCCCTGAGTGTAAGCCCTTCCAATTTTATTTCGTTGATCAGCGGAAGTTTGGCAGTTCCATTGGTTGTAATTAAGTAGGTTATTTCTTTTTCATCTGATTTTTGTACCGCGGATGTATTGGACATTTCCGGGTTGGGGTCAATAAGCCGTTCACCATTGTTCGAGAATACATTAATGGTAAGTTGGTCATTCTTTTGTATAGTATAATCCTGTATAGCTGCCAATAGCTCCGGAGGCAATTCGTTGGCCGGAAACCCTTCCGGCACCTTGAACATAAGATTTTGCTTGTAAGAACTGCAGGAGAATGCCAGTCCCAAAATACTTAACAGAAGCACTTTTTTTATAAAACGGGTCACTGTGATGGGTTTATCTTGGTGAAATTACTGATTTTATCAATAACTCTTCCAGAGTGGGCAGAAGCTTATCCTTATCTGATAAAATCGGATCAGAAACTTGCCAATCAATTTTTAATTGTGGGTCGTCCCATCGGATGCCAGTTTCGTATTTTGGGTTGTACAAGCTGGAGCATTTGTAGTAAAAATGTGTGTCTTCCAGTGTAGAAAATCCGTGTGCGAAACCCTCGGGAACAAATAGTGATTTGTGAGAGCTGCCATCCAGCAGGCACTTGTGTACTTGTCCAAATGTTTTCGATCCGGGTCTCAAATCTACCACCACGTCCAGTACCTTGCCCGTGATAACGGTTACTAATTTAGCCTGACGAAAAGGATCAAGTTGCAAATGCAGGCCACGCAAAACACCTTTTTTTGAAAATGACAGGTTCTCCTGAAGAAATTTAACTGAATCGGCTATTTCTGAGAAAGCTGCCTCTTTATAGAGTTCATAAAACCAGCCCCTTTGATCGGGATAAACTTTTGGGGTTATTTCAAATAACCCTGAAATAGGAGTGGATTTTATTTCCATGCCTCAAAAGTAAGGAATTATGAGGCTTCTCGAAGTGAATTTAAGGTTTGCAAATATTTGCTGATGACTACATTTTCATTGTACTCGTTCACCATTTTTACCCTGCCATTAGCGCCCAAGGTTTCTAGTACGTCATCACTAAAGCTGGCCATAACACTCATTTTATCAGCCAGGTCGTCCGAGTCTTTAATTTTGCAAAGCAATCCATTTACCTGATCAGCAACCACGTGGTGGCATCCGGGCACATCGGTGGCAATAATGGGTTTGGCAGAACTGGCTGCTTCGAGTAAAGTACGAGGGGCTCCTTCGCGGTAGGAGGGGAGTACAATACAATCTGCTTTTTCAATAAACTGTCTCACATCATCTGTTGTCCCCAGGTACTCAATGGTGCCTTCTTCAATCCATTGATTGATCACTTTCTCCTTGATACCGCGCTGGTGTTCCGGATCTTTGGCGCCAAGGATTTGGAAGCGGGCATTAATGCCGGTAGACCGCAGTTTTTTCACAGCTTCGATGTATTCAAAAATACCTTTATCAGAAATCAAGCGTGAAATCAGCAGGAAAGTAAATGATTCATTTCTTTTAAAGGCCATCGGTTGAAATTTGTCTAAATCAACCCCTGACCCCGGGATTAAATCAACCGTAGTTGGGCTAACCAGCTTTCTTTCAACAAATAAATTGAGGTCATCCCCATTCTGGAAAAAAACCTTTTTAGGGTATCGAAATGCTATTTTGTATAACATAATGGCGATGGCTGAAACCAAGTTCTTTTTGAGAAAAACTGTCCCCAGCCCACACACATTATTGACAACGGGAATTCTTAGCAATGTAGCGGCAATTGTACCATATACATTGGGTTTAACAGTATAGTGAAGCACAATACCCGGCTTCATTTTGCGGTAAATAGACCACAATTCAATAATTAATGCGAAGTCTTTGATTGGATTAGCGCCACGGCTATCCATTCTCACTTTATGGTGGATACAGCCCGCCTCTACGAGGTGATGCGTATATTTGTCGATTGGCGCAACAGTATGTACTTCATAACCTTGAGCTATGAGTTTCTTAACGAAATTCAGCCTAAAATTATAGATGTTCCAGGAAGTATTTAATACGATTGCGACTTTCATTAGGCCAAAACAATTAGACAGATCAAAAAAAGGTTTATCCGGTGGTACTAGGTATATCTATAACAACGGGGAAAAAGTAACCATTAAACAAGTGATAATGTAAGTTTGATGTACTATATCCTGTAAAAATAGAAAAAGTAAGTTTTAAAATGACAAACTTTATCAAAATTAACTTGGTTAAATAAGCCTACAATTTAGAACAACATTTGTTAGCAGAAGTTATAATTCACGACGGAATTGAAAAATAAGAAAGCAATCCTGGTAGCCATTGAAACTGGAAAAGCACAGACAGAGGTCACACTAGAGCATCTGGATGAATTAGCCTTTCTGGCGGAGACAGCTGGAATTGAAACTGTTGAAAGGTTTGTTCAGCGGCTACCACATGCCGATATACGAACCTTTGTGGGCAAGGGTAAGTTTGCAGAGATAAAGGAGTTTGTCTTTCAAAATGAAATTGACAACGTCATTTTTGATGATGATTTAAGTCCATCACAGTTGAGGAACATTGAGCGCGACCTCAATCCGAAGGACAGGGAATTGAAAGTTCAGGTGTACGACCGAAGCCTCTTAATACTGGACATCTTCCTCAAGCGTGCTCAAACTGCACAGGCCCGAACCCAGGTAGAACTGGCCATGAATCAATATTTGCTTCCAAGATTGACCCGTATGTGGACTCACCTGGAGCGGCAAAGGGGAGGCACCGGCACCCGGGGTGGAGCCGGAGAAAAGGAGATCGAAACGGACAGAAGAAATATTCGCAATCAGATATCTGTCCTGAAGGATGAACTTGAAAAAATAGATAAACAAAGAAAGACTCAAAGAAAGTCCAGAGCCAATGTGGTCAGGGTTTCGTTGGTAGGCTACACCAATGTAGGCAAGTCTACGCTGATGAATCTCTTGTCAAAGGCAAATGTAAAGGCAGAAAACAAACTTTTTGCGACTGTGGATGCTACGGTTCGCAAAGTAGTCATTGAAAACATTCCTTTTTTATTATCAGACACCGTAGGGTTTATTCGAAAGTTACCTCACCATCTTATCGAATCATTTAAATCAACTTTGGATGAAGTTCGTGAGTCCGATATTTTATTACACGTGGTAGATGTAGCTCATCCCTTTCACGATAATCATATCGAGGTGGTTTCCAATACCCTTTCTGAGATTGGGGCTGGAAACATCCCGGTTATTTTGGTGCTCAATAAAGTGGATTTATTGAAGGCACAGGACCCGGAACTTAACCTGGACGAGATGAAGCGTTTTTATCACGAGCATGGGTTTCAAAACATCGTTTTTGTTTCGGCCCACACCAAAGAAAATCTTGAGGGGCTGCGGAAAGTGATCTACGAGCAAGTGAAAAAAAAGCATCTTACCATTTACCCCAATTTTGTAAACGACCATGCATTTCAATACTTGGATACGGATTACTCTGTTGAATCATAAGGGTATTTTTATAACTTTGCAACCCATTATTTGAAGGCTGGATGACCTATGCACCAGTCGGGAAAGGTCCCGTAGTTCAATGGATAGAATAGAAGTTTCCTAAACTTTAGATGCAGGTTCGATTCCTGCCGGGACCACATGAGGCAGATCAACTTATTGATCCGCCTTTTTTATTTAATCCCCATTAGAGTAATTAATGAGCCTTCTGGCATTTGAATTGCTAACTTTAGAATTGATTTATATACATATACAAAACTTTCTTGCTCGAAAAGGATATCGATAAAAAATTCAAACTTGCTGATTATAACGATCAGGAAACTTATACCCGTATATTTCCTGTAATCTATAAGCAGCTTCAGGTCATTGCCAGGAGTATCCGTTTTAATTTCAATGGAATAGAAACACTTAATACTACTGCTATTGTTCATGAGGCGTACATTAAACTCGCATCAAAAGACACGCCATGGGAAAGTCGGGCACACTTCTATAGTGTAGCCGCCAAAGCCATGCGTCAAATACTACTTAATGCCGCCAGGAGTAAGAGTACTGAAAAAAGGGGGGGAGATACGCCAGTAATTAATATCGATGATTTAGAAGATAACATAGTTTTATCACCTGCAGCTTCTGAAAAATTAATTGATTTTGATAAGTTATTGGTTAGTCTTGAAGAGAAAGATTTACTCTATGGAAAGATTGTTGAATGTCGTTTTTTTGCTGGACTTAGTATAGAAGAAACTGCTGACGCTTTACATGTGTCCCCAGCTACGGTGAAACGAAAATGGCAATTAGCACGCGACTGGCTATATATAAGTCTCCCTAATAACCTTCTCTGATTATGGCTTATTCGATGGAGCTACTAGAAGGCATCTATGAAGAATGTCTTTCTCTGCCAGAAAGTAAACGAGAAACTTACCTTGAGAATGCCTGCAAAGGCAATAATGAGTTGCGCGACATACTGACGCAAATGTTGCTGAATAGAGAAAATTCTGTACGTTATTTTCAGGGGTTGCAACAAACTATTATGGGGGGTATACTACCAAACATACAGCCCACCATGGATGAAGGAGACCTAGTGGGTAAATATCGTATCGTTCGGTTACTGGGCAGTGGAGGTATGAGTAATGTATACCTGGCTGAACGGGCCGATGGTGAGTTTGAACAAAAAATTGCGATTAAGTGCTTTTTAAATAAGGAAGTATTTGATGGCAGTCAATTGATAAATAAAGGGGAGCAACAAATCCTGTCCAAGCTAGAGCACCCTAATATTGCAAGGATTCTTGATGCGGGTATCACTCAAAAAGGAGTTCCGTATTTTATGATGGAATACGTTGACGGGGTTCCTGTAGATATTTTTGTTCAGCAATCAAATTTTAACCTTAATAGACGACTATCAATTTTTAAGCTGATTGCTGAATCGGTAGCTTATGCACATAGCCGCCTGATACTTCATCTTGATATTAAGCCATCTAATATACTCGTTAATAAAGCAGGGCAAATTCGCTTATTGGATTTCGGCATTTCTTCTACAATTGGTGCAAAGGAAGACTACAAAAGTGCTTTTGTTGGTACACCTTCTATAGCTGCACCCGAACAAATAGAAGGTCAGCAACTAACTGCCGCTACAGATGTATATCAACTTGGTGTATTGTTGCACTTACTCATTGCCAACAAACTTCCCGTTGCCACGGCTAATGAGGAGGTGCGTGAATTGACCAGAGGTGATTTGTCCGGGATGGTGGTAGAAAGGGTAATAGCTGACGAAATAAATTTTGAGCTGAAAGCTATAATTGAATGCTGTCTGTCAAGAAATCCACAAGACAGATATCAAAACGTAGCTTTGTTATTACAAGACGTACAAAACTACTTGGCTGGGTATCCACTAACTGTTGTCAATCGTGGTTCTGGCTATACTGCGTTAAAATATGTGAAACGCAATAAGACGGCCATAATCAGCATTGCATTGATTGGCATTTCCCTGATGGCTGGGACTGGGTTTAGCTTGTGGCAGGCCAATAAAACCAAAGTCCAACGCGATCTGGCAATTAGGAATGAAAAAGTGGCTATAGCCAATAGAGACTTTTTGATTGATTTGTTTATGGAAGCCAACCCATCAATTGCGAAAGGGGATACCATGACTGTATACCAATTTCTTGATAAAGCCTTTGAGAAAACAGATACTTATAACGGGTCCGCAGAAATTAAGCTTGAATTACTGACTACCCTTGGCAGGTCTTACCGTTCTATGGGAGATTTTAGAAAATCAAGATTGGCTCTTAAAAAAGCTTATGCCATTGCTAAAGATTCTTCACTAAAGATTTCTCCGGCTTATATCCGTGCTGTTGAACAACTTGGGCTATATCAACGTGATATTGGGCACTATGATTCTGCGCGTATCCTATTGAACGATGTATTGTCTATGTATAAAGACATCGGCTATCCAGAAGTAGATAGTTTTTATACAGCATCCCTTAAATATCTTTCATATGTATATAAGACTGAACAAAAATTGGATACCGCTAAGCAGTTAATCGAGAAAGCCATTCGTTTAGAGGAGCAACTGTGGCCGAGGCATAATAATATAAACCTTGCGGAAAGTTATTACATACTGGCCACGATCTATAATGATCAAAATCATTTAGAGGAAGCAATAGAATACCAGACAAAATCACTGGATCTATGTGAGTCACTCATGGGTTTATATTTCCCAGGCACGTTAGCGAATACAAATATGCTATCAAGTATTCTAGCAAAGGCAGGTAAATTGGAAGAAGCTTTATTCTATAATGTAAAGGCGAAGAACATTGCACTCAAGTTGTTTGGAGATGCCCATCATGAAACAGCTACGATTATTGATAATCTAGGTGTTGCACATTTTAAGCTGGCTCAATATGATAGTGCATATTATTATTTTAGGAATGCCCTGACTATTCGCAATTCCTTATTTAGTACTGATATGAATATAAGAACCCATTCTTCATACAATAATTTATTATCGTTATTTACAACAACTGGTGAGCAGGATTCCGCCAAATTTTATCTAGTTAATGCATTACGAGTTAGCGCATCAGGCAAAACAAATGTTAGGCAAAGATCAAGCACGTATAGATGGGCTGGTTTTTTTTATGGGCAGTTGAAGGAGTATCCGCTTTCTAAAAAGTATTATCAGATGTCATTGACTGAGTATAATTCTTATTTGCCCAATGACAATGACCAGGTGATAATAGCACAAAAATCATTGGATAGAGCAGACTCTCTAGCGCGTGGAATTGTAATAAAAAAAGGCGGACTGTAAAACAGCCCGCCTCAGAAGAAAACTAATGCAACCTATTGATTGCAATTAGTTTTAACCTGTCAAATGTTTATTAATCCTGACGGATATTTCCCGATGTATTGTTGCTAAATGTGTTGCTGCTTTCTGTTAGTGTAGCCGCACCCGATGCTGCCCGTATACCGTATGTTTCACTATTGGACACGGTACTATTGGTTATGGTTAGTTGGGATCCCGGACTACTGCCAAACATATAGATATTAGCACCACGGCCTCCAGAGCTGCCACCATAGGATACTTCTACATGATTCATTAGGTTGAGTACAGAGGGAGAGGCAAGTTCAAAACCAAACCAAGCGCCAGCAGCAGCAGTCAATCCACTAAATTTAATTTTATTAGATGCTGTGCCGTCTGCGATAATTGCACCTTCAGCGGCTACCCAAAGCCTTAATCCACTATTGAACAAACAGGTTACTCCAGCCTCAAAGGTAACTGTAGTACGAAGTTCAGCGCTACTATAAAAATGATAGGGGATACTTAAGGCCGGAATAGTTCCCGCATTGTCAAATCGTGCGTTTGTATTTCCTGCAGCAGAAACCTCTATAGCTTGTATTCCATTGCTTGTAAATACGGAATTCTTATCCAAGACATAAAGATTTTCAGCGCCAATACGCATTGGAGCTTTATTGTTATTATTAAAATTATTGTTTTCAAAAGCAGAGATAACCCCTGAGTTCCCATCAATGTAAAAGGCATAACCAGCTGATTGAGAGATGCTGGTGTTTTTAATACTTAGTTTGGCAGAAACATTGCTTTGTAAATGGATTGCTGTTTTCTGGCCACTTAATTCAGAGCTACCAGTGTGTAGAATATCAACATAATCAAACTTATTGTTCACATTATTGGAGGCAATGCTAATTCCTTTCCAGCTGCCTTTCACTTTATCGGTGCCCCTAAATATGATATGTTTGGAACTGGTGCCCTCGGCTTTTAGATAGGAACTGTTTCCATTAAACCATAAGCGTACATCTGCACCAGACTCTACTACTACCCCAGGCTCGAACGTAACACCCGCTGTGACTTGAATGCCGTTGAGAGTATAGTAATCCGGATAGGTAGGGTCATCAAAGAGATTAGGGTAGACTGTATTTTGATTAATTGATGTTGGCAACACACCTCCGATATAGAGTGTAACTATCCCGGATGCAGTGCCTCCGCGTGAATCATCCACTGTAATTTCCACTTTGTATAACCCAGCAGTTGCAGTAGTAAAGGTGGCGTTTAAATTACTGCTGTTGGTGAGGTTCGCACCAGCACCACTTGGTGATTCTATAATATTCCAAGAGAAATCAAGTGCGTCTCCGTCAGGGTCAGTAGCAATTACTGTGATGGTCTTATTCTCCCCAGTCATTCCAACTATATCATCACTAACCTGAATAGTTGGTTGACTGTTAGGAGGTTGGGGATCATCATCTGAGCAAGATGTGTAAACAATAGCTAAAGCCATTAGACAAAAAATTTGAATTGAATGTTTCATAAGTAGTTTAAGTTTTCTTCTACTCATATACACACCCTTTGTTCCAAAAGTGGCTCACGTAGAAACAATAAATCTTAAACAGAATATATGAATTGAGGTATTTGTGCCAATTACTCAATGAATGGCTAAAAAGATGAATCTCACATAAATGGAAAGAATGTGCTGTAAGCACCAGAGGGGTATTGTGTTTTACTTGAGAATAGTACTAAGAACTTCTCGTAAAGCATCAAGAGAATGTTGACATTGAATTGACACCTTATCTTTTTTAATAATTTTATTTAAAGAATCCGGTATCCGAATAGACTGACCAATTGATTCGTTTACTGTCTCACTGAATTTTGCCGGGTGTGCGGTTTCTAAAAACACACCCACCTCTGATTCTTTTAATTCTTTTTGAAGAGCCAAGTAAGCACAGGCGCCATGTGGATCTAGTGTGTATCCTGTTCTCTGAAACACCTCAGTGATGCAACTTTTAATTTCGTCATCATTGTATGAATGCCCTGCTAGTTTGCCTTTTAATTGCTCATAGTCATGACCAAAAACTTCAAGTACTCTGGCAAAATTACTTGGATTACCAACGTCCATCGCATTGGCGACCGTATGCACCGAGGCTTTTGGGTAGAATTGGCCCGACTTAAGATATTTTGGGACTACATCGTTGCTATTGGAAGCCACCACAAATTTTTCAACCGGTAATCCCATTCGCCAGGCGATTAGCCCTGCTGTTAGATTGCCAAGGTTGCCACTAGGAACTGAGACTATAAATGGTCTTGATTTATCTCTCAATTGCTGGTAAGCAAGGAAATAATAGAATGTTTGTGGTAATAGCCTTGCGATGTTAATGGAGTTAGCTGAGGTCAACCCATACTGAGCTTTTAGTTCACTGTCAGTAAAGGCCGATTTGACTAACTTTTGACAATCATCAAAAGTTCCGTCTATCTCCAGCGCATAAATATTTTTTCCCCATGTAGTGAGTTGTTTTTCCTGCATGGCACTGATTTTCCCTGATGGGTACAGGATTACAACCCTTATACCTTCAACATCATAGAATCCACTTGCTACGGCCCCTCCGGTATCACCGGAGGTGGCCACTAGAATGGTTACAGGTTTTGACTTCTTCTCTAGAAAAAATCGTAAAGTGCGAGCCATGAACCGGGCACCAACATCTTTAAATGCTAAGGTAGGGCCATGAAAAAGTTCTAATGAAAAAATATTGTCCTCTACTTTTACTAGTGGAATCGGAAAATCTAAAGTCTCACTAACAATTTGTTGGAGTTTATTTTCTGTTATTTCATTTCCTGCAAATTGTTTGATTACTTCCAAGGCGATCTCTTGAGGAGTCAGTTCCTCTATAGACTCGAAGAATGAAACGGGCAATTTTGGAACGGATGTAGGAAAAAAAAGTCCTTCGTCAGAAGCAAGACCTTGAAGTATGGCCTCCTCGAAACCTATAATGGGTGATTGCCTATTGGTACTATAGTACAGCATTAGTCTAAGATTTCGATGGTGCCTCTTTTATTGATGGCAGAAAGGTAAATATCAAATTGAATGTGAGTATTTTGGTAAGCACTTTTCATACTGTCAAGTACCTTCTGGGCGGATGTTGCTCCTTTACACAATGCAAAAACGGATGGGCCGGACCCGGAAATCCCTGCACCTAAAGCTCCCGCATTTAATGCGGCTTTTTTCAATTCTTTAAATCCAGGAATAGTGGTTTCCCTCGCAGGCTCTACGATCACATCTTTCATTGACCTGCCGATAAGGTTGTAATCATGCTGCAGAACGCCTGCAACCAGCCCAGCAAGATTTCCGGTTTGTGTAACTACATCTTTGAGCGGAACTTGTTTTGGGAGCAACTTCCTGGATTCAGCAGTTTTGATTTGTAAATCAGGATGAATAACTACAGCGTATAAGTCAGGAGGAGTGCCTAGTTGAATAACATCAAGCGGGTCATTGCTTCTTACGATCACAAAACCTCCTAACAAGGCAGGTGCCACATTATCAGCGTGGAATGCCCCACTGGCAATTTGCTCGCCAGCCATGGCAAAAGGGAGCAGATCGAAAGAGTTTTTAATGGGTGTGCCGAGTAATTGATTGGTTGCAAATACTGCGGCTGTAGCACTTGATGCACTGGAACCAATTCCGCTTCCTGGTTTTATGTTTTTATACAATGTGAATTCAATACCTGCCCCTGATCCAAGATGTTTTAGTAGTGCATTTGCTGCCACAGTGGCCACATTTTCTAATGGGTCAATCGGAATGTTTTGACTTCCTATTATCTGATTGATATGTGCACCCTTGCTTGCGTTCTCCCGTGCAACAATAATATCTCCTGGTTTTTCAAGAGCAAAACCAAGTACATCAAATCCACATGTTACATTGGATACAGTGGCAGGACTAAAAACTTTGATAGACTTACTCATTGATAAAATGACTTACTAATGTGTCTATTTTATTTTCACTCATAAAGATAGACACATTGAAGGGGAATCAACGCAGCGTTTTATTGAAGAAGTTATTGCTCTGTATTATTTTTCATACGTGCCAGTTCTGCTTCGGCTGCAATGAAACCAAATGAGGCGAAGCTTTTTCCGGATATTACTTTTTCGAATATTTCAACAGCCTTAGTGGTGTCGCCATTGTATAAATACCAGTTGCCTACTCCATAACCCTGGGTTGCCAACGAAAGGTCATAATCTTCTGCATTGGGGTCAACTGTCAGAAGGTCTTCAGGTTTTAACTTTCCCTGATACATTTGAAGTCGTTTGTAGTAAGAATCATTTTCGATGATTGTCATTTGATCGGTGATGTTTCCTAGCAGGCTCTCGGCCAACTCATCTTTTCCTTCACGTTTATAAGTCATATAAAACCAATCAATGGTTGCCACTAACAAGTCATCGTTATAGCTTGCTTTAAGGCACTCAATGTATGCTTGCTCTGCTTTTTCAAAATCTCCCTTGAGATAATGAGCAAGTGCTAAGTGATACCATATGTTAAATTGTGTTGATGACAATGGCTGATTGAGTTTGTTAGGTGCACCATCAGGTTCCACTTCAGGGGGATGAGGGGTCATTAGCTGAGATGCTTTGGTCAGATCATCTATCGCTCGATCAAATAGACGCATTGAAATAAACCGATGTCCGCGATGTCTCAATAATTTATACGACTGGGGATACTTGTCAATACCTTCACTTAGTACTTCGATGGCCTCATTAAACCTCAACAGATAACCCAATCTGCGTCCATACCAGATATAGTTTTCCTCAGAAGGATCTTCTTGAAAGTTCTTTTTTGCTACGGCCAGGTTGCTATCCAGCTTATGTTGCACTTCTTGACTTCTTTCAGGTTCAAAATAAGTGGTACCCAGCAATGACACCACCTCTGGGGCTTTATCTGCTTTCCTTTCCTGAGGCGCACTGCATGATAGGAGGAGGGAAAATGAAATAGAGATTATAGCTATCGTTTTCATAGGGTATAAAGAATAATAGGCTTCTAAAAATGAAGGCTTCAAGCTAGCCAACCTTTGTGATAAAATGAAATGCCAAATAGCGGTAAGTGCTTTTAAAATTTCAATTGACCGTTGCGGGAAACTGAAGAGGGTAAATTCTACTCATTATTTCTATATTTAAAAGTAAACCATTACAACCATGAGAATTTTCAAGCTTACCTTTTTGATGATGGCCTTATCGTTTTCGGTTATCGGACAAAAAACAAAGAAAGATGTTATCAAAGCGATTGATTCCAGGCAATCCGAGTATTCTACCATTGCACGACAAATTTGGGGTTATGCTGAAGTGGGTTTTCAGGAAACAAGGAGTTCTGCCTTATTGATGGAAACACTAAGTAACAATGGCTTTAAAATAGAAGCTGGAGTAGGGGGCATGCCAACTGCTTTCATCGCCAGTTACGGACAAGGCAAACCTGTAATTGCCATACTGGGAGAATTTGATGCCCTTCCGGGAGTAGCTCAGGATGCGGTCCCTCAGAAAAAGCCAATTGAAGGGCAACTGGCAGGGCATGCTTGCGGACATCATTTGTTTGGCACTGCCTCGGCAGCATCAGCCATAGCAGTTAAGGATTGGTTGATCGCTAATAATAAGCAAGGCACAATTAGGTTTTATGGAACCCCGGCCGAGGAGGGTGGCTCAGGAAAAGTATATATGGTTCGTGAGGGATTATTTAAGGATGTGGATGCAGTGATAAACTGGCACCCCGGTCCTGTGAACAGTGCAAGTGCTGGTACATCCCTGGCCAACAAAACTGGAAAATTTAGATTTTATGGTGTGGCCTCCCATGCTGCGGCTGCCCCACAAAGAGGGAGGTCAGCGTTGGACGGTGTGGAGGCCATGGACGTAATGGTAAATATGATGCGTGAGCATGTAACTCAGGAAACCAGGATTCATTACGTAATCACCAAAGGTGGAGAAGCTCCCAATGTGGTTCCTGCTTTTGCCGAAGTCTATTATTATGTGCGCCACCCTGATCGGTCTGAAGTAAAGGCTGTATGGGAAAGGATAGTGAATGCTGCAAAAGGAGCTGCTTTGGGTACTGACACTAGAGTTGAAGTAGAAATAACAGGAGGAGTACATGATTTGCTGCCCAATGAAACTTTGGCAAAAGCCATGTACGCCAATCTTAAAGAAGTTGGCGGTTATACTATGAATGATGAGGAGAAAGCTTTTGGTGTAGAAATCCAAAAATCGTTTACAGGTAAGGTGCCATCATTAAGTTCAACGCAAGAAATTGAACCGTATCAATTGCGTGAAGGGTCTGCCTCAACCGATGTTGGTGATGTAAGTTGGGTCGTGCCAACGGTGGGGATGTCAGCAGCCACGTGGGTGCCAGGTACGGCTGCTCATAGTTGGCAGGCTGTAGCAGCCGGAGGAACAAGTATTGGTATGAAGGGCATGATGATAGCTGCGAAGTCCATGGCCCTTATGGCAGTTGATCTTTATACAAATCCTTCACTACTGGCAGAATCCTGGAAGGAGTTTAAGGCTAAAACCGGAGATTTTAAATACGAAGCGCTTATTGGAGATCGTCCTCCAGCTTTGGATTATCGAAAGTAGGCATCAGGATGCCACAAACTTGGCGATTTCGTTATAAAATTTTTCCTGATCGCGCCAATAATTGCGACTGTATGTTCTTACATGCTTCCATTTCTTCTGCTCGAAGAGATGGGGCATGGAAGCATGTAAGTCCTTTACGGAAGGATTTTGTCGGTATAGCTCATCATCGGTAAGGATTAATCCTAATTTATTATTTTGAAGATGGGCTGAGACATCTGCAAATGGGAGTTCGTCTTTCTTAAAAAGCTTGTCGGGAAATTTTTCATTCCCCCACGATTCAACCATGTCTTTGAGGTACCATTTTGTTTTGGTATCCCTGATTTGAGCGATAAAGGGTTTGAACTTTCCGTCTGCAACTGTTTTGGTATACTGAAGATACTTTTTGAGGAGCTTGGGTCCCTCATTTTTTAAATCGTCTACCTGAAGTTGTTCTGGCAAAATACTTGTCACGACTATTATTTTTTCACGCGCTCGTGTAATGGCTACGTTTAGTCTATTCTCACCACCGGGCATACTAAGGCTACCAAACTGAAAATGCATTTTTCCTTTTGGATCAGGAGCATAGCCAATGGAGAAAATGATCACGTCCTTTTCATCTCCTTGAACGTTTTCAATGTTCTTCACAATAAGGGATTCCGGAATTGTCATTTGTTGCTCTCCAAAAGAGGTCTCTAAAAGATCTAGGATCAACATTTGTTGTGGTACGTTAAAACAAACCACTCCTATTTCTTTTTCAGGATCAGATCGGACAAGATTAGATACCAGGTTCACCACCTCGTTTGCTTCAATTACGTTGGTGTTGTTTTCCCAAGTGCCTTCCACTTTGTGATAATAAACAGAGGATTCATTACTTGCAATATGATCAGCATTGGGTAACAAGGTCAGTTGACCTTCATAAAAATGTTCATTTGAGAAATCAATTAACTCCAGAGACTTGCTGCGGTAATGACTTCGCAACGGAAGTTCCATCAGGTACCTTCCGGAAAGTTCTAATAGCGAGTCTACTTCTATATCGGGATCCTCTTCGGTTTCGTCTTGCCACCTGATGCGATAAAGATCGCTCGGTTTGAGTTGCTTATCATCTCCAGCGACAATGACTTGTTTTCCGCGATACATAGCGGGTATTCCTCTTTCTGTAAAGCACTGTGAGGCTTCATCAAAAATAACAAGATCAAACATTTCTCTTAACGGAAAAATGGCGGAGACTGATTCTGGTGAAGCAAGCCAGCAGGGCAATAGCCTGAAAATTTCACTTTCAAATTCAGCCAGTAATTTACGAATTGGCCAAATTCTTTTCTTTTTGGTGAGTTGATGATGAAGGTCGCGATAGGTTACCCTGTTATTTAGCCTGTTGAATTCCAAGTCATCGGCTACCCGTTCACGGGCGCGCAATAAAATTATTTCATTGCTTATTTTTTGCTTTTCTCCAAGAATATCCTGCAACTCAGATTCAATTAATTGCAGTTTACCAGATGAAACAATTCTCAACACAGGGAATTTAGTTTCCAAATGGTCGATCCAGGCAAGGCACAAGCTGTTTATAAAAGTTCTTTGAATCTTTTCAGGCTGCCAATCTTCATGTGCATCATGTAACTTTGAGATGCAGTTTTTTTCATCAGGGGTAAGCGCCTCTTTAATGTTGTCAAATTCACAAAGTGCATCAAAGTCATTCAGCAGCACTTCACGTAGTGTTTCGCCTCGTTTGGGTTGCTTGGTTAGCAATTTTATTTGATTAGTGCTTAGATAGGCATTCCATTTGATTTTAATAATGGGAACCTCTGAAAGAATCTGAAATAGGCGTTTCATTCTTAACTCCATTTCAGTGTGCGTCAAAGTTGAAAGATCAATAAAGTTGCTAATCCCACGTATAGATTTGAAGATTAACTTTGCCTGGATCGCATTCTTTTGATTGTTAAACCATTTTTGTATTTCCTTTTCATTTATTTTTTCGGGCACTTCCTTCAGCCATTCTTTGGTTTTAAGTTTTGACAAGTTGTGTTCAAGGTTGAGCCTTCTATCAAGTTTAGCTTCCAGTTTTTTAAATCCAGCTCTATTATTTTCTAATGCATTACCAACAAGGGCACGTTTAATTAAAAACTTATCCTGCGAAAAGAGTTCCCAGCGAATCAATCCGATTAGACTTCTGCGCGATTTCATCCTGCGATGGAGCGCTTGTTGAAGCGTACCCAATTGAGACGTAGCCAGGGATGCTTCGGGTCCCTCTTCTTCAAAACAAGATACAACCAGGCGCTCTATATTAGCCAACCATAAACTGCTGGTTTCTTCATCTGTTTTCTCACTCATTTGCTGGAAATAGAAGAATGTTTTTTCAGTATCCAGATATTGCATCATCTCCTTTACTTCTTCTTCACGCTCCAGCAGTTCTTCGCACTGCTCCCAATCCAATTTGGCGCCCACCTCCTTTTCAAGTTGATTGCATAGATTGCTAATGACCACCGGTACTTCAACCAGTATATTTTCAATTTCTTTCAGGTCTGTAATGCCTAATCCAACAAACGGTTTCCGATCTCGCCACAAATAGTCATCCTTGCTAAAAGTTTGTGCGTAATGTGCGTATGCTTTTAGCCGATTGTAGAATGGGGTAATGGTGTCAATCGGAAAATTCTGATATTCCTGTTTTAAATTTATGGTGGGCTCTGATGGGTTGGATCTTAAATAGAGTTCTTTGATGCTTACCCCGCTTTCTGTATCATTAAATAGTGCTTTCTTAAACTCATCCAGTTCTTCAGTTAGCTGGTCGATACGATGGCAAGCTTGTAAAAATTTACGATTCAGTTGAATGGCATCTAAACTACTGTTTTTAGCTTTGTATTCATCTACCCTATCTATTTGACGAGCTGCTTTAGCGTAAATTTCTTTTCTATCGTTTTTGAAGTCGTGAACCAGCGCTAAAAAATCAGAAAGTTGTAGTTCCTTTAGTCGAGAGTAAACCACATCGAGCGCTGCCCTTTTTTGGCATACTACCAATACTTTTTTTCCGGTTGCTATCGCGTCCGAAATCAGGTTGCAGATCAATTGCGATTTGCCAGTGCCAGGGGGACCCTGTACAACAATAGAGTAACCAATCTTGGAGGCTTTTAAAATATTTTCCTGCCATGCGTCCAGCGGAAATCCCGTAAATAATTTTTCTTCCTTCACTAAAGGTATGAAGTTGGAGAAAAGCAGGGATTGTTGTTCTGTTTGATTTTTGCTCATAAAGAACTCTTCCATACTGCCAACCTTATGCTCTTCAATCAACTCAATGTAATCAGGTACCAGGTAAGATCCTGCCTGTGGAAAAATACCCAGAACGGCTTCGGGGAATAATTTGAGTTCTCCGTTTTTGTGCAACTCATCAAATTCCGGCTGTGTGAAGTTGAGAAAGTAGTCTAATTCATCTCTGTAGTTGTCGGGATTAAAGTGAATATCGATTGAACTCTTTTGAAGTAATTGATAGAGTGAAGTTCTAAAGACAGTACTGTCATGATCAGATTCCTCAAAAGTTTCTTCCAGTAAAAAATCTTCTATTTGAATTTTGTTATAAAATGAATAGGCCAGCAAAAAGGACTTATTGAAAGTAATATCTGCATCTTCTCTTTGTTGGATGTTCCAATTGTTATCCTCTAACTTAATTTCTACTGGAATATAAAGAAGTGGGGCGCGAACTCTTGTTCCGTCCATGAACTTGCCTCTAGCAAAAGGCCAACCGATATGAAGATCCTTGGAGCCACGTTCTTCAAAAAGTAAATGATCCAGCCGCTGAAGTCTCTTTATTCTTTTGCTTGCTTCGTTGCTAGCCTCCATCCTTGTATCAATAATGGGGCAAAGAATTTTACTTTTTCCTGCAATTAAAGCCTCTATGATAGAGAATGACTTTTCTCCATTAAGCTGACTCAGTTGATGCAAATCAATGAATTGTTCAGAATTAGCCCGTGGCAAATAGATGGAGCGACTGTTTCCGGAGAGGTTGGTAAGCCTCCGTAAGTAGGAATTGAGTATGTGTTGCTCTTTGCGTGGCATTTAATGCTCTAATTTTAAATAAGGTCTCATACGAATAAAAGTGCTTGAATCGATGAGATCAATTTTCAAAAGGTCGTCAATCTCATTGAAACTTCCATGCTGAAAGCGATATGTGACAATGGTTTTGGCGATTTTTTGACGAATATAAGGGTGAGCCGACAGTTCCTGTGTGCTGGCCTTGTTAAGGTCGAGCTGAAGTGGCCTAAAATTGGGTGCTATAAAGAACCTGGTCCTTATAGCCATCACTACTGTGGAGTCTAATCCATATACCTCTTTCATCTGTGAATCACTTACAAAACCACCTAGTGCATTTCTATATTTTATTATTCGATTTGCAAGAACCGTACCGATGCCTCTGATGGCTTTTAACTGGGTAGTATCAGCAAGGTTTAAATCCAATAACGCAAAAGAGTTTACCTCCTTCTTGTCTTTCATATTGGATTTCGGAAATCTTTCTTCAGTTCTTTTTTGTTCGTATATGATTATATAAGGTGCAAGCCTTGCATAGAGAGAGGAATCCATGCCATAAATTTTCAAAAGATCGCCAGCGTTGCGAAATCGTCCCCCTTTGTTTCTATAGTTATTGATTCTTTGTGACAGATAAGGGGGCACTCCCAACGAGTCAAAATCTGCAAGTGAGGCTGAATTAGGATCAAAAGGGAATAGGGTATTGGTAATTTCTTCACTTGGAGGGGTTACTGGAATAAAATTCCATTGGGCAATCAAGCTGTCGATCCTCCCCTGGTCTTTATCGACCAAAATAGGACTATTGTAAAAGAATGATTTGTAAACAGGGTAGGAGAAGAGAATTAAAACCATGGTCGGAAGTAGAATTAAAAAACCATTGGTCTCACTTCTTGAGAATCCAAATACATTTCTTATCCATAGCCGGAGTCGCTGCATAGAGGGTGTATCGCCTTCTTAAAATCGGAAATAACTGAATAAGATAAAAGTGAGATAAATGAATTTATTCAGATAATACGCGCTTAAGGCCTATTAGCAAACTTTCTTTTATGGGAAATAAATCTGAAATGAATTTTTGACTGATTTCAATTTCTATTCCAAGGTACTGCTCATCGGGATAAAGTGCCCTTAGGTGAGAGGTAACCCCATCATCAATACCAAGGTAGGGCTCGTTGAATTGAATAGAGAGGTTGGGTAACTGACCGGTCAATGCTTGTGCATACGATTGGCAAAATGCCAGCTCTGACTTCCTGTCGGGATCAAAGAGTAAACCGATTTCTACACTTCGTTCTTTTCCATGGAATATAGGGGTGAAAGAATGAATGGACAGGTGCAATACAGGCTTTTTCAACTTTTCGATTTCTCGTTCAACCTTCAATCTATAGGGAAGGTATAGCTCATTAATAAGTTGTGCTTTCTCAGCATCTGCCAATTGATTTGTATATCGTGAAAAAAGCTGACTACTATAAAGTGATCGATTGGGTTCTGTTAATAAGCGTGTAGTGAAGCAGCCAATGGGATGAAGATTTAATTGCTCACCCATATGGGTTGCCACATTCCAAGCGCCAGGATCCCATCCTTCATGTGAGTTCAAGGCATCATGTGCCTTATGAAATAGAGGCTTATACTTTTCGGGTACAATATTCCCTGCATGCTCGCAGGTAATGAGCAAAGTGTAAGGCATCGCTATGGTATAAACATCTTGTTTTGTTCAAGACATCCGCATAACCTGAGATATGTAGTTTTAATAGCTTTCTCTGACAAGTCTCCAGCCAATGATTTCACAATTCGATCGGAAAGGGTGCCTTCATTAAAAATAACAGAAAGCTCCCGGTTTAGATTTTGAAGAGATGTATTACCTGATTTAGTCAATTTGTCCATCACTTTTTTCCAGATGTCAATGGCTGATACAGGACCGTTCTTAATGCCGAATGCCGCAAGGTACTCGGGCATATTTACTTGTGTCTGTTGTCCTGTTACCATGCACTTTTCAAAGAGTAGGGCCATGGGGTCAGTTTTCATTTTCATTTGCTCATCAAGGCTAATGAATTTTTCACTTACAAAAGCCTTAATGGTTTCGATCACAAGGGAGATGATGGCCATGTCAGCCGATGGACATTCCTGAATATCCATTAAGCGTATTTCAATTGATCCTCTGTCAAAACGTGGAATGGCACCACGCGAATTGACCCATATCGGATTGAGTACATGGTCAGGATCGAACGGAGCTATGTCTGCTTTGATTTTTTCGTAGATGGAATTGAGATAATTTCTTTTAGAAAAAAGAGCCTCAGGAATCACCTTGCCGGTGATGGAGGGAATACGTGCCTGATTGGTTTTATAATATTTGAGACGAGTGTCCACCATACCTGTGAGCTTACCATCTAAAATTGGAGAAGAGGCACAAAGTGCTGGAAGGATTGGGAGCACTATCCTTACGGCAGCATGCAGCTTGGCAAACTCTTCGTCATCATAGAATGGAAGATTTAAATGTGTGCTTTGAAGGTTGGACCAGCCGTGACCTTGAGTATTAAAGATTTTATCATAAATCTGGTACACTTCATTATTATCGTGCGGCCAGAGTTTGGTTTCCTTCAATGGATCCATAAACGGATGCGCAGCGGTAGGCATCAGCATGGCGTTCCATTTATCCAATATGGCGTTTATCCTTTTTACATTTTCGGCAAAACCATTTTCCAGTGCATTGAAATTGGATTCAGGTTCTGTTGATTTTAGTTCTATGACATGTAGCACCAATTCGTTAGACCAGGTTACAATTCCGTTTTCGAAATCGCTTCCATACTCCCCCAGCTCGTGCTTAAGAAGTTCATCCGTCACTGGTTTTACGGCAAGGGTATCCTTGTCAACTAACATATACTCCAGTTCTATGCCATAGCCCTGAAAGAGATGGATGCGCGAAGGTTGGGTCATTTTTCAGTTTTAATTCTATTTAAAAATACTTCCATTATGGTAGTATACAGCTTTTCTTTTAACATTTTATCTTCTACTCCCGCATCGATGTTTGGGTTGTCATTGATTTCTATCACATAGAATTTGCCATCGACCTCTTTCATGTCCACCCCATATAAACCCCGGCCGATCAGCGAGGTAGCCTTTAGTGCAGTCTTCAACAGGCCGGAAGGAGCCTGATCTACAGGTAACGATTCAAAATTTCCTTCTTTCCCATCTTCTTTTTTGGCGCTCCAATTCACAATTTGCCAGTGCTCGGAAGCCATGAAGTACTTACAAACGTAAATGACTTGTCCGTCAATTATACCTACTCTCCAATCGAAGGGGGTGGGTAAAAATTCCTGTGCAATCAACAAGTCAGATTTTTCAAACATACTTTTTCTGATTTTCTTGAATTGCTCCAGGCCAGTAATTTTATGAACTCCTTTTGAGAATGCACCGTCAGGTTGTTTCAATATAAAGGGGAATCCCATTTTACTTGGTAGCGCCTCGCAATTGTCTTCGGTAATAACGTTTGCTTTTGGTGTTAAGATTTTATTCGCTGTGAGCAGTTCATGCAGGTAAACCTTGTTGGTACACTTTAGTATGGATACAGGGTCATCGATCACTACCAAACCAAGAGATGCTGCTTTTTTGGCAAACCTAAATGAATGATGATTAACATTTGTTGTTTCCCTGATGAACAGTGCATCATATTGGATCAACTGATCAAAATCATTTTTGGTGATAAACTCAACGTTAAATCCTGTCTCTAAAGCAGCCTTGTAAAATTTCTTAAGTGCGCGGTCATTGGAAGGTGGGTTGTCATCTTCCGGGTTGATGAGAATGGCCAGGTCATACTTTTTTCTGTCGGTTCTGTAATCTCTTTTTCTTAAAAAGTATTTTTCCAGAGCACTAATAAAAAGCGGCTTGTCTTCTACGGGCACTTCAGCAAGGCTGATGGGGCGTAAACTTTGTAAAACCCATTTGGTCTTTTTTGAAAACACGGCTTTGAGAAATGGCGTTTGAACCAACTGGAAGAGTTGTCTTCCTAACTTGTTATACGATTCAATGCTGGTTGATCCGAAGTACACATTGAATTCAACCCTGTCCCCTGCAACTGTTTTTAAGGTGCCTTGTATAAGATCATCGAAATCCTGTGAATCGTATCTTATAATTGAGGGAAAGCGAAAATCCTGGATGGTAGAAACTCCCGGAAGTACTTTGTGTCCCCTGGCCTCCGCCAGCAGCGATACATAGTAACCTTCGCTTTGATATTGATAGGACTTACAAAGATTCAGCACTTTAATGTTGCGCACATTCTGATAAGCATCCGATGTGATGTACACATTGGGTGTAATCACTTCCACATCCGGAAGGTTAATTTTCCAATTGTCTGGTTTCTCTACGACAATAAGTTTGGGCATATCTACTTCGGTTCTATTATTAACAAGTTAGCATCATAAGTTACAATGCCTAATAAAATACTATTGATGAGTCGATCGAACTTTACATTGTAATATTGACTCTTCAAAGGATTAGGATTCATGGGATCAGCCATGTACACCGTGTCAGCCTTTCCATCAAACCCATTGATCACCACAAAATGTCCTACAGGTTCGCCTTTAATACTATGATATTTGTTGGTTTTGCCTATTTCTCGAGGAGTACCGTAAAGGTAGGTGGCGCTCAGTCCTGTTAAGATAGGAACGGAGGCGATGAGATATTTTTTTATAAGGTCTTTATTTAATTCAGCATATTTCACTTTGCCACCGGCCTCCAAAAATTTAATGTAGGCCTCACATTCCGTTAAGAGTTTGCGTTTGTTTTTTTTAACCCGCATTTGCTTTTTTAGCAACTCAACCATCTTTGCTGATGAAAACTTAAACCAGGTTGGATCAAATACATTCAGGTTATAAGTATAGATGTGTGCTTTGTAGCCGCGTTCCAAGGCATGATCGCCAAGCATTACGGCCAATGTGCCACCTGTCTTGATCTGCTTGACCTCCTGAATAACCTGTTTCAGGGAAATTTTGTCTTCGTAATGTTGATATAGTGCATGCAGGCAGGTAGGGCCGCATGTTACTTCATCTGGCTGTGCCTTGATGTCGAAATTGAGGAATAGGGCTTGTCTGTTTGGCATGTTACATAAACTTAGAAATGATCAGGTCGAATACCTCGAAAAGAATCAAAATAATAATGATTAATTCCATCGTATTGCTCTCCCGCTGACTCGAAATTTCTCTGAATACGGCCAGGTTATCTTTGATGATCCTCAGGGTATATTCTACTTCCGTAAAACGAACGCGCAGGTCAAAGTATTTCATCAGGTTTTGATGGAACTTATCAAGGTATTCGTCTTCCCAAACCAAATCAGGTGCATCAAAAACATAAATATTTTCAGCGATATCATTTTGGGTGTTTAAGGCTTTCCCCAAAAACTTCATCATGTTTTTGCGATTGAATTTCAACTTTCCTGATGTTTCCAATTCGTTGGCAATTCCCTTGATCTGCATGAGCAGGGCATCCATGGTTTCATGATATTGATCAAGGGCGACCGACTGAGCCAGATTAAGCATTGCGATTCGTATTACATTGCCGTCCAGTCTGCTTACTTTGATATGGTCGAATTCGAACTGCATATCTTCATCGTTCGAAATGCTAATGTCATGGTCATCTCGCAACCATGGTCTTTCCTGAATGGTAAAAGGCTTGATCGTATTGATGGTGGCTTTGATCTCGTCCTCACCAAACCCCTGAAAGGTGACAATGCCATAGCTATAAAAGCAGATGTACCTGTTTTTTTCAAACTCAAAAAAGAGTTCGATGGCATTGTCTGCTATTGGCTTATGAGGAAATAAAACCTTAATTCCTTTAAGATTTAGCTGTTTTCCAATAAGAATAGCGGAAAGTCGTAAGGGAGTGTCCACAACCAAATAAATTCAAAATTAAGGTTTAAATATATGGTATAGAAAAAGTCCGTTAATTCTATTTTTTAATATTGAACTCTCAAAATTAGGTATGTCTAACCCTTATTTTAATAGATTAATGCATGTCAAAAGTGAATATTTAAGTGTGAAAAAATAGTGATGGTATTGGCGATGGTACTCATCGGCTTACAATCACAAGCTTGGGGCATAACCGGCCACCGGACAGTGGGGTTAGTAGCTTCTGAGCACCTGAATCATTGCGCAATCAAATTTATAATATAGGGGATGGCAACCTGGGTTATGAATACACTTATAAAAATATGGACGTTGTTCGTAGAAGGTTGAGGGAAGCGGGTATTAGATTGGCGGGATTGCTGAATGAGATTTATGGATAAAAAGAGAGAGCCACGTTTTAGGTGGCTCTCAATGGATGGATTTTATTACTATCTATACTTTTGCTACTTGTGCATTGATGATTAGTTTCACTTCATCACTCACCAATACACCACCGGCTTCAGTTACTGCATTCCAGTTTAAACCAAAATCTTTTCTGTTGATCTTTCCGTTGATTTCAAAACCACTTTTGGTATTACCATAAGGATCTTTTGTAGTACCGCCAAATTCAACATCCAATTCTATCTTCTTGGATGTACCCCGGATGGTAAGATCACCTACAAGTTTGTAATCATTACCATCTACTCTCTGCAATTCACCTGAAAAATCCATTGTAGGATATTCTTCCGATGCAAAGAAGTCGGCCGACTTCAAGTGGTTGTCACGATCTTTTTGGTTGGTATCAACGCTATTGGTATCAATACTGAAATTGACAGTAGCTCCGTCAAAATCTTCACCTTCGCTTTCGCTTTCAACGCTTCCGCTAAAACTTTTAAAAAATCCAGTTACTGTTGAGATGACCAAGTGTTTTACTTTGAATTGAACCTCTGTGTGTGTTGGGTCAATCGTCCATTTTGTTTTTACTGCTGCTTCCATTTTTTTTAATTTATGATTTCTTAATTCAATTTGTTCAATTTTGTCTTTGTTGACGATGCAAAGGTATGTCTGTTCAAAGGCCTGTTTGCTTGAACCAGATTAAGAAAACACAATGAATGACTTGAACTAGATTAAGAAAGTGGACGGCTTGGCTTAAACTAGATTAAGCACTATTTATCCATCAGTTTTCTTCGAATTTTACTGAGGAATTCTGGAGTAATGCCAAGGTAAGAGGCAATGTGTTTTTGGGGCACAAACTGTTCCAGCGTGGGATACTTTTCAATAAAATTCTGGTACCGTTTTTCTGCAGGATCTGAAAGGTTTTGAATGATTCGTTGCTGGTGGGTAATTAAGGAATTTTGGAAGATGATGCGAAAAAACTTTTCGAATTTGGGATACCTGTCCAGTAAAGTATTCATCTGGTTAATGGGTAGCAGTAGCACACCACTATTAGTGAGGGCTTTGGTGGAGTAAATAGAAGGAGATTCACTTGTAAAACTTTGAAGATCGCCCGTCCACCAACCTGCTGTAGAAAACTGTACCACATGGTCATTGGCTTCTTGGTCTGTATAATAGGTCATGAGGCATCCGTCTGTCACGTGAATAAAATAGCGGGTCACCTCACCTGCTGTTTCAATGAATTCATTTTGTTTCACTTTCATGGGCAAGAGTATTGATTGCAGATAGGCTTCATCTGTCTTATCCAGTGAAATGTGTTGTGAAATCGAGGTAAAAAGCTGAAAAGTATCCATACGAGTGGATAAAAATAGCAAGAATACAGCTAGGATCATGAGATGGCCTGATTTTGTATTCTGGATATAATTTATGCTAATTTGTTGTTATAAACTTTATCATTATGTCAAAAGCACAAGACGCAAAAAAGGAAGGGAAGAAAGAGGCTACTAAAACCCTGAAAGAAAAAAGGGCTGAGAAGAGAGCCAAGAAGGAAGCCAAGAAAAGAGGGTAGCCTTATTGCCAATGATCAAAAAAAGGAGTCCAGTAGAAACTGGACTCCTTTTTTATTCTTATATAAGAAGCAATTTGATCGAATCTGTAGTTATCGCGAGTGTCTAATCTCAACCTTCCATCTTCGCCCGAGTGGCACATTGTATTTTACTAACTTTTTATTGTTCCAATTTCAGATCCTGGAAAATCGGGTGTTGGATCTTCAACGGGTTGACAAGCAAGTAGAAAAATCAAAATTACACCCAGACAGAACAGCCCTAAAGGTTTCATGGCTCAAGGATTATTGCTCATACACTTTTTTGTCCAACGTTATGGTGTCACCAGGTTTTACAGGAGCAACAGGTTCTTCACGGCATGCACCCACCAAAATAATTGTTACAAGCAACCAAAAAGCGATCTTAGCTTTTGTTTTCATAATAATTGTTGTTTAAAGTTTGAAACCGAAAAAACAGATTGCGAAATAATGAATCAAAGATGCAGATAGGAAGGCGGGAAAAACTATTCGATTTGATTCACCCAATAACTGATTTGGACTAGCAGAAAACTGAAACTATGTTTCAATTATTTCAAATAATAGGTTCGTTTCATTTCTTGACAGATATGAATCAGATTTTAACAACGCTTAGATTATCCTAGTAATTTCTTATTAACTAAAACTAAGGATTCACCTGGGAAAAAGTTTGAATTCAGATTGAAAGGTTGGGGCAGGGAGATAATAAAACAGGCGCTCTAAAACCAAATTAATGGGCTCAGAAGCGCCTGTTTAAAAAACCTATTAGAAGTGATGTAAAATTCTTATTGTTTTTATTAAATCACTACTGCTAATGTTACAGATTGTGATATTAATGATACATGGCTATTTTCGAGGGAAAAGCTAATTTTTGCCATTAATGTATTCGGATGGTAAAACCCCAAATTGTTCTTTAAATGCCTTGCTGAAATAAGAGAGATTCGAAAAACCCACTTCATAGGCCACTTGTGTTATTGGGCCCCAGTTTTGATCAAGTAACTGGGCTGCCTTTTGCAAACGAAATACACGAATTAATTCATTGCAAGAAAATCCTGTCAGGGCCGTGATTTTGCGGTACAATTGAACGCGACTTAAGCCCATTTCATCTGCCAATGATTCTACACTTAATTGTTCATCAGCTAATCGCTGATGAATGATCTCCTTCACTTTTATCAAAAATTGCTCATCGGCAGATTTTACTTTTATTTTAGGAGATTCTTTTAATAGTTCTAGTTTAATGTGCTCCCTTATCTTAGTAATAGAGCTGACCTTATTTCTAATCTTTAGTAACAATTCACTTCTATTGAATGGTTTGATCAGGTAATCATCAGCTCCGGCTTGTAACCCTATTAGTTTACTTTCTTCTACAGTCTTAGCTGTAAGAAGAATCACCGGAATATGACTTGTTCTGATGTCCATTTTAATTTTGGAAAGCATATGAATTCCGTCCATTTCTGGCATCATCACATCACTAATAATTAAATCGGGTATTTCAGAAGTGGCTTTACTAAGACCTACTTTTCCATTCTGTGCTTCAATTAAATTGAATTCGCTCGCCAGGAAATCAACAATAAACATGCGCAGATCTCTATTATCCTCCACTATAAGTAGAGTGGCTTTATTATTTTGATCTTTGTGGGTTCCGTTATCAGCTGCCTGTAATGGATAACTTAGTGTTGGTAATTTATCTAAAGTGGAAATTTCGACTTTATTTATATGGCTCTCGGAAAGCTCAAGTGGCAGACGTACCTGGAAGACGCTTCCTTTCCCTACCTTACTTTTAACCACTATTGTCCCCTTCATGAGGGTAACCAATTCTTTCACTAAGGACAAACCAATACCAGTTCCAAAGTCTTTTTGAATGTTATTGGTTTGATAAAACTTTTCAAAGATTCTGTTTACTTGATGTTTTGGAATTCCAATTCCACTATCAATGACAGATAGTATTAATTGATTGTTCTCTATCCTTGCTCTTATTTGTACCTTACCGTGATTGGGTGTGAACTTGATTGCATTGTAGATCAAATTAATGAGAATAGTTTCTAATTTATTTTTATCAAAGTTGGCTATACAATTTTCTTCAGGAATATCTATTTTTAAATAGATGTTTTTTTGACTAGCTATTGAATCGAATGAACTTGCGATAGCTCTGACAAACTGATATGGATTGCCTTCTGATTTTTCAATTTGAAGCGCGCCTGATTCAAGTTTGGATAAATCGAGGAGTTGATTGATGAGCTTTAGCAGTAAGTCCGCATTGCGTTTTATAATGTTTAATGCGTTTAACGTATTAAGGTCATTCTTATATTTTTCTATCAGATGCTCTACAGGAACTAATATCATTGTTAGGGGTGTACGAAATTCATGACTGATGTTGGTAAAGAAAGAGGTTTTTACCCGGTTTACTTCTTTTGCCTTTTCCAATTCATAGTGCTCCTTTTCATGTTCAAGTTGTTTGACTTTTAGAGTCGTTTTTAGTCGTTCTCTTTGAACGATGTTAGTTCTGGCCCAATACAGTAACCCGATAACCAGAAATCCATACAGTGAATAGGCCCACCAGGTTTTCCACGGAGGGGGAAGGATGGTAAGTTTTAGTATTCGTTGATTATTGCTCCAAACACCGTGATGGTTACTTGACTCAACGCGAAATGTGTATTGTCCTGCTGAAAGATTGGTGTAGGTAACTGTTCGGTTATTGGCTTTGGTTATAATCCAATCTTGGTCATATCCGTCAAGTTTATACCTGTATAAAATATTTTGAGGTGCAATCATCTCTACAGATGAAAATTCTAAAGAAAAGTTATTGTGTAAATAATCGAGGGTAAGATCATTTAACACTTTTATATCTGACGGAATTTTAAAGTCATTAGTTCCGACACTACGATTGCCAGTGATGGGAATTCTATTGTTAATCTTTAAAGAGGTGAGAATAGTGTGAGATTCAGTGTTTGATAGATTAAACTTTTGTGGATCAAATGTAATTATGGCGTCATTAAGAGTAACGGCTATAATTCCATCTTGCGTTTTAGCGAAACCTCCTGTATTACTTAACGTTTTCTGATTGCTAAAATTTACCACAATATTCTTTTCAGGGTCAAATAGGAGCAAGCCCTTTCTTGATGATATCCATAGCCGATTGTAGTTATCTTCAATAAAGCCAATATCTACATCTTCAGTGACAATGGTCTTTTTGATTGAGTACTTTCCGTTATTATTGTTCACTGTATAAAGCCCACCTCCCGTTCCTACATAAAGGAATCCTTTTTTTGATTTTCCAATACACCCAACTCTTTCCCTTCCTTTAAATACATGATGAAATTTGCCGTTTTTAAACAAATCTACTCCAACAGAAGTTGATACCCAGAAAGAGGACTCATCCTCAGGTACAATAAAATCTATAGCGTTAAAATTGATTGTATTGGTGTCATATGGATTATTGTAATAATGATGGACTGAATTAACTGATCCGTATTTCATTTTGAGATCAATTTTATTTAATCCTTTTGCTGTGGTCACCCATAAGTTTTGGAACTTGTCTTCATAAACATTGATTGTGCTGTCACAGCTTAGGGTGTAGGGGTTCCCTTGTTCTCTGGAATAATAGACAACGTTATTAGGATTTAATTTTCTGGAAATGGAATCATATCCAATTCCTATCACTCCTCGGGAATAGGCCGCTATCCAAATGTAATTTTTGCCAATATTGGATGAGACTAGATTGGCAGGATGATCATGTTGACCATCAAAACTGATAGGGGTTAACTCACTATTTTCTAATTTTATTGGAGCAGTCCATAATGCATTATTAAAATCGCGACCTCCAAGAACAAGTGAATAATTTTCATGTCCCTGTTTATATAATTGGATATAATCTGTTCTTGACTTGTGGGTATCTATTGTTTTGCTAATATAGTATTCAAAATCAGGACGATTTATTTTTCGAATGCCAGTCTCGCTGGTAAACCACACATTGTCATTTCTGTCAATTGTAATCTCACTTAAGTGATGTTGATTAGTAGTGTTGTCATAAATGGTTTTTATATTACCTCGAGCGTACTCATAGCGAAAAACCCCCTTTTGATTCAAGAACCAAATGACATCCTGTTTGTCAATGGCAAAGTCGCTATTGTGTATTTCAGTGGGGAGATCAATGCGCAATTTGATGTTTAATAGGGAGTCAACTTTTAATAACACCCAACTATTTTGTAACAAAACCCAGTTTGATTGTGGTATCTTAATAACCCAGCCTGAAAAGAATAGACTACTGTCTTGGGAGTTTAGTAGATGGGGTCGATAGAATATGTGCTTTGATTTACTGTAATTCCATAATCCGTTTTTTGTACTAAGCAGTAGGTGGTCTCCTTGATCCTCAACAATTGAAATATGATTGTTCAACAGCAAGTTATCCTTATCGTTTTCATTAAGGTGTGATCTTGTTTCTCCTGTCCCCTGATTGTATTCATAAAGGCCGCCACCAAATCTTGCGCCTAGCCAAAGCCGATGCTTGTTTTGGTCAGCAGCTATCCAATTTATGTAATGCTGAACAGAAGGTTGGATTCTAATAAAACCCTCTGTTTTAAAATCATATTTGAGTATGTCTTGTCTGGCATTGTGATTAATCAAATTGTTTATCCACAAGTTGCCATATTTATCAGACTGCAGGCGACCGATCAACGGGAGCCCTAAGTTCATTAAGGAATCATCCGGATCATGTCTGAAAATTTTGAATTTGTACCCATCAAATCGACTGATGTGAGAGTCATGGTCAAACCACATTAACCCCAGGCTATCCTGACACATGCCTCTTGCATAATCACTATCTAGTCCATGGGCAACAGTATACTGATCGATTTCATAAAGTGATTGTGCAATTGAAAGATTGCCAATAAAAATTAATACGAAAGTCAATTGAGCTACAATAGCTTGTTTGTTGGAGTTTACCATGATAATAGATTAGTCTATCATCCTATTATCCATGATCCGTCAGGCTGGTATCCAATATGTTTTGCTGCACAGCCCTATAAACAAGCTCTGCTGCATTCTTAGCACCCAATTTAATCATCAGACTTTTTCTATGGCTGATTACAGTATGAATGCTAATACCGAGGGATGCTGCTATTTTTTCGGAGGAATTACCTCTGCCCAATAGACCAAGTACCTTCATTTCCTGAAACGTAATGTTCTTCATCATCGACTTTAATAATTAGTGTTTTACAATTAGTCAAAAATGAGTACTCTTATTTTCCTAAGCTATTCCCAATGTTGCATATTGTAATGCAATTGATTCATTGGTTTAGTCGTACAACTAAATGGCAGATATAAGCCTTCTTACTAAATAGCTAACGATAACCTATTAAATAGGTTTTGAAATTAGAAAATCAATGATTACAGGCCCCCGGTGCTTTTCTTTCCTATGGATCTTTAGCCTTTTGGCCTCCTGCCTGATACTAATTTATAAATTAACTAGCTAATTTCTGAGGATTTCTGGTACTAATAAATGGGATATTCTGAGAAGTAATGAACGGTGTGCTTTTTATCAAGAGCCTTATTAAGAGAAATGTTTACCAATTGCAGCTTCAAGCCATGAATTGATCGCCATGCTAGTTTATTCTACCAAATAGGAAATAAGGGTGGGAGACCTAATGGCCCCCCTTTCTTGGGTTATTATTATCTCTAAAGCAGTATTTTAAAAGGGACCGATACTTCCAGTTTGTCCCAATTCATAACAATTTCTCCTGACGCATCATCCTTACTTTCTATCACATATCGCAATCGCTCCTGATGTTTTCCTTCAGTCGATGGAATAACGGAAATTCTTACCAGGTCTTCTGCCTGGTTGTAATCATCTGCCAGGTGTTGGTTCCAATTTTTGTTGATGATAACAGTCCACTCACGTTCACCTGGGATGGTAAAAAAGGCATACTTGCCAGCCACCACCGTGGAATTACCAATTTTTATATCACGGTCAAATTCAATGCTTGTTGCTTTGTGGGCACCTGTCACCCAAACATTACCGAAGGCCACTAAGCCACCCCAAATCATTCTCCCTCGGGTAGCAGGAGAGTAGTAGTTGATCTCAAAATTTGTATTTCCAATCTTAGCCTGGATATAGGCCTTTGGGCTTCCTTTTAATGTATCGGCTTCAGTTTGTGGGTTGATAATAATCCCTTCGGGCTTTGATGTTTCAGTATTGTTCTCTTGAGCAGCATCAGATGCAGTTTCTTTTTTGGAAGGAGAACATGCTCCGAAACCAAATAATGCAATGAGAATGAGTAGTTGTAATCGCATAATAATTATTTTAATAGACTATAGTTTTACACTGGCTACTTTCACCCTTTTCTCCCCGTCATCTGTCCAGGCGAAAATTAATTCGTCACCCGACTTGGTCATCTGAGGGAATCCACTGGATCTTGAATCGGACGAAGTGGCAATTACTACCGAATTTTCCTTGGACCCATCTCGATTTACTTTTGCTGCTTTGATTTCCGTACCCTCCATCCAACTTACCATGGCGTGGTCTCCGTCTACCATGAGCAGATCAACCCGACCTATGGCTTTTCCTTCATCTATCCTGATGGGTTTACCGAATGTAGCACCTCCATCTGTTGAAAAAATAACATTGACTTGTGCTATCTGATCACTAAAAGTAAACCATGCAATGGCCAAAGTATTACCTAGGGCATCTGCACGAGGCCCATTCACGGGACAGGCAGCAATTTTCCAATTGTCGGCATAAACAGTTTTTGGACTTGTCCATTCTCCATTTACTAACCTTACTATTGACATGTCCCTGATTTCGTCATCAGACCTGTCACGGTACACCACGATGGGGCCATTGGCAGTAATTGTTGCCGAAGTTTGGCAACAATCGCAGGTTTTGTTATCCAATTCCCACTCATTGATTTTATTTCCTTGATAGTCTATTATGGCTCCACGTAAACTCATTGAGCCATGATGGCCGCCATGGTCATCCATATTTTCCATTCCTTCCATCACCGTGTTTCGTCCATCCAACCAAGACACAAATAAGTTTTCCTGATAGGGTACCAATGTTACAAATCCATGCTCAGCTTGTTTACCATCATCGTGAATCACAAACGAATTGCTCCAGTCTTTGCCACCATCATTGGAGAAGAACATTTTCACATCATAGGAAAACGTACCCTTCCCACTTTTACTTAATACGTGAGAAACCAAATTCTCTTCTCCATCAGCGGCAATCATGGGGTAGTCGGCCCAATTGACGAACCAGTTGTTGCTCTCGGCTATTAACGTTGGCGTTGTCCATTGTTCTGCTTGCCTTGCAGAGTAGTAGAATTGATAAACCGAATCTCTTTTCTCAATCCATGATAAATAGGTAACTCCTTTTTTGTCAGTGAATAAGTAGGGTTCGGCACTCATTGCACCCGCAGGCGATTCTTGTGGGTTTACTCTATAAGCAGATTCAGTATTCTTTTTTTCGTTTGAGCACGAAAGTAAGATACTAATGCATAGGACAAAGATGACTCGATTCATGGGTTGGTGGTTTTGTTAGTGATCAAAAAAATATTTTCAGGTTTGCTCCAGTCGCGAAAGCCGGCCTCAGAAAACTGGAGTTTTCCACTCTTATCAAATATAAATGTGGTTGGCAATGCCATGATATTGAGTGCTTCCATGTTTTGAGCTTGCACATAGTTGAAATCAAAACTTCGCCTTTCTTTAAATCCCTGAATCAAATCCACAGACTCATTAGAAGGAAACAGAAACACCACATCTTCATCTTTCAGTTGTTCCATAGCTTTGGCAATAGTGGGCATTTCTTGAATACAAGGTTTGCACCACGTAGCCCAAAAGTTTATAAAGACGATCTTGTTTTTATAATCACTCATGTTAATGGTTGTTCCATTGAGTGCTTTAAGTTCAATCTTTTCAAGATCAGATTTCTCATTGGTAACACATCCTGCCATTAGCAGTGTGCAAAGAGTAAGTAGATAGATATATTTCATTTTGAAGTTGATTTTCTTAAAAGTTGCTCGTTAGTGGCAACAACAATGGTACTCAAACTTTTAAGTACGGCTTCCCCTGTATGACCTCAGAGGAAATGCCGTACGCCTGCTGCTAATGACAATTAATGATTTGCATGCTCAGCTTCGCTTTCTAGTTTCTCAAGCGCCATTCCGCATTTAGAGCATGTGTCTCCTTTTTTGCCCTTTACTTCAGGATGCATTGGACATGCGTAACCAATTTCTTCAGCTTGTTCAGTCTTATTGCCACCACAAGAAGTGAGAGAAAATGAAAAGGTAGTTGCCAATGCAAAAACAAGTAGAAATGAGAATAATGAATTTTTCATTTTGTTAATTTGGTTTATGGTTAATTATTAATTGATTATTATTTAAGTTCTGCCCTGATTTCTCCACATCTCATCATTTTGCTTCCAAAATAGGGGTTCTGGATTTCTTTAACATCATTTATCCAAAATGCCCCTTTATTGTTCATTGCCATTGGGCAAAATTGATAGTAAGCATTCAGGCCTGTAACATCAAATTGCTGGATGGCAGCATAATAATTGTTGGTTAAATCTGAAAATAGTTTTCGTTGTTCTTCTATGTCTTTGGAGGTACTAATAGAAGATGTAGTTGAATTCAAAACTTCCAATAGTTTCATCCAGGCAAGGTGTGCGTCACCTTTCACCAATTTCATATCCACTTTTGTTAGTGCAGTTTTCAAATTTCCAGCTGCCGTAGCTGCTTCAGATGCATTGGTTTTAACAAAAGCATCTTTAAGCTTGAGATATGGGTTGAGGAGCGCACCCAGTTGCTTTTTGAATTGATCATTTACTTCAAAAGCAGCTCCCATTTTCTGATCTTCTGAAGGAGTTTTTTGTTCACCGTGTTGATGCCCCGTCATTATCGGACCACCTTCCGGGCTCATCATACTGGGTTTGCCGGCCAATTGAGCAGCCGCATCAATGGTAAACGTACCATTGGTAACGATCTCCATCCCTGCGCTCAATCCTTCTTTGATCACATAGGCATCACCCAGAGAGGGCCCCAGGGTTACTTCCATCATTCTGAACCGAACACCACTGTCAGTTATTTTTTTCAAATAAACAACAGATCGTTCTCCTGTCCACATTACTGCAGACTTTGGCACAATGACTTCATTACCTCGCTGGAGATTACTTTTTACAATCCCAGAAGCAAACATTTCTGGCTTTAGCATTTGGCCTGGATTATTCATTTCAACCCGGGCGGTAGTTACACGGGTAGCAGGATTGATAATAGGATCGATAAATGAAATCTTTTTATGGTATGTTTCTCCTGGAATTGATTGCAGGGTAAATGAAATGTCGCTGCTTTTTTTAATCCAAGGGATATCACTTTCGTAAACATCAAACAATACCCACACAGTGGAAAGATCTGCCACATCATAAATTGGCGCACCGCGCATTACATAATCGCCAACGCTTACTCGTCTTTCCAATACTACACCAGACACATCCGCGTGAATGGGAAATCTTTCAGTTGGTTTTCCTGTGTTCAGGATGTTGTCAATTTGTTGGTTTGTTAGTTTCCAGTTTTTGAGTTTTTCACGTGCTGCATTATACAACTCAGGCTGTTCATCTTTAATTCGACTGGCTTCAAACAATTCTTGTTGTGCTGTTACCAGTTCAGGAGAATAGATAAATGCAATGGTTTGACCTTTTTGTACATATTCCCCTGTAAAGTTCACCAACAATTGTTCAATTCGTCCCGGGATGTGCGCGGCTTGTGATGATTTTCGTCTTTCATCTGCCTGTACTTTTCCATTGAGTCGCAGCTCTTTAGTTGAATTGCCTGTGCCTACTATCGTAGTCTGAATGTTGGCCAGCTTCATAGCCGTTTCACTCATTTTTACCTCCATTGGATCTCCGCCATCGTCATCATTGTCCAATGGTATTAAATCCATTCCACAAATCGGACAAAGTCCTGGTTCGGATTGACGAACGGATGGATGCATACTGCACGTCCATACCTCTGATTGATTGGTGTGCTGATGTGCAGGTGTGTCGATGGATTGATTTGAAGATGGACTTAACATCCATCCAATTGTAATTCCTATAATTAGTGTGAGGATTACAATTGCATATTTGTTTTGAAATATATTTTTCATGATTGCTGTATTATCTTAATGTCTTTTAAAAAAGGGATTTGTCATTCTTAGTTTCGTTGTTTTGTTACCTGGAGGTTAGATATTCAATTTTTGCTATTGCGAGGAGATATTCCTTTTTCACTGTCACTTCCAGCAGTTCATACTTCAGCAACGTTTGCTGCATAGACAATATCTCTTCAAAATCAGCTTGCTCGTTGCCGTAAGCTGTTAGCAAAAGACTGATAATTTGATTGGTTTGCATTACCTGCTTTTGATACAACGCCATCTGTTGTCTTTTCTGCTCCAACTCAAAGCTGGCTATCTCGTATTGAGCAATTAAATTATTCTCTACCTGCTGCTGCATTGCGGTAAATGAAGTTTGCATTAATTGGGTTTCCTTAACCATGGCTTTGTATTTTTTTCTGTAAATAGGTAGTGAGACAGACACCATGGCCATGTAAGCATCTTGCCCATTGTCTGCGAATGTCATCTCAGGGCGTTTTTGAGTAATAATGTATTCAAACCCCAAGCCAAGTTTAGGCATGCCCTGCTTTGTAGCTACCCTTTCCTGAGCTTGCGCAGCCAACACCTTTTTACGCAGTGCTTCCAGTTGTGGATTGTTGGCCAGGCTGTCTCTGCTCACCAGTGTTGTGTTCAATTCAACCTGCTGGTCTACAAGTACCTCTGCCATCGCATCGCGATTGAGTAACTTGTTAAAAGCAATGACCATCGACTTTCGCTTTTCCTTAAGGATGTTTATGTCTGTTTGGATTTCATTGGTCATAATATCCACACGTAGCGCATCACTTAATTTCCCATTTCCGTTTTGAAATCTGGAAATAGCGAGGGTCTTCATTGTTTCCAGAATTTTCAGATTGGCTTCATTGAGACGAACAGCCTCATCCAATTCAAACAGTGGGTAGTACAACTCTTTTACATTAAGTAGAAGTTCATTTCTTTCCAGTTTATAGGATTCAAATGCAGCCTCAGCGTTCAGGGCAGCCACATTTTTCTGCTCTTTAAGTGTTCCGAACCATGGAAACATTTGCTCCAGTGAAAACCGTGCCATCTGCTGCCCTGTGCGGGTTTCCACCATTTTGCCAAATGATGACACACGCAAGGTAGGATCCTCCAAACTGCTTACTTGCGGTATCTGCTGTAGGGCAATTTCAAATTCAGCATAGCTGGCTTTAAGCCCTGGATTGTTTTGTAAAGCATACTCCGCGTACTCATCTAAATTGGATTGTGCAAATCCAAAAGAGATGGAAGCAATGAATAGCAATAAATAAATGTTATATCGATTCATAATCAATATGATTTAGATTCTTTTTTAACAACTGTTTCTCTCCAGTACGCCTGCAACACGGGCACCACAAAAATGGTCATGAGTTGGATGGCCATACCTCCAAATGTAGGGATTGCCATAGGCCCCATGATGTCGGATCCTTTTCCAGTAGAGGTAAGGACGGGTATCAGCGCGATCAAGGTAGTAGCTGCTGTCATCATGGCGGGTCTCACACGTTTCTTTCCAGCTATCAACACGGCTTCTCTCACTGCTGCCACAGTGGTTGGTTTTCGTTCTTCGAAAACCTGGTGTATATAAGTACCCATGATCACTCCATCATCGGTTGCAATTCCGAACAAAGCAATGAATCCAACCCATACAGCAACACTCAGATTAATGGTGTGTACCTGAAACAGATCGCGCATGTTTACACCCGCTATCGCAAAATCCATAAACCAATCCTGACCATATAACCAGATCATAATAAAGCCACCTGCAAAGGCAACAAAGACACCGGAAAAGTGAATGGAGGAGGCGATGATGGTTTTGAATTGGAAGAAGAGCAACAGGAAGATAATCATGAGGCTCAAAGGAATGACGATAGCCAATCTTTTCACAGCTCTTACCTGATTTTCATAACTACCAGAGAACTTATAGCTGATTCCGGCAGGTACCACCAGCTCTTTGCTGTCTATTTTTTGACGGATGAAGCGCTGAGCTTCATTTACCACATCTACCTCCGCAAAACCCTCCTTCTTGTCGAATAGCACGTAGCCTACCAAAAAAGTATCTTCACTTTTTATCATCTGGGGTCCACGCAGATACACTATCTCTACCAAATCTCCCAGCGGCACCTGTACACCAGTAGGAGTAGGCATCAATATCTTTTTGATCTTTTCAGGGTCATCACGTAGTTCGCGAGGATAACGCACCCGCACCGGATACCTTTCTCTTCCTTCTACAGTGGTGGTAATGCTCATTCCGCCAATGGCAGTTTCGATAGACTGTTGCAATTGCTCTACGCTCAAACCATAGCGAGCGATGGCATCACGGTTGATGTTCAGCTGTAGATAGGGTTTACCTACAATCCGATCTGCGAAAGCCGCCTCACCTTTTACAGATGGAACCTGCTTTAAGATGGCCTCCAGTTCCAGACCAAATTGTTCGATGGCATTCAGATCGCGGCCGTATACTTTAATTCCCATAGGAGCCCGCATACCAGTTTGCAACATTACCAAACGTGTTTCAATGGGTTGCAGCTTGGGAGCTGAAGTGACTCCGGGTATCTTGGTGACCTTTACAATCTCATTCCAAATGTCATTCGGGCTTTTGATGTGTGGGCGCCAGTTTCTAAAATACTGACCGTCTTCATCCGGAATCAGGAGACGGGTGTCGATGTTCAACGCAAGCGCTTCTTCATTGCTGAGCTTTTGCTGATTAGATAAAAGAAAACGACCCTTGTTATCGATCTTGAAGGTCTGTCGGTGACCACGTTCGTTAATTACAAATTCAGGCTTGTAGTTGATTACATTTTCATACATGGAAATAGGAGCAGGGTCGAGTGCAGATTCTGCGCGTCCCATTTTACCTACAGCCAGTGCCACTTCAGGAATACCACTCAATCGCATATCCAATTGTTGAACGATACGCGTGCTTTCTTCTACACCTGCGTGTGGCATGGAGGTTGGCATCAGTAAAAAGCTGCCCTCGTTTAAGCTTGGCATAAACTCTTTACCTACTCCGGGGAAGGTATGTGATAAACCAGACCACACTGAGGTGGTGCGCACGTTCCAATTGAGTACATCAACTCCTCTGGCGATGAAGCCAAATGTGCTATTGAACCCTATCCAGGACATTACTCCCAATACAATAGTAATTACAGGTAATAACAAAAACTTGCCCTTGTTCACCAAGCACCACTTCAGGATGGGTTCATAGAAATACACAACCGACATCAGGGCACCAAGCACCATTAGTAACAGCGACAACACAAAAAGATAATTGATGATGATCCAATTCTGATGTCCTAATGGCATCCACTTCGTGGTAAGGAAGAAGGAAGCAATCAGCACCATGATACCAATGTTGATGTAATTGGGTACCCACTTGTATTTTTCTGTCCATTTGCTCTCGAAAATGTTATTGATACCAATGGCCACCAGTGCCAGCGGCAGCCACATCTTTGCGTAAATGGATAACAGCACACCCGCAATAATAAAAAGTATGTTCCAGAACCTGCGTATCCGCTTCTTGTCGTAATCAATGGAGAAAATAAGATGTGCGAGTGTTGGTAGTATGGCTATACCCAATACAAAAGTGGCCAGCAAAGCAAATGTTTTTGTGAATGCCAGCGGCTTAAAGAGTTTTCCCTCTGCTGCTTCCATAAAAAAGACAGGAAGGAAACTGACTACTGTTGTGGCCAATGCAGTGGTGACAGCACCTGAAACTTCCGAGGTAGCATTGTAGATGACATCAAGTAGTTGCTTGCCTTGGGCACCTTTGTTTTCTTCAAACTCCATGTGCCGTATCATGTTTTCTACGAATACAATGCCTACATCCACCATCACACCTATGGCGATAGCAATTCCCGATAGTGCCACAATGTTGGCATCCACTCCTGAATAACGCATAACGATGAAAGACATTAAAACAGCAATGGGCAACAAGCTCGAAATCAGCAATGAGGCACGCAGGTTCAGCACGAGAACGATCACTACTATAATGGTAATGAGCATTTCGTGCGTGAGGGCTTCCTCCAGTGTACCAATGGTTTCCTGGATCAATTCGGTGCGGTCGTAAAATGGTACAATGGTAAGCTGACTGGTGGTGCCATCGGCAAGTACTTTTTTAGGAAGGCCAGGTGCCAGCTCCTTCACTTTTTCTTTCACAGCATTGATTACTGCCAATGGATTGCTACCATAGCGAGCCACCACCACGCCACCAGCTACTTCAGCGCCATCCTTATCCAGCAAGCCTCTGCGTGTAGCTGGCCCCAGTGTAACCACGGCAATGTCTTTGATGCGAATGGGTACATTGTTACTCACAGTAACTACTGCTTTCTCCAGGTCTTCGATTTTTTTGATGTAACCAAGTCCACGCACAAGGTATTCCACCTGATTGATCTCAATGGTTTGAGCTCCCACATCACGATTGGAATTTTTTACGGCCATCATCACCATGTCGAGTCCAATGTTGTAGGCTTTCAATGCATCAGGATTTACGTCTACCTGATACTCTTGGATTTGACCTCCAATGGAGGCCACCTCGGAAACTCCCTCTACGGCATTAAGGCCATATTTTACATAGAAGTCCTGTACGCTTCGAATCTCATGCAAGTCCCAACCTCCGGTGGCGTTGCCCTGCGGATCGCGGCCCTCCAGGGTATACCAAAATACCTGACCCAGTGCCGTAGCATCCGGACCCAGTGCCGGTTGCACACCTTCTGGTAGAAGTCCCGAGGGTAGGGAATTTAGTTTTTCTAAAATGCGCGACCGAGACCAGTAGAATTCTGTCTGCTCATCGAAAATGATGTAAATACTGGAAAAGCCAAACATGGAAGTTGATCGCACAGACTTCACACCGGGAATACCCAGCAATGAGGTTGTGAGCGGGTAGGTGATCTGGTCTTCGATGTCTTGCGGGGAACGACCAGGCCAATCGGCAAAAACGATTTGCTGATTTTCACCCAGGTCAGGGATGGCATCTACAGGCACTGGATCGGAGGGCAGGAAGCCAGTGTTCCATCCAAAAGGGGCAGTAACCAGTCCCCATCCGATGAAGACAATAAGAACAAGAAAAGTGACAAGCTTATTCTCGAGAAAGTAACGAATGATTTTATTTAACATGACTAATAAAAAGTTGAGTGAAAGATTAAGCAAAGCGCCTAATGATCCGAGTACCTGATGTACCGGATAAAATCCAACTCAATGATTATCAGATTAGGAAAGACTGAATGAGAACCTGAATTTCTCTATCAATCAAAGGGGGTTTGTAGTAGGGGTGTGCATCGTAAGCAGCAGCACTTTCAAAATCGAATGTTTCGATTATCCTAGGGAGCTCGGCAACCCACAGGCTTTGGTATTCTAGGGCCACGGGTTTGATAATTTTCACCAGATGGTCGTTGCCTTCGATTACAGTTTGTTCATTCTGGCAGCAGCCAGTCATGGTGCCCATGTTCCTTTCGGCCATCATTTCCATGGCACAAGGAGCCGCATCGCTAAGGATAGCCACGCTTTGTACCCTGCCCATGCAGATGTGCTTATCGATCGTCAGATGAAAAGACGACAGCAACACCAGAAGGGCCAAAAGGCTTGAAAATATGGTTTTTAGGGCTTTCACTGTTATTTCAGTATGCTAAGATACGGTTTTTTGGATAAAATGGTTGTTACAGGATTGCAGGAAATAGTTATAGGATTTCGATAAATATGATGATGATTGGGTGATACAGGTAGAGAATGGTTTATTAATCAATGCATGCTCCTCCATTTTTAGTACTTCAAAAGTAAGAACTCAGACAGGTGAGCGTAGTATAGTATACTCAAACTATTAAGCGGTTTTATCCGTCTTAGGAGTCACTATACCACTCTTGGAACCTTTGATGGCGAAAAGCGTCAAAAAAACTACATTTATATAAATCCCATAATCATGAACTCCAAGTTCACAACATTATTATTCATTCTTTCACTATCATTTGCAGTTTGTGGTCAGGACCTGCAATTCCGAACCTCCGATAGGTTGATACTGGGTATTTTGAAAGAAAGAACAGCCTCTATAGGAGTAGGTGACATCGACAATGATGGCGACATGGATGCCGTGGCAGCCAATGGCAGACATTGGCCAGGGCAAAACCGAATCTTCATCAACAATGGGAAAGGAATTTTCACCGTATCCAGACCGTTGGGTGAAGAAAGTGAAACCAGCTATGCCACTGAGCTGGCCGACTTTGATGGAGACGGAGATTTGGATATTGCAGTGGGCAACGACATGGCACCCAATTTTATTTTTATCAACGATGGCAAGGGCAACTTTACGAGAGGGGCAGCTTTTGGCGAACGGTATGCACCTACAAGAAATATTACCGTAGCTGACATTGATAAAGATGGAGACATTGACATTCTTATCACCAATCGGGGGCGTGAAAACCAAATTTGTCTTAATGATGGTAAAGGAAGTTTTGAGAAAGTATTGAGTTTTGGTACGCAGGATGACTCCACGATTGATGTAGAAGTAGCGGATATGAACGGGGATGGTCACAATGATCTGATACTGGCCAACCGCGACCTGCAACAGAATTATATCTACCTGAATAACGGGCAAATGGATTTTTCCAAAAGAATACCTTTTGGCACTGGAAAAGACAATACCCGCTCGGTGGGGGTGGCGGATTTGAACAAGGATGGTTTTTTAGATATTATCACCGCCAACATCGAGGAACCGAACCGGATTTATTTTGGTGATGCTTCCATGAAGTTTATCAACAGCGTAGAGTTTGACGCCAGCAAAAGCAATTCCTATGCAGTGGCCACAGGTGATTTAGATCTGGATGGTTTTGATGATATTGTGATTGGCAATGCAGGTGAGCCCAATGTCGTTTTCATGAACAGCCAACGCGCTACCCAGTGGACCCGCATTCAACTCAGCGATGACGCTTTCGAAACCTACGACATAATGATGGTAGATCTGAACGGAGACGGCAGGTTGGATATCATGGAAAGCAATTCAGATGAACTCAACCGTTATTATTTTAACCTGAAGACGAAGAAATAAAATTTGTTGTACAACAATAATAGAACCATGAATAAAGCTTATCGATTGATCCTGTTGTTTTTAATTGGCCTTGCCTCTGGCTGCGGAGCACCATCCACGGAAAAAGAAATACCTGAGGCAGGATACGATCCTGAAGCCAGATTGAAAGAACTTAATATCACGCTTCCGGAGCCACCATCACCTGTAGCCAATTATGTGAATGGGGTGCGGGTAGGCAATCTTATTTTTTTGGCAGGCAAAGGACCAAAACGTGCTGATGGAAGTGAAATTACCGGAAAGCTGGGAGTGGATGTATCCATTGAAGAAGGTTATGAAGGCGCCAGACTCACTGCAATTAATCAGCTAGCAGTCTTGAAGTCCATGCTAGGGAATTTAAACAAGGTGAAGCGCATCGTTAAAGTGTTAGGCATGGTCAATTCAGATCCCAACTTTATTGATCAACCGAAGGTGATCAACGGATTTTCAGATTTGATGGTGGATGTTTTTGGAGAAAGAGGTAAACATGCTCGTGCGGCTGTGGGAATGGCTTCATTGCCCCGAGGTCAGGCGGTAGAAATTGAATTGGTGGTGGAGGTGTATGAATGATGCGGTTTGGTTGGTTTACTAGCTTGAATAATTAATCAAGTGCCTTACGTTGTCTATGTCATCGAATTATCCAGAAAGGTGTTTACCGAGAACACCAAATTCCGTGAGGCCAATCCTCAGTTCAATGGAGTGCTTGAATGTTTGTATGTAGGCATGACCAGTAAGACACCCAAAGAAAGATTTGATCAGCATAGAAGTGGTTACAGAAACAAAAAAGGTCACAAGTTGTCTTCCAACATTGTGCAACAATATGGGAGGTACCTGCGGCCAAGCCTTTACAATCACATTGAGCCCATGAAGACCAGGGCGGAAGCATTGAAGATGGAAGAAAAGCTGGCATTGGAGCTGAGAAGAAAACGGTATGCGGTGTGGTACAATTGAACGCAACTATTCCGCGTATCCTGCTTGGGAGCATGCGATAATATACCCTTGATTATAAGTTAGAGTAAAGGGATAAAATTCTTATAACTGTTCAGCATTGTACCCAACCTGCTTCAATTTGGCGTTCATCACAGTAACATCTCCACCCTGAATGGTGAGGATGCGTTGCGGGTGGGTAAGATCCACACTCCATTGGTCTTTACCGATCGCCTCGTTAAGGCCGGGCGTCACTTTTTCCAGGCAGGCTCCACACTTGATATTCGTTTTAAATTTCTGAACTTCCATTTTCATACTATTTATCTTATAAACTGCGCTTTCCATGGCATTAGTTCCACAGCCTTGGCCTATTATCCACCCCTATAGCAGATATTAACAGGCTTTATGCATTTGGTTTTGTTTATCGATGCCTAGATTTGCGCTTTCAATTTATTCAAATACCATGGCGGAAGAAAAAGGACTTAATTTTTTGGAAGAGATTGTTGAAAAAGACCTGAAATCCGGGAAGTATCAACAGATCGTTACCCGCTTTCCGCCCGAACCTAACGGCTACTTGCACCTGGGCCATGCTAAAAGCATTTGCCTTAATTTTGGTTTGGCCAAAGACTACAATGGCAAAACCAACCTGCGCTTTGACGATACCAATCCCGTAACGGAAGAAACCGAATACGTAGAAAATATCAAGTATGATGTGCGCTGGCTGGGCTTCGAGTGGGCCGAAGAGCTTTATGCCTCCGACTATTTTGACCAGCTGTATCAACTGGCACATAAACTGATTGCAAAAGGATTGGCCTATGTAGACGACAGCACCAGCGAGGAGATTGCCATACAAAAAGGTACCCCCACCAAAGCGGGCACCAACAGTCCGTACCGCGATCGTACCATAGAAGAGAACACAAAACTCTTTCAGGAAATGAAAGAGGGAAAATACAAGGATGGAGCCAAAGTGCTGCGTGCAAAAATCGACATGTCGCATGCCAACATGCTTATGCGCGATCCGTTGTTGTATCGCATCAAGCACGCTACCCACCACCGTACTGGCGACAAGTGGTGTATTTATCCTATGTACGATTTTGCCCATGGACAAAGTGATGCGATAGAAGGAGTAACACACAGTATCTGTACGCTGGAGTTTGTACCCCATCGCGATCTGTACAACTGGCTCATCGACAAATTGGAAATTTATCCCTCGCGCCAATACGAGTTTGCCCGTCTCAACATGACCTATACCATGATGAGCAAGCGAAAGCTTTTACAGTTGGTGAACGAAAAATATGTGAAGGGTTGGGATGATCCTCGCATGCCTACCATCAGTGCAATGCGCAGACGAGGATTTACTCCAGAAAGTATTCGCGATTTTTGTGATCGCATTGGTGTTGCCAAAAGGGACAACCTCATTGATTTTGGATTGCTTGAGTTTTGTGTGCGCGACCACCTCAACAAAATTGCATTGCGCAGGATGGTAGTGCTGGATCCATTAAAAGTGGTAATCACCAACTACGACAAGGGGGAAGAACTATTACCCAGTGAAAACAATCCGGAAGATGAAAGTGCAGGGTCAAGAGACCTTCCCTTCAGCAATATACTCTACATCGAAAAAGAGGATTTCATGGAGAATCCTCCCAAGAAATACTTCCGACTGGCGCCAGGTGGCATGGTTAGACTAAAGAGCGCGTACATCATTCAGTGTGAGGAGGTAATCAAGGACGATAAAGGAGAAGTAACTGAACTCCGGTGTGTTTATTTTCCGGAAAGCAAAAGTGGCTCTGATAATTCAGGATTGAGTGTGAAGGGGGTGATCCACTGGGTAAGCGCACAACATGCGGTGCCCGCTGAAGTGCGTTTGTACGACAGGCTATTCAATACCGCAGATTTGGGTTCCATTGAAGATGAGTTTACTAACCACCTCAATCCTGACTCGTTGACCATCCAAAATGGTTTTGCAGAGCCAGCGATGAGAGAGGCAAAGCCTGAAGATCGTTTTCAGTTTATGCGTACCGGGTATTTCTGTTTGGATACAGATTCAACCAATGAAAAATTAGTATTCAACCGCACAGTAACGCTCCGCGACATGTGGGCGAAAACGCAGGGCAAAGGATAGTCTATTTTTTTCTTCCAATCATCCCCAGGTGAGTGTGCGTAAACTGATCCGCATACTTAAGTCCATACCCAAAAACGCGGTCGAAAGAACTGTGTCCCAGTAAAAGCACACCTACAAAAGTCAATTCGTGGATGACTAAAAAATAGCCGGCAAAATACAATGCAATGGCTACTCCTTTATGGTGAAGTAAGTTATAGGTTAAAGCACCTACTTTGGGGTTGACCAGATAACCCAACATACCAATATCGGGGGTGAGAAAGAGCGCCCAAAACAGCCATTGAGGAAATGGAAGGAATGAGTTGAGGTAAATGGCCAGTATAAACAGCGCCAGTTCTTCAAATCTTAGTAGATTCTTCATGCGACAATAACTTTTAAATTATTTACAATTCTTTTTCCACCACCATTGAAATACAACTAACCCCCAGATGCGAGCGTGCACATCACCGGGATTTGATGAGAACAATTGTTTCTTAAGCGGTGAGATAGCATCGTAGTTGAATATGTTTTGTTCTTCAATAAATCGCTTTGATAATAACTCATCGGTAATCAAGGATTTCATTTCACTTCTGAACCATTTCAGGAGTGGCACCTCAAAACCCTTTTTTGGTCTGTTGTAAAGTTTAGCGGGTAACATTTCTTGAAATGCATCTTGAGCAATTCTCTTCCGCATCGATGCATTGATCTTAAAATCGGACGGAAGGCTGAAGATGAAATTGACCAGCTCGTAATCGAGGAACGGTGTTCTTACCTCTAGGCTGTTGGCCATCGACATAAGGTCAACCTTGGTGAGCATGTCGTTGGACAATACAAGTTGTGTATCGGTGAGCAGTATTTCGTTGATGGATCCTTTTCCTGTTAAAGTCTTAAGGATATCATTCTTTCTTTCGATGTATTGCTGCAGTTCGAATTGCTCAATGGATGCAGTTGAGAACAGCTTCCTGGCTTCTGTTTCATTGGCGAAGCCTGCCAACTGCCAATAACGCTCTTTAGGATCCAGCTTTTGCACATTGGCAAATCGACTTAGTTGTCTGAATTTATTCAACAGCGGATTGTTGCGTGAATGGGGAAGGATATTCCACAACGGGCGGAGGTTACCAACCAGGTTTTCTATGAATCCCGGATGAAGCATTTTGTACATGGCTTCATGCTTGTTGTAGCCTGCCAGCAATTCATCCGCACCATCACCGGATAATGCTACAGTTGCATGTTTTCGCGTTTCCTTACTTAATATATACACAGCAATGGCAGAGGAGTCTGCAAATGGTTCATCCAGATAATCCATAATGCCATGCACATGACTATACAAATCGTTATTGGTAAGTGAGAACACCGTGTGAGAAGTATTAAAATGTTTGGCTACCAATCTTGCATAGTGAGTTTCGTCAAAGAAAGGCTCATCCTTGAATCCGATGCTGAAAGTGTGCAAGTCGGGTTTGTATTGGCTTGCCAATCCTGCTACGATGGAAGAATCAATCCCACCACTTAAAAATGAACCCAGAGGTACATCAGAAACCAATCTTCGGTGTACAGCTGCCTGCAAGAGATTTTTGAATTGATCCTTTGCCTGATCATAGGTAATACGCCTGTCAATACTTTCTTCTGAAAAAGGAATTTCGTAATAGGATTGCAGGTCTAACTTTTGAGAAGACACTTTAATGTAGTGCCCCGGCATCAATTTTTTTACTTTAGAAAAAATAGTGTGGGGTGCGGGAGTATAGTTGAGTTGCAGGTACGTGTGTAAAGAACTGTAATCTAAGGTCTTCTCGATGCCATAGCACATTAGTGCTTTCATCTCCGAAGCGAACAAAAATTTATCCTCATCAAAAAGATACAGTAAGGGTTTTACTCCGTAACGATCTCGGGCAAGGAAAAACGTTTGCTCTTCTTTGTCGTAAATGCAAAAGCTAAAGAATCCATTGAGTTTGTTCAGACATTTTTCTTTGTGGATGATGAATAGCTTAAGAAGCACTTCTGTATCAGATTCCGATCGAAAAGATATTCCCCTGGATAATAGGGTAATGCGGAGTTCTTTGAAATTGAAAATTTCACCGTTAAAAATAATGCAATACCTTTTGGTTTCGTCCCACATAGGTTGGTTGCCAGCATCACTGGTGTCGATGATGGAAAGTCTGCGATGTCCCAATCCCACAAACCCGTCAGTATAGATATCCTGAAAGTCGGGACCGCGTTGGGCGAGCGCCTGAGTGGCAGCCGTTACATTGATGAGGTTGAACTTGCCAACCAGGTTAAAAGCGAATGCTCCGGTTATGCCACACACGTTATAACTGCATTAGTATTGTAAGGAAGATTTTTTTGATGGTCAAAATATCTTACCTGGATTCAAAATTCCATTAGGATCAAAAACTTTCTTAATACCTCGCATCAGGTTAAGATTAACTTCACTCATAGCAATAGGCATATAAGGACGCTTGGTAATGCCTACACCATGTTCGCCACTAAGTGTACCCCCCAGACTCACCACCAGCTTGAAGACTTCACCAATGCCTTCAGGTACTTTCGTCTCCCAGTCGTGATCACTCATACCATCTCGGAGAAAATTAATGTGAAGGTTTCCGTCACCAAGGTGACCGAAACAAACTGTATTGAAGCTGTATTGTTTACCAATCTCCTTAATTCCACTGATGAGTTTGGGCATGTTAGAACGAGGTACTACTACATCATCAGATTTTGTAACTGTTTTCCAGTTAACAGCTGGTGAAATATTCTTTCTAACCTTCCAGAGTTCTTCTTTTTGAGCTGCACTATCGGCAAATAGCACTTCCCCAACTTCAAATCTTTCTACTACGGACATTACCCGTTCCGCATCGCGCATCAATACTTCTTCATCGTTGCCATCCAACTCACATAACAAATAGGCGCCCATATTTTCGGGAAGTTGAGTAGTGACAGGACTGTTTAATACTTTTTCGCAATACTCAATGGTTTTGCCACCTGCCTCTCTTTCAAAGAATTCAACTCCGGACGGGGAGATGCCTTCAACAAAAATGGCGGCTATGGCCTTGCAGGCTTCTTCACTTGTAACGAAAGGGATAAGAAGGAGCACGTTTTTTTGTGGGTAACCACGCAACTTGAAAACAATCTTGGTAATCACACCCAATGTTCCTTCACTTCCACACATCAATTGTGTGAGATTATAACCTGTAGAGTTCTTCATTACGTTTGCACCCGTCCAGATGATCTCTCCAGTTGCAAGCACCACTTCCATGTTGATTACGTAATCACGTGTGACGCCATACTTTACCGCTTTTGGTCCACCCGAGTTGTTGGCAAGATTGCCTCCCAAAAAGCATGAACCTTTGCTGGATGGATCAGGAGGGTAAAAAAGTCCTTTTTCTTTGACAGTGTTTTGAAAAACTTCTGTGATCACGCCAGGCTCTACAGTGGCCTGTAGATTCAGTTCGTCAATATTTAATATTTTGTTAAAGCGCTCCATGGAAAGTATCACTCCTTTTTGTACAGGTAGCGCACCGCCTGCCAGACCAGTGCCGGCTCCACGAGGAGTAACGGGAATTTTGTGCTGATTGCACAAACTTAAAATCTTGCTGACTTCCTCAGTGTTTCCGGGCCTTAAAACAAGATCCGGTAAAAAAACCAGATCCTCCGTTTTGTCATGCCCATATTCCGCCAGGCGCTCATCATCCCTAAACAGGTTATCCTCACCCACAATGGAAGTGAGTTTTTCAATAATGTCTTCACTAAGTAGCACTGGATCAATCACCGCTGTTTCTTTCACGTAAGCCATCAAATTATGTATCTTTGGATTGTGTATTCATCTGGAAGCCCCAAAATTACGCAATTCTCTTTTCAAAGGCTCGGGGTTTTTATTCTCCTTTTTATTCTGATCTCTGGTTGTGCTGCTTCGCGCAGGGCCAAAATGAAGGCCCAGCAGATAGACCAGGTGATACAGACAGCAAGAACTTATACCGGTACTCCTTACAAATGGGGTGGCACCACCCGCTCTGGCATGGATTGTTCAGGGTTGTTAATCAATTCTTTTCGGACAATTAATATTTCATTACCCCGGCAGTCGGCCGACCAGGCACTGATGGGGGAAAAAGTAAAAATGAAACAGTTAAAAGAAGGAGACCTTGTCTTCTTTGCCACAGGAAAAAAGAGAAGAGAGGTGACCCACGTTGGCCTTGTCACGGAGGTGAAAGGAAAAGAAAATGTAAAATTCATTCATGCTTCCACTTCATTGGGCGTAATTGAAACCAATTTGTACAGCGAATATTACCAGAAGCGATTTCGTTTCGGGCGAAGGATAATCGATTAATCTTATGAAGACCTCACGCAGAAAGTTTATAGGACTGGGTGCATCCGTTTTGTCAGCCCTACCTTTTGTAAATGCATTTGGAAAAGGAAGAATGACCCCCGCTACAAAACCCATTGTAGTCTCTACCTGGAATTTTGGTATTCAGGCCAATGTGGAAGCCTGGAAAATTTTGTCTGCCGGTGGTAGGTCACTAGATGCAATAGAAAAAGGGGTGCAAGTACCGGAGGGTGATCCGAAGGAAAGTAGCGTGGGTCTGGGTGGTTTGCCCGACCGGGAGGGAAAGGTAACACTGGACGCCTGCATCATGGATGAAAAAGCCAATTGCGGGGCCGTGGTTTGCCTTGAGCACATCGTACATCCTATTTCAGTGGCGCGCAAAGTGATGGAAGAAACACCTCATGTAATGCTCGCAGGAGATGGGGCCCTTCAGTTTGCTTTGCAACAAGGGTTTAAGAAAGAAAACTTATTGACAAAAGAATCGGAGGCCGCATGGAAGGAATGGCTGAAGACTTCAAAGTATAAGCCCATTGCTAACATAGAAAATCATGATACCATTGGTATGGTAGCGATGGATGCCAAAAGCAATATCTCGGGGGGTTGTACTACTAGCGGAATGGCTTATAAAATGCGAGGTAGAGTTGGTGATTCCCCCATCATTGGCGCAGGGTTGTTTGTAGACAATGAAATCGGAGCGGCAACATCGACAGGAGTTGGCGAGGAGGTGATACGGATTGTAGGATCGCATCTGGTGGTGGAATTAATGAGGCAGGGCAATTCACCTCAGCAAGCCTGTGAAATGGCTGTAAGAAGAATTGTAAAGAACCAGCCTGAAAACTCAAAACAAATTCAGGTAGGTTTTCTGGCCATCAATAAAAATGGAGAGTACGGTGCTTATGCGTTGCAAAAGGGATTTACCTATGCAGTATATTCACCCGAGGTGCAGAACAAGCTGTTCGAGGCGAAGTCCTACTATTAAAGTTTAGTATTACTGTTTAGGGATCTGATGCTCCAAAAATATGATTTGTGAAGTAGTAGTATATAACATTGCGTCAGCTTTGCGTGCGCAGGAGGGAGGCGCTGATCGCATTGAACTTTGCGACAATCCTGCAGAGGGAGGTACTACCCCTTCGTTTGGAATGATAGAACAAGTGCGACAAAATATTAATCTGGATGTTTATGTAATGTTGCGTCCGCGAGGTGGAGACTTTTGTTACAATAATTATGAATACCACATCATGAAACGAGATCTGGCGCAATGTCAGCGTTTAAGTGTAGATGGATTGGTTTTTGGAATACTTACAGAAGAAGGCCGAATTGATAAAAAAAGATGCAAAGAACTAATTGCAAAGGCACGTCCTCTCAAGGTAACTTGTCATCGTGCTTTTGATATGACACGTGATCCATTTGAGGCATTGGAAGACTGCATAGAAATTGGCTTTGACCGAATTCTCACTTCAGGTCAACAGCCAAAAGCGCTGGAAGGTGCAGATCTGATTACCGCATTGCGCAGGCAGGCCAGCGGAAGAATTATCATCATGGCAGGATCTGGTGTCAACGAGAAAACAGTAACACAAATAGTAAAACAATCCGCTGTGGAGGAGATTCATTTCTCGGCCACCTCATTTGCAGATAGTGTCATGCAATTTAGAAACCCTAACATAGTCGCGATGGGAGAGGAGGCAGGTACCGAATTTAAATACAGAACCGTGGACCCAAATCGGGTCCGCCTAATTCGTTCTTTGGCGGAGTCGGTTAAGCTTTGATAGCCAGCAATGGAATTTTGGTTTGATACGCCATTGCTTTTGTAAGACTTGGATTGTACAATTTCTCGAACATTTTTCTTTCCCTGGTGAATAGGGCAATCCAATCTGCATCTACTTGTGTGGTAAACGAATCCAAAGCTCTGCTGATATCGTCTTCATACTTGACAAAGTAAGTGATCGATGAGTAGTCCGTTAAAGCACTTACACGTTTGGCGAAATTTCTTTTCAATAGTTCCTCAGATTCCAACGCAGCCCTGTCCGTGGTGATATGGGTAAACATCAACTCAGCGTTAAAGGCTTTTGAAAAAATGACCAGTTTCCCTACGTGATCGAGTTCTGCATTGTTGAAATCGGTAGCATATACAATGCGCTTTGGGGTATGAAAAGGACACTCGGCAGGAATTGCCAATACAGGACACTTAACCTTTTCAATAACGCGTGTGGTGTTACTGCCAAAAAGTATTTTATCTAAACCGCTTGCGCCTCTGGTACCCATTACAACGAGATCGGCTTTGTCTTTATCCACAAGTTCTTCGATGGCTTCTAATAATCCGCCCACAACAAATTCAGTATTACAAACCAGTGGCTTGTACTGGGATTGTACCAGTTCCTGAATTGAAGCTAATTTCTCTTTGGCTAGTTTACGCGCACGTCCAGTCTCTTCTTCAATGAGCGGGCTGATGATATTGTATTGCGTTACTGCAGGAGTATAAACATTGATGATGAACACCGCTGCGCCAAGTGATTTTGCCAGTTCGCAGGCATACTCTATGGCTGTGTTTGCGTTTTCAGAAAAATCAGTTGGAACAAGTATGGATTTCATCTAGATACTATTTAGGGTTAATAATATCCAAAAATAGCCCTAAAAAGAGGATAAAAACATGAGGAGAATCACCCCAAGGAGCGAGCTTGATCACTTCTTGGGGTGAGAGATAAAAATATTATTTGGCGGTTCTTGTTCCCTTCATTGGGAAGGTGCCGAACGAACCTATACTCATGGTTCCTTCCATCGAATCTTCTTTGATGACCAACACTACATTAACAATATTGGTATTGGGCCCAAAGCTGGCTTCATAGTCGAATGTCAACCCATTGCCAACTAATTCAATATTATTCAATGCTGTTTCTTTGTTGTTGCGATTGTTCACTATAGTTCCTGACAACTGGTCACCCTCTTTTTTAAGCAATAGTGTTCCGCTTCCTCCCTGAGGAGATTCAATGGTGTAAGCCCAGGTACCTGTTGGGTCTACTTGTATTGTGGGATCAGAATCCACTTTTTTGACTTCCGCAGGTTTTGCTGCTCCTCCTCGGCTTTGCGTTGTTGGTGTAAAGGCAGGTTGTTCCTGACCTGCATCCTGTCCACCACCCTCTCCGTCTTTCAGGTCATCACTGGAAATAGTTCTTTTGCTTCTGCGTGGTGTTGAGGATCGTGAACTGTTGCCCTCTATTTTTCCGAATCTCAGGTTTACATTTACCTTAAAGTTCAGGTTTTGACGGATGGTAGTGCTCTGTTGATTCACGATAGGAGAAACTGTTTCACTCTTGATCGTGATACTGTTGCCCAGGAAGTTCTCAGCGCCAAAGCCGATACTTCCTCTTTTATTTGGCAAGTCTTTGTTGATACCCAATGAATACATCCCGTAGCCTCCCTGGAACCCTTGCAGTTGCACGCGATTGCCCCTGGCGAAACTGAAGAATTGTAAACTCCAGGTGTCAGTCATTTTGTAGCTTCCGAACAACCGGCCACTCACTACCCAACCTGTGTTGGAGGCACTGTAAATCGGATCCGGTACGTTGTTGCTTAATGTCAGGTAGTAGACTTCGGTACCACCGTTGATTGAAATTTTATCGTTGAGGATTAAATTTGCGTTTACACCAAGTCCATACGCGCGTTCTTCACCAATATTAAAATAGCTGGTCCTCACGGTGTCACCAACCAAATCGCTCACGCGTTGGATAGAGTTGTTGGTGTTCCTAACAAAACCCGTAAAATTCAAACTGGCCCCTTTCACGAAGGTGCTATAGCCCAATTCATAATTGTCGGTATACTCTGGATCAAGAGATGGGTTACCAATAGTAATATTAAGTGGGTTGGAAGCTTGAATATTTGGATTGAGGAACCGAATAGATGGTCTTTGGATTCTTCTGTTGAAGGCCATCTTGATCATGTTGTTCTTTTTGAGTTTTCTGCCAATGTTGATAGTGGGTACAAACACGCCATAAGAAGGAATAGTGATGTCTACTTCATCCTGGAAGAAGGCATTGATGGTAGTGTACTCATAACGCCCACCCGCTTTAAAGGAATACTTGCTGAGGTTGAGTGTATAAGACAGATAGCCTGCACTTACATCTTGTTGATAGTTGAAGATGTTAGAAAGCCTTGGGTCAATTGCAGCAACGTAAGGACTGGTGCCTGTTGCGCTAAAAGACTGATAGTCGCTGAATGCTCTTCTGATAGTTTGTTTTCCACCTAACTCCACCAGCTGTTTGTCACCAATGGGTGTTTGGAAGTCGGTTTGAATGGCGTACTCTTCGTTGGTGCTTCCATTGATGTTTTTAATTCTACTATCGATTGAATTATCGTTCAGGTTAAATATTGTATTTTCAAAATCGTTCGTACCATCATCGTTGCTGTACAATCCAAGTATACTAAACTCTTTCTCTTTTTGAGGAAACAGATGAGTGTAATTGAAATTAACATCCACTGAATTAGACGAGTTGTTGGAAAAGACATCACGGAGATTTATTTCATCAAGGCTATTGTTGATAAATCTTTCAGTTAACAACTGATCTTGATAATCTTTGGAGCCTCTTGATCCGAATCGAACAGAGGAAGTAAAGTAGTTGTTTTTGTTCAGATCATAGTCCAGCCCTAAAGTGTAATTGGCGCGAAGGTAGTTACTCCTGGTATCGGCACTTTGCAGTGTAGTGGCACTACCTGTTATTTGTGAGTTTTCAAAACTACCTAATGTGTTGTAGCCATATCGCCCCCAACCACCGAGGGATAGTCCAACTTTACCTTTTTTGTACCCCCCGCGTAATCCCAGGTTAGAACCCCTGTTTCCAAAACTGCTGTTCACATTCATAGTAGCTCCTTCCAGCACAGTCTTCTTGGTAATAATATTGATAATACCTGATGTTCCTTCTGCATCGTACTTGGCAGAAGGTGATGTAATTACTTCCACTGACTTGATCTCATCAGCAGGAATTTGCTTGAGGGCATCAGCGATGCTACCTGCAGTAATGGTGGAGGGGCGGTTGTTGATCAATACCCTGATATTTTCGCTACCACGAATAGACACGTTGCCATCCAGATCCACAGAAAGTAATGGCACGCGTCTTAATACATCTGCTGCATCCCCACCCTTGGAAGTGATATCGTTTTCAGCGTTGTAGATCATGCGATCTACGCGTTCTTCAATTAAAGATTTTTCTCCCTGTACAGTAATTTCGTTGAGTACTTGTACAGAAGGGCTAAGCAATATTTTGCCTAAATCGATATCCCGATCAGCATCGGAGAGTTCAATGTTTCTATTAATGGTTTCATAACCGATGAAAGAAATGGCCACTCTGAATTTACCATTTGGGAGGTCTTTTACCGTGAACTTACCTTTTCCATCAGCCACAGTACCATTGATGGGTTTGTTGGTTTGCGGGTTGATAATCGCAATAGTAGCGTATTCAACGGGTTGATCGGTGGTAGGGTCTGCTATTGTACCTGACACCTTGCCGTTGCCTGAAGGTGCCTGGCCAAATGCAAAACTGAGTGCCAAAATACTAAAGGCAAGTACTAAAATTTTTTTCATCTAGGTAATTGAGATTATGGTACAGCTGATATTAACTGCAAATTTGGTAAATAGTTTGGTGCTCAATTATACTATTAGACGAATTCCCTCTTTTGTTAGACATATACCCTCTAAATCATCAAACTCGCAGACTATCATTCAAAATGGGGTAACTGTCGATCAGGCTTAACCAGTGGCAGAAAAGAAGGATCAATGGTATTTGAGGTCGTAGGGATGAATTACATTTGTTACTTATGTTAATTATTTCATGACCACAAAAGCCAGTCATAACAGGGTGCTGCTTTTGCACCTTTCTTTTTGGGGAGTATACTTGTCGTTTTTTCTCTATCAGGTAAGTTCGTATCAGCGTGGGCCAGAACAAGATTGGAATCGCATCATTACTATAGTTTCCATACAGGTAATTTTTGCAGCCATTATATCTTATGCCAACTACTTTTATCTGCTGCCCAGACTTTTAGAGAAAAAACAAATCCTTGAATACCTGCTGAAATTTATCATTTTGTTCGCGGTGGTTATTACCATTCGAATACTATTTGACAGGTATCTTCATGGTGGAGCAACAGAACATCGATCGGGTTACTTGAACAGCACGCGATATATCGTTCAAGTTGTTACCAGTAATTTATTTATAGTAATGTTTGTAAGCATGCTCCGGTTTGCTCAAGATTGGTTTGATTTGGAAGCAAAGCGCAAGGAAATAGAAAGAGAAAAATTAGTGACCGAATTGAATTTTCTGAAAGCACAAATCAATCCCCATTTCCTTTTTAACACCCTTAATAATCTTTATTATCTGGCCTATTCCAAGTCGGATAATACTACGGTTGTGATCGATAAATTGTCAAAGATGATGCGGTACATGATTTACGACTCCAATCATCCGAAGGTATTGCTCAGTAAGGAAATTGAATACATGGAAAACTATGTTAGCCTTGAACGATTACGGCTGAATGATGAAACACCCATTCACTTTGAAGTGAAAGGAAACCTCAATGATTCCAAGATTGCACCTTTAATTTTTATCACCTTCCTTGAGAATGCTTTTAAACATGGCGTAAGCAACACCCAAAAGGACTGCTGGGTGCGGGTATTGATTGAGGTAAATGGTAAAGAGTGTATCTATACTGTAGAAAACAGCAAATTAACCCGAGATGAAGAAACTAAATCGGGTATCGGGTTGGCAAATATCAAAAGAAGGCTGGAACTTAGTTACCCCAATGACCATGAACTACATGTTCAGAATTTGGAGGATAAATATTCAGTGCAATTAAAGCTCAACCTGATTTGAAAATCAACTGCCTGGTAGTAGATGATGAACCGTTAGCCCGGAATCTGCTCAGTGATTACGTGAAAAAGATTCCATTTCTAACTTTGGTGGCTACTGCAGAAAATGCACTCAAGGCTATGCAGGTGCTGCGTGAAAATCCAATTGACTTGATCTTTTTAGATATTCAGATGCCGGAGCTAACAGGTATCAATATGCTCAAAGCGCTGCAGCAGAAGCCAATGGTGGTACTCACGACCGCCTACTCCGAATACGCACTGGAAAGCTATGAATTGGACGTGGTGGATTACCTGCTCAAGCCCATCACCATGGAACGATTTTTAAAGGCGGTTGAGAAGGTAAGTCATCGATTACAGGGGGGTGATAGCCCCGTGCCACCTCAGGAGGTGGCTCCGGCCTTCTTTTTTGTCAAGGATGGCACGCGACTGGTAAAGGTGATGCTGGAGGACATTCTGTACGTAGAGGGATTGAAAGATTATGTGACCATTCACACGCCACAGCAAAAGATAGTGAGTCTCCAAAGGTTAAAGGCATTGGAAGATCAACTTCCATCAGAACAATTTATTCGGATCCACAATTCTTACATTATTTCATTGCATGCTATAAGTGCTATACATAAAGGGGAAGTGCAAATTGGCACAGTGCGATTACCGATTAGTGATTCCTATAAGAAATCCTTCAAGGAATGGGTAGACAAAAATCAGCATTTGGGCAGTGATTGAGTCTTGAGAATCCCGTTTGCTTGCTTGGTAAATTGAAATATATTTGCAGCTGAATCTGGGGGATTAGCTCAGCTGGCTAGAGCGCTTCCATGGCATGGAAGAGGTCATCGGTTCGACTCCGATATTCTCCACAGTTTAAAGTCCTGATCTCGGTAATTAGATCAGGACTTTATCATAGACCGATAGCCGTTTATGTGGAGAAGTACCCTCAATCCCTTAATGGCTCATAAACTCCCACTTCAAGCTTAAATCTCATTTTCTCACCTTCTTGTACTCTTTTATAAATTTTGTAACTTTTCGCGTTACTTAATCGCATAAAATGGCCAAACTCAAGAATATTGTCAAGCAACTTTCAGAGAAAGACTTTAAAGCCATTTATGATTCTTTGATCGAAAGCAATGCGGAGAAATCAGCCTATCTGTTGAAATCCCTTCGTGAAAGACAATTGTCTGATAGTAAGATCATGGTAGAACTGGAGGTGAATGCCAATGCTTACTATACGTTGCGTTCAAGGCTGAATCAAAAAATTGAAGAACACCTGCTTGAGCAGATGGAAAGTCCGAGAACGGATATTTTAAGAAAGGTGGCCAACCTGAATGAAGTGCTGTTTACCAAAAAAAGGACCATTTCAATTGCCACCCTAAAGAAGTTGGAGAAGGAGTTAATTGATTATGATTTGGCCAATGAGCTGACCATCGTTTATAAATCGCTTAAAAAAATACACATCAATAGTCCTGATCATTTTACCTATTCTCAGCTTTACAACAGGCATGTAGCCTATATGCTAGCGGTTGACAAGGCGGAAGATTTACTTGCCGAGTACTTCAAGAAGTATGGCAGTTATATTTTGTCAGCCGATGAGAATGAGAAAATGGGACTTATTCTGTTGATGAAGGAGATGCAAAATGTAGCGCATCTTTATGAGTCCCATCGCCTCTACGTATACCAAAGCTGCATGCTCATCCATCATCGGCTTTTTGTGGAGCCTGACGATATGATGGAAGGAGAATCGATTGAGGACATCTTTGATCATGTTCAGAAGATCTTTGATAACTACAATCTCGATCCACTTTACTTCCACCTTAATCTGGTATTTGAGTATTTAAAATTGGAGTACTATAACCACTATAAGGTTTACAGACAAGCTGAGAAGTACTTTGAGGAGGTGAACGATGCCATTGCCAATTTATTGGTGAATTACCCCAACTATACTTTCTCGGCACAAGTGCTTATTTCAAAAGTTGAGAGAAGTCTGAGACTTGGTGCTGAGAATGAGCTTTATGCTGAGAATGAGAGTTTGTTCATGGATTATGAAACTGATACCTTGGACATTCCCAAGCATACCATTTATACGATTTACAGGGCGTTATCCAGTTATTATGTAGGTAAGTATGAAGAGGCGGCCAAGATTATCAATGGGTTACTAAATGATGTGAGCCTTAAGAAATACCCTTTTGCTCAGATGGAAGTCAAAACCTTACTGGCACTTCAATATTGTATGCTCAACGATTTTGAATTGTTCAATCAATTGGCCAATAGCATTCAGCGCCAGATCAGATTATTTGGTAAACATGCCTGCGAAAACATCCTGCTCTTCATTAAGATTTTGAAAATTGCTGTAAGCGAATCCAAAAAAGACAAAAAGAAGAAAATTGCATCGTTGGTCCCCAAATTGCAGGCAACCAAGGTTTCCTATTATGCGCCTACAATGATGATCAGGATGGACGAGAAGTTTATCGAGAATTTGGTATCGTTGTAAGCACTCTTTACACGTCTATTTTTTGAATGCTCTCGTGAGATAATGGCTTATTCAGGTAAAGCTTCACATTGTTGTATTTCTTAGAACGGTCAAAATCCTGTGGATTGATGGAAGAAGTAAGCATTACAATCTTAGACATTTTCTTAGTGGCAGTAGACAATTTCTCAAACTCGTCTAAAAATTGAAATCCATCCATTAGCGGCATGTCAATATCCAGAAATATGATATCTGGAAGAACCTCTTTGGCCACTTCCAGCTTTTCCATATTCCTCAAAAATTCAATTGCACTTTTTGCTCCGGTATGTGTGTAAATATTTTCTGCTATGGCTGCAGCCTCAATCATCTTCTGATTAATGAGATTATCAATCTCGTTGTCATCAATAAGCATTACGGTGCGATATTTCTTGGCCATGGCTTAAAAATTTAGCAGCTAAAAGTACCTTTAAAGGTGTTGATTTCCAAGTGCACTAAATATCGAATTTGATACCCTGCGCCAGTGGAAGATCATTACCATAATTAATGGTATTGGTTTGTCTTCTCATATACACTTTCCAGGCATCTGATCCAGATTCTCGACCACCACCCGTTTCTTTTTCACCACCAAATGCACCACCAATTTCTGCACCTGAGGTACCAATATTAACATTGGCAATTCCGCAATCAGAACCTGAGTGAGCCAGGAACAATTCCATTTCCTGCAAATTGTTTGTCATAATTGCGGAGGACAATCCTTGTTTCACACCGTTTTGATATCCTATCGCTTCACTCAGGGTTTTGTATCGAATGAGATAGAGGATAGGTGCAAAGGTTTCTTCTTGTACAATTTCATAACTGTTCTTCACCTCAGCAATAGCAGGTTTTACATAACATCCCGATTCAAATCCTTTTCCTTTCAGCACTCCACCTTCTACTAAGAAAGAGCCACCTTCTGCCTTTATTTTCTTTAGTGCCGCCTGATAAAGTTTTACTGCCTGTTTATCAATCAGGGGACCTACATGGTTTTCCTGGTTCAGCGGATTTCCAATTTTCAGCTTTGCATAGGCATTTTTTAGTCGCTGGCTTACTTCATCGTAAACTTTGTCGTGTACGATAAGTCTTCTTGTGGATGTACAACGCTGACCGGCAGTACCTACCGCTCCAAACAACGCGCCTCGAATGGCCATGTCTAAATTGGCATTTTCTGAAATAATGATGGCATTATTGCCTCCAAGTTCCAATAAAGGTCTGCCCAGTCTTTCGCTTACCGTTTTGGCTACTGCTTTCCCCATTCTGATAGAACCTGTTGCTGAGACCAATGGGATTTTTTCTGATGAGGCCATCAACTGGCCAATCCTGTAATCTCCATTCACTAAACAAGAGACGCCTTCCGGTACGTTATTTTTCTTGAAAACTTCATTCACAATGTTTTGGCAGGCTACTCCACATAAAGGAGCTTTCTCACTGGGTTTCCAAATACAGGTATCTCCACATACCCACGCGATCATTGCATTCCATGACCACACCGCTACAGGAAAATTGAATGCTGAGATAATGCCTACTACACCCAATGGATGATACTGTTCGTACATCCTATGATTGGGGCGTTCCGAATGCATGGTTAATCCATTGAGTTGGCGTGATAATCCAACGGCAAAGTCGCAAATATCAATCATCTCTTGTACCTCACCCAGTCCTTCCTGGTATGATTTGCCCATTTCGTAGGAAACCAATTTCCCCAAAGGTTCTTTGTACTTGCGAAGTGCTACTCCAATCTGACGTACGATTTCACCCCTGCGGGGTGCTGGCACCAGTCGCCACTCTTCAAATGCAGCATGAGCCTGTGTTACTACCTTTTCAAATGACTTTTCATCACCGGCTTTCACCTTTCCAATCAGCTTACCATCGGCAGGTGAGTAGGACTCTAACACGGGTCCTTGGGTATTGATCCATTTTTGACCAGTTGAGACGCCAGAATTACTTCCTTTCAGGCCAAGTGTCTTTAAAGCTTCTTTGATTCCAAAATTCTTCATAACCAGTTTTTTGTAGCGGTCACAAAGCTAGTTAGTATTTCCAAATTTGTAAATGATGGGAGAATTAATCGAGTCTCAGTGTAAGTACTACCAATCTACACCGTAAACTTCTTTGTCATTTCTGTCGTAAATGCCTTCCACCAGGATTCCGCCATTCTTGAAATCCAATGTACGATTGAGGTCTTCTACATTATCTACAGGCACCTTATCAATGTGGGTAATAATAAATCCTTCTTTTATTCCGGCTTTTTTCCATTTCCCTTCGGTCAATTGTTTTATTAAAATGCCTCCGTCAATGTTTAGCCGGGTAAGATTGCGATAGGAGATGTCTTCGAAAGTGGCGCCTTCTAATTCGTATTCTACTTTCTTCTTTTCTACTTCATTTGAACCTTCAAAATTCTTTAATATGGTTTTTACCGATTTTGTTTTACCATCGCGCAGGAAGGTTACATCAATGGATTGGCCTGGTCTATTTCTAGCAACCCATTCTTGAAGTTCTGAAACGCTATTTACAGGATGGCCATCTATGGCGATAATGACATCTCCCGTCAAAATACCTGATTCTTCAGCAGCACTACCGCTGTTTACCCTCGTGATATAAACACCTTGCACCACGTCAAGGCTTCTATTCTCAGCTAGTTCAGCAGACACATCTATGATTTGTACTCCTAGAAGACCTCGCTGCACTTCGCCAAATTCAAGCAGGTCATCCACAATTTTTTTAACCAATGACACCGGTATGGCAAACGAATAGCCAGCGTAGTTGCCGGTAGACGTTGCAATAGCAGAATTGATACCAATGAGTTCACCCTTCAGGTTGACCAGCGCCCCACCGCTATTGCCTGGATTTACAGCAGCGTCTGTTTGAATGAATGACTCTACCTGCAGGTTATTTCTGTCGCGCAGAATACCAATGTTACGTGCTTTCGCACTTATTATTCCAGCTGTTACGGTGGAATTTAGATCAAAGGGATTTCCTATTGCGAGTACCCACTCTCCGGGTGTAATGCCATCTGAATCACCATATTTGACATAAGGTAAATTTCTCGCTTTGATTTTCAATAGAGCGAGGTCTGTACTTGGATCTTTACCAACCAGTTTGGCGTAAAATCGCTGATTATTATTCATCACAACTTCTATTTGCGTTGCGTCTTCAATAACATGATGATTGGTAACAATGTACCCATCATCAGTTAGGATAACGCCTGACCCGCTGGAGCGAGCCGGGGGATTCAAATATTGCTTCAGGGGATTAAGACTAAATTCACCCGAGCCATAAATGGTTCGGATATGTACTACAGCCGGAGTAATCATTTTTGCTGCATTACCAAAGTTCAGGCTGTTGGGGGATAATCCGGATGAATCAGATGGATAGTTGACAAGAGCGGATGCCTGATGTTCCTGAATAGAAACATAGCTGGGATTGAATAAATCGATGTATCTAATAACAAAAATAATCCCTGCAGCGGCACCAATAAATGCGGATAGGATGACAGTGAAAATGAGCAAGTAGCGTTTCATCAGCACAGATTATCGTTGCAAAGAGTGGCCAACCCTACATGGCAGACCTTTTATAAAGTTAACGTTATTTACAACAAAAGGATAGCGGTTAAATAAAAATGCCTCTTACAAAAGCAAGAGGCATTTTAACCAACCCACACTTACCAACATTAGTTGACTTTAATCGTAGTTTTTAAAAGTTTCTTCTCGTCTTTGGGAATGGTCAATTCCAAAATTCCATTGTTGTACTTGGCATTGATTTTATCTGCATTCACGGCATCAGGCAGGGTAAAAGAACGGCTGAATGATCCGTAACGAGTTTCAATTGAGTGGAAGTCTTTTTCATTTTTCTCTGAAGTGAATTTGCGCTCACCACTTACAGTTAGATAATTGTCTTTTACTTCGATATTGAAGTCTTCTTTATTCATGCCAGGTACTTCTACATGCAATTCGAATGCTTTTTCGTTTTCAATGATATCTACCTTGGGTGTGAAAGTATTCAATCCAGACTTCACCATAGAATCGTTGAAAAACCTGTCTAGCATGCTGCTAAATGTGATAGGTGCGTAATCGTTTGGGTTATAACGGATAATGCTCATAAGATTAAATTTTTAGTGGTTTAACATCAGTTTAAGAATTCACTGATGATAGCATTGAAAAGTATGCCGGAAGGGTTTTTGCTAAAAAATACGCCATAATGTCTTACTTTGACCAACTTTAATGATCTAAGTAAGACATTATGGCTTGTTGAGCTGAATTTATTGCGGAACTGTATCCAAACCTATCATCATGAAGGCTCCCCAATAGATCGGATCGGGATACTCAGTCCTAAGCTCCTTTTTGGCGTCTATAAAGGATTGTCTCAGATTACCGCTGCTTAGCCATTTCCTGTAAAAATTGAGAATCAGTTTTTGGGTAGCGGCATCGTCCACTTTGAACATACTCATGATCAGGGTTTTGGCACCTGCAACGAGAAAGGCACGTTGTAAACCATAAACACCTTCCCCGTTGGCAATTTCACCGAGACCTGTTTCACAAGCACTTAGTACAACAAGGTCTGTTTTGTCAAGGTTTAGGCTCATGGCTTCATAGGCGGTTAGTATACCACTTTCGATGTTGTAATTGTATTTTGTCTTGTCAAGCAGGTCACCGGCACCTTTTAACAATAAGCCTGTTTTTAATAATGGGTTTTCTGTTTGTTCAGCTTCATTTTCAGCAATCATGTCGTCAGCTGTATTATCTGGTGTATAAAATCCATGTGTAGCAATGTGAAAAATTTTAGGGCTATCAACTTCCTTTACCTGTTCTTCACTTGCATTACTTTCCGTGTATTCAGAGGTTTTCCAACCCTGTTTGTTTAACAGTTGCTGAAGTTCCTCCACTTCTTTTTCAGTACCAGGCAAAGCAGGAATGTTTCCATTATTGGAGGCTGTAATGTAGAAAGTAGGATTTCCAAACATCGTTGCGGTGTTGGAAGAACCCTCAGATTTGGATTTAATTTTTTTCAAGTACAAATCTTTGGTGTTGCTTACAATCACAATATTTGAATTATCTATAATGTATCTGCCATCAGGAGTTGGAATGGCTTCAAGGTTGATTTGGTTATAGACTCCATCAGGAGATAAGAACAAGGTTGAATATTGTCCGATCTTACTTTGAACAGGCTCCCAGAAGACGCTATAAGAATATTGATCTGCAACTTTGCTGATGATGCTGTTGCGATAGTATTTAAAGTATCGGGTTTCCATAAAATTGCCATTCGGAAACTCAACGGCTTTAGGTCTTGCATTATCATTTCGAAGATAAAGGGCTACATAGATAACCGAGTCGGTAAAGACATGATCAAAATAGCGATACCTCACCATCTCCATGGCTACGTCATTTTTACCCAGCGATTTCTGTACATTCTCGTAAGTAATGCGTTTGTTCTCGAAGTCCTGACTAAATAGTTCTGATTTCAAACTTAGTTCCTTCTCCAGTTTTTCTACTTCATTACCCAGTGCTCCTGGGTCAATTTCATTCTCTGTTAACTGTTGCGTGCTCATCGACAATGCATTGGTAAGCAGTTCTTTTTTCTGCACCCAGTTATTATAGCTCGCTTTCAAATCTTCATCCTGGCTATTTAGAATACGTTCCTTCATTTTGATGGATGAGCTCAGGAGCAGGGCTTTGGTGAGTAATTGATAGTTGTACACCTTGCCGCTGAGATCGCGGAAGTCGTCCAGTTGCCCAAAAGCCAGTGTATTGTAAAATTCAAAGTCGGGTTTAATGGTATTCCAGTACTTTGCTTTTTCTCTTTCGCTCAAGGCAGGAAAATACCTCTTCAAGAAATCTTCATAATTGGCAAGGGCTTCTTCAATATTTCTCTTGGCTCTTTTGTAATCCTTCTCCATGTAATACACCTTGGACAGCTTAGATAATACTTTCACATATTCAGGATGTGAACGGCTGAAAGATTTCTCGTAGATGGCTTTTGACTGGTTGTAAAATTCTTCTGCCTTACTATAATTTTTCAATTGGTAATAAACATCCCCGGTAAGGGAGTAGATGCTGGCCGCATTAATGTTGTTTTTTGAACCTGTTTTGGTTCTCCAGATATTTTCTGCCTGTGTAAGTGAACTAAAGGCTTCCACATATTTTTTTTGAGAGATGTTAAGCACTGCAACATTTTTCAAGATGTCTGCATATTGAGGATTATCCTTGCCCAACTTGGTACCCATGATATCCCTAGCTTCAACTAATAGCTTTTCCACTACTACAGGGTCGTCTTTTTTGTGAAAGCGAATCAGCGCCAATTGAGAAATAGACTTCGCCACCTCAATGTGGTTTCTACCAAATTGCTTTTGCTGACTATCTATCGCTCTTTGAATATAGACTTGAGCCTTATCGTAATCGCCAATGGTGTAGTAAATGTCACTCAGTAGCTTTTGTGTAGGTGCAGTTTTTGTTGACTGTTCCCCATAGACCTCACGCGCTAAACCATTTACTTTCAATGCAATTTTTTCCGCATTCGTGTAGTCGCCTTCTGCTAATTTGAGTTGGCCCATATTGACTAAAGGTTCGATCAATCGAAGTGAGTTGGATCCATAAAGTTTTTCATAGTCACGTATGAGGCCAGTTAGTAAATTTTCTGTTGTAGAGTATTTACCCAGTAGAATAAATAGACTGGATAACTCTTTAGCGGTATTTAACTCATCGAAACCTGTTAAAGAGGATTTAGAAATCATCTTCGCGGAACGGTCAAGTGCACCTTGTGCTTCATCAAACATACCCTTGATTCCGAATAAGGTAGCTTGTGTTTCAATGGCCCTGATTAAATACGCTTTCTTCTCTTCGTCTTTCCTGAATTCCTCCAGTATGGTAAGGGACTTATTGAGGTTTTCTTCTGCTTTCTCATAGGCACCTAACTTAATTTGGAGCTTAGCAATGTTGTCAAGTTCTACTCCATATTGATAATCTTTATCGTCATATTTTGATCGGGACACATCGGAAGCTTTGTCCAAGGCAGCTGTTGCTTCCTTGTACTTATCAGTCAACTCATACAATGTGGCTATGTGATTTAAAATATCGAGGTGGTCTTTGTGCCAGGCACCAATTTCCTTTTCAACGGAATTGTCAAAACTTTCTTTATAAATCTCAGCAGCTTCAGTGAGTTTGTTGGTATTGTCTACATAAAAATTAGCCAAATGGATTCTAGCCAAATGGGTAACCGGAACCTTGTCGCCATACAACTCCTTCTTTATGTCAATGATTGCTTTGAGGTAATTTTCGGCATTGGTATATTTCTTTTGTTGGATAGCCAGATCATAAAGGAATTGATTGATGCGTATAGTTGTCACATTGTTTCTCGGTAGACCCTGGGTATTGGTGAGCATGTTCATGGCGTCACTCTCAAGGTTTCTGGTTTTATCTTTGCTTTTCTTAGCGTCAAAGTCCACAGCTTTTAATCTGGCAGAGTAGATGCTGCCCTTTTGGAAGTTGCTGTTGATCATTTTTTCAAATTCCAATTTTGTATTGAGGTAACGCGCAGAATTGTTGGAGCCCAATAATTGCTTTAAATACTCTTCGTAGAGTTCTACTGCGATGTAATGCGAAGCTTTATGGCGCGCCTTTAACGAATTAAGGTTGCGACTGAATTCAAGTTCTTTAGGCAGATTTTCATTCCCATTGTCAATGAGTACTTTGGCGTGGTACAATTGGTTTCTGATGTAAGCCAATGAGGTGGATCCAAGATTTCTATCTATCCAGGTTGTAGCACCTACAAACGCTGAGTCAGCACTGATTAAGTTTCCTTGTTCGCCATAAACCTTCGCTAGAAGTGTGGCAAAGTGCGCATATTCATTGAAGCGTTCTTCGGCTTCTTCTGAACTAAGCCTTCTGCTTTTTAAATTCCCATTGTCATCAACAAAAGTTTCTTGACGCAGGGCCCTTCCAGCGAAATGGGCTTCATTTTTTTTCAAAAGTGAAATCGCTTCATTGTAGTATCCCTGACCTCCGAAAGTTTCGGCTTTTAGCAGGCTCCATTTTGCTTCGGTGCTCTTATCAAAATTGGCGGTCTTGTCCAGAATTGATTTTGAGTTTTCGAGCGTTTCACTTGCCTTTTGATAAGCGCCATTGAGGTTATACAGCTCAGCAATTTTCAAAAGCAGCGTTCCGTGCTGCTTGCTTTCTTGCTGGTGGAGCGTAATGCTTGCACTGATGGCATTTTGGATATTCGTTTCAAAGTCCAGCACCTGACCAGCTGCCAGTTTGTATTTGGCCAGGAGCGTAAAGTAAGTAGGGGTGTATTCATTTTGCTTGCCTAATTTTTTGGAAGCTTTCTTATTGAATTTGGCCAAATTTTTATTGGCTTTGGCGTAATCCCCAATGTAATAAGAGGCCTCAGCTTTTTCAATCATCTTATCCCACTTACTTTGGGCAAAAGCCATCTGACTTGAAATGAGAAGAATAATAAATGAAATGCGTGTCTTACTAGTCATTGAAATTTTATTTGAATTTTAAATAGAGCAATAGTGCGGTCACAGACCCTTCCACGAGGAGAACTTTCTCCAATTAAAGTTAAGTAATTCGTACTTAATTAATGCACCTGAATTGGGTGAATATTAGAATTAACATCCTTATTCAAAGAATAGTAAATGATTATTTGGGTAGTATTTTTTCCAGAATTGATTTAGCAGATGTAGCAACGGGTGTTCCGGGGCCAAATATTCCTGCCACACCATGCGCGTACAAATAATCATAGTCTTGTTGGGGTATAACTCCACCGGCAACGACCAGAATATCAGATCTGCCAATTTTTTCAAGGGCTTTGACCAACTCAGGAATTAGTGTTTTGTGGCCACCAGCCAAGCTGGATGCTCCTACTATATGTACATCATTCTCTGCTGCCTGTTTGGCTACTTCATCAGGTGTTTGAAATAAGGGACCTATATCTACATCGAAACCAAGATCTGCAAAGCTGGTGGCAATTACTTTGGCACCGCGGTCGTGTCCATCTTGCCCCATTTTAGCAACCAGAATTCTTGGTCTTCTTCCATCGAGTTCAGCAAAACGATCCGAGAGCGCTTTTGCTTCTTCAAATTCTTTTTGAGATTTCATTTCACCGGAATATACACCAGAAATAGATTTGATGGTAGCCTTATATCGCCCAAAGGCTTTTTCCATAGCATCGGAAATTTCTCCAAGCGTGGCCCTTTTTTCAGCGGCTACCACGGCTAGCTCTAGTAAATTACCATTGCCACTATGGGCGGCTTCGGTAAGTGCTTGCAGTGCTTTCTCCAATTGATCGGCATTGCGCTCCTTCTTTAGTTTATTTAGTCTTTCAATCTGTTCCTTTCGTACAGTGGTATTATCCACTTCTCTTATTTCGAAGTCTGGTGTATCATCAGTCAGGTATTTATTTACACCTACTATGGTATCTCTGCCTGAATCAATACGTGCCTGCTTGGAGGCTGCAGCTTCTTCAATGCGCATTTTGGGTAATCCACTTTCAATGGCTGCGGTCATCCCACCTAGTTCTTCCACTTCTTCGATCAACTGCCATGCTTTATTAACCAATTGTTCGGTTAAGTATTCTACATAGTAAGAACCACCCATCGGATCTACTACCTCTGTAATTCCAATTTCATTTTGAAGATACAGCTGAGTATTTCTTGCGATACGCGCAGAATAATCCGTAGGCAGTGCAATGGCCTCATCCAATGAATTGGTATGCAACGACTGAGTTCCGCCCAATACGGCAGCAAGCGCTTCAATGTTGGTGCGTGTTACATTGTTGTAGGGATCTTGCTCCGTCAGGCTCCAGCCAGAAGTTTGACAATGCGTACGCAGCGCCATGGACTTGGGATTCTTGGGATTAAATTGCTGAACAATTTTTGACCACAAGAGTCTTCCTGCCCTCATCTTGGCTATTTCCATAAAAAAATTAGTGCCGATGCCCCAGAAAAAGGAGAGACGAGGAGCAAAGTCATCGATGTCTATGCCCGCTTTTATACCAGCTCTTATGTAGTCTAGTCCGTCAGCAAGTGTATAGGCCAGTTCAATATGTGCGGGAGCGCCCGCTTCGTGCATGTGATATCCACTGATGCTGATCGAATTGAACTTGGGCATGTATTTGGAGCAATATTCAAAAATATCGGCCACAATACGCATACTTGGTGCTGGTGGATAGATGTAGGTATTGCGCACCATGAATTCCTTAAGAATGTCGTTCTGGATGGTGCCACTTAGTTGGGTTTTGTCCACACCTTCTTCTTTTGCTGCAGCAATATAAAATGCCATAATAGGAATAACGGCACCATTCATGGTCATGGAGACAGACATCTTGTCGAGCGGAATCTTATCAAAGAGGATTTTCATATCCAGAATTGAATCGATTGCCACGCCAGCCTTACCAACATCTCCGGCAACCCGAGGATGATCAGAGTCATAACCTCTGTGGGTGGCCAGGTCAAATGCAACTGATAGGCCTTTTTGTCCGGCAGCTAAATTTTTTCTGTAAAACTCATTGGACTCTTTGGCGGTGGAAAATCCCGCATATTGTCGGATAGTCCAGGGGCGCACTTTATACATGGTAGCGTAAGGGCCTCTGAGGAAGGGAGGAACCCCGGCAGTGAACGCAGACATTGAATCAGCATCTTTCTTAGAATAGGTTGGCCGAATCTCAATTTGTTCCGCGCTGTGGATGGGGGGGTGAATGGAGTCACCCGACTGAGTAGGCCCAAATTGATTGTATGCTATTTTCGAAAAATCCGGCTTCATGCTATGTCTTGCTGAAATTTAGTCCAGGCCGATTGGGCCAATTGATCAATAAGGCGTTCCAAATAATAGGAACCGGCAGTTGGATCTGCAGTTATGTTTAAATGAGATTCTTCACGTAGAAGCGTCAGTACATTACGGGCTATTCTCGCTTTGAAGGTATTGTGTTCTTCCGGTTCTACCGTAATCGCATTGCAGCCTCCCAATACTGCACTTAAAGCGGCCGTTGTGCTTTTAAGCATGTTGGCATTCGGCTGAAATTTTTCATTGTTCCACGGTGCAGATGAACCATGGATCACCACAGAATCGTCTTTGTCAGTAACTTGATAAGCATGACTTACCTGTCGCCACAATCTTCTAAACGCTTTTAGTTTTGCGATTTCCATAAAAAAATCTTTGCCTATGGAAAAGGAGAAGGCTGATTGAGAAATAATCAAATCAGGCTGATTATCCATGTCGGATTGAATGCATCGTGTTCCTGCCAGCAATGCATTGCTAATTTCAGTGATGGGATCACTTTCTGGAATGATATGGCCCAGAACATGAAAACCAGGCCATTTGCTAAAGGACTGAACAGGGATATTTTGTAAAGCGGGGGGCTTCGTCCAAAAGACAGCACCAACAATTTGACTTTTGTCAAATCCTTTAGCATTTACATATTGTTCGAAATCGATCAAAAGCTTTGTTTGATCAGATTTCATTAAAAAAAATATACCGCAGTAAGGCAATTCAATATTGGCCAGGAGCACCTCCACCTGAATTTCAGCCTCTATGGTAAATTGGATGGCATCAGCACCGTTGTTCAAATGCAAAAGGGCCTCCTTATTTGCCTCCTTATTATCCTTCACAACAACATTGGGTGCATTGTACCAACCCCGTGGTCCTAAATAGGGGTTACTGGTTGGAGCTAGTATATCTTCAGGTAGTGTGCTGGTATCTGATTGATCGTAGTAAGGCTTAATATCTATTTTGCCCTTAGAGACGATCTGAGATTGAAAAGGGTCTTTGCCTCCCAATTCTTTTTTAGCTGCCTCAGTCCAGGTTTTGATATCAGCCTTGCTAAAAGTGTTAAATTGACCTTGTGACATACCTACAAAAATAAATTAAGTATCCTGGATGATTGCCAATATTGAATTTTAGTTTGGACTTATACAATTATTTTAATTTCGTATTACTTTTTAACATAATTTTTTTCCTAAGCTCAAAGGCCAGCTTTAACTTTTTTGTTCTTCTTTTTTTTAGCACCTTTGTCTCCCTTTCCCTTACCGGGAACCAGAAATTAACCAGTAGTACTTAGATACTTGTAATGGAAGTTGAATGCGGCACCATTTGGAATGACTGTCTCGAAATAATTCGAAAGGAAGTAGACGAACAAAATTTCAATACATGGTTTAAGCCTATAATTCCCCTTAGGTCTGAAGCGGATGTACTTACCATACAGGTGCCCTCACAGTTTTTTTACGAATGGCTTGAAGAGCACTATGTGCCTGTATTGAAAAAAGCGGTACATGGAGTGCTGGGAGCATCAGGAAGGCTGGAGTACTCTGTTATTGTTGACAGCGGTAACCATCAGAATCCTCCGTTAATGGTTAACTATCCCAATGGTACGGGAATGAAACGCAATTCGGGGTCTCAGAATCAAAATGGGAATGGAAATTTGGATGATTATTCACCATTTAGTTTTAAAGCCCTCGATCCTCGTACCGTCAATTCAAGGCTGAATCCAAGTTATAGCTTCGATAATTTTGTTGAAGGCGACTGTAATCGTCTGGCAAGGTCAGCTGGATTGGCTGTAGCCAAGAAACCAGGTGTTACTTCCTTTAATCCCTTGATGCTGTATGGTGGAGTAGGTGTGGGCAAAACACATTTGGTCCAATCCATAGGCAATGAAATTAAAAAAAGCCTGCCTGATAAGATCGTTTTATATGTTGATCAAAACGATTTTACCAACCAGTTCCTTAATGCCTTGCAAAATCATAAGCTTCAGGATTTTCAGAATTTTTACCTTCAGGTGGATTTATTGATCCTTGATGATGTACAATTCCTCTCTGGCAGGGAAAAAACGCAGGAGATGTTCTTCCATATCTTCAACCAGCTGCATCAATCAGGCAAACAAATTATAATGACCAGTGATTGCCCTCCCCGCGATCTGAAAGGATTCCAGGAGAGATTGTTGTCTCGTTTCAAGTGGGGACTTACTGCAGACCTTCAGGAGCCTGATTTTGAAACCAAACTGGCCATCATTCATAACAAGATGGAATCAGATGGTATTGAAATACCAACTGAAGTGGCCGAATACCTTGCTTATAGTGTAGATACCAATCTTCGCGATATGGAAGGGGTGTTGAACTCATTAATGTTTCACGCCACACTTTTGAAAAAAGAAATTGACCTCGAGCTGGCAAAAGAGGTGCTTAAGAATATCGTAAAGGAGATACAGTCTGATGTAAGCGTTGATTTTATCCAAAAAACGGTGGCGGACTACTTTAAGGTGAGCCTCGATTCGCTAAAAGCCAAGGTGAAGAAACGCGAAATTGTTATTCCGCGTCAGGTGGCCATGTATTTCTGCAAGCGCTACACACAACTTACCCTGGCGCTCATTGGTGAAAATTTTGGTGGCCGTGATCACAGCACCGTCATACATGCACTGGAGTCTGTCGAAGACATGATGAAAGCAGACTCTAACTTCAAAAACTCAGTAGATGAACTGAGCAAGAAGTTGAAGTTGAGAATGGTATCCTGATTTATTGCAGATAAAAGGACATCGGCAATTCCTGCTTGGCACTGGTAACTCCGTATATAATTACTCTCCCTTTGTACTTATTAAAGAAGTCAATTACTTCCTGCGGGTCTTTTACACGCTGCCTGTTGATTGAAATGATGGTGTAGTTTTCCGGGATACCGATTTTTTTGAACAACCCTCCTGTAATCTTGAATGCCTTTACACCATACTCCACCGATTCAAGTGTAGCCCCTAAGGTGGCATCATTGTAAAATTTACGTTTGATTAGGCTGGTCTCTCCATCTCGATTGACCAGAGTGATATCCGCACTACCCACTTTGCCATCGCGTAAATAAATCACTTTGATTTTATCTCCAGGTGAATGATGGCTCAGCTCCTCTTCAAATTCACTTTTGCTGTTGATGGAGACGTCTTCTAACTTAATAATGATATCTCCCAGTTTCAATCCTGCTTTAATGGCAGGTCCTTGCCTGTCCAATTCAGATAATAGCACACCATTGAATTGTTTTACCTTGGTGTTCAGCTTGTATTTCTCAGCATTCTGAAAGTCGTATTCTACGACATTACCTCCAAAGAAGGGTTTTTGTACGATACCATATTTTACAAGATCCTCTACAACCTTTTTGGCGATGTCGATGGGAACTGCAAAAGCATAGCCTGTATAAGACCCCGTGCGGGATAATATAGCAGTATTAATACCAATCAGGTCTCCATTCTTGTTCACCAGCGCTCCACCACTATTTCCAGGGTTGATGGCCGCATCCGTTTGAATGAAAGATTCTATTGGAAATTTATCATCGACAATGTTTATTCTTCTTCCTTTGGCACTTACTATACCTGCGGTCACCGTGGACGAAAGCGAAAATGGATTTCCAACGGCCAGCACCCATTCGCCAACAGCAAGACTACTTGAGCTACCCAATGTTACTGCAGGCAGGTTGGTTTCATCTATTTTGAGTACTGCAAGGTCGGTGGAAGGATCAGTGCCAATCAGTTCGGCATCATATACTTTCTTATTATAGATAACTTGTATTTTTTCTGCTGATTCAATAACGTGGTTGTTGGTTACGATGTAGCCATCTGCAGTAAAAATTACGCCTGATCCTGAGCTTACCTGAGTTTGAGACCTTCCATTGAAGAGCATGTCCCAGTAGGAATAGGATATACCACTTTGTGAGATGCTGTTGATATAAACGACACTGGGAATCGCTTTTTCGGCTGCCGAGCTAAAGTCAACATCGCTAATGCTGATGGTAGCACCAGGGCTTACAATGTTGGGGAGATATGCCTCTTCCGGTTTATAGGACGCCACATTATAAGTAGCTTCCTGATTTTCCGATAATACGCCTTCTTTGATCTGATAGTGGAAAAATGCGTATGCTCCTGCTATACCTGCGAAAAAACCAATAATGATCGTTTTAAGTGTATTCATATCCCATCTTTAAAACTTACAACGCTACCATGCCGATTGAAGTTTCGGCACAAACTGCTTCTATAGCAAATATAATCCCAAACTTTCCTCGCCTGAAGAAATGTCAGCTATCCAAATGGTCTGCTCAATTTTTCTACTTTTACGGTTTATGGGAATCAGATCATTTTTAGCCAGGCCATTTGCCTCCATGATAGCCAAAGAGACCATTACCTGGTCATCACAGCCCGCTCTCTATCAGGAGCGGACAAGACAGGGCATAATTGCAAAGGCGGCAAGTACACAATTTGGAAAGGATCACGGCTTCCATGAATTAAAAACCTACGAGGACTTTAAGAAAAGTGTTCCCGTTAAAGACTATGAGGCATTAAAGCCCTACATCGATCAGGTGGTGGAAGGAAAGCCCGATATCCTATGGCCTGGAAAGCCGGCTTATTTATCTAAAACATCGGGCACGACATCGGGCACCAAATACATTCCAGTTACAAAAGATTCGATACCCAATCACATTAATAGTGCTCGAAACGCACTACTCAGCTATGTCCATGAATCAGGCAGATCAAAATTTTTGGATGGCAAACTTATATTTTTATCGGGAAGTCCTGAATTGGCGCAAAAGGGAGGGATTAATACAGGTCGACTGTCAGGAATTGTAAACCACCACGTGCCTGCTTATCTCAGGGGCAATCAATTGCCGTCATACACTACCAATTGTATTGAAGATTGGGAGGAGAAGTTGGATAAGATCATTGATGAAACAATAGATCAGCCAATGACACTCATCTCAGGTATTCCACCCTGGGTGCAAATGTATTTTGATAAGATTCAGGCCAGAACGGGTAAGCACATCAAAGATGTATTTCCCGATTTTTCATTGTTCGTTTATGGAGGGGTTAACTTTGAACCGTATCGTAACAAGCTATTTGAATCCATTGGAAAGAAAATAGATTCTATCGAATTGTATCCAGCTTCAGAGGGATTTATCGCTTATCAGGATTCTCAACATGAAGAAGGCATGCTAATGCTTTTGAATTCAGGTATTTTTTATGAGTTTATTCCGGCCGAAGAGTATTTCAATGAACATCCTTCCAGGATATCAATTGATGAGGTGGAGCTTGGGAAAAATTATGCTTTAATCATCAATAGCAATGCCGGATTGTGGGGTTATAGTATTGGTGATACCATAAAGTTTGTTTCAAAGGATCCCTATCGGATTATTGTAAGCGGAAGGATCAAGCACTTTATTTCGGCATTTGGGGAACATGTGATAGGAGAAGAAGTAGAGAAGGCGATGAAGGCCACCATGGAACAGTTCAGAGAAGTGAATTTAGCAGAATTTACTGTTGCTCCTCAGGTGACACCTTCGGAGGGATTGCCTCACCATGAATGGCTGGTCGAGTTTTCAAATCCACCGACAGACCTTCAAGCATTTTCGTTGAAACTGGATGAACACTTACGGAAACTGAATGTTTATTATGATGATCTGATCACTGGCAATATTCTGAGATCACTCAAAATCACCTCTTTGAAGCGCAATGCATTTATTGAATACATGAAATCTCAGGGTAAGCTGGGAGGGCAGAATAAAGTGCCACGCTTGTCCAATGACAGGAAGATAGCAGATGAATTGATTCGGTTTAAATCACAATGACCCAACTTTGAAAGAAAAAAAACATATCGCCATTCTGGGATCTACCGGTAGTATTGGCACACAGGCCCTGGAAGTGATTGCCGCACATCCTGATTACTTTGAAGTAGAAGTACTGACAGCGCAAAATAACGCTGACTTGCTTATCCAGCAGTCTATAAAATTTAAACCCAATGTGGTGGTCATTGTCAATGAGTTGTTGTATGACAAAGTGTTCGAAGCACTCGATCCCCACCACATCAAAGTGTTTGCGGGTGAGCGGGCGTTGGCATCGGTATCACAAATGGACAGTGTTGATTTGGTGTTGACAGCTTTAGTGGGTTACTCAGGGTTGTTACCTACGATCAAAGCCATAGAAGCAGGAAAACCTATAGCGCTGGCGAACAAAGAAACACTTGTGGTGGCTGGCGAACTGGTCACCTCAATGGCAAGAGAAAAAGGGGTAAACATTTATCCTGTAGACTCTGAACACTCAGCCATTTTTCAATGCATCGTTGGAGAGTTTGAAAACAAGATTGAAAAAATTATTCTCACGGCCTCCGGAGGTCCTTTTCGAGGCAAAAAGCGTGACGAATTGGTTAATGTGACTAAGGCTCAGGCATTGAAACACCCCAATTGGACCATGGGGGCAAAGGTGACCATCGACTCAGCCACGCTAATGAATAAGGGACTGGAAGTTATTGAGGCAAAATGGTTATTCGGCTTGAAACCTGAGGAAGTTGAAGTAGTGGTACACCCGCAATCCATTGTTCATTCTTTGGTGCAATTTCAGGATGGCTCCATAAAAGCACAACTTGGTTTGCCTGATATGCGTTTACCGATTCAATTTGCCATGACCTATCCGGAACGTCTTAAGACTGATTTTGAGCGATTTGACTTCACCAAATACCCCTCTCTTACATTTGAACAGCCCGATACGGAAACTTTTCGTAATCTTGCACTGGCTTTTGAGGCACTCAAAAGGGGCGGTAACATGCCTTGCGTACTCAATGCAGCCAATGAGGTGGCTGTGGAGGAATTTTTAAAGGACAAAGTGGGTTTTTTAGAGATGTCGGATATTGTGGCGAATTGCATGGCCAAAACGAGCTTTGTGGCTAATCCCGGTTATGAGGATTATGTGGCCACGGACCGCGAAACTAGAATAAGAGCCGCGGAATGTATTAGATAATAAATGTAAGCAAAGAAATAGAGCATGGAAGGAATGATTATGACGGCCCAGCTACTGCTGAGCCTTTCAATTTTAATAGCGGTACATGAGTGGGGGCATTATATCACAGCCCGCATGTTTAATATCAGGGTAGAGAAGTTCTATTTGTTCTTTGACTTTCTTTTTCCGATGGCCAATGTGCTCAATTTCTCTTTGTTCAAGTACAAAAAGGGAGACACAGAGTTTGGAATAGGCTGGTTTCCGCTGGGAGGCTATGTAAAAATAGCTGGCATGGTGGATGAAAGCATGGACAAGGAACAAATGAAGCAAGCGCCTCAGCCATGGGAATTTCGCGCAAAACCAGCATGGCAAAGATTGATCGTAATGTTGGGTGGAATCATTGTGAATGTGATTACAGGAGTTTTAATATTTGTTGGTCTCACGTACTTTCTAGGCGATACTTATATTCCAAAGGATTTCATCAACAACAATGGTGGTATTCAGGCCCTGGAATTGGGAGAGCAGATTGGATTTAAGACTGGTGATAAAATTGTAAAGATCAATGGTAATGATTTTGCGGATTTTCAGGAGGTAATTAAACCTGATGTACTCCTGTCTCAGGATTCTTACTATACAGTGTTGAGAGATGGCCAGGAGGTAAGAATTGATATTCCCTCCAACTTTATTGAAAACTTTAACAGCAAAGAAGCGGCATCAAATTTTCTTATTCCTCGTATTCCTGCTGTGGTAGGCCGCATTTCTAAAGTAGCGCCCTATAAGGTCAATGATAGCACTACAGTAGAGAAGGAGAGTATCAGTAACAAAGTTGGACTGAAACCAGGAGATAAATTTCTGGAAGTAGATGGAAAACCAGTTACCTATCAGGACGAAGTGATGTCCATTGTAAAAGCTGGCCCTCGTGATTCTATTTCATTCAAGATTCAGCGGGATGCTTCCATTCTCACCTTTACAGAGAGCTTTAAAGGATATGATGTAATCGGATTTCTCCCACAAGCATTGGACAAAGATCAATTGGCTTATGTAAACTATGGAATCGGAGAGTCAATTGGTTTAGGAACAGAGCGTGCTTTTGGGGTAATCTTTTTGCAATTGAAAGCCTTTAAGAAAATTTTCTCAGGCGACATTTCCTTTCAAAAATCCTTGGCAGGACCTATCGGTATGGCGCAGGCTTTTGGTACTGATTGGGACTGGGAGCGTTTTTGGAGAATGACAGGATTGCTTTCCATGGTGCTTGCATTCATGAACCTGTTGCCAATACCAGCATTGGATGGAGGATATGTTGTGTTCTTACTCTATGAAATGGTAAGTGGACGTGAGCCTTCGGAAAAATTCTTTGAAACGGCTTTAAAGATAGGTATGGCTATGCTGCTGGTGCTAATGGTATTCGTATTCTACAACGACATTGCCAAGCTATTTTCCTGAGGTACTCATTCGTTTTTATAAATTTCGAACTCTACCCTCCGGTTGAGTTGCCGGTCCTTATCCGTCAGCTCTTCAACAATTGGCTTTGAGCTGCCATAACCAATGGCGTCAATTCGAGTAGTCTCAATTTCAAAGGCTTCGTGAAGATAGCGCTTGATGGCGTCTGCACGATCCTGTGATAGTTTCAGGTTGGCTTCTTCTCTTCCAGCAGAATCAGTATGGCCTGATATTCTAAGGCTTAGTCCTGGATGGTCGATTAGAAAGTTGGCAATTTTATCGAGATCGCGGTGCATGGCAGGAAGAATATTGGCTTTTCCATTTTCAAACTCCAATGATTCAAAGGCAATTTTACTTTCAATGGGGTCTGCTTCTCTATCCATTTGAAGTTCACCATCCAGAAAAAAAAGTTCTTCAATCCTAAAAAAATCATCTCCCTGGATAATGAGTAGGTAATTTCTTCTATTAATCAATTCAAAATTGAATGTACCATCCTCTCTGAGGTATTTTGGAGCTACTTCTACTCCCTCATCCAAATCAATAATAGAAACAATGCCTTTGAGTGGCTCTCCGGTTTGACTGCTTTTTAGTGACCCCCTTAAGGCTATATTGGCTTCTGGTTGTGCTCCCATGGGTACTGGAAATGAATAGAGATCAAGGTTGTTAAGGTCTTCTTCAACTGACCTCGCATAATAAAGCGATTTGGATTCTGAATCGATGGTGAAGTAGTATTCGCTTCCTGCGCCATTCACTAGAGGGCCAATATTGCGGGGCTCCATCCATTGGCCATTTCTTGAATAGGATTTATAAATATCGAACTCCCCGAAATTGAGGGGATGGCCATTGGAGCTAAAATAAAGCACATTGAATTTGTGGTGAAGAAATGGACTCACCTCACTGTTGCGTGTGTTGATAATAGGACCAGCATTTTTTGCCTGTTGCCAATTGCCTTCTTTGTCTTTCACGCTGTAGTAAATATCGGATAAACCAAAACCTCCTGCCCGATTGGAAGCGAAGTACAATGTGTCGCCAGAACGCGTAAGACTTGGGTGAGAATCCCATCCCGTGCTGTTCACTTTACCGCCAAGGTTTTTGCTGGCTGTCCATATACTGTCAGCACCAAGTTCACTTACGTAAAGATCGCAATTGCCCAATGAACCGGGGGCATTGCACCTCGAGAAGTATAGAAACTTGCCATCCTTACTCAGACATGCTGAACCTTCATTGTAACTGGTGTTGATAGTTGTAAACTCTTGTGCTTTGCCCCAATAACCACCCGGCATGGTGAGACTAAAAAAAAGATCCTCGTTGATTATTTTTTCTCCGGCAGCATAGTGCAGATTGCGCTTCGAGGTAAAGAGGAGGATGTTATCAACATTGCCGATGGTGGGACCGTAATCCTCCTTGAGGGAATTAATATCGTCACCCATATTGATAAGAACAGATTGCGGAGGTCGCAGTGTATCAATTTCTTTCCTTAAGTCCACCAACTGATAGTAATAGTCGAGCGGTACATAAAATTCTTTTTTATCAGTTTCGATGGAGTCATAAACATGAAACAATTCATTGATATTAATGCCTTGCTGATGGTGCTTAAGGATGAGTTTGTAAATCAGAATGGCCTCTCCGGGAGGGCCATATGATTCAGATAACTTGGCCAGTTTCCATAATAAAGGAACATTTTTACTGAAGTTTTCTACGCCAAAATTTTTGACGTACTTTCTGAGCGCTACATATAATTGATCATCCAGACCGGCATTGTCATACCGCTGAATCAGTTGAAGGGCTTTAGCGTCTGAAAAGAATACTTTTGAATTGACATTTGGGAAGTCGAATATGTCAGACTGACTGTAATCTGTAATGGAGTCATTAAGGGCGACAACACCTGCATTTTTTAGTTTTTTGGGCCCTTTTTGAGCTTTTCCCTCAAAACAAATAAACACCAGAATTACCGGTAAGGCTATGATAAAGGACTTTTTCACACTTATGCAGGCCACATTTAGCAGGGTCTAAAACCTTAAGTTTAACAAATTTACTTCATCTATAACGGTTTTGGCATTGCTATTGACTATACAATGCTTCAAATAAAAATTATTGACTACTAGTCAATTATGTGTCAAATTGACACGTTGTATGCCTATGTTTAAAACTCTTGAAATAGCACCAATTGTGCAAGACGATTCTGAAGACCTGATACAAATGATCAACCCCGAGCAGGAGTCTGATCTTAAACCTGAGGATCTGCCAGAGGAGTTATCCATCCTTCCCATTAAAAATACGGTTCTCTTCCCCGGTGTGGTAATACCCATCACGGTAACACGTCAAAAGTCAATAAGGCTGATTAAGAAAGCTTACCAGGGCAACCGCATTGTTGGGGTGATCGCTCAGAAAACTAAAAATGCAGAGGACCCGAGTGCTGAAGATCTATATCGATTTGGTACAATTGCCAGAATTATTAAAATGCTGGTGCTGCCTGATGGGAATACAACCATCATCATTCAGGGTAAGAACAGATTTTCTGTAAAAGAATTTCTCAACGAAGATCCTTATCTCACAGCAAAGGTTGAACTCCTCGCTGATAGTAAATCGGAAAAGAAAGGACATGAAGTGAAAGCCCTGGTGCAATCCTTACAGGATGCGGCTTCAAAAATTCTAAAACTTAACCCTGAAATTCCGCAAGAAGCCCAGGTGGCGCTTGACAACATTCATAGTACTTCTTTTTTAATTCACTTCCTTTCCTCCAATCTCAATGTGGAAGTAAGTGAGAAGCAAAAGATACTTGAAACCAGTAATATTTTAGACAGGGGTACACTGTTGCTGAAATACATGCTGAAGGAAATTCAAATGTTGGAGATCAAGTATGAAATCCAAAAGAAAGTACATACAGATATTGATCAACAACAGCGCGATTATTTTCTGCGTCAGCAAATAAGAGTATTACAGGATGAGTTAGGTTTTGATGGTCCTGACAAAGAAGTAGAAAAGCTACGTGCTCGCGGAAAAGAGAAAAAGTGGACCAAAGAGATTGCGGAGCATTTCAATAAGGAGTTAGATAAGTTGCAACGTATTAATCCTCAGGCAGCAGAGTTTCCGGTTGCTATGAATTATGTGGAGTTCATGCTGGATCTTCCTTGGGGAGAATACACTGAGGATGATTTTGATCTGAAACGCGCCAAGCGAATTCTTGATAAAGATCACTATGGCCTCACAAAAGTAAAGAACAGAATTCTTGAATACCTGGCTGTGCTTAAGCTTAAGCAGGATATGAAGGGGCCTATCTTGTGTTTGCATGGGCCTCCGGGAGTAGGTAAAACTTCATTGGGAAAATCCATTGCGAAATCTTTACAGCGCAACTACACCCGTATGTCGCTGGGGGGTGTACATGATGAAGCAGAGATACGTGGACATCGCAAGACTTATGTAGGTGCCATGCCTGGTAAGATTGTGCAGAATATTAAAAAGGCCAAATCCTCGAATCCGGTATTTATACTTGATGAAATTGACAAGGTGCGTTCAGACTTCAGGGGAGATCCCTCTTCTGCACTGTTGGAGGTATTGGATCCTGAGCAGAACAATTCATTTGCAGACAATTATCTGGAAGTAGATTACGATCTTTCTAAAGTACTGTTTATTGCTACAGCCAACTCGTTGGAGACCATCCATCCCGCTTTACGCGATCGTATGGAAGTAATCGACCTTACAGGTTACACTGTTGAAGAGAAAGAGCAAATTGCCAAAAGACATCTTGTGCCTAAGCAGCTGGATGAACATGGATTGAAAAACCACAAGATTAAATTTGAAGCGGAGGCCATCAAGAAAATAATTGAAGCATACACACGCGAATCGGGTGTGAGAAATCTGGAGCGAAAGATCGGCTCCGTAGTGAGACATGTGGCCAAGTCGGTAGCAATGGAGGAAGAAGTACCCAAGTCGATTACTGCTGATTATGTGGTAAAGGTATTGGGAGCTGAGATTTTTGATGAAGAACTGTATCAGGACAATGAGACTGCAGGTGTGGTAACAGGCCTTGCCTGGACACAGGTAGGTGGAGACATCTTGTTTGTTGAATCAAGCCTTAGCCGCGGAAAGGGTGTGCTTACACTTTCAGGCCAACTGGGAGATGTGATGAAGGAGTCAGCGGTAGCGGCTTTGTCATATTTGAAGTCCAGGGCAGCTGATTTGAAGATCGATCACCGTGCTTTTCAACAGTACGATTTGCATGTACACGTACCTGCTGGTGCTATTCCTAAAGATGGCCCTTCTGCTGGCATTACGATGTTGACTTCGTTGGCTTCCATATTCACGCAACGCAAAGTCAAGGCCAAGCTAGCTATGACAGGGGAAATAACCCTTCGCGGCAAAGTACTTCCAGTAGGAGGGATCAAAGAAAAGATTCTGGCTGCTAAAAGAAGTGGCATCAAAGAGATTGTTTTAAGTGGAAAGAACAAACGCGATATAGATGAGATAGAAAAGCATTACATCCGTGGTTTGAAATTCCATTTTGTAGATAATGTAGATGATGTACTGAAGATTGCGCTATTGAAAGAAAAAGTTGCAGATCCGCTTCAATTCGAATTCACAGAAAATAAGTCCAGCTAAGAAATCATATACCTACTTATTAACTTGCTGGTGAATGAAGTCAGGCCACTTTTACTATTCTTTACAGCAAATCACAAGAAAGTGGATGATGGCAACTATAGTGACACTTTTAGTACATGGCACTTATGCGCAGTCAGATTCCAAAACATTCACATCACTTGAATTGCCAGTTAATGCAATTCAATCAGGATTGGGAGGATTAAACGTTTCGCGCTCAGATTACAGCATTGATTTTTTTCAGAATAATCCTGCACTTACGTCAGATACACTGAGTGGCTGGGCTTCTGCCAACCATCTCTTCTATTTTGCGGAAACAGGTTTATCCACCTTTGCCTATCAGCATAATTTTAGCAAAATAGGAGTGATGAGTTTTGGCATTAATCATTTGAGTTTAGGTGACATTCAAGGGTACGATATAGTGGGTGTGCCCACGGGCACTTTTAGTTCTGGGGAGACAACCATTGTTGTGGGGAAATCACATCAAGAAGGTCTGTTTCGTTTCGGAGCAAATGTAAAAGCCATCTTTTCCAATTTGGCAGGGTATAGGGCAAGCGCTTTGGCAGTGGATATTGGAGGTGCGTTTGTGCATCCTACCAGGGATCTAAGTATCGGATTGGTAATTAAAAATTTAGGAGTCGTACTTAGCGAGTTTTCACCTACCAGCACATCGCAGCTTCCATTTGATGTGCAGGTTGGTATTTCTTACAAGCCTGAGCACATGCCTTTTCGATTTTCAGCAACAGCGTACAGGCTCAGCGACTATAATGTTCCATATGATTTGAGGGGTAATACAAATGAACAAGTAACCACATTGGATAAAGTAATGAGTCACCTTACCTTTGGTGGTGAAGTGTTACTGCATAAAAATGTCAACTTGCTATTGGGATACAATTTTTTAAAAAACAAAGAGTTGAGGTTGGAGAACGCAGGAGGAGGTTCTGGTGTTTCAATAGGAGCACTGGCCAGAATCAAGTACTTTAATTTTGCATTCAGCCGTTCGGGATATGTAACGGGAGGGGCTTACCAATTGTCAGTAAGCGTAAATACAAACCATATATTAACACGGAAATAACATGATGGAACCAACTTATTTAACACCAAGTCAAATCGTAGCAGAGCTGGATAAATACATTATTGGACAGGATGATGCCAAAAGGAATGTTGCCATCGCTTTACGAAACCGTTGGAGACGGATGAGTGTAAAATCAGAAATCAAATCGGAGATTATTCCCAATAATATATTGATGATTGGTGCAACAGGGGTGGGCAAAACAGAAATTGCTCGCAGGCTGGCAAAGTTGGCCGATGCACCATTTGTAAAAGTTGAGGCTTCTAAATTTACTGAAGTAGGTTATGTAGGCCGTGATGTGGAAAGCATGGTGCGAGATCTGGTAGAGCAGTCGGTCAACATGGTAAAGGCACGGAAAAAAGAAGCAGTGAAAGAAAAGGCCGCACTGGTAGTGGATGAAATAATTTTGAATGCACTTATTCCTCCTTTAAAAAACACAAGTGTAAAACCTACACCAGTAGGTAATGGTGAGGATAGTGGCGCTGCACCCACATCGGATGTAGAGTTGAATGAACGAACCAGAAATTTATTCCGAGAAAAAATAAAAAATGGTGAGCTGGAAGATCGTAAAGTTGAAATCCAAATCAACCAAAAAGGTGGGCCGGGTGTAGGTATGATTGGAGCTGGCATGATGGATGAAGCTTCCATGATGAACTTACAGGATATGATTAGCGGGATGATGCCAAAGAAATCCAAAAAAAGAAAAGTAACTGTAGCAGAAGCGAGAAAACTTTTGTTAGAGGAAGAGGCGGGTAAGCTGATAGATATGGATGAAGTAAAGGAAGAGGCCATATTTGTAGCGGAGAACTCAGGAATTATATTTATTGATGAGATTGATAAGGTAGCCTCTGGAGCCGGAAAGAAAGGAGGCCCTGATGTAAGCAGAGAGGGAGTGCAACGCGATCTATTGCCTATTGTAGAAGGTAGCACAGTAAATACAAAGCATGGTATTGTAAAAACGGATCATATTTTATTCGTAGCAGCGGGTGCATTTCATATGTCAAAACCATCCGATTTGATTCCTGAACTTCAGGGTCGTTTTCCAATACGCGTAGAATTGAATAACTTAACGCAGGCTGATTTTGTAAGAATATTGAAGGAGCCAAAGAATGCGCTGACCAAACAATATACTGCGCTGTTTGAAGCTGAAGGAGTTGCTATTGAATTTGACGAAGCTGCTTTAGAAGCAATAGCGCAAACGGCATTTGAGCTGAATGCTGAAATTGAGAACATTGGCGCCAGACGGTTACATACAGTCATCAGCAAATTATTGAATGAATTTTTATTTGATGTGCCAGACAAAATTGGACCAAATGCCAAAATATTGGTAACCAAAGAAATGGTAACTGAAAAATTAGCTGGACTTGTAAAGAACCGGGACTTAAGTGAGTACATTTTATAATGAGAGGTTTGGTTCTGATATTAGTGTTTGCTCTGTATTCAGAATCAGCAGCGGGTACAATCATTAAAGAAGACTCTACCCGTGGAGTTTATCTGGAGTCTTATTCGCAATACTTCTTTCTGGGGCCTCTAATAAAAAAGAACAACCTTGACTTTGATATTGTGTCGGCCGATGACGCAAAGAAAAGCTACACTTTTAAATCCAATAATTCTTTCAGTGCAGGATTCAATATCAATGTACTGGATGTCAATCTTGGAATTGCATTTGGCATGCCGCTGAATGTAAAGAGTGAGCAACTCTATGGAGAAAGTGATGTCTCGGATTTGCAACTTACGGCCATTAGTAAAAAGTGGTTCGCAGATGTGTATCTGCAAAAGTACAATGGATTTTATGTACAATTCCCTGATCAGGTTGTGCCTAAAGACCAACCCTTCCCTCAACGTCCTGACCTGATAACGAGAAACTCAGGCATGTCGTTTACTTACATTTTCAATCATGAAAGATTTTCTTTGAAGGCTCCCTATTTATTTAGTGAAAGACAAAAAGTAAGCAAAGGCTCATTATTGTTTAGCTACGTATTGAGCTCGTTTTCTTTAGAAGCGGACTCAGCGATGATCCCCTCTTCCAGATGGGTGGATTGGGGCGCAGGAGCCGAGACCAATCAGCTTAGAATAACTTCTCTTGGATTCGCTCCGGGATACAGTCATACATTTGTAATTGAAAAATTTTTCCTGAACCTGACTTTGGTTTTTGGTCCGGCACATTATTGGGTAAGGCATAAAGAATTGTTCAGTCCGGCTCAAAATGATATCCGGATTGATTTCTATTCGCTTGGTCGTATTGGACTAGGTTATAATGGTGATCGGTTTTTTAGCGGATTAAGTTTTGCAACACAATCGAGGAATGTGACTTATGAGAGAACCATACTTCAAAACACTATTGGCACTATCAGATTAGTAGCAGGGTTTCGGTTCAAAGAAGAAGGATTCCTTAAAAGAAAAGCGGTCGATTTTATACCACGATAAGAATTAATCTTTCTTTTTGTTTCTTTTCGGGAAGTCAAAAAATAACATTTTGCCACATCCCGCTTTAATGGCTTTCCATGAATCAATGTTAAGATTTCCAGCTACGATACCGCAAGTGGGAATGTTCATGATGTATTCATTAAAAAGGCTATTGGCGAAACTTGTAAATCCTGGATTATGACCATACAGCATAACTACCTGCTGCGATTCATCCAGTTCGCTTAATACGCTATACAACACATCCTCATCTGCATGATAAATGCGCCTGTCTGTTTTAATTCGATCCTCAGAATAACCAAGCACTTTGGCAATTTCTTTACACGTGGTTAAGGCGCGTTTTGCGGGACTGCTTAACATAAGATCGGCTGTTACCTCCCTTTCTTTCAATCTTCTTCCCATACGTGGAGCGTCCCGCTTTCCACGATCATTGAGCGGTCTGTCAAAGTCACTCAGATCTGGATTGTCCCAACTCGATTTGGCATGACGAATAAGATAAAGTGTTTTCATGGATTTGATTTAGATACAGATTGCCAACCATTAACTGCCGGCACGTGAATATAATCATTGTGAATCTTATCTTTGCCCCCTGTTATGACAAAGAGACCTTTAAGGAAACGTGCCAAGTATAGCTTAATATACTACTTCGTGCGGTTGCTGATATTTGTTTCCAATCTCATCCCCAGAAGATTGTGGTTGTGGTTCTGTGGGCTTTTGGGCAGAATCGCCTATTCATTTGCCACCGAAACCCGAGAACAGATTACGCTTCATTTGGGACTAGCTTACAGTAAAGAGAAGTCGCTCAAAGAAATTTTGGCATTAAGCAAAGAGACATTTAAGATGCTCGGAAAGAATGCTGGTGACGTTTTGCGGGCTAGAAAAGTGAAGACAATGGATGACTTGGATAAGTTTTTGGTTACCCACGGTATTGAGAATTTTGAGGCCGCTTCGGCAAAGGGAAAAGGTGTTATTTTTCTTACTTGCCATTTGGGTGCTTTTGATCTTCAGATCACTAACATGGCCTTGCGTGGCTTAAAACCCAATATTATTGGTACGCCTTTGAAAGATGAAAGGCTCAACGATTTACTGTTTAATTATCGCAATGCCTATGGGGCGGTAGCTGTGGAGAGAGGAAAAGAAACGTTGAGGTTGATCAAAGCCCTGAAGAGCGCTGGATCAATCGCCATATTGATTGATCAGGACACGAAAGTAAAAAGTCGATTTGTGGATTTTTTTGGAATGAAAGCTGCTACACCAGTGGGTGCTACCATACTGGCAATGAAAACAGGAGCGGCAGTGGTGCCTACTTACATTTATCTTGGAAAAGACAACATGCAACACATGCACATTCTTCCGGAAATCCCCTTGGTGCTCACCGGAGACGAGGAGCGGGACATGATTGTGAATACTCAAAACTACACCAGCTTTATTGAAGAACAGGTGCGTAAGCACCCTGCACAGTGGGTGTGGATGCACGAGCGATGGAAAACAAGACCGGGGGAGGAGATCGTTTAAAATGGGTTCAGTGTTCGCTTTTTCAGATATAATAAAACATATTTATTCTTCTGTAATCTTTGTTACATAACCTGTTTGAGAATACCTGCATTTTTGCATCGTTATTAAACCGAAATTTTTAAACTATGGATAGCAAACAGAAAATGGTGGTGGACGTAAGAACACCCCAGGAATTTATGTCTGGCCATGTTGCAGGAAGTATCAATATACCCATGCAGGAAGTAGTGCAACGACTGGATGAGTTTAAAAGAATGGATCAGCCATTTATATTGTGCTGTGCTTCAGGTAATCGCAGTGGCCAAGTAGCAGCCTACCTTAATGGTATTGGAATTAAATGCGAGAATGCAGGCTCCTGGATGGATGTTAATCCAATTCATCACATTTATTAAACAATCAATATATGTTAGAGCAAATTAAAAGCTTGCTGGGCCTGGGGCCAAGGGTGAATTATAAGGAACTCGTTGAAAATGGTGCGATTATTCTTGATGTCCGTACTAAAGGAGAGTTCAAGACTGGTTGTATCCAAGGCTCGCTGAACATGCCGGTGGAGAGTTTGCGCGGAAGTCTGTCAAGGCTTAGCAAGGATAAAACCATCATCACCTGTTGCGCATCCGGAATGCGCAGTGGTTCTGCCAAACGAATTTTAAAATCAAATGGTTTTAAAGAAGTTCACAATGGTGGAGGTTGGATGAGCCTGCAGTATAAAATCAGGTGACACTAAACAGATACAACAATAGCTCTTCTATCGAAGGGCTATTGTTGTTTATACGCGCAGCAAATCTGTATCGGGAGGTGGATTACCCAGTATCCTGCCCATAGATACCATTTGTCCTTTGTGATGAAATTCATGTGTAATCACATGAGTAAACAAAATCAATGGCGTAGAAGAGACTTCCCCCTTCTTATCGAGGACATGGATGATGGGGCTATTCACATCATCTCCATAAGTTTTAATAAACTCATCCATGTACTGATCAATGTTTTTAAACTCAATTTTCATTTGATCAATTGAGCTGACCTTCTCAGATTGAAGATAGGGCAATGCCCGCTGCAAGGCAAAGTTAGCAATCCAATGCAGGTAGCAGTTTATAATGTGGGCTTGGGTATTTCTTATGCTCCCCATTCCAAAATGGACAACTTCTTTAGTATAGTCCGCCACAGGAATGGATTCAAAAAAATCAAAAAGCACTCCTCTTGCTTCCTTTACCTTTTCATATTGTTGGTTGAATATATTCATGATCACTTAAAAAATGGACATACCTGTTTTGGTTGTAAACTGCTCCAGGAATAGCATACCTAATGTTGAATTTCCTTTTTGATTGAGTTGCGGACTCCACACGGCTATACTAAAGTGTTTGGGGTAAATGGCAGCAATGCCACCACCAACACCGCTCTTGCCGGGCAACCCTACTTCATAGGCAAATTCGCCTGACTCATCATAAAACCCACAGGAGAGCATGAGGGCGTTCATGCGTTTTATCTGGCTTTTTGAAAGAAGAGGTTTTTTCTGATGAGTAAGTTCCCCCTGATTGGCAAATAAGAGAAAGGCCTTGGCCAACTCCTCGCAAGTCATGTCGATGGCACATTGATGAAAATAGAAATCCAATACTTCATCCACGTCATTGTGAATATTGCCATACGACTTCATCATGTTTGCGAGAGCGGCATTGAGGTAGCCATGTTTCTTTTCAGAAGCAGCCACTTTGTTATTGTAAGTAATCAAATCCGTGTCTACCAATTGATTGATGTAATGAAGGAATTCTTCTTTTGGGTTTTTGCACAGACTCAAAATAATGTCGGCAACAACCAAGGCACCAGCATTGATGAACGGATTTCGGGGAATGCCATTTTCATACTCTAGCTGAACGATTGAGTTAAATGGATCACCGGAAGGTTCTACACCTATTCTCTTCCAGATGGCTTCCCCTATCTTTGGGAAGATGAAGGAGAGGGATAAAACCTTGGATATACTTTGAATAGAAAACTTTTCTTTAGAGTCGCCAATCGAATAGTGAAGTCCGTCTGTCTTAAGTAACGTGACGCCAAATTTGTCAGGGTTTACTTTCGCAAGCTCAGGAATGTAAGCAGCGACCTTACCTACAGACTGCTTTTTTTTTAGATCAGCATAAATCTCTTGAATAACGGAAGAATAGTCCATTGAGGGTGATGTAGTTTATTCAATTTAACGGAAATTATGGAAAGCCAACCTCTTTCAACGGGTTTGGAATGAAATCAAACTAAAACTTTGCCACTAATAATCTTTCCATGCAATTGTTGTACAGCAGAAACGTTAACTTACATTCTCCAATGCATTCAATTTGTTAAAAGATAATCCAGCTCCAACCAACGGTTTCCCCTCATTAGGCGTGATGACTACCAAGCGCAGCTTAAGTATTGCAGCAATCATCCTTTTTATTTTTAATTCTGTGTATGCTCAGGAATCCACCTCAAATTATTGCTCTATTTGCAAGGATCATACTCACTCTGAGGGAGCTCCATATCGCCTGGATTTTAAACATGAAGTTCCCTTTATCCTTTCTTCTGGCTTGATATTGGGGGCGGGAATTCTGGCGCCTGCGCTCAACAATACCCAACCGTTTACCGTGGAAGAGTTGGCTACATTGAACGTCAACAGCATCAATGCGTTCGACAGGAGATCGGTCAACAACTATTCCCCGGTAGATGCCAAAACCAGTGACTATATTCGTACTGGTGTCACTATTCTTCCGATATTACTTTTATCAGAGCATCATACCAAAGAAGATATTACCGCATTACTCACTATGGGTGTGGAGGTAATGACCATTACCTATGGAGTAACGAGCACGGTTAAAAATTTGGTGAACCGAACACGACCTAATGTATACAATGCATTGGCACCATTAGAGGAAAGGACAAGTGCGCGATCTAGGCGATCATTTTTTTCGGGACATACCAGTCATACAGCAGCAGCAGCTTTTTATATGGCAAAGGTCATATCGGATTATCATCCCAACATGAACAAGGGAACCAAAGTAGCCTTGTGGGCTGTATCTGGTTATATCCCCGCGCTTACAGGATACTTGAGGGTTAAATCGGGAAAACATTTTCCAACAGATGTAATGGCTGGATATGCTTTTGGAGCGTTTACTGGCTGGCTAATTCCTCATCTTCACAAAGTGAAAAAAGAAGGTCCACTCAGCAAGCTTGATGTGCAAGTGTACCCGGGTGTCAACGGTATGCAGTTTAGTCTCAAGTTGGGATTATAATTGGCAACGAACTCACTAGGCATTGTTTGACCAAACTATTAATTTGACCACTCAACTAATGGTAAGTATATGCAAAGGCTGATTTTATTTTTTCTGATTTCAACTTCGGTAGCTGGATTCGCGCAAATTAATAAAACTGAAAAAAAGATAGTGAGTGCCGTAGATGCACATCATCAGGAAGCGCTGAAATTATTGGAAGAGGTTGTAAACATCAACAGCGGGTCAATGAATTTTGAAGGTGTAAAAAAAGTGGGGATGGTTTTCAAGGCTAAATTGGATGCGATTGGGTTTGAGACAAAATGGGTAGATGGAAAAGCCTGGGGTCGATCAGGTCATTTGGTAGCAGAACACAAAGGAAAAGGAAAGACACTATTGCTGATAGGGCACCTCGACACCGTCTTTGAGTTGACCAGTCCTTTTCAAAAATTTAAAATGATCAATGACTCTACGATGAGTGGCCCGGGAGTGGGGGACATGAAAGGTGGTGATGTGGTCATTGTGCAAGCCATGCAGGCCTTGAAAGATGCCGGTGTACTTAAAGACATGAATATTATTATAGTGATGACGGGTGATGAAGAGTTAAGCGGAAGACCGCTGGATCTGGCAAGAAAAGATTTGATTGAAGCGGCCAAAGCCGCTGACATTGCTTTAGGTTTTGAAGACGGTGATGGAAATCCTAAGACCGCGGTTGTGGCCAGAAGAAGCTCTTCTGGATGGGAGCTGAAAGTAGAAGGTGTGCCAGCACACTCCTCTCAGGTATTTACAAAAGATATTGGGGCCGGAGCCATTTATGAAGCAGCAAGAATCATTAATGGTTTTTATGAAGCGCTGTCCAGTGAAGAAAACCTCACTTTTAATCCAGGAATGATTTTGGGAGGTACAAGCGTAGAGCATGACAAAGAAATGGATGGTGGATCGGCATATGGCAAAAGCAATATTGTGGCCAAGTACACAGTAGTGACTGGTGACATACGCGCCATCTCACCAGAGCAGCTGAAAAAAACCCAAGATGTGATGCGAGCAATTGTTGTGAAACACCGACCGCAAACGAAAGCGGAAATTAGTTTTGGTGAAGGTTACCCTCCGCTGGCTCCTGTAAAAGGGAATTATGATCTATTAAGTCACTTCAATAAAGTGAGTAATGATCTTGGTTTTGGAAGTGTTACAGCTGTGAACCCTCGCGATGCAGGGGCTGCAGATATTTCTTTTACCGCTCCTTACGTTGAAATGGCCATTGACGGACTTGGTCCAGGTAGTGCCGGAGGACATACGGTCAATGAAACAGCCGATCCTAGATCCATTGCCATGCAAGCAAAAAGAACAGCGGTATTGATGTACCGATTGACTCAGGAAAAAATTAAAACTGATCAGAAGAAGTAAGTGATCAATCCGATGCTATGTTTTACTTTTTAAAAATAAAATAAACAGCAGCAATCAGAAGTACGAAGCCTACCAGGTGATTCCACTTTAAGGTTTCTGTTTTAAAAAAAACCACTGAGAAGGCTACGAATACTACAAGTGTAATTACTTCTTGAATAACTTTTAATTCAACCAGGGAAAAAGGACCTCCATTACCTTTGAAGCCCATCCGATTGGCAGGTACCTGCAATAGGTATTCGAAAAAGGCAATTCCCCAACTGATTACAACAATGGAAAGAAGTGGCAGGCTTTCGCTCCACTTCATTTCTTTAAACTTCAAATGCCCATACCAGGCAAAAGTCATAAATGTATTGGACAGTATAAGAAGCCCAATTGTATACAATGATTTCATGTGTATGGGTACTGCAGTATTCCGGAAATTAACACACGGACACCGATGTCGATTATTACTTCACCAATTTCTTATACCTGATCCTGTGTGGCTGGTCATCACCCAATCGCTTCTTCTTGTTCTCTTCATACTCACTGAAGGTACCTTCAAACCAATACACTTGTGAGTTGCCCTCAAAGGCAAGGATGTGCGTACACACCCTGTCAAGGAACCAGCGGTCGTGACTGATGATAACAGCGCAGCCAGCAAAATTTTCCAACGCTTCTTCCAAAGCACGAAGTGTATTTACATCCAAATCGTTGGTAGGCTCATCCAAAAGCAAAAGGTTACCACCTTGCTTCAATGCAATGGCCAGGTGCGCACGGTTGCGCATACCTCCCGAGAGTTCTTTTACTTTTTTCTGTTGATCGTTTCCACCAAAGTTGAACTTGCTCACATAAGCGCGTGAGTTGATTTCCTTACCTCCAATGGTAATTAATTCATTGCCTCCGGTAATGGCTTGCCACACGGTATCTTCCGGCTTTAGGTCATCGTGCTCTTGATCTACATAGGCAATTTGTACTGTTTCTCCCACACTGAAAGTGCCTGCATCCGGCTTTTCAGCTCCGGTAATCAACTTAAACAAGGTGGTTTTACCCGCACCGTTGGGACCAATAATTCCAACAATGCCAGCAGGAGGCAGAGAAAAAGTAAGATTTTCATACAGGAGCTTGTCTCCGTATGCTTTCGATACACCATTGGCTTCGATTACCTTATTGCCCAACCGTGGACCTGGAGGAATAAAGAGCTCCAGCTTATCCTCTTTCTCTTTTGTTTCCTGACTTAACAGTTTTTCATAGGCACTCAAGCGAGCTTTTCCTTTGGCTTGTCTTCCTTTAGGCCCCATGCGTACCCATTCCAACTCACGCTCAAGTGTTTTTTGTCTTTTGGATTCTGTTTTCTCTTCCTGAGCTAATCTTTTTGACTTTTGATCCAGCCAGGATGAATAATTACCTTTCCACGGAATGCCTTCACCACGGTCCAATTCCAGAATCCAGCCAGCTACATTATCTAAAAAGTAACGATCGTGAGTTACGGCAATGATGGTTCCTTTATACTGTCTTAAATGTTCTTCCAGCCAATGCACCGATTCGGCATCCAGGTGGTTGGTAGGCTCATCCAATAGCAATACATCTGGTTCTTTTAGCAACAGGCGGCACAATGCCACCCTTCTCTTTTCACCTCCTGATAAGTGTTCTACTTTGGCATCGGGTGGTGGGCAGCGGAGGGCATCCATGGCCCGCTCAAGCTTATGATCAAGTTCCCAGGCATCCAGCGCATCAATTTTTTCCTGCACCTCGCCCTGGCGATTAATGAGCTTCTCCATTGCATCAGGGTCTTCCATTACCGCTGGATCAGCAAACTTGTTATTGATCTCTTCAAATTCTTTTAAAAGGTCCACTGTTTCTTTCACGCCCTCCTCCACAATCTGTTTCACCGTTTTGGATTTATCCAGTTGAGGTTCCTGCTCTAAAAGACCCACAGAATAACTGAGGTCTGAAACCACTTCGCCCTGAAACTCTTTGTCAATTCCGGCTATGATCCTTAGCAAAGACGACTTACCGGATCCATTTAAACCGAGCACACCAATTTTGGCACCGTAGAAGAAGGAGAGGTAAATGTTTTTTAATACTTGCTTATTGGGGGGGTAAATTTTGTTCACCCCGGTCATTGAAAAGATAATTTTTTCGTCAGCCATTCCGATATAACTTTTTGGAGGCGCTAATATGATCATTTTGGGGCAACACGTGAAGTCTGAGGCTATAAATGTTTGTTTTGGTAGGAAAGGAGGGCTTTTTGCTTGTTGGTGTAAATCTGAGACCAATTTGTTTTGCCATAAAGGCAGGAAGTTCATTAAGTATTCTAATTATGTTTTTTTTAAAAATATTATCGGTGATTAATGTCAGGTTCAGCCTTACAATCCTGCTGTTTAAGGCAGGATTGGTCATATAATAAATTTTTGTCAAAGTGGAATGTTTATTGATTGAAGCAATTTAGACGACTGCTATTGTTCCTTAATGGTTAAATTCTATTTTTGCGAAAAATTAAAGGAGGGAATACTATGTATTGGACACTTGAATTAGCTTCTTATTTAGAGGATGCGCCTTGGCCAGCCACCAAAGATGAATTGATTGATTTTTCAATCCGCTCAGGTGCGCCTCTTGAAGTGGTAGAAAATTTGCAGGAATTGGAAGATGATGGGCAACCTTATGAAAGCATTGAGGAAATTTGGCCTGATTACCCTACCAAAGAAGATTTCTTCTTTAATGAGGATGAATATTGATGCTTATTTTAATACAATAAAAAAAGGCTGACCATGGGTTAGCCTTTTTTATTTCTATTGCTCATCAGAGCTTCCGCTATGATCAGATCTTCAGCCGTGGTAATCTTCAGGTTTTCATAGCTGCCCTCAAACAAAGAGATTAAATGGCCACTGCGCTCCGCCACACTGGCATCATCCGTAAGGCTTGTATCTTCCTTCATTTGATAAGCCTTCTTGATTAGATTGACTTCAAAGGTTTGGGGCGTCTGTATTATCCTGAATCTGGAGCGGTCCATCGCTTTGGTATTATCCTGATCAGTCATTCTGATCGATTCCTTCAACCTTACTGCAGCAACAGCCGACTGATGTACTGCAGCCAAACGGAAAGAAGCACCAATAATATCTTCACTCACCAGGGGTCTTACCCCATCATGTATGGCTACCAATCCGTCACCTGTTATCAGCTCCAATCCTTTTTTTACAGACTGGAAACGTGTTTCCCCCCCGGTTTGAAGTAAAATAGGTTGGGTGAAGTGAAACTGCTCACAAATGGAATTCCAGATGGGGAAATCATCCTCTGGTAAAACCAGAATGATGTTGATGTCGGGTGAATACCGATAAAAAGCTTCAATGGTATGCAAAAGAACTGGCTTGCCATGCAATGCTAAAAATTGTTTAGGCAGCTTACTCTTTATTCTGGTGCCTTTGCCTCCGGCCACTATTAGTGCATACTCCTTATGACTCACACTTGTTATTTTAAAAGAATCAAGTTAAACAAAAAAGCCCCAGAAATTTCTGGAGCTTTTCGATGATTTTATATAATGGATTAGATAATCAGCATTGCATCACCATAGGTGAGGAACTTGTATTTTTCCTTTTTGGCTACCTGATAAGCGTTCATCACATGATCGTATCCACCAAAGGCTGCTGCCATCATTAATAAAGTGGACTCAGGCATATGAAAGTTGGTAATCATAGCGCTACAAATTTTAAACTCATAAGGTGGGAAGATAAACTTATCCGTCCAGCCTTCACGCTCTTTCAGTCTGTTGCCAGCTGAAACCGATGATTCCAACGCGCGCATAGTAGTGGTGCCAACAGCACAAACACGTTTTTTGGCATCAAGGGCTTTGTTCACCATTTCAACGCATTCCTTACCTACTATAAAGTTTTCAGAATCCATTTTGTGCTTGGTAAGATCTTCTACATCTACCTGGCGGAAAGTACCCAGGCCAATGTGCAGGGTAATGAAGCTCATGTCTACTCCTTTGATCTGCAAGCGCTTCAACAATTGCTTGGTAAAGTGCATACCTGCAGTCGGAGCAGAAACAGCACCTTTATTTTTGGCGTAAATGGTTTGAAAACGTTCCTTATCCGCGGGTTCAATTTTACGCTTGATGTATTTGGGTAATGGTGTTTCTCCTAAAGACTCTACAATCTTGCTGAATGAATCTGAATCGCCATCAAACAAAAACCGGATGGTACGACCGCGTGATGTGGTGTTGTCGATAACCTCGGCTACCAGGTCGCCATCACCAAAATAGAGTTTATTGCCCACCCTGATTTTACGGGCTGGATCAACCAGAACATCCCATAGGTGCATTTCTGCATTTAACTCACGCAAAAGAAAAACTTCAATTTTTGCGCCAGTCTTTTCCTTTCTGCCGTATAAGCGGGCAGGGAATACCATGGTGTCGTTACCCACTAACAGATCACCTTCTTCAAAGTAATCAACAATGTCTTTAAACATTTTGTGTTCAATCTCTCCGGTATTTCGGTTCAACACCAGCAGGCGTGACTCGTCCCTGTTTTCAGCAGGATGTGAAGAGATTAGATTATTGGGAAGATCAAACTTAAATTTGGATAACTTCATGGTTTTATATCAAACCCATGTGAGGGCATTTAAATCAAGGTTGCAAAAATAAGGATTTGTTTTAATTAATGGCTTTTGTAACCCAATTTCAATCCAAACGTCTTTAGAGTACTTATGCTTACTGTCAGACTGATCTTAGAGAGCTTCCGTTTTGCGCTAAAAGCGCTGAAAGTCAATTTATTGCGCACCACGCTATCCCTTTTAGGGGTGACGGTGGGCATTTTTGCCATTATTGCCGTGTTTACCATTGTCGACTCACTAGAGCGCAACATAAAAGACAGCTTCTCTTTTCTGGGTTCGGGTGTTATTTACGTTGAAAAATGGCCTTTTCCAGGGAGTGATGGTGGCGAAGAGTATAAATGGTGGGATTATTGGAGCAGACCCAATGCTTCTTACAACGAATTCAAGTTTCTGCAGACCAACCTTCAAAATCATGATGGCCTCACCATTTTTGCTGCACGAGGCAATGCAGTAATCCGACACGGAAGCAGCAGCATAGGACAAATAGGTCTCAGGGGTATCAGTGATGGCTACGAAGATGTTTTTGATATCAATGTAGAACAGGGTCGCTATTTTACCTATGATGAAATAGAAGGGGGAAGAACGGTAGCCATTCTAGGATATGAGGTAGCTAAGGCGCTGTTTCCAAATGGAAGAGACCCAATAGGGGAGACAATTAAAATAAGAAACGGCAAATACGTTATAGTCGGTGTTCAGAAACGTGAAGGGCAGAGTTTTTTAGGAACACCCAGTAGTGATTATGGCTGTCTAATTCCCTACAATTCGTTTAGAAGGCTTTATCAAACAGGCACTGGTATATGGAATGAAACTTCATCCAGAATAGGAGTGAAAGGAAGAGAGTCAGACATCGGCCTGGTAGAATTGGAAAATGAACTAAGAGGGCAGTTGCGTAATAGACGAGGTTTACGCCCTTTGGACAAGGATAATTTTGCGCTTAACAGACCGGAGGCACTGGCTAATGTGATCAGTGGACTTTTTGACGTGGTAGGTGTTGCCGGTTGGATCATAGGAGGATTCTCTATTCTGGTGGGTGGTTTCGGGATTGCCAACATCATGTTCGTTTCGGTAAAGGAAAGAACCAGCATTATAGGTTTGCAAAAAAGCCTTGGATCCAAGAACTACTTTATACTTTTTCAATTTCTTTTTGAAGCCATTTTCCTGAGCTTAATTGGAGGAATTACGGGCATAGTATTGGTCTATTTGCTAACATTTGCGCCTTTTGGTAGCCTGGATGTTATACTGAGTTTTAAAAATATTGTGTTGGGTCTGGGTGTATCTTGTGCCATAGGGGTAATCTCAGGTATTGTGCCTGCCGCCATGGCGGCCAGACTTGATCCGGTAGAAGCCATTAGGGCATAAAAAAAGGCCGTCAGGATAAATTGACGGCCTTTTTATTTATTTAAAAATCCTATTTCTCTTCCACCTCAGCGATTGCTGGTGTTACTCCTGCTATCTTTTCCTTGATTTTCTTCTCCAGCTCTTCCATAAGTTCAGGATTATCTTCAATCAGTTGCTTTACAGTATCTCTGCCTTGTCCCAATTTATTTCCTTCGTAAGAGAACCATGAACCTGACTTTTGAATCACGTTCAACTCCGATCCGATGTCGATGATTTCACCTGCTTTGGAGATACCACGGCCATACATGATGTCAAATTCAACCACTTTGAAAGGAGGTGCTACTTTGTTCTTCACCACTTTCACTCTTACACGGTTACCTGTGATGTTATCCGCTGCTTCTTTGATCTGTCCAATTCTGCGTATGTCCAGCCTTACAGAAGCATAAAATTTCAGGGCATTACCTCCTGTTGTTGTTTCAGGGTTGCCAAACATCACACCGATTTTCTCGCGCAGCTGATTAATGAAAACACAAGCACAACCCGTTTTGCTGATAGTACCTGTTAGTTTTCGCAATGCCTGCGACATCAAGCGCGCCTGCAAACCCATTTTACTGTCTCCCATTTCTCCTTCCAATTCTCCTTTAGGAACCAGGGCGGCTACTGAGTCAATAACAATAATATCAATTGCGCCTGATCGTATCAGATGCTCGGTAATTTCAAGTGCCTGCTCGCCATTATCCGGTTGAGATATCAAAAGATTTTCGGTATCGATACCTAATTTTTCTGCGTAGGTTTTATCAAAAGCGTGCTCTGCATCGATAAAAGCGGCCAAGCCACCCTTCTTTTGTGCCTCGGCAATGCAGTGCATGGTCAATGTTGTTTTACCAGAAGATTCCGGTCCGTAAATTTCAGTGACACGTCCTCTGGGAATACCACCAATACCTAGTGCAAGGTCTAGTCCCAGCGACCCGGTGGAAATTGCCGGTATATCTAAAACCTTTCCCTCACTTAGCTTCATCACGGCACCCTTACCATAGGTTTTCTCCAGTTTGTCGATGGTAAGTTGTAGTGCCTTCAATTTTTCCTTGTTGTCGCTCATAGCATCCTGCTGTTATATGTGTTTAAAAATTTCAAGTAAGGGTTGAAATTACTATTTCAGTGCTTATTCACCAAGATAGGATAATGGATGGAGTAAGTTGAATTTCCTTTGGATCACTGTTTTTTTAAGTTGGAATTAATTAACCGTTAACGATTAACGGATAAGTCCTTTAATTTGCACTTTAATCAAAGTGCGAAAATTTCTATTCATATTATTTTTTATTGAAGCCGGTTTTGCAGCCAATGCCCAACTGGACAATACCGTTTTTGAAGATCGGCAGGCCATTGCTGAGCAGGATTCTTCCAAACTCTTTCTTGGCGTTAATTTCCTCGGTTTTTCCAGGAACAACGAATATTTTGACACCATCATTGAAGGGTACACCTTATTGGGTTATCAACTCAATCCTTACCTCAGCTATCAGCTTGGAAAAAATGTAAGATTGGATGGAGGTGTATACCTTCAGCAGGACTTCGGAAATCGTGATTTTTCAACTATAGTTCCTACCCTCACATTAAAAGTAACCAAGGGGCCCATTGATCTCCTTTTTGGGAACATTGAGAGCAGCCTGAATCATCGCCTCATTGAGCCGCTTTATGATTTTGAACGTGTGCTCAACAATAGATTAGAAACAGGCATCCAGGTGCGATCCATTACCGACCAATTATTTTTTGACGTTTGGCTGGACTGGCAAAATATGATCTACAACAATGATGCAGAGCAAGAGCAATTTGTGGCAGGTGTTTCGTTAAATAAAAGAGTGCTCAATCAATTCGTTCAAGTGTCCCTTCCTTTTCAGCTTCTGGCAAGCCATCGTGGGGGACAGATCAACGTAAACCCACCTCCACTTGAAACACTGATAAATACCTCAGTGGGTATTGAGCTGAAGCGACAAACTAGCGGCTGGATGAAAGACTGGAAAGTAAGCGGGCACCAGTTGTATTACAATAACATGAGTTCTGCTAACGAACGACCTTATAAAGATGGATCTGGATATTATGCCAATGGCAGCATTGCCACTACTTTTGGATTGGAGGTGATGGCCAGTTACTGGCAAGCGCATGAGTTCATTTCTATTCAGGGTGGAAAGATTTATCCTTCTGTTTCTGAATTTGACTATCGGGTTCAACAAGAAAACATGCGATTGCTCGTTCTTAGATTGCTTTACAACAAGGAAATCTCAAACGGACTTTATGCAACATTGCGATTTGAACCTCACTATGATTTTGAATTCGAGTCGTTTCAATATGCGTACGGGTTTTACCTCCAGTTCAGAGATCGGTTTTTCTTATCCCAACGGAAGTAGATGAAAAAAATAGCGCTCTCACTGCTTCTGGTGTTATTGGTTCTCGTAGGTTATTACTGGTCGTTGATCGTTTATGGTATCAATCAGGGCCTGGGGCAGATGAATATCATCTGGAATGCGCGACCCATTGAGGAGGTATTACGCGATCCATTGTTTCCTGACTCACTGAAAAGTAAACTGCATATCATCGATGAGATCAAAGCATTTGCCATCGATTCGTTGGGGTTAAAAGATTCGGAAAACTACAAGACCGTTTTTGATCAGAAGGGAGAGGAGCTGATGTGGGTGGTTACTGCCAGTGCGCCTTATCAGCTCACACCAAAAACATGGAATTTTCCTGTGTTGGGCACTGTGCCCTACAAAGGTTTTTTTAGTAAGGAAAAAGCAATGGATGAAGTAAGTCGATTGCAAAAAGAAGGTTGGGATGTAGGTTTAAGAAACCCTGGTGGTTGGTCTACATTGGGTTGGTTTACCGATCCTATCCTCAGCGGCATGTTGGAACGAAACGAGGGAGACTTGGCCAGCCTCATAATTCACGAAATGGTGCATGCAACTATTTTTATTAAAGATAGCATTGACTTTAATGAGAACCTGGCAACTTTCATCGGAGATTCTGCTGCCTATGAGTTTATCGCAGCGAAGTATGGAAAAGAATCAGAAGAGTATATCACTTATCTGCACGAAGTAATAGATCATCAAAAGTACAGCAACCACATTTTGCGTGGGAGTATGGTTTTGGATAGCTTATACAATACATGGAAAGAGGAGGACACAGATCAGATCAAAAAGAAGAAGAAAGAAATGCTGATCAAGAATATTGTAAGCAATATGGATACGCTCACCCTGCACAAGTACAAAATACCCACCAAACGATTTGAAGAGCGACTTCCCAACAACGATTACTTTTTAGCATACCGCAGATACCAATCCAAACAAATTGATTTTAAGTTTGAATTGGAAGGAAAATACAATGGAGATCTGCGTGCGATGATTAAAGATTATAAAAAGCGTTTTCCGTTTCTGTAATGAGGTTAAAGGGATTAAGGAATTGTTAAGATCATAACCTTCCCTTTCAATTCGCTTAATTTCTGGCTACTTTTGTAAGCGAAAATTAAATACTTCTCTATGGCTAATAAGCCATTACACAAGGTGCTCGTTGTTGATGACGAAGAACCTATTTTAGAACTGCTCAAGTATAACCTCGAAAAGGGAGGCTATGAGGTGCGTACCGCCAGCGATGGTGTAGAAGCAGTGGAGGTAGCTAAGAAATTCATTCCTGACCTGGTTTTGCTGGACATCATGATGCCCAAAATGGATGGCGTAGAAGCTTGCCGTATCCTTCGCAATACACCTGAGTTGCAGAGTACATTTATTGTTTTTCTTACAGCCAGATCAGAGGAGTACTCTGAAGTGGCAGGGTTTGACGTGGGAGCAGACGACTACATCAGTAAACCCATAAAACCCAGGGCGTTGATGAGTAGAATAGCGGCCTTGTTTCGCAGGGAGTCCAAAAAGAAAGGCTCGTCTTCACAGATCAGGATGGGTGACCTCCTGATCGATCGTACCAGCTACACTGTTAAAGTTAAAGACAAGGAAATCAGCCTCCCCAAGAAAGAGTTTGAGCTTCTTTTCTTTCTGGCACAGAGCCCCAACAAGGTATTTAGCCGCGATGATTTGTTGCAAAACATATGGGGCACAGATGTGTATGTACTGGCACGAACTGTCGATGTGCACATCAGGAAAGTGCGTGAAAAGATAGGAGATGACTATATTACCACCGTAAAAGGAGTGGGATACAAGTTTCACCTAAATTAAGCATCCGTGTATAGCGCCAGGGTTTTGGCATTGCTGCTAGCAGCCTCTATCAGTATCGTAACGGCACTTTTTCTTTCCTTGGTCAATGACGTGGCCGTCAAAGCCATCATCGTTGCGGGTATCATCAGCTTTTCGGTTTCTTATATTTTGATTTTTGTGGTGCTCGAATACCTCATCTTCGGAGAAATCAACAAGATTTATAAGATGATGGATAAACTGCAAAAGGTTGAACTGGGAGAGTTCGCTATCAAAAAAACCAATCATCTCAATCCGCTCAAAAAAATCAATGAAGAGATCCACACCTTCGCGGCATTGAAGCAAAAGGAAATAGACGAACTCAAAAAACTGGAAACCTTTCGAAAGGAGTTTGTGGCCGATGTCTCCCACGAATTGAAAACACCCATCTTCGCAGCTCAGGGTTTTGTACATACCCTTTTGGATGGCGCTGTGAACGACAAAAATGTGCGCACCAAATTTCTAAAAAAGGCGGCCAAGAGCCTGGATGGTCTTGATGCCCTGGTGCAGGATTTACTAACGCTTTCGCAGATTGAAACAGGCGACATCAAAATGAAATTTGAAAACATAGACCTGTACAATTTGTGCCTCGAGGCAATCGATCAGTTCGAACAACGGGCTAAAGCCAAGGGCATTGAAATTCAAGTGGCCAAACCTGAGAAAATGATAATTGTCCATGCCGATTGGTTGCGTATCACACAGGTCATTACCAACCTGGTATCTAATGCCCTTAAGTATAGCAACGAAAACGGTCAGGTGACCATCCGTTTCGAAGTAGGTAAGAAGTCGGTGACCACTTTTGTAACCGACAATGGAGAGGGGATACCCAAAGCCCACCTGGATCGAATTTTTGAGCGTTTTTACCGGGTAGATAAAAGCCGAAGCAGAGAAAGAGGTGGTACCGGACTTGGACTTGCCATTGTTAAACACATATTGGAAGGGCACAAGAGCAAAGCAGAAGTACAAAGCGTGCCCGGGCATGGATCTACATTTAGTTTCAAACTTCCCTTGGCAAAATTGGATTCAAGGTCGACTGAATCAAGCGCATAGTGTAAATTTGCGGCTTGAAATTAGCAATACCCAAATTTGAGCAACTGGTACTTTTTGAAAATGAAGATTATATCCTCATTAACAAGCCACCATTCATTGCTACCCTTGAGGACAGGAATGACCCTGTCAATCTATTGAAATTGGCCCGGGAGGTAGAGCCCAATGCCCAAATGTGCCATCGGTTGGATAAGGACACCTCCGGGGTATTGGCCATTGCCAAAAATCAGGATGCCTACCGCCATTTGAGTATACAGTTCGAACAAAGAGAAGTAAAGAAAATTTATCATGCTGTTGTAGATGGCATTGCCAGTTTTGAAGAGAAGGAGGTGGTCAAATCGATTTTAAAGCTCAGCGATGGCACGGTAAAAATTGATGGAACCGGAAAAAGCGCACAAACCTGGTTCAATACCTTGCAAACATTCAAAAACCACACCCTGGTGCATTGCCGCCCCGTCACTGGCCGGATGCACCAGATCAGGATTCACCTGGCGTGGCTTAAGTTTCCGATTTGTGGTGATGCAACTTATGGGGGCAAGCCATTTTATCTTTCCTCGGTAAAAAGAGGGTATAACCTGAAGAAGAATTCTGAAGAAGAACCCTTTATGAAAAGGATGGCCCTACACGCCCAATCGCTAACTTTTTTGGGGTTGAAAGACGAAAAAATTGAGGTGGAGGCACCTTACCCCAAGGATTTTGGGGCTCTTTTGAAGCAATTGTCTCAGAATCTCCGGTAAAAAGAAAGGCCTGCTTGGAAATTTAGGTAATTGGGTCTACTTTTGTGTCCCTTTTTGGAGGGGTATATAGGTTTAAAAACAGAATAATTAAAGGGATCAAAAGTGGATCATAACAGTTATAAAACAACTAATCCTACTAAAGCGACAGCAGAAAAGGGCTGGGTATTGGTAGATGCAAAAAATCAGGTGCTTGGACGTGTAGCCAGTCAGGTTGCCAAAGTACTTAGAGGAAAAAATAAACCATCTTTTTCACCACACGTAGATACCGGTGACCACGTTATCGTGATCAACGCAGAAAAGGTGAGAATGACTGGAAAGAAATGGGATGACAGGGTATTGCTTACCCACTCAGGTTATCCTGGAGGTCAGAGCGAAAAAACGCCTGCTATGATCCGCGAAAAACACCCTGAAAGATTAGTAGAGCATGCTGTAAAAGGAATGCTGCCTAAAAACCGAATGGGAAGTGAAGTTTATAGAAGTCTGCACGTATACGTAGGCGATAAGCACCCACACGAAGCACAACAACCCAAAGAATTAAAGTTCTGATAAATGGATATTACCAATAAAACTGGAAGAAGGAAAACCGCTATCGCCCGCGTTTATTTACAGCCCGGCAACGGAACCATTACCGTTAACGACCGCGAGCTGACTGATTATTTCAAATCTGAGATTCACCAAACCACTGTAAAACAGCCTTTTGCAATATTAAAGCTGGACAACCAATACGATGTGAGCATCAATGTTGAAGGTGGTGGAATCAAAGGGCAAGCTGAAGCCATCCGTATGGGTATTACTCGTGCGCTGGTTGAAGTTAACGGTGAGAACAAACCAGCACTGAAAAAAGAAGGACTTACAACTAGAGATTCACGTATGGTGGAGAGGAAGAAGTACGGTAAGAGAAAGGCGAGAAAGAAATTCCAATTCAGCAAACGTTAAAAGAAGCACATGGCTAATAAATTAACTACTCAAGAATTAATGGAGGCGGGTGTTCACTTCGGACACCTTACCCGCAAGTGGAACCCCAAAATGGCCGAGTATATTTTCATGGAAAATAACGGCATCCATCTTATCGACTTGAACAAGACGATGAAATGTTTGGATGAGGCCACTTATGCGTTGAAGAATGTGGTGCGCTCCGGACGTAAAATCATGTTCGTGGCTACCAAAAAGCAGGCTAAAGATATCGTGAAGGCGCAAGCTGAAAGATTGAACATGCCTTTCGTAACAGAGCGTTGGTTGGGCGGTATGCTTACCAACTTTGCTACGATCAGAAAGTCATTGAAGAAATTGGCGCAGATCGACAAGATGTTGAAAGACGAAACTTTCGAGAACCTGGCCAAGCGTGAGCGTTTGATGATCAGCCGTGAGAAGGCGAAATTAGAAAAATTGCTGGGCGGTATCACCGACCTTAACCGTCTTCCTTCAGCCTTGTTTGTGGTGGATGTAAAGCGTGAGCACATCGCAGTAGCAGAAGCTCAAAAATTGAATATCCCCGTATTTGCTATGGTGGATACCAATTCAGACCCTACTGATATTGACTTCCCTATTCCTGCCAATGATGATGCTTTCAAATCGATCTCAATCATCCTGGAGCACGTAGGCAAAGCGATTGAGGAAGGTTTGATGGAGCGCAAGAAGGACAAGGATGATGCAAACATGAAGAAAGAGGAGGAGGAAAAGAAGAAAGTAGACGAGACCGTAGAGGAAACGAAATAATATAAGGGAGGCTTTCCGGTTGATTCCGGGCCGAACATTTCAATGCTAAACATCGGTCCCAAGCCGATGTTTAGTTTTTTAAAGCAACGAGTAACAATTAAATAATTTCAAAGATGGCAATTACTGCACAAGATGTAAATAAGCTGCGTACCATGACCGGTGCGGGAATGATGGATTGTAAAAAGGCACTTACTGAAGCCGATGGCGACTTCGAAAAGGCAATAGAGATTTTGAGAAAGAAAGGCCAGAAAGTTTCTGCCTCCCGCTCGGACAGAGATGCCAAGGAAGGATCTGTGTTCATCAAAACATCAAATGACAACAAGGAGGCTGTGTTGATCGCCCTGAATTGTGAGACTGATTTTGTAGCGAAAAATGAGGAGTTCCAGACTTTGGGAGACGCCATTGCCATAGTAGCATTCGAAAAGAAGCCCGCCAATGTAGAAGCGTTGATGGCCGAAAAACTGGGAAACCTCACCGTGCTGGAGAAAATCACAGAACTGGTAGGCAAGATCGGAGAAAAGATAGAGGTGAGTGAGTACGTTCGCATGACAGGCGAAGCAGTTGTTCCGTATATCCACGTTGGATCTAAATTGGGTGTGTTGGTATCATTGAAAGGTGTGAATGGTAAAGATGTTACTGAAGCAGGTAAAGATGTGGGCATGCAGATCGCGGCCATGAATCCTGTAGCGGTGGACGAGACTACTGTTGATAAGACCATCATCGAAAAGGAATTGGAAATTGCTAAAGCACAAATCATTGCAGAAGGAAAGCCTGAAAACATGGTGGAGAAAATCGCGGAAGGTAAACTGAAGCGTTTCTACAAAGACAATACACTGGTGCATCAGGCGTTCGTAAAAGACAACAGCAAAACGGTAGCACAATACCTTGATGGTGTTACCAAAGGACTTACTGTAGCTGAATTCAAGCGCGTTACAATTGGTTAATAAATAACTTAAGTTGGTTATAAAAAAAGGGAGCTCAGCTCCCTTTTTTTATGCCTTTCTAATGGTATTATTAGAGAAAAGTGAACATTGCCTTTGACTTCGAATTTACCTACAACTATATTCACTTAGCGAATATTTGGAAGAAGGTTCTAAGTTCACCAACTGGTTTAATTTTTATGTTCACTTATTTGACATTGTTCAGTTTGTTGCTTTTGGTGCTATTGATTGTCGTGGTATATATGATAAAGTACAAAAGGAACTATCTAAGGAAAGCAGCACAAAATAGAGAACTTCTTTTACTGAAAATTGAGCTTGGTAATGCACTAAACTTACAGCGAAAATCCTTTGAACGAGATTGGGAACTCTACTCAAAAACTCTTCATGATGAAGTTGGAAACAGTTTGGCAGTATTAAAATTAATGGTCGATGCACTTAGTCGTAATCGCTATGAAAGTGATTTTGACTTATTGGTGTCTATGAAAACTGAGCTTGATAGAAGCCTCTATATTGTGAGAAACATCACCAAAGATGTCTTTCCTCATAGCCTCAGGAATCAGGGCATTGGTTTTGCAATAAAAGAGCTTTGTGATCGGTTAAGTAATCCAAAGTTGACTAGGATAAACTATCATGAGTCAGGTACACCTGTAAGGTTGCACCAAGATCACGAATTAGTTTTGTATAGGGCTGTCCAGGAGCTTATAGGGAATGAACTAAAACATTCCAATCCATGGTTTATTAACGTTAAATTGCAATGGAGTGAAATTGATCTCATTATTGAAGTTGCTGGGAACGGATCATCCAGCTCATGCATGAAGGAGGCTAGTGGGGGCATGGGATTAAAATCTATCAGAAGTAGCTTAAAAGCCATAGACGCTAGTTTTTTTCTGGATCGAGAAAAAATTGGTTTTAAAGCAGAAATTGTACACCCAATATATAATGGAGCCTATCAGGATTTGCATAGCTGACGATCACAAGCTTTTTCGTAAGCTTACCATTGCCTATCTGAGATCGGTTGATAGAATTGATTACAGGGTATTGGAGGCGGAAAATGGAAAAGAGCTATTGAGGAAAATGAGATCCCACCCAGTGGATGTAGTATTACTCGATATTAGTATGCCTTTAATGGGTGGTGAAGAAGCTGCCGCTATTCTTATAAAACGTTATCCTCGGATTAAAATCGTTATGCTAACTATTGATGATTCGCCTGCAAAAGTTCTGGAATTGATGAACTTGGGTGTTCATGGATATTTACTAAAAGACTGTGAGCCCGAAGAAGTAGTAAAGGCAGTCAAGGCAGTTGTAGATCGTGATTTCTATAAAAATGAGGTTGCTGAACGTGCATTAAACCATGCTGAAATAGTATCAGGTAAAAAGAACGGTGCCGAAAGATTATTGGGAGAACTTACAAAAAGGGAAAAAGAAATTCTCCAGCACATTTGCGATGAATGTACAACCAAAGAAATTGGTGCGCGCCTATGTATTAGTGAGAAGACTGTAGAAAACCATCGTATAAATATGTTGCAGAAGTTAAGCGCAAAAAATACAGTTGGTTTGGTGAAATATGCATATGAGAATGGGCTTGTACCGCCAAACTGAATATGCTCTCTGTTATTGGTTCTAATTCATTATAGGGGATTTCCCCTAATTTTAGTCAGGTCATCTTTAGGCCAGTAAAGCCTCTAAAATTATAACTCTCTTTCTTACAGAAAGTTACGGCTTCAAAAATATACTCCTCTTTATTAAATGCACCCAGAATCTCACCTGTGCGGTTCTTCGCATAAAAACAAGAAATTTTTCTATCCAAATTGATGGCGTAGCAGCCAAGACGTAGCCGTATAGCAATATGCATGACGAATGATATTGTTATGCCCGCTTGGATTAATAAATAAGTGCACTAAAAACATGAATTTAAAATGAGAAGTCATTTACTCGCGATTCTTCTTGCTGCGGGCAGCTTACAATCATTTGCTCAGGATATACCTGTCGATATGTACACGGGCACACCCTCCATTTACATCCCGTTACTCTCTATTTCGGATCACGATCTATCGGAAAATGTAGGTATATCCTACAATGCCAGTGGTATCAAATTAATTGAGCAAAAAGGTAAGGTTGGGCTTGGTTGGAACCTTCATGCCGGTGGTTCGATAAGCAGAGTTGTCCGTGGCCTACCTGATGATTTTGCGGGCGCTGGATCAGATACTCGGAAAGGCTGGATGCGTGGAACCTTTGCTGATGATATGGAAACTTTTTCGGACGAGGCTGATTTAGTCGGGGGAACCCCGTGCACAGACGAGGCATCTGCCAACACCGCTCTTGCAAGCTACAATTACAACGTGGATACAGAGCCTGATGTTTTTTATTATCAGGCAGGAGGCGTATCGGGGTCCTTCGTTTTTGACAATGATTGGACCATCAGACTAGTTCCATACCGTGATGTAAAAATTGAATACACAACAATTTCCGGAGTGATTACTTCTTTTACTATTACTGTGAACGATGGTACTAAGTATTTTTTTGATGTTCAAGTTGAAGCCACTCAATATGCTATAAAGTCTCCTGGAATTACGGATGTGCAATTCCAAAAAAGGGAATTTGAACAATTTGATTCGGTAGGTAATGGAGCGCCTGTAATCTATAATTCTGAATGGAGGCTTTCCAAAAAACAATCTCCATCGGGTGCTCAAATATCCTATCAATACTGGTCCGAGGAGTATACTTCAGAAAACGAAGTAATAGTGGGCATAAGAAATTATAACAACTCATCAATTGAAAGGAAAGTTATTTACAAAATGATTACTGAGGGAAACAGATATTATTTGAGTAATATACTTTCTCCCTCTACAGGAGGAATTTCATTATCCGGAGGTGAAACATTAACTAATATCGCTTTATGGGACTCCCGAAAAAATTATACACCGGTAAAATCCATTTCATTCACGTATCAAACATTTGGTACCCTTACGCCAAATATTAACCGCTGGTTTTTAAAGTCGATACAAGAGACAGCTGGTTGCGATATCATGCCACCTTACCAATTCACCTATATTGGTGTGGACTACGTTAATGGCCTGTGCAACTTACCTGATATTTACTCCGATAGTAAGGACTTTTGGGGTTACTACAATGGCCGTGTTAATGCATCCTCATTTCCAAAACTTTATGTTTACCCGTCCGAGACTTCAGCTGAGCAAGTGCGCATATGGTCAAAACCAAATCATATCGGTGCTGAGTACATTCTTGATGGGGCTGACCGCAATATGGATGCGGCTAATGCTCAAATAGGTTCACTGGAGACTATTAGGTACCCAACTGGTGGTTCTGCCACACTTGCCTATGAGGCCAACGAATTCTATGACCCCGCAGCCAATCAGACTTACAAAGGTGGGGGACTTAGAGTAAAGTCCACTACCATTTTTGACGGGGTCAACCCTGAAAGTATAGTTGTAAAAACTTACTCTTATAAAGATGCCTCCAATGTTTCCTCGGGAAGACTTATCAACAGGCCAGTGTTTCATATTCCAACATATGAATACAGGGATCCGGAATCTGCTCTAACAAAATCCTATGCAAGTCTCTCTTCAAATCCTGCTAATATGTACGAGCATCTTTTGGTACGAAGCGCAGATGATTTAAGCCAAAGTTATTATGATCAGGCAGTGGGTTATCAACGTGGTGTCATTTCAATGGAAGGTGCTGGATCTGTGGAATACCAATTTGCTCTACCTGCTACTTACGGAGCTTCACCGTCAGGAGAGTGGAGTGCAACCGTAAATAAATTCGTCCGTCCATCCTCTTGCCCTGAGATGGGTGTGGCAAGTAGCGGAGGCACATGGCGCTATCCGTACACCATAAATCCAAATTTCAGTCATGGAAGGGGACAGTTGATAAAAAAAATAGAGTGGAATGAAGCAGGCACTAAGAAAGTGAACGAAATCATAAATAGTTATCAGTATATTTTTAAATCGGGTTCAGCCTCGGACAAAGTTTATGGAATTACTTATGATCATTATCCCAATAGCCCTTACCAAACATACTTCTATGGTAAGTATTCCCTTCTTACGGATGTAGAGGTTGTAGTGCTAAGTGATACGATAATCACCTATGATCTGAATGATCAAAACAAATTCTCTATCACCTCCTCCGATTATTTCTTTGAAAGCACATACCACAAATTACTTACTCGCTCAAGGTCTACAGCTGCTGATGGAACCATCATCACTAGAAAAATAAAGTACCCTCTTGATTTTGGCAGTATTCCAGGGAATTCAGATAACTATCTGAAAAGGATCAAAGATTTGCAGGATAATTTCAGAAACGGCACACCCATTGAGCAAGTCACCCTGCAGCAAAAACCTGGGGAACCCGAAAAAGTGGTGGGAGCAGCTTTGGTGAAATTTTCAGATTTTGGAGTAGCAGGTAAAGTATTGCCCGAGCAAAGCTTGTCCCTAAAAATAGACCAAGGAGTAACTAATTTCAGTTATTCAGGACAGACCTTGGAAGGACCTACTTATGTTCTGAGCTTCGATAGCAGGTACAGGGTAGATAACACCTTTCTCGCTTTTGACAATTACAATCTCCCCATGACTTCTGTGAGTAGGAATCGTGTACTGACAAGTACACATTGGGGATTTGGGAAAACCGTACCTATCGTTCAGGCAGTGAACACCAGAGCCAGTGAGTTTGTCTTTTCGAACTTTGAAACTGACGCTACTGAAAATGCTACTGGCAATGAATTTCAATTGAGTGGCAATATTTATGGCCGGGGTAGAACTGGTGACCGTGCGATACATCCAAGTGTGGTGCTCACGAAGACATTGCAAAAGGCTGAAGTTTCAAACTATGTATTATCCTTTTGGCTAAAGAAGCAGTCTTCATCAGTAACAGTGCAAGTTCAGCTTAAAAATGCATCAACCTCAGCGGTGATCTCTACCAATTCTATCGTAGCTGATCCGGCTGGGGCTGAGTTTCAGCATTTTCAAAAGAAAATTTCAATGAGCGGGGTTCCGTCCACGTTTATTGTTGAAGTGAAGGGACTTGGCTTTGGGGGAGGTTACACTTCGGCTCCAGAACTTTTGCCGGTAATTGACGATGTCTCATTTTATCCTGAGGGTGCTGACCTAACTACATATACCTACTCTTTCCCTTTTGGTCCCAATTCAGTTACTAGTGCAACCCAAATAACAACCTTCATAACATATGACTCTTTAGGGCGGCAAAAGTATTTATGGGATCAGGACAAAAACCTTATTCAAAAGAACACTTATAAATACACCCTTAATCCTGCTAACCAACTTACTTCCTCCATCAGCGGACCTTCAAGTGTATATGATCTTATCCCCGAATCCTTTACAGCGACAGAAAGCTGCATTGATGGAGTTACTTATGAGTGGAGGGTTGACACTGGAACATGGCAGGAGGTAGGATTAAAATTTACCCCCACATTTTCTTCCTCTCAAACCGGACAGCACGATGTACACCTTAGATTGAGTCATCCAGTATTTGGAACAGTCACTTATACCAAATCTATAGAAGTTTTGTTGTCACCGTTTTCAGTCACAGCCTGCGAAAAAGGAGCCAAAACCTTCAATTGCAGTGGTACTGTTGTAGAAACCTATTCATGTGCATCTATCCCGGGATCTGGATCTTCTTCCGAAACAATTTATAAAATCACTGGCTACAGTGTTAGCGGTACGGAAACGATCAGTTCCTATCTATGGGAAAAGCAGATTGACAATCAGTTTGACTGGACAACGGTCGGAACCACTGAGAGTGTCACAGTATCAGCTTTGATTGAGGGTCAACCTAAAAGTTATAGAATGAGATGCACAGTAACGACAAATACTGGAAGAATAGGATATGCCTATCCTCAGGAAGTTTACTCTCCAATTCCATGCAATTAGTCTGCATCATGATAAAATTAACATTAGAGAATACTATGACATTAGCCAAATACCTAAGCATATTCTGTTTTTGTTTATTTTCAGCTCTTTCCAGCATTGCTCAACCGCCTCCGCCAGATGATGGAGGAGGTGGTGGAGGGGGTGGAGGTTCAATAGGGATATCCGGAGCCGGAACAGTATGTTATAATAAAAACTATACTTTCTATGCTACAGGTTCCCCCTCATCCTACAGTTGGACGATTTCAGGAGGATATATTACAGGTTCAACCACAAGTTCAAGTGTAGTAGCAAGGTTTACCCAGGCCGGTGGCTCCGGAACGATAATTCTGAATGGATCTGCCACCAAAGTTGTCTCTGTGCTATGGGATTTGGCAGCTGGGTATATAGGTGGAGTACAAACTATATGTTATGGAGAAACTGCTGCTGTACTGTATAATTCCACATCACCATCTGGTGGGTCTGGCTCAGGCAACTTTTGGTATCAATGGCAACAATACAATGGATCATGGGTGGATATTTCAGGAGCGCATGGTCTTTCTTATGCACCAGGGACGCTCTATTCCACAACCCAATATAGACGAAAAGTAATCGATGATGCGTGCCAAACTGAAGGCTATTCAAATACGATAACTGTGACAGTTAACGGTTACATGAGTGTCCCCTCATCTTCCGGGGGTGCACAATGTGGAGCAGGGAATATATATATGACCGCTGCTTATGGAAGTAACGCCAATACAATACAGTGGTGGAATGCCAGCAGCGGTGGATCACTTTTGGCAACAAGCACAAGCTATACCACACCTTATATTAGCACAACTACCACATATTATATCAATAGCTACAATACGTCTACAGGTTGTGCAAGTTCACGCATTCCGGTCAACGCAACTATCTATACCATTCCTTCTGTGCCTTCTACTGTCAATGACAATACATGTTATAACCAAACTGCAGTGCTTACGGCTATTCCGGGTGCAAATGGTAATGACATTCTGTGGTACACCGCTTCATCTGGTGGATCTGCTATATATCAAGGTGCCACATTTACCACTCCGGCTCTTACTGCAACCACCAACTATTACGCTGCCACTTTAAATACGAGCAATGGATGTGTAAGTAGCTCCAGAACATTGGCTGTTGCTACTGTAGACCCTACGCCTTCTGCGGCAACAGGTAGCGATGTATATGTGTGCGGGCCAGGGTACATTACCCTGAATGCCAGCTATGGTTCGCATGCCTACACAGTGAGATGGTACACAACTCCTACGGGAGGCACACCTTTCAAAGAAGGCATGAGTCATACTACTACTGGAATCGTAACGACTTCGATTACCTACTACGTAACAGGTTATAATACAATTACAGGATGTGAAAGTCTCACCCGAACAGCAATTAGTGGCTATGTAAATCCTGTTCCATCTTCACCTACACCTACAAATAGCGGCCGATGCGCAGAAGGTACAGTAACCTTAGGAGGCACACCTGGCGCCAATGGAAATACTTTGAGATGGTATACGTCCAGTTCTGGCGGATCCATGTTACAAACAGGAACAAGCTATACTATCCCGACATTGACCACCACTACCACTTATTATATTAGCTCCTATAACTCTACAACTGGTTGTGAAAGTCCACCTCCATATATTGCAGTGACCGCAACCATAAATCCTTACCCGGGCTCGCCATCTGCTAAAGCAAACAATGTAATTTTTGGTTCGGGAACCACACAGATCACTGCTATACCTGAAGGGGGAGATGAAGTGAAATGGTACGATGTGCCTACAGGAGGTAGTCCATCTTATACTGGGGCAACCCTAACTACTCCACTTTTATCATCAACCAGGACCTACTATCTGGCCACAAGAAACAGCACAACTACTTGTGAAAGTCCACAGCGAACACCAGTCAATGCAACAGTATTGAATTATGTGGCCCCAAGTTCTATTACCAGTGAGAATGTGCGCGTATCAGGAATTACTGAAGATGAACAGATTTACACCCTTACACCAACGGAAAAAAACGCCAGCATAACCTACGTTGATGGACTGCATCGTAAAAAACAACAGGTGGCAATTGCTTCCAGCCCCGGTGGTTATGATGTAGTAGCTTTTAATGAATACGATGCCCTCGGCAGACAGTCTGCATCTTATCTGCCCTACGTGGCCTCAACGACCAATGGCTCCTTTCAGTCAGCAGCAAAAACCAATCAACTTTCGTTTTACGCTACCGCTGGTGATAAAATAGCCAATGACACCGCTCCCTTTGCTACACTTGAATTTGAGGATGCACCTTCAGGAAGAGTGCTGAAGAAAGGGAATATAGGTGCAGACTGGCAGATAGGTACCAACCATGAACAAAAATTCAGTTATAGTTTCAATGTCTCCAGCGACAACGTACGCAAGTTCAGTAGTGACGGATCAAGTACTGGCCACTACACTGCCAATGAACTCCGGAAGGTAGAAACTACCGATGAAAATGGAAATAAGGTGATCACTTTCACGGATGCACTGGGAAGAGCAGTGTTGAAGAGGGTACAATTGGATGACATGCAGGAGGGTACAATGGTTGATTACCTCGAAACGTATACGATCTATGACGACTTTGGTCGGGTAAAGTATACACTCTCACCCAAAGCGGTGGCTGCATTTGCCGCAAACAGTTGGACCTTTAGCCAGTCCGTCATTGATGAGTTTGGTTACGAATACAAATACGATAGTCTTGGACGTGTGATAGAAAAGAAAGTGCCCGGCTCTGCGTGGGTATATTATGGCTACGATGACCTGGACAGGCTCGTGCTCATGCAAGATGGAATATTGCGGGGTACAAATCAGTGGATGTTTATCAAATACGATAAGAAGCACCGCGCAGTCATGCAGGGACTTTATACTGATGCGGTAAATGTCACCCGTTCCGCTATTCAATCCGTTCTGGATGGGCTATATACATCTACCAACGCAACCTATCCTGAAAATGCATGGTATGAAAGCAGGGGTACAGCATTAGAAAACTATACCAATAATAGTTTTCCTAAAACCAACCAGAATGCCAGCGCCCTTAGCATTCTGTCAGTGAATTATTACGATGATCATGACTTTGACAACTCAGGTACAGACGATTATAGTTACGTAAGCCAGGGGCTTGCTGGTGAAGGAATACCCGCCAGTGCCTATGGAAGACCCACCGGGTCTAAAAGAAAAATATTGAACACCTCTACGTGGTTATACACCTATGTATTTTATGACAAGTATGGAAGGCCGATACAGGTAAGAAGTGATAACCATGTGACTTTAGGTGAGGCCGATTTATTAACTCGCCTTTATGATTTTGAAGGAAAAGTTTTGAAAGAAGTTTCAAGCCGACCTCAAAAAGCGCTGACCTGGAAAAACCTGGTGAATGTTGGCACTATTATAGACGGAATTAAGAGAACGGCAACTACCAATGGATGGAACGGAGGTGCCTCCTCTGTGCAGGAAATACCCGCTGGTACCAATGGATGGATAGAAGCTACGGTATCAGAAACCAATACCAACCGTATGATTGGTTTGTCAGATATTGATAGTAACCAAAATTATAATACCCTTGATTATGCTTTTTACCTCAATGGAACATCACTTAAAGTTTATGAAAACGGGGCAAGTAAGTTTACGGTGTCAGGGGCTTTGACTACCGGCACAAAACTTAAAATTGAACGTACGGGAACTACCGTCAAATATTATCGCAATGGTTTGCTGGTATATACTTCTTTGACACCTTCTTCCACCAAATTGATGGCAGATATGTCTCTTAACACTGCCGGTGCCACGCTCTCCCAAATTCGCTTATCAGTTGCGCAGGGTACCCTTTCCATAGTTAAAAGTTATACCTACGATGCCAAGGGCAGAGCGACAGAAATTAAACAAAACATCAACTCCACTGGAGACCAGGTTGTGGCCAAGTATGTTTACAACGAGCTGGGTCAGCTGGTAGATAAGCAACTTCATGACACGGGTGGCAATAATTTCTTGCAAAGCGTGGACTACCGTTACAACATCCGCGGATGGTTGCAATCCATCAACAATGCCCAATTGACTAATGACGGAAGCATCAATGACGATATGGGAGATTTCTTTGGCATGGAAATGTTGTACAACAATGTAGAAACTGGACTGAACAATAGCGCCTACTACAATGGAAATATCAGTGCCATCAAGTGGAAAGGGGCTGGGGATGGATCAGGTGCTGAAGAGCAGCGTAGCTACAAATATATTTACGATAAAAGTGACCGCCTCAAAGACGCTGCATTCCAGATGCGGGGAACTTCCTCCTGGGACAAGCATGCCAACATGTTTAACGAAGCCATGACCTACGATGTAAATGGCAACATGATGTCTTTGAAACGCCACGATGATTTGAAGGGATTTAGTGGCCTGAATGCCACTCATACTGCAACTTTGATCGACAACCTCACTTATACTTATGCCACCGGCAACAAGCTAAGCAAAGTGGAAGATGCTACTTCCGATGTGAAAGGGTTTAGCAATGGCAGCACAGCCACCACAGAGTATGAGTACGATACCAACGGCAACGTAACCAAAGACCTTAACAAGAACATCAACAGCATTGCTTATAATATTCTGGGCAAGCCTTCCGTGATCACGTTTAGCGGAACCCCCGCCAAAACCATCACCTACACCTACGATGCGGCCGGCACCAAGTTGAAGATGGCATACTATGATGGAACAACAACCACTACTACAGATTATGTGGATGGATTTGTGTATACCAACAACGCACTGAATTTCTTTAGCTCGCCTGAGGGGCGTGTGGTAAAAAATGGAAGCAATTATGAATATCAGTACGCCATCACCGATCACCAGGGCAATACCCGCGTGATGTTCACCTCGGCAGATCCGGTGGCGCAACCGCATACGGCCACTTTTGAAACAGGCACACAAACTACAGAGCAGGCCAACTTCCAAAACTATCCCACAGGGGGCAACCGAAGTTCCCTGGGGTTGTTTGATCACACCGATGCAGGCACTACCTATACCTATTCGCAACTGCTTCACGGAGGCAATGGGTCTCAGGTAGGATTGGCCAAAAGTTTTAAAGTCTTTCCTGGTGACAAAGTGAAAATTGAAGCCTATGCCAAATACTGGAATGAGACCAGCACCACAAGCAACCTCTCGGGGTTTGCGGCAGCACTGGCGGGCGCTTTTGGCGTGAGCAGCGGATCAACAGGGGAGGCCTTAAAAGCCTATACCGGGCTGAACAATTATGGAGGTGTGGTGGCTGCAGGTGGGGGCAGCGGATCTACCAGCTCACCAAAAGCATTTGTGAATATTCTTATTTTCGACAAAGATTATAAGTTTTTGGATATTGCTTTTCAGCAAATCAGCACCAATGCCGAGCAGGTGGGCGCGAGCCCGGTAGTGGATCACGAATACCTGATGAGCGAATACGATATAAAAGAAGCAGGCTATGCTTATATTTACGTGAGCAACGAAAATGCCACACAGGTGGATGTATACTTTGACGATATCACCATGACCTATACGCCCAACCGGGTGATTCAGAGCAGTGAATATTATCCGTTTGGTTTGCAGACCGCCAACTCATGGACAAGAGAAAGCAGCAAGAACGATTATTTGTACAATGCAGGCTCGGAGTTGAATGCTGCCTCCGGTTGGTACGAGATGTTTTACAGAGGCTATGATCCAGCACTAGGCAGGATGCTGCAGGTGGATCCGATGGCAAGCAGCTTTACCTCGGTTTCTCCTTACAACTATAGCTTCAACGATCCGGTGTTCTTCAACGACCCAAGCGGAGCGAGCCCCAACAATGGGATACCAATACCAACCAGCAGTGCCGAAGGACCTTCAAGCGGTGGAGGGGGTAAAAGTTTCTTCAGTTTGGGTGGGAAGATCGGTCTTGGTTCTGGTGGTCACTGGGCGGATGGAATTAACTACAGCGACTGGATGGGTGTTGGCGGAAGTCAGATTTATAGAGATGGAATTGCCATGGGGCTAACGGATTGGGGGGGATATTTATATAGAATAAATGGTGATGGAAGTAAAGATAATAGAGAAAGATATGAGGAAAGAGCAGGCGTTGGCGGATTTTGGAAAGATGAACAATTTACCGACTATTTCTTTGAGGGAGGTAAGCTCTGGTCATCTCCTGGGGTTAAATCAACTTTTGTTCAACAAACGCAAGGTGGGCCTGGGGATCCTGGGCTTGATTGGCAAGGTGGATGGGAAGCCCTTGTAAGAATGATTGTTCCTTTTGGAAGTGATATTTATCCAGTAGAAGAAGGAGACCCGAGTAAGAGAGTTATTGAAGGAACTGTGCCGAATTTGCCAATAGGCCCAACATCATTGGGGAACCTTAGGAATTTGGGCGCAGGACTTCGAGCGTTATTTAAGAATGGTGTCAGTGGTAATTCGATAATTAATATTAGAAGCACCTTACTCAATAATGGATTCACTCAAACTATAACTAATAATGGAAGTGGTTATTTGTTTACTAATAGCTTAGGTGAACAAGTTAGAATTATGTCAAGAGCGGGAACTTGGGATGTTAGAATTATGAACCAGTTCGGTAATTATTTAGATGAACTTGGTAACATAGCAGCTCCTTCTAAGACTCATGGAATTATTGTTTTCCCAAAATGATGGAAGAGTTTTTGAAGTTCAAAAATGAATTGAGTAGATATAAGTTTTTGCAGGAATGCATTCTCACAAGCATAAACTTTTCAAACCAATTGACGGATGTTGAACTGTCTTTCAATTATATCTATGATAAGGACGGGAAATTGCGTTCTGATTTAGACAGAAATCAAATAGTCACAATTAAGTTAGGATTGGTTCAAGTTTTTAAAATCGAAGGAAATCTAAACTATCATCAGCTATCAAATCCAGAGATGATTAATTGGGGATTGAATGAAATATCTATCATAAAAGTTTTGGATAACTCCACACTGCTAAAGGAACATATTAGTCTAAGTGCAAAGTTGTTTCACCTTGAGGTTCTTTGGGAGACAAATAGACGGATTGATATTATTTTCAATTCGATGAAGATTTATGAGAGCCCCCTAACTAGCGCAAGCGTCTCCCCCTAACTAGCGCAAGCGTCTCGCTTGTGCTCTTTTAAATCAAAAAGTTGTAATGCCAATTTCATTTTTACTGGGCATCTGCCCAAGCCCATGCAATTATTGCCGGTCATTGCCTAATTTGGGTTAATGAGCAGGAAGTATAAGTTTTCAGATAACGACAAATTGTACTTCATCAGCTTTGCGGTAGTGGGATGGGTTGATGTCTTTATTAGAAAAGAATACAAGGATATTTTACTGGAAAGCTGGAGGTATTGCCAAAAAGAAAAGGCCTTGGAAATCTATGCCTGGTGCGTTATGAGTAGTCATGTCCATATGATTATAGGCAGCCGGGGAAAACCGCTGGAAAAAATTGTTGGTGAAATGAAAAGCTATACTTCACGGATGCTTCGAAAAGCCATTGAATCAAATTCCGGTGAGAGCAGAAAAGAATGGATGCTTGCGCTGATGCATCAAGTCGGTAGTGAGAATAGCAATAACAATGATTGGCAATTTTGGCAGCAACACAATCATCCGATCGAGCTGCTGACCGAGAAGATGTTCTACCAAAAGATGGAGTATATTCATAGAAACCCTGTTGAGGCTGGGTTTGTGGAAAACGAGGAGGATTACTGGTATAGTAGCGCGCGCGACTTCTACGATAGAAAGGGCTTGATTGAATTGAGCTATGTTGTTTAGAAGGGCACAAGCGAGACGCTTGCGCCAGTGAAGGGCGACTTCTACGATAGGAAAGGTTTGATTGAATTGAGCTATGTTGTTTAGAAGGGCACAAGCGAGACGCTTGCGCCAG